>Ga0209257_1000562_pt1 | contig 63202 bp, 61 predicted proteins | sample AraplaCvi_mCL_r2_FD_184277 | JGI IMG/M metagenome (GOLD analysis project Ga0209257, IMG submission 184277) | Arabidopsis root microbial communities from North Carolina, USA - plate scrape MF_Cvi_mCL_r2 (SPAdes) (version 2) | ecosystem: Host-associated > Plants > Roots > Endosphere | place: USA...
GATCCAGTCCATCGCGCCGGCCGAGGCGGTGGTGTGCGTGACGCCGACAATCGAGTAACTGCGCTGGTCGAACTGGCGCCGCCGCCAGGCATGCAGCGAGATGCTGGGATCGGGCAGATAGAGCGTCCCGGCCTGCGCGGGGGTGCGCGCATCGGCCTCATTCAGCCAATGCACCGGCCGCGTGTTGCCATTGGCTTTGACCGCGGCGTTGAAATGCTCGGCCTGTTCGCGGCGCGGCGCGTAGCAATAGAGCCGGCCCACGTCGGCATGTTGCACGAAGCCTTTGAGCAATCCTTCGCCGGCTGCCTGCCGGCCCATCAGCCGCGGGCCGGTGGTCTCGAAACCTTCCGGACGATAGAGAATCGCCGCATTCGCGCCGTTGGCCATGATCTGCTTCCCCCGTGCTTGCCCGAGCATAGCCAGCGCGGCGAAACGGGCGAAGGGGGAAGTTGCGCCGGCTGTGACCACGCACATAGAGTGGGGTTGCATGGCGACCGACATCACCTTCCATCCCCTGACGCCCGATCGCTGGCCGGACCTCGAACGCCTGTTCGGACCGAACGGCGCCACTTCCGGCTGCTGGTGCATGTTCTGGCGGCAGACCGGGTCGGAATGGCACGGCTGCACCGGCGCGGATCGCAAGGCGGCGTTCAAGACGATCAGCACCAAGGGCGAGCGGCCACCGGGCGTCCTCGCCTATCGCGACGGGATGCCGATCGGCTGGGTCGCCATCGCGCCGCGCGCGGATTACATCCGCCTCGCCCATGCACGCGTGCTGGTGCCGATCGACGACAAGCCGGTCTGGTCGATCACCTGCTTCTTCATCCATCGCAGCGCGCGCCGGCAGGGGTTGATGGAAAAGCTGATCGGCGCGGCGGTGGATTTCGCGCGAGACGAAGGGGCGACGATCGTCGAAGCCTATCCGCGTCCGGTCACGGAGAAAGTGGCCGCGGCGACGCTCTACGTGGGCACGGTGCGGTGTTTCGAACGTGCCGGCTTTGCGGTGGTGGCGAAGCCCAGCGACAAGCGCACGGTCGTGCGCAGGCTGCTCACGACACGACGCGCAAAGCGGGCCCAGGGTTAGGACGGGAGTTAGGTCGGGGGCTGCGCCGGATCGCCTTCCGCTCAATCGCCTGCCGCCCTTCGAGCAGGGCGCGGTCCTCGTGGAACAGGCGGATGATCGCGTCCATCACCGCGCGCACGCGGGGCAGAGCGCGCAGATCGCGATGCACCAGCAGCCATTGCTCGTCGATCACCTCTTTCACCGGCGCGATTCGGCGCAATCCCGGATCGGTATCGCCGATGTAGCAGGGTAGGATCGAGATGCCGGCGCCGCTGCGGGTCGCCTCATGCAGGATCTGCCAGTCATTGGTGCGGATCGCCGGCCGCTTGCCCTCCAGCAAGTCATGCAGCCAAGCCTGGCCCGGCATATAGGCATGCTCTTCGTCGAAGCCGATCCAGTTCATCTTGCGCAAGGCGTCGCGTGACGTGCCGCCGATCGCAAGGTCTGGCGCGGCATAGATGGCGTGGCTGGCCACGCCGAGCTTGCGGGTCACGATGGAGGCGAGATCCGGCACCTTGTCGCGGATCAAGAGGTCGGCCTCGCGGCGCGAGAGATTGGCGAGGGTGTGGGTTGCGACCAGCTCGAACTCGATGCAGTTGAGATTGTGCCGGAGCCGCGGCAGGTTGCGCGCAAGATAATCGGTGATCGCCTCGCCGGCGGAGATGCGCACGGTGCCGAGCGTGTCGCCGTTCAGGCCGGCGCTGCGGCGATGGATCGAGGCCGCGGCCTCCTCCATCGCCTCGACATCGCCCAACAGGCCTTCGCCGGCGGCGGTCAGCACGAAGCGATCGGGCAGGCGGTCGAACAGCCGCGCACCGACCGCAGCCTCGAGCTGCTTCACCCGCCGCGCGACGGTCGGATGGCTGACATTCAGGCGCCTGGCGACCGCGGTCAGCTTGCCCTCGCGGGCCAGCGCCAGAAAGATCCTGAGGTCGTCCCAGTTCTCGAACATGGTCATGACTCTACCTCCGATCGCGGCGACTGCCCTGAACAAATTTCTACAGTAGAGGTTCGCTTTTGTCGATTTGTGAACATGAGCGTACAGCGTATCGTTGCGAACAATTCTGAATACGGAGTCCCGTCATGCATTTCGATCGCGCGCTTTGGAGCTTCACCGCCGGCGTTCGCCTGCGGATCGCCTGGGCAACGCTCATCGGCCTCCTGGCCGTCGGATTGGGCATGGCGCGGCTGATGCTGCTCGCCTGGCTGATCGCCCAGGTCTTTGCCGGGCGCGATCTCGCCACGCTGATCCTGCCGATCGCCGGCATCGCCGGAATCATGATGCTGCGCGGGACCTTCGAGCATGCCCGGGTGATGGTGGCGCACGAAACCGCGGCGCGGGTGCAGAAGCATCTGCGCCGCACGGTCTACGACAAGATCGCGGCCCTCGGGCCCGGCGCCGTTGCGCGGCGGCGAAGCGGCGCGCTGGCGCTGTCGCTGATCGACGGGGTCGAGCGGCTGGAGGTCTATTTCGGCCAGTTTCTGCCGCAATTCATGGTCTCGCTCCTCGCGCCCGTGCTGATCTTCGCCGTGATCGCCTGGATCGACCTTCCGGTCGCGCTGGTCATGGTGCTGGCGGCGCTGTTCGCGCTGTTCGCGCCCGGCCTCTGGCACAAGCATGATGCGAGGCGCTCGGCGCAGCACGAGGAAGCCTACAGCGCCTTCGCTGCCGAGTTCCTGGATTCGGTGCAGGGCCTTGCCACGTTGAAGGCCTTCGGCCAGAGCGGCGCCCGGGCGAAGAGCCTGGAGACGAAGGCGCACGAGCTGTTCCGGCGCACCATGTGGGTGCTGGGCCTGAACGTGCTCTCGCGCGGCATCACCGACAGCGCGATCGCCTGCGGTGCGGCGACAGGCCTCGCACTCGGCGCATTCCGGGTCGGCGAGGGGCTGATGCCCATGGCGGGGCTCTTGATGATCCTGCTGCTGGGCGTCGAGCTGTTCCGCCCGATGCGCGAGCTCCGCTCGGTGCTGCATCAGGGCATGGTCGGCATGGCGGCGGCCAAGGGCATCCTGAACATCCTCGCGGACGAGCCGCTGGTCAAGGATGCGATCCCCGCCCATGCGCGACCGCTGACGCCCAGTATCGCCTTCGAGAACGTGCAGTTCCGCTATCCGGGCACCACGCGGATCGTGCATCAGAGCCTGGATATCAGAGTGGCGGCCGGCGAGCGGATCGGCGTCGTCGGGGCCTCCGGCGGCGGCAAGTCGTCGATCGTGCGGCTGCTGCTGCGCTTCTACGATCCGGAAAAGGGCACCATCCGCCTGGGCGGGCATAATCTGCAGCATCTTACCTTTGCGCAGATCCGCGCCATGGTGGCGGTGGTCAGCCAGGACACCTTCCTGTTCCATGGCACGATTGAAGAGAACATCCGCATGGGTCGCCCCGATGCGAGCCATGCCGAGATCGAGGCGGTGGCGAAGACCGCGAACATCCACGGCTTCATCGCGACCCTGCCGCAGGGCTATGACACGGTCGTCGGCGAAAAGGGCGTGAAGCTCTCCGGCGGCCAGCGGCAGCGGGTCGCGATCGCCCGTGCCTTGCTGCGCGACGCGCCGATCCTGGTGCTGGACGAAGCCTTGTCCGCGGTCGATGCCGAGAACGAGGCCGTCATCCAGGAGGCGCTCGACCGGCTGATGAAGGGGCGCACCACGCTGGTGCTGGCGCATCGCCTCTCCAGTGTCATCGGCTGCGACCGGATCCTGGTTCTGGACGGCGGCCGCGTCGTCGAGAGCGGACGCCATGCCGAGCTGATGCGGCTCGGCGGAGTCTATGCGGGGCTGATGGCCGAGCAGGCCTCGGAAGCCGTGCGCGGCGAGCCGATCGATGTCAACCCCAACCGGCCGACCGAGCAAGCCGGCGAGACGGCCGAGGCGGCGGTGAAGCCGATCACGGAAGGCATCATCAAGGCGGAGGGCCTCGGCTGGCCGCAGCTGGTGGTCGAGCTGATGAAGCTCATCATGCCGTGGAAAGGCCGGCTCGCCTTGACCTTCGTGTTCGGCGTCACGCGGGTCGTCGCCTTCATCGGCGTCGGCGTCTTGAGCGCGCTGATCCTGGCCGCGCTGAAGAACGGCGAGAGCTATGGCGGATTGCTGGTCGCACTGGCGATCCTGGCGCCGCTCTCCGGCGCGCTGCATTGGCTGGAATCCTGGATCGCCCATGAGATGGCGTTCCGCCTTCTGGCCGAGATGCGCATTGCGGTCTTCCGCAAGCTCGACGCCCTGGCGCCGGCCTATCTGACGCGGCGCCGCACCGGAGATCTCATGGCGCTCGCGACCCATGATATCGAGCTGGTGGAATATTTCTTCGCCCATACCGTGGCCCCGGCCTTCGTCGCCGTCCTGGTGCCGGCGACGGTGCTGGCGGTGCTCGGCTGGGCGAGCCCCTGGCTGGCGCTGACGCTGCTGCCGTTCCTGATCGCCGTGGGCTTGAGCCCGTTCCTCATGCGCAAGCGCGTCGATCGGCTGGGTTCGAAGGCCCGCGAAGCGGCCGGCGAGCTGGGCGCCTTCGCGATCGACTCCCTGCAGGGCATCGGCGAGATCGTCGCCTTCCAGCAGGAGGCGCGCCGCGGCAAAGCCCTCGATGCGCTCTCCGACCGGCATATTGCACTCCGCAAGCCGTTCTTCCGCGAGCTCACCTTGCAGCAGGCCTTGCTCGAGATCTTCACCGGACTGGGTGGCCTGGCGATCGTGATCGTCGGCGGCGTGATGGCGCTCGACGGCACGGTCGATCCCGCCATCCTACCCTTGCTGACCATCCTTGCCATGGCGGCTTTCCTGCCTGTGTCGGAGATCGCGCAGGTCGGGCGCCAGCTCGCGGACACGCTGGGTGCGACGCGCCGCATCTACGCGCTCTACAACGAGCCGGTGGCGGTGACCGATGGGCCGGGTGTCGCGATGCCAGAAGGACCGGTGTCGCTGGCGATCGAGCATGTGGATTTCCAATATCCGGGCCAGGCGCGGCCGGCGCTGCAGGGCGTCAGCTTCGCGATCCCGGCGGCCAAGACGGTGGCGCTGGTCGGCCCTTCGGGTGCCGGCAAGACCACGGCGGCGCAACTGCTGATGCGCTTCTGGGATCCCGATCGCGGACTGGTCACGATGAACGGCACCGATCTCCGGCAGTACAGGCTGGACGATCTGCGGCAGCAGATCGCGCTGGTCTCGCAGGACACCTATCTCTTCAACGATACGCTCAAGAGCAACATCCTGATCGCGCGGCCGGACGCGACCGAAGGCGAGCTCGATGCCGCCATCGCGCATGCCGCCTTGCACGACCTGGTCGAGGCTCTGCCCGATGGATTGGATGCGATGGTCGGCGAGCGCGGCACCAGCCTGTCCGGCGGGCAACGGCAGCGGGTCGCGATCGCACGCGCCTTCCTCAAGGACGCGCCGGTGCTGATCCTCGACGAGGCGACCTCGCATCTCGATGCGGTGAACGAGCATCTGGTGCGGCGTGCCCTCGATCTGCTGCAGGCCGACCGCACCACGATCGTCATCGCGCATCGGCTCTCGACCGTGCGCGACGCCGACCTCATCGTGGTGCTGGACGGCGGCAGGCTGATCGAGACCGGCACGCACGAGACGCTGCTGGCCAAGGGCGGACTCTATGCCCGGCTGGTCTCGCGCCAGCTGGCGGCCAGCGTCGCGGCGGAATGAGCCGGGTTCAAAGCAGCGCGACTGCCGCCTGGATCATCAGGACGCCGGAGATGATCCAGAGCAGGGCGAGCAGCAGCTTGCGATAGGCGGCTTCCCCGGTGCGCGAGAAGCAACGGGCGCCGATCCAGGTGGCGAGCGCATAGACCGGCAGCAGTGCGAGCGCGAGCGCGACGATGTCCCGGGTGTAGAGGCTGTAGCCGAGATAGCTGATCCCGAGCACCAGGCTTTCCCCGGTCAGGAACACGATGGTGTCGGCGCGGGTGCGGGTGGCGTCGGCGCCACGCCCGAGCAGATAGACCATCGCCGGCGGCCCGAAGATGCCGCAGATCCCGCCGGTAAATCCGGAAACGGCGCCGGCGCAAAGGCTGTTGCCGGGCGTGGTGGCGATGCGCAGCTTCGGCTTCAGAGCCAGGATCGAGACCGCGGCCAGGAGAACGAGACCGAGGATGAACTGCGCTTCCGCGGGCTCTGCGACCAGCAGGAGGGCGACCCCGAGGGGGCTTGCCACCAGAGCGCCGAGCGTCATCCAGCCCATCGTGGCTCTCTCGCAATGCGGCGCGGCACGCCAGATCAGTGGCAATGCGGGGATGATATCGACCAGGAACAGAGTAACGACCGCGGTCCGGGCGTCGTAGGCCAAGGTCATCAAGGGCACATAGACCATGGCCGTGCCGAAGGCGGCAAAGCCGCGCGAGAAGCCGGCGGCCGCCGCTGCGACCAGCGCCAAACCGAAACCGGACAAGACGGACTCCCTGAATGCCTCGGAGAGGAGTGTCCGGGATTCCGAGGCCCTGAAGCAGCGCCGAAATAGTGCTATCACTCGCAGTGACAGGCAGCAGTGGGGGCCGTTATGCGCGAGGGCAGGCGCGAGCTTGCGGAGTTCCTGAAGACGCGGCGGGCGCGATTGGACCCCGCCGATGTCGGGCTCGCGGCCGGCCGTCGCCGTCGCGCCACCGGGCTCCGCCGTGAGGAAGTGGCGGCGCTCGCCGGCGTCGGCCTCAGCTGGTACACGCGCCTCGAACAGGGCAAGCCCATCCAGGTCTCTACCGCCTTCCTGGAAAACCTCGCGCGCGGCCTGAAGCTGACCGAAGCCGAGCGGGCGCATCTCTTTGCCCTGGCGCAGCATCGACTGCCGCCGCTGCGCAGCGCCGGCACAGCGGATGCCGGGGCCAGGCTGCAGGCGGTCCTCGACGCGATCGCGGCGCCGGCCTATGCGCGCAGCAGCCGCTTCGACGTGCTCGCCTGGAATGCCGCCAACACCCGGATGTTCGGCGATTTTGCGAAGATCCCCGCGGCCGAACGCAACATCATCCGGCTGCTGTTCGCGCGCACCTATCACCGCCGCACCATGCCCGACTGGCGGATGGAAGCCCGCACCATCCTGGCGAAGTTCCGGATTAATCTCGGCCAGGCCGCCGACCCGTCGCCTTTCCTGTCGCTGATCGCCGATCTCGAAGCGATCAGCGCCGATTTCCGAGATCTCTGGGGCGAACACAACGTCAGCGACCCCGGCGAGGGGCTGACGCATTTCTCGGTGCCGCGTGCCGGCAGCCTGGTCTTTCAGCACCAGACTCTGATGCCGGAAGGGCTTCCCGATATTCGCATCATCGTCTATGTGCCGATCGGCGCCGGATCCTGAGCACCGGCTCTGTCGGCCAGCAGGCCCTGCCGCAGGGCGAGGCGGACCAGCTCGATATCCGAACCGACGCCGAGCTTGCTCTTGATGAGGGAGTGGAGATTGGCGACGGTTTTCGGGCTCAAATGCAGCAGGGCCGAAATCTCGTCGGTCGTGCGCTCGGCGAGCAGCATGGAAAGGACCTCGAACTCTCGCGCCGTGAGGATGTCGGCGGCGCGGGCCTCCTCGGTGATCCGGTCCAAGGCCAGCTCGTGATCGATGTCGGGGCTGAGTGCGATCCGGCCGGCGAGGACGTCGAACACCGCCCGGAGCAGCGCCTCGGGCGGGCTCATCTTCGTCACATAGCCGCGCGCGCCCGCACGGATCGCCTGGAGCGCGAAGGCGGCATTCTGATGCATGGTGAAGACCAGGATGCGCGCATCACGGTCCCATTGGCGGATGCGCCGGATGCCTTCGATCCCGCTGACCCCGGTCATGGTCAGGTCCATGATCACGACGTCGGGCCGGGTCGCCTTGAACAGGCGATAGGCTTCCGCGCCGTCGGCGGCCTCCGCCACCACCGAGAGGCCCGGCTGCTTCTGGAGCACGGCACGATAGCCCTCACGGACCACGGCATGATCGTCGACCAGAAGGATCCTGTGCCCGGTCCCGGTCACGCCGCGTTCTCCTGCAGGGTCTTCGTCGCGACGATCGGGATGACCGCGTGCAGGGTGGTGCCGGAAGCGCTCGAGCGGATGCTCAAGCGACCGCCGCGCATCGCCACCCTTTCGCGCATGCCGAGCAGGCCCATGCCCGATCCCGCAACGGCGTCGTCCGGGACGTGCCCGTCATCCTCGACGTTGAGCGCGATCTCGTCCTTCCTCATGGCAAGACGCAGCACGACCAGGCTCGCATCGGCATGCTTCGCGACATTGGTGATCGCTTCCTGCGCGATCCGATAGAGATCAGCGCCGACATCGACGGCGATCCGATCGAGATCGCCGTCGAACCTGCCCTCGAACCGGGTGCGCGCGCCGCTGCGCCCGTTCCAACTGGAGATCAGGCCTTCGAGGCTTGCCGCAAGGCCGAGCTCCTCGACATCGGGCGGCCGCAGCCGGAACAGCGCCCCGCGCAGCGTCTCCATCATCGCCGTCGAGGTCCGGGCGATGCTGTCGCATTCGGGCAGCAGCGCTGGGCATTGCCGGGTCGCCGTCTGGCCGATCGAGGCGGCGAGGGCGCGGATGGCGGTCAGGTTCTGGCCGAACTCGTCGTGCAGCTCGCGCGCGAGCCGCTTGCGCTCGTCGTCCTGGACCGAGATCAGCCGATGGGTGAGGGCGTTGCGCTCGGCGGTCGTGCGCTCCAGATCCTCGGCCAGGCGATTGAAGACGTCGCGGACGGCAGAGAGTTCGGCAAGGTCGAAGGGCGGCAGCCGCGCCGAGAGATCGTTGGCGGCGATCCGCTCGAGACCGGCCCTGATCAGTCGCGTGGGCCGCAGGGCACGGGCGAGCGCCAGATAGACGAGAACGCAGAGCACAAGCAGTGTGGCGAGCATCGCCGCCAGCAATCGGCTGAGTGCGTGCCAAATCTGCACGATCAAGGTGGTGGGATCGAGCCAGGCGACAGCCTCGCCGATGACCTTGCCGCGCGCGTGCACCGCGTGAGCCGTTTCCCGCCCCGGATCGAACAAGGTGCGGTAGAGGGCGGTGAAGACCGGGGGCGCTGCGCTTTGGTGAGACTCCGTGCCGCTGCAGGCGCGCTGCAGAATGTCACCGCCCGCCGGGCGATAGGCGATGCAGAGGCCGGGCTCCATGGCCGTCGTCGCCACGGTCTGCAGATCGGGAAAGCGGGGCGTGTCGGTCCGGATCCATTGCATCTTGCTCTGTTGCAGCTCCAACGCCCCGGCGGCGAGTGCGGCAACCCGGTCGATGCGGGCGCGGGCGGACCGATCCGCATCGTAGAGCAGGTAGGCGGCGCTCATGGCAAAGCAGAGGGCGGCGATGGCGGCGATCCGCAACGTCAGGCGGAGCTTGAGATCGCTTCTCGGCATGATGGACATCCTCCGGCGCCGCAACCGTCGCGCACCACCATTGAACGGCAAACTGCGGCAGGGGGGAAGCATCTGCCCGGCTGGACGACGTCGTCGGGAAATTTGCCCGGCGCGGCCCGGGAAAGGCTCGCTTTCAGCCTATTTCCAGCGGGCGCTAGTCTGCCGCGCTCTGCGAAGCCGGTCTCATCAAAAGGGATGATTGATCATGTGCAGCTGGTGGCGAAGCCTTCGGGGTATTGTCCTGGCCTGTGCCGTACTGCCGGCGGCGATCCCCGGGAATGCCGCAGTACCGGCACCGGTAAAGCTCGCCGTCTTCGCTTTCGAGCTCGACGATTTCAGTGCGGCCATGTCGTCGGGCGGCCAGGATCCGGCGGACACCGCTCAGCTCGCCCGGGTCACGGCGGCGGTCCGGAAACTGCTGACGGATTCCGGACGCTATCGAGTCATCTCGCTTGATGAAGCGGAGGTCGGTACGGCCAAGACGCTGCGTGACTGCAACGGCTGCGATGCACCGCTAGCCTTGAAGCACGGTGCCCAGCAATCCTTCGTCGGCGTGGTCAAGCGGATCAGCCGCACCGAGTATCAGGTGCGCTTCCAAGTCCGCGATGCGCATACCGGCATCCTGATCGCCGAAGCGGATACCGGGCTGCGCATGGGCGCCATGGATTCCTGGAGCCGCGGCGCGCTGCGTCTGGTCAAGGACCGCTTGCTGAAGGCCGAGTAATCGGCGCGATGGTCACGCGGTGCGCCCTCATGGAGCAGCTCAGATGACGGCCAGCTTCCGCCGCGCGACCTTGAGGGCGAGCTCGGTGCCGCGCTTGATCGGCAGGGTCATCGAGACGAAGCCATTCGCAGGATCGCGGATGAACTCCAGGAAGTCCGGCTCGGCATTGTCGTTGAGGAGATAGCCGCCGATCCGGATCTGCGGCGCCAAGGTCTCGGCGATCTGGCGGGCGAGGCTCGGTCCCTCGCCGCCCGGCCAGCCATCGATCAAGGCGAAATCGACCGGCCCGCCGAGGTCCCACAAAGTCTCTCTGGCATCGCCGACCCGGATGTCGACATAGGAGTCGAGCCCGGCTTCGGCGAGATTGGCGCGCGCCACAGCGGCCTTGCTGGGAACGAGCTCCGAGCCGATCACCAGGCCGCCGCCGTTATCCCGCATCGCCGCCGCGAAATAGAGCGCGGACATGCCGATCGAGGTCGCGAAATCCACGACGCGCCTGGCACCGATCCCGCGGCAGAGCATGTAGATGAGGTCGCCCTGCTCGGGATGGATCGAGAAGCCGTATTCGGCGAAGGCTGCGGGATCCGGTTCCTCGTGCAGGCGCGGACCGCCGCCTCTCGGACCAACCCCTGTCGGAAAGCGGCGGTCGCTGTGCAGGCGTTCGATGACGCCCATCACCTTGGGATCGCGGATCGGCCCGGAGGCCGTGAGCGGGGCGATCTGCATCATCGGCGCACCTTACGACTTCTTGCCGCGGATCTCGGCGGCGGCACGGCGCAGGATGTCCGCGATCCGCTTGTGATCTTCCGGCGAGGCACCGATCTTCTCGACGAGTGCGTGCTTCAGCTCATGCTTCGCCTGCATGATCTCGGCGATCGCCTCGCGCCGGCTGGGGCGACCGAAGCTGCGCTCGCCCAAAGGCCAGGTGCCCATGCCGGAATCCTCGCCGGCGTCTTCGGCGCTTTCGTCTTCATCCATCGCCTTCTGGGCGCGGGCGAAGCGGCGGCCGATCTCGGCCAGCTCGGTCAGCATCGCTTCGGCGGTCTGCTGGTTCTCCTTGAGGAAAGCCGCGCCGGTCTCGGTAATGCGATAGAGCTTCTTGTTGCCCTCAGCCTCGACGGAGGAGAAACCGATCTCTTCGAGATAGGTGAGGGCGGGATAGATCACGCCGGGACTGGGCGTGTAGTAGCCATTGGTGCGGCTCTCCAGCTCCTTGATGAGTTCATAGCCGTGGCGGGGATTCTCCTGAAGGAGAAAAAGCAACAGGAGCTGCAGGTCGCCGGCGCCGAGCTTGCGGCCCGTCCGGAACCCGTCGCCGCCGCCCCGGCCGTGCCGGCCGAAGAAGCCGCCATGACGATGATGACCGCCGCCCCAACCCCAGCCGCCGCGCCGGCCCATACAGCCGCGCGAGCCTCTATCTTCTTGATCTTCGTAGTAAAAACGCATGTCATTGTCTTTCGATTGTGTCACTTGACATATCGTAAGATATAATCTTTCGTATGAATGTCAAGCGCGCGATCGAACTCCCAATGAGGACCGCGATGCGAATGACACGGTTGGATATGCTGCGGCGGCGCCTGAACATCGCCGCCGCGGGAAGCAATGAAGGAACCTGGATGATGATGTTCGAGACCACGGCGCGCGTGCCCACCGCCAATGGCAGCCGCTATCTGCAACAGCTCTGCAAGCACTGGAGCCACAACCTCAACGTCGCGTTCACGCCCGAGGCGGGGACGGTGGTGTTTCCGAAGGACGCGCGCGGCGCCGACTGGCCAGGCGACGCCAAGCTGACCCTCAAAGCGGAAGCGGACGCGCTGGAATGCCGGCTCGAAGCCAGCGCCGAAGATCAACGCGAGGCGCTGAAAGGTGTCGTCTCCAGCCATCTCGACCGCTTCGCCTTTCGCGAAGCGCCGCTGAAATTCGACTGGCGCGACGCTTAGAGCCCGGCCCCCGAATCTCCGCCCGTCAAGCAGCCAGCCCGAAGCGCTCCTGCAGCACGCAGGCGCTGGTGACGAACATCAGGGTCGTGTCGTTGGCGATCCGGCCGGCATCGTCCATGTCGTCGATGCGATCCAGAATGTCGATGATCTTCCTCCGGTCGAAGAACGGCATCGACGCGAGATGAGCGCCGCGCAGCGTATCCTGCACGAACGCATGCAGTTTGCCCTGCGGGTTGAGACTCGCCGGCGGGGCCAGGAACGGATGCTTCTGCCGGCGGTAAACGGTGTCCGTGATGACATCCCGAACCGCCTCGCGCAGGATGTATTTCTCGGTCATGCCGCGAATCTTCTGATTGACCGGCTGCGAACGAATGAGCTCGACCAGGTGATGATCGAGAAACGGCACGCGCCCCTCGATCGAATGGCCCATCTCCATGCGGTCTCCAACCATGGTGAGAATGTAGGTCGGCAGACAGGTCTTGGACCAGAGGTAGAGCGACTGATTGACCGGCTCGCGTCCGGCAAGCTGGCCCGGAATATCGATCTCGCTCAACAGCGAGCGATATCCCTGCCGCTCGCCGATCGTCGCCAGGAAATCGTCGGCCAGCACTTCACGCAGCTTCCTGGCGCGTGAGGAGAAGACTTCCATCCACGACGGCACGAAGCCCAGCAAGCGCTTCACGTCGTCGAGCGGACCGGTCTGCCCGTCCGTCAGCAAGAGGCCCAGCGATACCTTGTTGAGACGTTCCTGCTCCTCGAGCAATGTCCGGACCGTCTCGGGATCCTGGCCGGCGCGATTATAGAGCAGCATGTCGCGCCGGAAATGGACGTAGCCGCCGAAAATCTCATCGGAGCCTTCGCCGGTCATGACCACCTTGTAGCCCGCATTGCGAACGGCGCGGCTCAGCAGGTATTTGGCGACGCCGTGCGCATTGATGCAGAGCGTCTCGCATTGGTGGATGGCATCGGCGAAGTTGTCCGCCAGATCGTCGTGGCGGATGGCTATCGGATGGAACTCGGCGCCGGCGCAAGTGGCCATTTCCCGGGCCTGCGCCTCCTCGTCATATTCCGGCCGGTCGAAGGTCAGGGTGAAGGCGCGGATCGGCTCCGGGTGATGGCGGGCGGCGAGGCCGAGCACCGAGCAGGAATCGAGCCCGCCGCTCAGATAGCAGCCGACCGGCACGTCGGCGCGGAGGCGGATGCGCACGGCCTCCTCGAGTGCCGCCCGAAGCTCGGCGCGGTAATCCGCGTCGGACCGCGTGGCGCCGGTGCCGCCGCCGGCTGCCGGGTAGTTGAAATCCCAGTAGCGGACCAGCTGGATATGCCGATCGGTGGCGATCAGGTAATGGCCCGGTGGAACGAGGCGGATCCCGTCGTACAGCGTGCGTTCCTGATGCCCGCCTTGTTCGGCGGCCTGCCAGAAGCTCTCGGCGTCCCAGCGCGCGGGAATGCCCGCGGCGAACAGCGCCTTGACTTCCGAAGCGAGATACAGCGTGCCGTCACGCATGGCGTAGAACAACGGCTTGATGCCGAAGCGGTCGCGTGCCGCAAACAAGGTCCGGTTGACTCCATCCCAGATCACGAAGGCGAACTCGCCGCGCAGCCGGTGCAGACACTGGGGGCCGAGGTCCTCGAAGAGGTGAAGCGCGATCTCGCTGTCGGATCCGGTGCTGAAGCGATGGCCCGCGGTTTCGAGCTCATTGCGGATTGCTTCGTATCCGTAGAACTCGCCATTGCACACGATGACGCTGCGACCGTCCTCGCTGACGATCGGCTGACGGCCGTTCCGAAGATCGATGATGCTCAAGCGTGCGTGGCCGAGCCCCACCCGCCGATCGGGGCTGAGCCAGTCGTCCTGTCCGTCGGGGCCGCGATGCTTGAGGCTGGCGACCGCGTGCCGAATCTTCTCAAGCTCGACTTCCGCACGCGGGGCGTACGCTGCAACGATGCCACACATCTGGTCCTCCGGTGTTGGGTGATACGGAAGCAACCTGGTGTCCGGAGATTGCGGACGCGTTGCGCGCGGAGGAATTTGCGTTTCAGCCGTAGCCTGAAGACGCGGACAGAAACGCGAAAGCTAGGGCGTGAGCTCGACCGTCAGCGCCGGATCGAAGTCCGGGTTGAGGTGCAACGGGAAATAGCCGCGCGGATTGCAGACCACCCGAGTCGATCCGATGAGGTAATCCGAAGATGAATGGATGTGGCCGTGTACCCAAAGCTGCGGCTGCGTCCGTTCGATCATCGCTTCCAGATCCGTGGCATAGGCTGCGTTGATCGGGTCGCCCTGCCGATTTTCCGGAATGCTGCGGCGGCTCGGTGCGTGATGGGTCATCACGATCGTGACGCCGCCAAAGGGTTCCAGGAGCGTGTCTTCGATGTAGGCGCGGCTTTCACGGTGCAGCCGCAGGCAGTCCGCAGGGCTGAGCGGGCGGCCCTCTTGCCGCAGACCGTCCGTGATGCCGATCAGCTGGAAATCGTTCATGGCGCGGTGTGCCTGCTCCATCATGCGGGCCTGGGTCTCGACGCCGAACAGCGCGAAATCGGTCCAGAGCGTCGCTGCGACGATGCGGACCGGCGTGCCGTCCGCAGTGGTCAGGGCCCAGGTCTCGCGCTCGAGCACGCGCACCGGATTGCCGCGACGGGCCGAGCATTCGGCCGCGCGCGTGCGCTGCGCCGCGATCGAGGCATAAAGACTGTCGTCATAGGCCTCATGGTTGCCGAGGATCATGGCGACGGGGGCTTGGAAGATCTGCGCGGCCCAGAGCGGTCCGCGGCGCTCGGTATGGATGTCGCCCGCCAGCAGGACGAGATCCGCCAGCCCGCCGCTGCGAACCGCAGGCGGAAATTCGCAAGCGCCGAACTCGAGGTGAAGATCCGAGAAGACGTGCACGCGCATGGTCCGAGCCTACCATGGACGGCGAGACCTTGCGCCAAGTGCACGCCATGACCCCACCGGAGCGGACTATGGCGACTGGAGAGAAATCGTGGCCGTCAGACGTCCAGGTTCGCGACGTTGAGGGCGTTGTCCTGGATGAACTCGCGGCGCGGCTCGACCACGTCGCCCATCAGCGTGGAGAAAATTTCTTCCGCCTCGTCGGCATGGGAGACCTTCACCTGGAGCAGGCTGCGCACCTCGGGGTCGAGCGTGGTTTCCCAGAGCTGCTCCGGGTTCATTTCGCCCAAGCCCTTGTAGCGATTGATCGAGACGCCCTTCTTGCCGGCTTCGGTCACCGCCTCCATGAGGCCGATCGGGCCGGCGATCGTGATCTCGCGATCCTTCAAGGTGAGCTTCGCCGTGGTGCCGTAGATCTCGGCAAGCTCGGCCTTGATCTGGTCGAGGCGGTGGCATTCCGCCGAGCGGATCAGGATCGAATCGATCAGGTGGTGGTTGAGCACGCCGCGCAGGCGGCGCTGGAAGCCCAAGCCGCCATCCTGGTCGGCGAGGCCGGTCCAGCCCTGTTCGCCCGGCGGCGAAATTGCGTCGAGCCGCTTGGCGATCGCGTCGGCAACGCCGGGATCCTTGGCGGCCTGCGGATTCAAGGCGCCCATGATCGCCGCCTGCTCGACGACGGCGCTGGAACCGACCTTGCGGATCACCGGCTGCATCAAGTGCGCGGCCTGCGCGGCCATATCGACCACGCGGCGAAGATCGGCGAGGCCGAGCTGCTGGCCGTTGCCGAGCTGCAGCACCGCGCCTTCGAGGCCGGCGGTGATCAAATAGTCTTCCAGAGCCCGCTCGTTCTTCAGATAGCGCTGTGACTTGCCTTTGACCGCGCGGTAGAGCGGCGGCTGGGCGATGTAGAGATAGCCTTTCTCGATGATCTCCGGCATCTGCCGATAGAAAAAGGTAAGAAGCAGCGTGCGGATATGCGAGCCGTCCACGTCGGCGTCCGTCATGATGATGATCTTGTGATAGCGCGTCTTCGAGACGTCGAACTCCTCAGGCCCGATGCCGGTGCCGAGTGCCGCGATCAGGGTGCCGATCTCGGCCGAGGAGAGCATCTTGTCGAAGCGCGCGCGCTCGACGTTCAGGATCTTGCCGCGCAAGGGCAGGATCGCCTGCGCCTTGCGGTCGCGGCCCTGCTTCGCCGAGCCGCCTGCGGAATCACCCTCGACGATGAAGATCTCGGAGAGCGCCGGATCACGCTCCTGGCAGTCGGCGAGCTTGCCGGGCAGCGAGGAGATGTCGAGCGCGCCCTTGCGGCGGGTGAGCTCGCGGGCCTTGCGCGCGGCTTCGCGCGCCGCCGCCGCTTCGACCACCTTGCCGACGATGCGCTTGGCATCGGCCGGATGCTCTTCCAGCCATTGGCCGAGCCGCTCGTTGATGATGTTCTCGACCACCGGACGGACTTCCGAGGAGACCAGCTTGTCCTTGGTCTGCGACGAGAACTTTGGATCCGGCACCTTGACCGAGAGCACGCAGGTCAGGCCCTCGCGCGCGTCATCGCCGGTCAGCGCCACCTTCTCCTTCTTGGCGATGCCGCTGTCCTCGGCGTATTTGTTGATCTGGCGCGTCAGCGCGCCGCGGAAGCCCGCGAGATGCGTGCCGCCATCCCGCTGCGGGATGTTGTTGGTGAAGCACAGCATGGTCTCGTGATAGCTGTCGGTCCATTCCAGCGCGCATTCGACGGTGATGCCGTCGCGCTCGGCCTGCATGACCACCGGCGGCGTGTGGAGAGCGGTCTTCGAGCGGTCGAGATAGCGCACGAAAGCCTCGATGCCGCCCTCATAGTGGAGCTCCACCGATTTCGGCTCGACCGCGCGTGCATCGGTCAGGATCAGCCGGACGCCCGAGTTCAGGAAGGCGAGCTCGCGCAGCCGGTGCTCCAGCGTCGCATAGTCGTATTCCGTCTTGGTGAAGGTCTCTTTCGAGGCGAGGAAGGTGACTTCCGTGCCGCGCTTGCCTTCCGGCGCCTCGCCGACGACCGCGAGCGGTGCCTCGGCATCGCCATGGCGGAAGCGCATGAAATGCTCCTTGCCGTCGCGCCAGATGCGGAGCTCCAGGCGCTCGCTGAGCGCGTTGACGACCGAGACGCCGACACCGTGCAGTCCGCCCGAGACCTTGTAGGAGTTCTGGTCGAACTTACCGCCGGCATGGAGTTGGGTCATGATGACCTCGGCCGCGGAGACGCCTTCCTCCTTGTGGATATCGACCGGGATGCCGCGGCCGTTGTCGCGCACGGTGACCGAGCCGTCGCCGTTCAGGAGCACGTCGATCCGGTCGCACCAGCCGGCCAGGCTTTCGTCGATCGCGTTGTCCACGACCTCGTAGACCATGTGATGCAGGCCGGAGCCGTCATCGGTGTCGCCGATATACATGCCGGGGCGCTTGCGGACCGCATCGAGGCCTTTGAGAACCTTGATCGAATCCGCGCCATATTCGGCGCCGTTGCCGTTGTTCGTTTCGTCGGTCATGTCTTTTCTCGAATGTTAGGCGACGTCGCGCAGCGCGCGGGCATCGCGGAGGGTGAAGAACTGGGCCGCCTCGCGCAGCGGCCGGAACAAGTCGACCTCGGTTCCGGTGAACCAGGCCTGGGATTCGAGCGCCAGCACCTCGGCATAGAGATGCTTGCGGCGCTCGGGGTCGAGATGGGCCGCCACTTCGTCGAGCAACAGCACCGGCGCTTCGCCGCGGCGCGCGCGTTGCAAACGCGCCTGCGAGAGCAGGATCGAGATCAGCAGCGCCTTCTGCTCGCCGGTCGAGGCCGCAGCCGCGTCGAGCGATGCATTGCCCAACGCCTTGCCATGGAACGTGACCGCAAGGTCGCTGCGATGGGCACCCCATTGCGTGATTCCGGAGGCCGCATCGCCGTCGCGTGCCGCTGCCAAACGCTCGCGCAGCAGATCCTCGGCCTGCAATGCCGAACGATCCTCCAGCGACTGCTCTACCGCACCGTCGATCGCGAGATCGGCGCGCGGGAAGGGGCCGACCGCTTCGGCCATCGCCGCGTTCAGCGCCTCGGCGGTTTCGAGCCGCGAGGCCGCGATCGCCACGGCCTGCGCGGCCATCTCCGCCTCCAATCCGCCGAGCCAGCGGTCGCGTTCGGCCCGGTCCATCGCCGGTCCGTCGCCGCGCAGGATCCGCGCGCGATCGCGCATCGCCTGCTCGTAAGCCGAGACCCGCGAGGGATGCTCCGGATGGAGCCCGGTGGCGAGCCGGTCCATGAAGCGGCGGCGCACGCTCGTGCGCTCGACGAAGATCCGGTCCATCGACGGCGTCAGCCAGAGGATCGACAGGATCTCGGCGAAGGCCGCCTGGGTCTTCGCGTTGGAGCCTTCGATCCGGCACAGCCGACGATCGCGTGCGCTGCCTTCATCCGCGCCGTCTTCCTTGGGATCGCGGCCGGTGCCGAGCTTGTATTCGCCTCGGCGGCCCTGATAGCGCGCATGCACGGCCCAGGCGCGCGCGCCGGTGGTGCTGTTCGCCGGCAGCCGGCAATCGACTTCGCGCAAGGCGGCGCTGCGGAGACCTGAGCCCGGCGCCAGGAAGGAGATCGCCTCCAGCAGATTGGTCTTGCCGCCGCCGTTGGGGCCGGTGAAGACCAGCGGCCGCGCCTCGATTTCCAGGGTGAGATCCCGGAAACCGCGAAACGCGGTCAAAGTGAGGTGCGAAAATCCGTTCACCGCGTTGGTCGTTGCCAAGGCCGTGTTTCTGGGTTCCGTATGCTCGGCCCAGGCGCGGCCCAAACTACACCCGCATCGGCATCAGGACGTAGAGCGCCTGCGCATCCGCCATGTCGCGCATCAGCGTGGGCGCCACGGAATCCGCGAGCAGGATCTGCATGCCGTCGCCTTCGATCTCGTCGGCGATGTCGAGCAGATAGCGCGAATTGAAGCCGATATCGAGCGGCGCGCCCTCGTACTTCACTTCCAGCTCTTCGGTCGCGCTGCCCTGCTCGGCGCTGGTGGCCGAAAGGGTCAGCGTGCCGTTCTTCAGGCTGAGCTTCACCGCGCGCGACTTCTCGCTGGAGATGGTGGAGACACGGTCCACGGCATCGCGGAAGGTCTTGCGATCGACCTCCAGCATCTTGTCGTTGTTGGTCGGGATGACGCGGTGATAGTCCGGGAAGCTGCCGTCGATCAGCTTCGAGGTCAGGATCACGTCGTCGAAGGCGAACCGGATCCGGCTGTCCGACAGCGAGACCGCGACGCTGCCCGTCGTTTCTTCGATCAGCTTGCGCAATTCATTGACCGCCTTCCGCGGGATGATCACGCCGGGGATGTTTTCGGCGCCCTCGGGCAGCGGCATCTCGACCCGTGCCAAGCGGTGGCCGTCGGTCGCAACGGCGCGGAGCGCCTTCTGCTTGCCCGAGGAAAAGGCATGCAGGTAGATGCCGTTCAGGTAGTAGCGCGTTTCCTCGGTGGATATGGCAAATTTGGTGCGGTCGATCAGGCCTTTCAAGTCGCCGGCCGAGAGCGGGAATTGGTGCGGCAGCTCGCCGGCGCCGGTCGCCGGGAAGTCCTCTTTCGGCAGCGTCGCCAGTTGGAAGCGCGAACGGCCGGCCTTGATCGTGGTCTGCTGCCCGTCGCCCGAAAGCTCGAGCTGGACTTGGGCGCCTTCCGGGAGCTTGCGCACGATGTCGTAGAGCGTGTGGGCGGGAACCGTGGCCGCGCCCGCCTGGCCGGCATCGACGGCCACCTGCTCGACGATCGCGAGCTCCATATCGGTGGCGGTCAGGCCAAGCCGGTCGCCTTTGGCCTCCAGCAGCACGTTGGAGAGGATTGGAATGGTGTTGCGGCGCTCGACCACGCTCTGCACATGCCCCAGCGAATGCAGCAAAGCCGTCCGTTCGATCGTCAGTTTCATCGCCTGATCTTCTTTCCCTAAATCCCTGTCCCTCGGGTCCTGATCTCTAGAGGGTCTTTTCCCAAGCTCGTTTTCACGACGCGGCGGGCCTTACCGGTGGGCGGATGAGCGGGCCGGAAAACAGGCCCAGACTCCCGACCGAACCGGGCCGAAATTCGGCACGTCACGACTTGCTTGTAGGCCCCCGAATCCGGGGCTAAGTCCCGGGCGGAACGGCCGAATCGGCCGGGCTTGATCAGCAAGTGTTGGATTATAGCAACTAAGGCCGTGGGCAACAGGGAAAAACGCCCGGAATCCGGCCTCGATCGGGCCGGATTCCGGGCCTGAAAAATCGCCTCGAAGTCAGCCTTCGAGCATGCGTTTCAGGAGCTCGACGTCCTCCAGGAAAGCGGAGTCCGCGGCGCAGATTTCCTCGACCTTTTTGACCGCGTGCATGACGGTGGTGTGATCGCGACCGCCGAACTTGCGGCCGATCTCGGGGAGCGAACGCGTGGTCAGCTGCTTGGCGAGATACATCGCGACCTGGCGCGGGCGCGCAACCTGGCGGGCGCGGCGCGGCGACTGCATGTCGGCGAGCTTCATGTTGAAGTGCTCGGCGACCCGGCGCTGGATCTCCTCGATCGTGACCCGCCGGTCGTTGGCGCGCAGCAGATCCTTCAGCAATTCCTGCGTGGTCTCGATGGTGATCGGCTGGCCGATGAGCGAGGCGTGCACGACGATCCGGGTCAGCGCGCCTTCGAGCTCGCGCACGTTGGACGAGATCCGGTGCGCCAGGAACTCCAGCACCTTCTGCGGCACCTGCATCTTCGACTGCTCGGCCTTGGTCTGGAGAATGCCGAGGCGGAGCTCGTAGGTGGTCGGATGGATGTCGGCGACCAGGCCCCAGCCGAAGCGGGTGCGCATCCGCTCTTCCAGCCCCTGCAGATCGGACGGCGACTTGTCGGCGGACAGCACGACCTGGCGGTTCTGGTCGAACAGGGCGTTGAAGGTGTGGAAGAACTCTTCCTGCGTCGATTCCTTGCCGATGATGAACTGGACGTCATCGACCATCAGCACATCGACCGTGCGGAAGCGCTCCTTGAATGCCATGGTGTTCTTGTTTCGCAGGGCGCGGATGAACTGGTACATGAACTTCTCGGCGGAGAGATAGATCACGCGTTTTTCCGGCTTCTTCTTCCGGATCTGGTGCGCGATGGCATGCATGAGATGCGTCTTGCCGAGGCCGACGCCGCCGTAGAGGAACAGCGGGTTGAACGGCACCTGGTCGCTCTCCGCCACGCGATAGGCCGCGGCTTGCGCCAGCTCGTTCGACTTGCCGACCACGAAATTCTCGAAGGTGAGGCGCGGGTCGAGATTGCCGCTCCATTCGTCGAGCGCGTCGGACTCCTGGTCGCGAATGATCATCGGCGAGGAGAGCGTGCCGTTTTCCGGCGCTTCGATCACTTCCGGCGCTTCCTCGACCGCGGTTTCCGGCTGGCCTGCGGCCCCGACCTGGGTCGTGTCGACGATGACTTCGACCGTGCGGATATCGGGATTCTCCGAGCTCCAGAGCGTCCGCAGACGATCGGCGTAATGCGTCGCCACCCAGTCGCGCATGAACCGCGAGGGCACCGCCACGCGCAGGTCCGCGCCGCGACGACCGGCCAAGGTCAAGGGCTTCAGCCAGCTCTTGAACGTCGCCTCGCCAAATTCCTGGCGCAGGCGGCCGCGAACGCGCGCCCATTGCGCGTTCAACTGAGTGTCGGTGCCGGTCATAGGCTCAGCCATCGATCCACCCCCCATTTTCTACTCTTGAACCCAAGGCAATCCGGCGAACTTCCAGCCCCCGCGCTGGGCGCGATGGCTTGCGCCATCCTTGTCGCCTTCAAAACCTTCCGAAACGTTGTAGCAACGCGCATAGCCCGCTGCAGTCGCCGCGATTGCGGCCGACCGCGACCTTGCGCCGCTGCGGCAGATGAAAAGCACCGGGCCTGATGCGTCGCCGATCTGTGTCTTCAGCCTGGCGGCGAAATCCGGATCGATCGCCATATCCGGATAGTTCTGCCAGGAGAGCAGGATTGTCTTCTTGCCCAGATTGCCGAGATCGGGAATGCCGACGAAGGCCCATTCCGGCCGTGTCCGCACATCGACCAGAACCGCACCCGGTTCCTGGACCAGCATCTCCCAAGCCTGCTTCGGTGAAATGTCCCCGGCGTAATTCACGTCTCAACCCGTCCTTCGTCCCAAAAATCATCACCGCACCGCTGGCACCGCTGCGATCAACCCGAATCAAAGCTTCGGGCCGCAACGGCTTGGCGATCCGGGTTTTTACTGCTGGCCCAGACCGCCGAAGAGGCTAGGTTCCGGGTCGGAAATTGGCGACTTAGAGTAGTAAATGTGTGATCCGAAGCGCAGGATTGGATGCGCCTTTGCGATCGTCATGCGGGGCCGAGCAATCGGCCAACACACGATGTGCTTTCCGCGCAACAGTGTGACTGATGTCAAGAGTTTGACACTCAACGGGGATCCGACGCCAAATGTTGCCTTAACCACTTCTGGCAAGTCCCGATCTTTCATGCTAACTCTTTGATTTTATTTTAGTTATAGCCGGTTATAACGACGCGTTTGTGACACGGGTCGCTCCCTGTCCGGCGCTTGGGGATAACTCTACGCTCGCGCTTTTGGGCTTGCAATAAGTCCGAATCATGAACGTCCGGGCTCCCAAAGTGACAGTCTGAAGCGTTGCATCGGCGCAACAGTCTGTCATGATTCCGCAATAACTAAAGCGCCCGAACCCACAACAATGGGTGGCGAAGCCCAATTTCAGGGCGCACGAAAACCCCCGCCGGCAAGCACTTGCGCGACGGGGTTGTATCCGATCGAGAAGACGGAGATTAGAGCGCTTTGACCCGCTTGGAGAGGCGGGAGATCTTGCGCGCGGCGGTGTTCCGGTGGAGCACGCCCTTGCCGACGCCGCTCTGCAGGATCGGCTGGGCCGCCTTCAGCGCGGCTTCCGCGCTGTCCTTCTTGCCGGAGGCGATGGCCGCCTCCACGCTTTTGACCGCGGTCTTGACGCGGCTGTCGCGGGCGCGGTTGATCGCGGTCCGCTTGACGGTCTGGCGCAGGCGCTTTTCCGCCGACTTGTGATGAGCCATGAAACGTGTCCGATTGTTTGGCTGAATTTCAGGCGGCGGGTTATACAGGCGGCCCCAGGGCGCGTCAACCAGCCGCCAAGGCCCCGGAATCACAGGAGAACCGCGCTTCTGCGTCGGGATATCTGTAGACTCAAGCGCGATCCAGGGTCATATACCGGACGGCTTTTGGACAGAAGAGATGCGGCTGCCGTTTACCAAGATGCACGGTCTGGGCAATGACTTCGTCGTCATCGACGCGAGGCAGCGTCCGCTTGCGCTCACCGGCGAACAGAAGCGGCGGATCGCCGATCGCCGCCGCGGGATCGGTTGCGATCAGCTGATCCTGCTGGAACCGAGCAGCCGGGCGGACGTCTTCATGCGGATCTACAATCCCGACGGCAGCGAGGCGGGTGCCTGCGGCAACGCAACCCGCTGCGTCGCGGGGCGGCTGATGGCCGAGCAGGGGGCTGACCAGATCGTGGTCGAAACCATCTCCGGCCTGCTCCCGACCAGGGCCGCCGACCGCGGGCAGATCGCGGTCGATATGGGCGAGGCCAAGACCGGCTGGCGCGAGATTCCCGTGGCGCAGGAATGCGACACGCTCCATCTGCCGGTGCGTTCGGGACCGCTGGTCGATGCGGTCGGCGTCAATGTCGGCAATCCGCACGCCGTCTTCTTCGTGCCTGAGGTGGCGGCGATCGATCTGGAGAAGATCGGCCCCGAGCTCGAGCATGCGGCGTTCTTTCCGGAGCGCGCCAATATCGAGATCGTGCAGCGTCTCAGCTCCGGCCGCCTTCGCATGCGGGTCTGGGAACGCGGTGCCGGCATCACCCAAGCCTGCGGCAGCGGCGCCTGCGCGAGCCTGGTCGCGGCGGCGCGGCGCGGTCTGACCGGCCGCAAGGCCGAGGTTGTCCTCGATGGTGGCACGCTCACCATCGAATGGCTGCCGAACAACCACGTGCTGATGACCGGGGGCTGGGCCAGCAGCTTCGACGGCGAGATCGAGCTCGGCGACGTGCCGGTGCGCGAGGACGCGCCCGAGGACGTCCATGTCTGAGGCCCGTCTCATCACGCTGGGCTGCCGGCTGAATACCTTCGAGAGCGAGGTGATGCGCGGCCATGCTTCGGCGGCGGGGCTGACCGATGCGATCATCGTCAACACCTGCGCGGTGACGGCGGAAGCCGAGCGCCAAGCGCGCCAGGCGATCCGCAAGGCGCGGCGCGAGAATCCGGAAGCGAAGATCATCGTGACCGGCTGCGCGGCGCAGATCGCGCCGGAGAAGTTCGCGGCCTTGCCGGAAGTGGACCATGTGCTCGGCAATTCCGAGAAGCTGGAGGCGAAGAGCTTCCAGCGCATCGCCGACGGCGGCGTGAACGACCGGGTCAATGTCTCCGACATCATGCTGGTGAAGGAGACGGCGGCGCATCTCATTTCCGGCTTCGCAGAGCGGAGCCGCGCCTTCGTCGAGATTCAGCAAGGCTGCGACCATCGCTGCACCTTCTGCATCATTCCGTTCGGCCGGGGCAACAACCGCTCGGTGCCGGTCGGCGAGGTGGTCGCGCGGGTGCGCAAGCTGGTGGAGAACGGCTTCCGCGAGATCGTTCTGACCGGCGTCGATATCACCGGCTATGGCGTCGACCTGCCGGGTGCGCCGAAGCTCGGGCAGCTGGTGCGCCGCCTGCTGGCGCTGGTGCCGGAGCTGGAACGGCTCCGCCTCTCTTCGCTGGACGTGATCGAGGTCGACGACGAATTGCTGCGCCTCATTGCCGAAGAGCCGCGGCTGATGCCGCATCTCCACCTCTCGCTGCAGGCCGGCGACGACATGATCCTGAAGCGGATGAAGCGCCGGCACCTGCGCGCCGATGCGGTCCGCTTTGCCGAGCAGGTGCGCAGGATCCGTCCCGATGTGGTATTCGGCGCCGACTTGATTGCCGGCTTCCCGACCGAGGACGAGGCGATGTTCCGGAACAGCCTCGCGCTGGTCGAGGATTGCGGCCTCACCTTCCTGCATGTCTTTCCCTACTCCGCGCGCGTGGGCACGCCGGCGGCGAAGATGCCGCAGGTGCCGGGCGATGTGCGCAAGGAACGCGCGGCGCGGCTGCGCGCCGCCGGCCAGGCTGCGATGCAGCGTTACTTCTCGGCACGCATCGGTGCGCCGGTCCGCGTGCTGATCGAGCGCATGGAAGACGGCATGGGCTTCGGCCACAGCGAGCACTTCGCGCCCGTCCGGGTCCGCAGCGAAGCCGCGGTCGGCGCCGTCATCACCGGCCGCGTCGCCGGGCATACCAACGAGCATCTCCTCGCCGAAGCGGCATGACCGACAATCAGAACGGTGAAAAGCGCGGCTGGCTCCAGCGTCTGCGCAGCGGGCTCAGCCGGTCTTCGAGCAAGATCGGCGAGAGCATCACGGGACTTTTCACCAAGCGGAAGCTGGACAAGGCGCTGCTCGACGAGCTTGAAGAGGCGCTGATCACCGCCGATCTCGGCCCGGCGACCGCGGCGAAGCTCACCGCGGCGCTCTCCAAGGAGCGGTTCGGCAAGGACATCACGCCGGAGGAGACCCGCGGCATCTTCGCGGCCGAAGTCTCGCGCATCCTCGGCCCCGTCGCGCAACCGCTGAAGATCACGCCGGCAAAGCCGCATGTGGTGCTGGTGGTCGGCGTGAATGGCAGCGGCAAGACCACGACCATCGGAAAGTTGGCCCAGCACTACCGCGGTCAGGGCCTCAAAGTCGTGCTGGCCGCCGGCGACACCTTTCGCGCGGCGGCGGTCGAGCAGCTGAAGATCTGGGGCGAGCGCACGGGCGCCGCCGTGATCGCCCGCGAGCAGGGCGCCGATGCGGCCGGTCTTGCCTATGACGCCTTGGTTGAGGCGAGGGCGCAAGGCGCCGACCTGCTGCTGATCGATACTGCGGGCCGGTTGCAGAACAAGGCCAACCTGATGGCCGAGCTCGCCAAGGTCATCAAGGTCGTTAAGAAGCTCGAGCCCACGGCGCCGCACGACACGCTGCTGGTGCTTGATGCGACCACCGGCCAGAATGCCCATTCCCAGGTGGAGATCTTCAAGGAGATCTGCGCCGTGACCGGCCTCGTCGTCACCAAGCTCGACGGTTCGGCCAAGGGTGGCGTCCTGGTGGCGCTGGCCGAGAAATTCGGCTTGCCGGTGGTGGCGATCGGCGTGGGTGAGACGGCCGATGACCTCCGCCCGTTCGAGGCGGAGAGCTTCGCGAAGTCCCTAATGGGGCTCGTCTAGTCGGTCAGGCGCATCCGCCGGCTCTATGCCGGCATCGGCACAATCTATTGGGCAGCCTCGCCCCCCTCATGCCATGTTGCGCTTCTATGACGGGCGCTGAAGCCCGCTGGATTTGGATCCCCCGCCGTGACTCTCTCCCTTGGCCTCACCCTGCTGATCCTGCTGGCGGCGGTGATGCATGCCGGCTGGAACGTGCTCGTCAAGTTCGGCAACGACGCCTTCTTGAACATGGGGCTGATCGTCGGCCTCGGCGGCGCGCTGGGGCTGCTCTTCACGCCGTTCGTCGATTTCCCGGAGCCTTCGAGCTGGATCTGGCTGTTCGGCTCCTGCATGTTCCATCTCGGCTACTACACCTTCCTGGTCCTCGCCTATCGCCATGGCGAGCTCAGCCAGGTCTATCCGATCGCGCGCGGCTCGGCGCCGCCGCTGGTGGCGCTCTCATCCTGGCTGCTCTATGCGCAGATGCTGACGCCGCTGCAGATCGCCGGCGTGGTCGCGATCTCGGTCGGCATCCTGACGCTGGCCGCCGACAAGCCGATCGACCGCGCCCATAAACGGGAGGCGATCTGGTTCGGACTGCTCACCGGCCTCACGATCATGGGCTACACGATCTGCGATGGCCAGGGCATCCGCCACGCCGGTGACACCGAGCGCGAGCAACTCGGCTACATCGTCTGGCTGTTCGTGCTCGATTCGCCACTGCTGGTGATCTATTGCTTCATCCAGCGCGGCCGTGAGGTCACGGCCTTCCTCGGGCAGAACTGGAGACTGGGTCTCTGCGGCGCTGCCTTGTCGCTGGCGGCCTATGGCATCGCCATCATGGCGATGAAGTTCGGCGAGTTCGCCCATGTCTCGGCGCTGCGCGAGACGAGCGTGATCTTCGCCGCGCTGATGAGCGCCTATCTCTTGAAGGAGCGCTTCCGCAGGCGCCGCTACGTCTCGGTGGCGCTGGTCGCCTTAGGCGCGGTGCTGCTGCACTAGTTTAGTGCGCGTAGGACGACTGCAGCGCGTAGTACTTGCGGCTGGTGATCAGGCCCTGCAGCGACAGCGACTTGCAGGAACTCGGCTCCTGCAGGTTCTGGATCACGACATGCGGCGTGTTGTTGCGATCCTGGAATCGCTTGATCACTTTCCATTGCGGAAAGCGGTGCTTCGGCAGGAACTCGCAGCTTTCCAGCAGCACCGTGCCGACCTGCAGGTGCTCGACCGACTCCTTGTCGATCTTCACTTCAGCCTGGTCGCGTGCCGGACCAGCCAGAAACTTGAACATGGGCCTTGCTCCATCCCATCGGGCAATACGGTTCAGGTTGCCTCCAACCTGTCCGTATTTTGTCATAGCCTAACTTAACAAAGGGTTAGGCGCAAACACCTCAACTGTTCGGTCCGCTGATCGCGCTAAATGCGTTGAAAATCGCACCGAACGGCCGGATGTCGCGCCTTCAGCCCGTTTGTCGGTTAATGCCCGGTAAACTTGACGCTCTTGATCTCGTCGCCGACTTCGAGGTCCTGCATCACGTCCAGGCCGCCGGAGACTTGGCCGAACACCGTATGCACCCCGTCGAGGTGCGGCTGCGGCGCCAGCACCAGGAAGAACTGCGAGCCGCCGGTATCCTTGCCGCGATGCGCCATGGAAAGCGCACCGGCCTTGTGCTTGTGCGGATTGCCCTTGGTCTCGCAGGCGATGACCCAGCCGGGGCCGCCGGCGCCGGTGCCTTCCGGGCAGCCGCCCTGCGCGACGAAGCCGGGGATCACGCGGTGGAAGGCGAGCCCGTCATAGAAACCGTCGGAAGCCAGCGTGTAGAAGTTGGCGACCGTGTTCGGCGCCTCCTTCGGAAAGAGGTCGATGGTGATGTCGCCCTTGCTGGTCGTCATCACGCATTGGGTCAGGCCCTGCAGCTTGTCCGCCGGGATGTCGTGGGTCTTCAATTGTTCGCGTGGCATCGGCAAATCCTTTCGAAAGCGCGGCGGATGTTAGGCGAGGCCGCCCGCCGGAGTCGACTGAAAGCGGCATTCCGTCTCAGGAAATTTCGCCGCTCAGAACGTCGCGGGCGAGCTTGATCGTGATGGGCGCGCGCCGCGCCATGGCTTCGCGGTCGAGCCGCCTTGCCATCGTCTCGGCGGCGGTGAAGGAGCGCTCGATCTGCTTCACCAGATAGGCGATCACCTCCGGCGCCACCTCGACCTGGCGGTCGGCGAAATGCTTGGCGAGCACCGCGGCCAGCAAGGTGTCGTCCGGTGCCAGCACGGCGACAGCGGGCACGCCGGCCAGGCGCGAGGCGAGATCGGGCAGCCGCACGGTCCAGCGCGCCGGCGGCTCGCGGTCGAGGATCAGCAGCGAAGTCCGCTGCGCTCTTACATGGTTGATCAGATGGAAGAGATGCTCCTCCGGCAGCCGGATGCCGTCGAGCACCAGGTTCTCGTTCTGCGGCAGCTGCTCCAGCGCGCTCGGTTCCAGGAAGCGCGCCGTGCTTTTGGCCCGCCACACATGCGCAAGATGCGTCTTGCCGCAGCCCGCCGGACCGTAGACGGCCAGGATGCCGTTCGGCCAGTCCGGCCAGCGGTCGATCCAGGCGACGGCATCGCGGTTGCTGGCCGAAACCACGAAGCCGGCGGCATTCATGGCGTTGCGGACCGGGAGATCCAGCGGCAATTGCTCGGGGCGCATCACTTGGTATCGGGATGGTCGATGCCGATCAACGGCGGCACGTCCGGGTTCGTTGCCTTTGAACGTCCGAGATAGACCGGGCTGTCGAGATAGCGCGCGAGCGCGAAGCGCACCAGGACGCCGATGCCTGCGGCAACCGGAACGGCCAGCAGCAGGCCGAGGAAGCCGAACAGGGTGCCGCCGGCCAGCAAGGCGAAGATCACCCAGACCGGATGGAGGCCGACGCGATCGCCCACCAGCTTGGGCGTCAGGACGTTGCCTTCCGCCACCTGGCCGACGCCGAAGATGGCGGCGACCACGATGACGCCGGACCAGCTGTCGAAATTCACCAACGCGATTGCCATCGCGATCACGAAGCCGCCGATCGCACCGAGATAGGGGATGAAGGTGAGAAGACCCGCTGCAAGGCCGACCACCAGGCCGAAGGGCAGCCCGGCCGCCATCAGCGCGGTCGCGTAATAGGTCGCCAGGATGAGGCAGACGGTCGCCTGGCCGCGGGCGAAGCCGGCGAGCGTGGTGTCGATCTCACGGCCCTGGGCGCGGATGACCGCCGCATGCTGCCGCGGCAGCAAGCCGTCGATCTTCGCCACGATGCGGTCCCAGTCCCGCAGCAGGTAGAAGGTGACCACCGGCGTGATGAAGACCAGCGACAGCAGGTTGGCGATGGCGACGCTGCTCTGCGCGACGTTGAGCAACGTCTGCAGGATCCAGTTCAATCCGGTGCCCATGCGGCTCCGCGCCAGATCGCCGAGCTCGGCGATATTGGGAAGATCGAAGCGCTGCTGCAGGCTGGTGTAGTAGGGCAGCAGCTTGGCGTGCGCCCGGTTCAGGAGATCCGGCACAGTCTGGACGAACTGCGTCAGCTGATCGACCAAGAGCGGCGCGATCAGCACCATGGCGAGGATGATCAGCAAGGCGAAGATCAGCGTCACCAGGGTGGTGGCCCAGGTGCGCGACATCCACCTTTCCAGCTTGTCGCAAGCGGGATCCAGGAAATAGGCGATCGCCATGCCGGCCACGAAGGGCAGCAGGATCGCGCGCAGGAAATAGACGCCGATCAGTGCAACGACGAGCCCGATCAGCCAGAAACGAAGCTGTTGGCCTGCCGTCATTCTCGACCCGGATGGGAGTCCGTCATTGCGGCACGGTCGGCTGGGTAAGGTCGGGATTGCCGCCATTCACCGTGCCGTCGCCAACGCCGCCGGGCGACAGTGTCATGGTCTGCATCCCCTCGCCGCTGGAGGTGATCATCAGGTCGGCCTGGTTGAGGGCGCGGATGAACTGCACCTCGTCGCCGAGATAGGTGAGTTCGAGATCGGCGCCGCTGCGCGAAAGCCGGATCAGGTTGACGCTTTTGATCAGGTTCACCTGGGCGAGATGCCGCTTCACCGCCACCCATTGCGCCTGGCTGGAGAACGGCACATGGACCTGGACCGTGGCGCGGCTGTTGGGGTCGACCAGGTTCTCCTGCTTCCAGGAGTTCTGCACCAGGTCGGCCACCTTCGCGACGCCGTCGCGCATCAGCTGATCGACGTCGCCGGTATCGCTTACCACCTGGTCCTTCAGATTCTGCACGTTCGCACTGCCATAGCTCGCGACGGTCAGCGCGAGCACGCGCTTGCCGTCGGGCGAAGGCGGTTGCAGCGCCGCCTCGGCGACCATCACATCGCCCACGGCGTAGCGATCGGCCAGCGCTTGGATTCGCACCTTGTCGCCGGCCAGCGCCTGGGTGGCGCTGATCGCATTGGTATCGGGAAGGTCGCCGACCGGAGTCTTGATCGGCACCAGGCCGGGCTGCTGCTGGCGCGAGGCCCAGGCGGCGAACCAGGGATTGGTCGGTCCCCAGAGCTCGGTATCGCCGGTCTCTGTCGTGTAGACCGGCAGGACCAGCACCGCTTTCGATTCGGTCTCGGCATAGGCGATGCCCTGGTCGGAGAGGAACTGGCGGATCGGATCGGCCATGAAGCGGAAGGTGAAGCGCCCGATATAGCGCGAGGCCGAAGTCTTCTCTTCCTCGATCTCGAAATCCTGCACCCAGCTTGTGATCTCGTCGTCGCCGGGCAAGGTCACATGCTTCAGATCCTCGGCCGAAGCGATGGTCGAGAGCACCTTCTGCAGGCCTTCGCGCTGGGCCTCCAGCATCGCCTTCTCGCGCAGGGTGGCGATATCGCCGGTCAGATCGACCGGGATTCCCGCCGCCACGTAGACGTTCTGCTGCGCCTTTGCCGGCTGGGCCGCAAGGCCGCCTGCCGCCACGACGGCCGCGACGGCCAAGGCACTGGCAAGCTTGCGAATTTTCCTGAGAACCCCGGCGGCAACGCCCATTGAAAACCGTCTTGAAAACGCTATTGTCCCGTCCCTGGCTTATAGCCCAGAACCGGGGAGGATGTCATCACAAGCGGGACCACTGGAAACGGCCTCACTTATCGCGATGCCGGTGTCGATATCGATGCGGGCAATGCGCTGGTCGAGGCAATCAAGCCGCTTGCGAAAGCGACGGCGCGCAAAGGCAGCGATGCCGGCCTGGGCGGATTCGGCGCCTTCTTCGACCTTCGCGCCGCGGGCTATAGCGACCCGATTCTGGTGGCGACCACCGACGGCGTCGGAACCAAATTGAAGATCGCGATCGAAGCCGGCGTGCATGGCACGATCGGCATCGATCTCGTCGCCATGTGCGTGAACGATCTCGTGGTGCAGGGCGCGGAGCCGCTTCTGTTCCTCGACTACTTCGCGACCGGCAAGCTCGACGTCGAGACCGGGCGGCAGATCGTCGCCGGAATCTCCGACGGCTGCCTGCAGGCGGGCTGCGCGCTGGTCGGCGGCGAGACCGCCGAGATGCCGGGCATGTATTCCAAGGGCGATTACGATCTCGCCGGCTTTGCGGTCGGCGCGGTCGAGCGCGGCCGGCAGATCACCGGATCGGGCGTGAAGGTGGGCGATGTCGTGCTCGGCCTCGGCTCGTCGGGTGTGCATTCGAACGGCTACTCCCTGGTGCGCAAAGTCGTCTCGGTCGCCGGCCTCGAATACAGCGCCAAGGCGCCGTTCGATTCGTCGAAGACTCTCGGTGAAGCCCTGCTGGCACCAACCAGGATCTATGTGAAGAGCTGCCTCGCCGCGATCCATGCCGATGGTGGGCAGAGCGGTATCAAGGCGCTGGCGCATATCACCGGCGGCGGCTTGCTGGAGAACATCCCGCGCGTGCTGCCGAAGGATCTCGCCTGCGAGATCGACGCTCAGAGCTGGCAGCAGCCGCCGGTCTTCGCCTGGCTGCGCAAGACCGCCGGCATCGACGCGCAGGAGATGGCGCGCACATTCAACTGTGGCATCGGCATGGTGCTGGTGGTCTCGCCGGAGCGTGCGGACGCCGTGCGCGGCATCTTGCAGGATGCCGGCGAGACGGTCTCGGCGATCGGCACGATCGGGCCGCGCGCCGTCGATGAGCCCGGCTGCCGCGTCATCAACACCGGGCGATGGTAGCCAAGCCGTTGAAAATCGCGGTGCTGATCTCCGGCCGCGGCAGCAATCTCCAGGCGCTGATCGATCATTTCGGCCCGGTGATCACCACAAGTCCGGTCAAAATCGTGAAGGTGATCTCCAACCGGCCCGATGTGCAGGGCATCGAGCGTGCGAAAAAGGCCGGCATCCCGACCGCGGTGATCGATCACAAGACGTTTCCGGACCGCGTCGCCTTCGACGCAACGCTGGACAAAGCGATTCACGAAGCGGGCGCCGAACTGGTCGTGCTGGCGGGCTTCATGCGCCTTTTGACCGAGGGCTTCGTTTCGGCCTGGCGCAACCGGCTCATCAACATTCATCCGGCCTTGTTGCCGTCGTTTCGTGGCACCGACACCCATCGCCGCGCCTTGAAGCGCGGGGTGAAGATCCACGGCGCGACCGTGCATTTCGTCCGCCACGAAACCGATACCGGGCCGATCATCGCCCAGGCGGCGGTGCCCGTCCTGGCGAGCGACACGCCCGATACATTGGGCGCGCGGGTGCTCGCCGCCGAGCACAAGCTCTATCCCTTGGCCTTGCGGCTGATCGCCGAGGGCAAGGTCACCATCGAAAACGACCGCGCGATCGTGAACGGCAAAACCGAACCGCTCACGCTGTTCAGCCCCGCCCTGGCCGGCTGAGCCATGCGGCGCTGGTTCCTGGCGCTGTTGATCCTCGGCGCGCTCACACCGGCGGCACGCGCCCAGGTCACCGATCACTACACGCTGCTGATGGTCTGGATGCCGGGGCTCTGCAAGGCGGAACCCGACCGTATCGAGTGCAAGGACCTGACCTTGCGGCGCTATGACGGGCTCAACCTCGCTTTCATGGCGCTACAGTCGGCGCGGTCCAGCAATGCCCCCAACACCTTCTGCTACACGATGCTGGGCGACGAGGAATTGGACCGGTCGCGCAAGTGGTGCGAGATGGATCAGCCGCGCGTCATGGACACGCTGGCGGCGCAGTTGAAGATCCTGATGCCCGTCATGCGATCGTGCCAGGACCGCGCCTTGTGGTCGCGCTATGCCAGCTGCACGATGTACTCCGCCGATGACTATTATGCGCGCGCGATCAAGCTCGCGCGTTCCGTGGCCGGCACCCAGATGAACCGCGTGATCGCGGGCGCCGTGGGCACGAAGGTCAAGCAGTCGGACCTGGTCGCGGCGTTCGTGGCTGATTTCGGCGACGAGCGGACCAATGCGGTCGATTTCGTCTGCCGCAAGATCGACGGTGTCGCCCATCTCCTCCAGGTGCGGATCAGCCTCACGGCCCGCGCGCTGACCCGAGGCCTGGGGAAGGAGTTCCTTTGGAAGCCGACCAATCCCCTGCGCCGGAGCTGCCCGGAAAATATCCTGGTAGACGCGCCGCCGGTGCCGGTCGCCGGGACGGGGGCTGCCGCGCCCGCCAAGCCCGCCCCGCCGCCCGGCCAACCCCCGGTGCCCGACAGCGCCCCCGTCGCCCCGGTCGAGACCGCACCGCTCGAGCCCACGGGGCCGGTGCACCGTTAACCCTGTCCACCGAAGCTTCAGCGGCGCTGGGTGCGTCTTTCGATGCATTGCCGAGGCGGGCAAGGTCAGGTAAAACTCCGCGCCAGGACGAGACCTAAACGGGGTATCCGATGTCGCTGAACGATGAAATCCTTGCCGACCGCCAGAGGACCTGGGCCGGCGTTTCCAAGCTGCTGTTCTGGGGCACGATCGAGTCCCTGGTTCTGACCCTGGTGACCGTGCTTTTCGCCATCAACGGCCCGAGCCTCGGCATGTTCGTGTTCGGCTTCGGCGCCATCATCATCGTCAGCGCCATTGTGCTCGGCAAGGTCGTCGGCGGCAAATAGCCGGGGCATCTTCGCCCAAAGAAAACGGCGCCGCCCGACCGGGTGGCGCCGTTTCTATTTCAGGAAATGACGGCGGTCAGCCGACGATCTCGACCTCGCTGAAGAAGAACGCGATCTCGATCTTGGCGTTCTCCGGCGAGTCCGAGCCGTGCACCGAGTTCGCCTCGATGGATTCGGCGAACTCCTTGCGGATGGTGCCGGCATCGGCGTTGGCCGGGTTGGTGGCGCCCATCACCTTGCGGTTCTTGGCGACGGCGTCCTCGCCTTCGAGCACCTGCACCACGACCGGGCCGCTGGTCATGAACTTCACCAGGTCGTTGTAGAACGGACGCTCTTTGTGGACGGCGTAGAACTTGCCGGCCTGGTCGGCCGAGAGCCAAACCCGCTTCTGCGCGACGATGCGGAGACCCGCCTCTTCGAACTTGGCGTTGATCTTGCCGGTCAGGTTGCGGCGCGTCGCGTCCGGCTTGATGATCGAAAAGGTGCGCTCTTTGGCCATGGTCTCGTTCCTGGTCGGAGGTGTGGGAATGCCGCTGTCATAGCGGCCGGGTGAAAATGGCCGGCAAAGCCGGCTTGGCGAAATGGTCGCTGGCTTATATACAACTGGCCGCGCCGCCGCAACGGCCCGCAGGATTGCCCGAAAAGGCTTAAGTTAGAATATGTTGACCGTTTCAGACCTGTCCTACCGGATCGCCGGGCGCGAGATCCTGTCGGCAACCGGCTTCAGCCTGCCGGCCGGGCACCATGCCGGCATCGTCGGCCGCAACGGCACCGGCAAATCGACCCTGCTCAACATCATTTCCGGGAAGCTCCACGCGGATTCCGGCACGGTCGAATACCCGAAGCTCTGGCGCATGGGCATGCTGGCCCAGGAGGCGCCGGGCGGGCCGGAGAGCCTCTTGGAGACCGTGCTTGCCGCCGACAAGGAACGCGCCGCTCTGCTGGCCGAGGCCGAGACCGCGGAAGATCCCGACCGGATCGGCGAGATCCACGCGCGGCTGTTGGATATCGATGCCCATTCGGCCGAAGCGCGCGCCGCTGAAATTCTCGCCGGGCTCGGCTTCAACGCCGAAGCCCAGGCACGCCCTTGCAGCGATTTCTCCGGCGGCTGGCGCATGCGCGTCGCCTTGGCGGCGGTGCTGTTCTCGCGCCCCGAGCTGCTGCTGCTCGACGAGCCCACCAACCATCTCGATCTCGAAGCGACGCTCTGGCTCGAAGGCTTCCTCAAGAACTACCCGCACACCATCCTGCTGGTCAGCCACGACCGCGACCTCTTGAACAACGTGGTGGACAAGATCATCCACCTGCACGACTGCAAGTTCACGGTCTATACCGGCGGCTACGACACGTTCGAGGAGACGCGCCGCGAGCGTCTCGCCTTGCAGGCTTCGATGGCGGCGAAGCAGGAAGCCCAGCGTAAGCACATGATGGTCTTCGTGGACCGCTTTCGCTACAAGGCCTCGAAAGCGCGCCAGGCGCAGTCGCGCCTCAAAGCCATCGAGAAGATGAAGCCGATCGCGGTCGCCGCCGAAGAGCGCGGCATCGAGTTCGACTTCCCCGAGCCGCAGGAGTTGCCGCCGCCGCTGATGACGCTCGATCACGTCGCGGTGGGCTATGAGCCCGGCAAGCCGATCCTGAAGAAGCTCGACCTCCGCCTGGATCCCGACGATCGCATCGCGCTCCTGGGTTCCAACGGCAACGGCAAGTCCACCTTCGTGAAGCTGCTGGCGCAGCGCCTGCAGCCGATGGAAGGCGAGATTCGCCGTTCCTCGAAGATCCGCGTCGGTTATTTCGCCCAGCACCAGACCGAGGAGCTGGACCTCGACGCAACGGCGCTGATCCTGATGGATCGTGCGGCACCTACGATTACACCCGAGAAGCGCCGCGCCCATCTCGGCCGCTTCGGCTTCGGTCCCGACAAGATCAACACCCGCGTGGGCTCGCTCTCCGGCGGCGAGAAGGCGCGTCTGCTGCTGGCGCTGATGAGCTGGTCGGCGCCGAACATCCTGCTGATGGACGAACCTACCAACCATCTCGACGTCGACAGCCGCCAGGCGCTGGTGCAGGCGATCAACGATTTCGGCGGCGCCGTGGTCCTGATCAGCCACGACCCGCATCTGATCGAGCTCTGCGCCGACCGGCTCTGGCTGGTGAAGGATGGCACGGTCCGGAGCTTCGACGGCGACATGGACGACTACCGCCAGCTGCTCCTCGACGACGCCCGCGCGGCGGCGCGTGGCGAAAGCGCCGGCAAGAAGAGCGACCGCCCCTCGCGCAAGGAGGAGCGCCGTCAGGCCGCCCATCAGCGCGCGGTCCGCCGCGCGCAATTGGAAGAGCAGGCGGAGCGCGCCGGCCGCGCGGTCGAGAAACTCACCCAGGCGCTGAAGCTGGTCGAGGCCAAGCTCGCCGACCCCAAGCTCTACGACGGCGATCCGGCGGCCGCGGCCGACTGGCAGAAGAAGCACGCCGAAGTCACCGCCAAGCTCGCGGAAGCCGAGGAGTCCTGGCTGGACGCGCAGGGTGCACTCGAAGGCAAGGTCGCGGCGGAAGAGTAGGGGCGCTCTCCGGCCTCAGCCTCCGCGTCTCAGGCTTTCGACCAGATAGTCCACGAAGCAACGGGCCCGAACCGGCATGTGCATGCCGCCCACGAACACGGCGTGGATTTCCTCGATGTCGCCGGGATTGAACTCTTCGAGCAGCGGGATGAGTGCGCCGGACCGAATCTCGTCCTCAACCGTGATCGTGCCCACCCGCGTGATCCCGACGCCCTCGAGCGCGAGCTGGCTGAGTGTTTCGCCGTTGTTCGCCTCGATGCTGCCTTTGATGGTGAGCGAATAGTCGCGTCCGTGCTTGCGGAAAGGCCAAACCGGTGCCGTCCGCCTGAAATTGAATCCCAGACAGTCGTGTGCCAGCAGGTCCTCGGGAACTTTCGGCGCGCCGCGCCGTGCAAGATAGTCCGGCGCGGCAACGATGACTTTGCGGGTCTCGTCGAGCTTTCGCGCCGTGAGCGGTGCATCCGCGAGCGGCCCCACGCGGATTCCGACATCCGCTTGCCCGCCCGCGATATCGACGACCACGTCGGTAAGATTCATGTCGAGCACAATCTCGGGGTACCGTTGGGCAAATGCGCCAAGCAGCGGCACCAGGAACATTCGGCCGTAATGGATGGAGGCGCTCACGCGCAACCGCCCGCGCGGCGAACTCTGATTTGAAATCAGCTGCTCGGTTTCGCGGAAGTCGGCGAGGATCCGGCGCGCGGCGGACAGATAGGTCGCGCCCTCCGACGTGACCGTCAGGGAGCGCGTCGTCCGCAGCAGCAGCCGAACGCCGAGCCGGGCTTCCAGCCGGTCGATGATGCGCGCGACCGATGACGGCGCGAGGTCGAGCTGCCGCCCGGCCGCGGAGAAGCTTCCACCATCCACGACCAGCGTGAACACCTCCAACTCGCCGCCCCATTCTGCGGAAAAGGTCATTTTGTGCGCTGGATGCAAAGGACTTCTGCTGCCCGCGAGCCTACACATGGGCATTTCCAGCGTCCATTTTTGCGTAGAGAGGAGCAATGGCGCTGCGCCGTTTCGGTTCAGACCCAAATTTCGCACCCATGTCCCTTGCGTGCATCAGTCAGGAGAGAACATGGTCGTCCCCTACATCATCGACATTCCCGCCGCGCGTCTTGCCGCCATCCAGACCAGGGTCGCGGGCTACGACTGGAGCCAACTTCCGGATGTCGGCGGCTGGTCGGCCGGCGTCGGGACGGAGGACCTGAGACGCCTCGTCTCCTACTGGCAGGACGACTTCGACTGGCGCGCCGTCGAGCACCGGCTCAATCAGCTGCCGAATTTCACGACCGAGATCGAAGGCGAGCGCATCCACTTCCTGCACCAGCGCGGCGACGGCTCGAAACCGCCCGTCCTGCTTCTCCACGGCTGGCCCGGCTCCTATCTCGAGTTCGAGCGGCTGCTCGAACCGCTCGCCGCGGACGGGCATGACGTAATCGTGCCTTCGCTTCCCGGCTTTGCATTCTCGAAGCCGATCAGCGGGGTCATCGGCCCGCGGCGGGCCGCCGAGCTCATGCACGCTCTGATGCAGCGCCTGTTCGGTCAAACGCGCTATATCGTACAAGGCGGCGATTGGGGCGCCGGTATCGCGAGCTGGATGGCGAACCTGCACCCTGAAGCGTTGTTCGGCTTCCACACCAACATGGTCAGCGTCTTCGCGGAAGATGCCGTTCCGACCTCCGCTGAAGAAAAAGACTGGTTCGCCCGCCGTTCGGCGATCTTCGACTGGGAGCGCGGTTACAGCCACCAGCAGGGGACACGCCCGCAAACCCTAGGGGTGGCGATGGCGGATAGCCCGGTGGGGGCGGCCGGATGGATACTCGAGAAATTCGGCAAGTGGGCGGACCTGCCCAAGCGTCCGGATGGCAGTCCGGATCTCTGGAGCCGATTCTCGGAAGAGCAATTGCTGACGAACATCATGCTGTATGTCGCGCCGGCATCGGCCGTCACCGCGAGCTGGATCTACCATGGCCAACGCCTCGAGCGATCGGATCGCTTTGCGGCTGGCGGACGCGTGCGCGCGCCAATGGGCGTCGCTGCGTTTCGTGATCCGGTCTTCCTGCCCCCGCCGCGCTCCTTCGCCGCCAGGACCTACAATGTCGTGCATTGGACCGACATGCCGCGCGGCGGTCACTTCGCGGCCATGGAGGAGCCAGAGTTGCTGCTGGCGGACCTCCGGGCCTTCATCGCCAAAGTTACGTCGTCCTGATCTGCGCTTGGTGGCAAGAGCGAGCCGCCGGGAATTGGCGGCTCGCCTGCACCGCGCTGATGAAAAGATCTACTTGCCGATATCCAGCACCACGCGGCCGTCGATGGTGCCGGCCTTCAGACCGGCGAAGACCTCGTTGACGTCGCTCAAGCCCTTGCGGTGGATATGCGCCTTCACCTTGCCTTCGGCGGCGAACTGGATCGCTTCGGCGAGGTCCTTGCGGGTGCCGACGATCGAGCCGCGGATGGTGATCCGCTTCAAGACGACGTCGAAGATCGGCGTCGCGAAATCTCCGGGCGGCAGGCCGACCAGGCTGATCGTGCCCTTGCGTCGCACCATGTTCAGCGATTGCGAGAAGGCTGCGGGCGAAACCGCCGTCACCAGGATGCCGTGCGCGCCGCCGCCGGTCTGCTTCACCAGCTGCTGGGCCGCATCCTTGTCGCGGGCATTGATGGTGATCTCCGCGCCCATCGCCTTGGCGAGATCGAGCTTGTCTTGCGCAACGTCGATCGCCGCGACGTGCAGGCCCATCGCCTTGGCATATTGGATCGCCACGTGGCCGAGACCGCCGATGCCGGAGATCGCCAGCCATTCGCCGGGCTTCGCCTCGGTCTCCTTGATGCCCTTGTAGGTCGTGACCCCGGCGCAGAGGATCGGCGCCATGGCGCCGAAATCGACGCGGTCGGGCAGGCGGCCGACATAGGCGGCATTGCCGATCGCATATTCGGCGAAGCTGCCGTTCACGCTGTAGCCGCTGTCATGCTGGGATTCGCACAAGGTCTCCCAGCCGGTCATGCAATGCTCGCAGCCGCCGCAGGCGTCGTGCAGCCAGGCGATGCCGACCGCGTCGCCTTCTTTGAGGTTGGTGACGCCGGGCCCGAGCGCCGCGACGATGCCGGCCCCTTCATGGCCGGGGATGAAGGGCGGGGTCGGTTTCACCGGCCAGTCGCCGTCGGCGGCATGGAGATCGGTGTGGCAGACGCCGGTGGACATGATCTTCACCAGCACTTCGCCCGGACCCGGGGTCGGGATCGGCACTTCCTCGATCGCCAGCGGCTTGCCGAACGCGCGGACCACCGCGGCCTTCATCGTCTTCGCCATCGTCACTCTCCTGCCTGATTTTCCGCTGCAGGATAGGGCGGGCGTGCGTGCGTGCTTTGATTCACGTCAAATGGACGCACGACGATCCGGCCGGGACGGCAAATGTCATGCGGCCGTCACCGGTGCGATCTTCACCGGACCATGGAGCTTCAGCAGTCTTCGCTGAGCTCGATCGCCGCCGTCTTCAAGTTGACGCCCATGTAGCATTGATACGGCGAGTCATCGGGGGCGAGTGCACCGCCCGATTCCGGGCTCGGACCCGCGTAGCAGACCAGGCTCTGCACCCACTTCGCCATGCGGCCGACGCATTCGTCGGGCTGCTCCTTGACCTTCATCGCATCCCACATCGCCTTGGCGGCATCGCCGGTGATCGAGAAGTTGATGTGGTCCGCCGGCGCCTTCGGGTCGTCGGAATCGATCGGCGGCGCCATGTAGAAGTCGCCGGTCAAGGGCTTCACGTCGAGCTTGATGTCTTCCTGCGCGACGGCCGGAACGCTCGCCGCGAACAACACGCCTGCCACTGCCCAGAGCCGCATCAGTTTCCCCCTTCGCTGCCTGTCGCCCCATCGCCCGTTCCCGCGTCGCCTGGCGACTGCTCCGCCTGACTCTTCAGAAACTTGCGCCATTTGGCCACGTTCTTGTTGTGCTGGTCCAGGGTTTCGGCAAACGCATGCCCGCCCGTGCCATCGGCGACGAAATAGAGTTCCTTGGTCTTCTGCGGATGCAGCACGCCCTTGAGGGCCGCGAGGCCGGGATTGGCGATCGGCCCCTTGGGCAGGCCGGCATTGGTATAGGTGTTGTAGGGGCTGTCGAGCTTGAGGTCGGCGGTGGTGAGCAACCGGTCCAGCTTGCCCTTGCCGTCGGTCAACGCGTAGATGACCGTCGGGTCCGACTGCAGCGCCATGCCCTTCTTCATGCGGTTGTAGAAGACCGCGGCGACCCGCGCCCGCTCGTTGTCCTTCGAGGTCTCCTTCTCGACCAGGGAGGCGAGGGTGACCGCCTCCTCCGGCGAGGTCAGCGGAATATCCTTGTCGCGCTTCTCCCAGAGGGCCGCGAGCTGCACCTGCATCTCCGAGCGCATGCGGTCGATAAGCTGGGCGCGGGTGTCGCCCAGCACGAAGAAATAGGTCTCGGGCAGCAGAGCGCCCTCGGGCGGCTTCGGCGGCACCGGGCCCTCGAGGTCGGGCTGCGTCGCCAGCACGTCGTAGATCTCGCTCACCGTCAGCCCTTCGGCGATGGTCAGGCGGTGGAGGACCACGCGACCTTCGATCAGCACCCGCATCGCACCCCGCGGGCTGACCGAAGCCGGGAACTTGAACTCGCCGGCATGGAGCGGCAACCCTTCGGCGGAGAGGCGCGCGCCGATCTTGAAGACCAGCGGATTGTCGATGACGCCGGCACCGGCCAGCACCTTGGCGATGCCGGAGGTCCCCGCGCCTTTCGGGATGACGACGATCTTCTCGTCGCGCAACGGCCCGGGGGCGTTGAACTCGTGCCAATACCAGGCCACGATGCCGCCGACTGCGAAGGCGAAGACGACCAGGATGAGGCTGACGCCTTCGATCCAGCGGATCAGCCGGCGATGCGGGCTCATGCGCTTTTCAGGCTCGCTCGGCTTCTCAGGCTCGCGCAGCTTTTCAGGCTCGCTCAAGCGCGCGCCTCAGTTCGGCGCGGAGAAGACCAGGCTGGCATTGGTGCCGCCGAAGCCGAAGGAGTTCGACAGCACGTTGCGGATCTTGCGCGGCTTCGCCTGCTTGGGTGCGAGATCGATGTCGCAACCCTCGGAGGGATTCTCGAGATTGAGCGTCGGCGGCGCCACCTGGTCGCGCAGCGCCAGGATCGAGAAGATCGCTTCGACCGCGCCCGCCGCACCCAGCAGATGCCCGGTCGCCGACTTGGTCGAGGACATGGTGAGCTCGTACGCGTGATCGCCGAACAGGCGCTTCACCGCACCCAGCTCGATCTCGTCGCCGAGCGGCGTCGAGGTGCCGTGCGCGTTGATGTAGTCGATGTCCTTGGGGTCGAGCTTGGCGCGCTTCAGCGCGGCCTGCATGGCGCGGAAGCCGCCATTGCCGTCCTCGGCCGGCGCGGTGATGTGGTGCGCGTCGCCCGACATGCCGTAGCCGACGACCTCGGCATAGATCTTGGCGCCGCGCGCCTTGGCATGCTCGTACTCTTCCAGCACCAGGATGCCGGCGCCTTCGCCCATGACGAAGCCGTCGCGATCCTTGTCCCAGGGGCGCGAGGCCGCCGGCGGGTTGTCGTTGAAGCTGGTGGAAAGGGCACGGCTGGCCGCGAAGCCGGCGATGCCGAGGCGGTTGATCGTGGATTCCGCGCCGCCGGCAATCATCACGTCCGCATCTTCCAGCATGATCATGCGGGCGGCATCGCCGATCGCATGGCTGCCGGTCGCGCAGGCGGTCACCACAGAATGGTTCGGACCGCGGAAGCCGTACTTGATCGAGACATGGCCGGAGGCGAGGTTGATCAGCGCCGCCGGGATGAAGAACGGCGAGACCCGGCGCGGGCCCTTGTCCTTCAGGATCTGCGACGTCTCGTAGATCACGTTGAGGCCGCCGATGCCGGAGCCGATCATGACGCCGGTGCTGTTGCGCTCGGCGTCGGTCTTCGGCTCCCAGCCGGCGTCGGCGACCGCTTCATGCGCCGCGGCCATGGCCATGACGATGAAGTCGTCCATCTTCTTCTGGTCTTTCGGCGTGACGTATTCGTCGGGGTTGAAGTTGCCCGATGAAATGTCGCCGCGCGGCACCTGGCCCGCGATCTTCGCCGGCAGGTCGGAGACGTCGAAGGATTGGATCGAGCTGATTCCGGACTCGCCCTTGATCAGCCGCTTCCACACATGGTCGACACCGACGCCCAGCGGCGAAACGATGCCGATACCCGTGACCACCACTCGACGCATGATGCCCTGCCTTCAGCTCGACGATGTAAGGAGATGCGAGCCGGTCAACTCAGGCGGACTTCGACTTGATGAAGTCGATGGCGTCCTTCACCGTGAGGATCTTCTCAGCGGCGTCGTCGGGGATCTCGCAGCCGAACTCTTCTTCGAAAGCCATGACCAGCTCGACGGTATCAAGGCTGTCCGCGCCCAGATCGTCGATGAAGCTGGCGCCTTCGGTGACCTTCGATTCTTCGACGCCGAGATGCTCGATGACGATCTTCTTGACCCGTTCCGCGATGTCGCTCATTGCAAGTCCCTCTCTGCTGCGCCGCCCTTCGCTCTATGCCGGCGGAAAATCATGTCACGCTGGCCGGTTTCACGGCCACTGAATTGGCCCGCATTCCCCCAGGATTCCCATCGGCAATCCGCGTGGGCCGGCGCATGTCGAGCGGTGAATTAACATAGTTGTTCCGCTTTGACCAGCACCCGGGGTGATTCGCAAAAAGCCCCGTCAAATCATAGCCATGCCGCCATTCACATGGATGGTTTGGCCGGTCACGTAGCCGGCCTCGTCGCTCGCCAGATAGACCACCGCGGCGGCGATATCGGCGCCGGAACCGAGCTTGCCCATCGGCACCTTCGGCAGGATCTGCGCCTTCTGCTCCTCGGTCAGTGCGTCGGTCATCGCGGTCTCGATAAAGCCCGGCGCCACGGTGTTGACGGTGATCGACCGCGAGGCGAGCTCCTGCGCCAGCGCCTTCGACATGCCAATCATGCCGGCCTTCGCCGCGGCGTAGTTCGCCTGGCCGGGATTGCCGGTCACGCCGACGATCGAGGTGATGCCGATGATGCGGCCGTGGCGGCGCTTCATCATGCCGCGCATCGCGGCGCGGGCGAGGCGGAAGCCGGCGGTGAGGTTCACGTCCAGCACCTTCTGCCACTCCTGGTCCTTCATCCGCATCGAGATATTATCGCGGGTGAGGCCGGCATTGTTGACCAGGATGTCGAGCTTGCCCATGGCGGCCTCCGCGTCCTTGACGAGCGCTTCGGTCGCCGCCGGATCGCCGAGGTCACAGGGAAGAACATGCGTCCGTTCTCCGAGTTCCGCTGCGACCTTCTCCAGCGCCTCACGCCGTGTGCCGGAGAGGGCAACCGTGGCGCCCTGGGCATGCAGCGCCTTGGCGATGGCGCCGCCGATGCCGCCCGAAGCGCCGGTGACGAGCGCGGTCTTGCCGCTGAGATCGAACATGGTGCTTTCCTTTTGCCTAGCTCAGCGCCTTCAGCGCCGCTTCGATATCTTCCGGCGCGCCGACCGAGCTTGCTTCGATCTCGCGGTCGATCCGCTTCACCAGGCCCGCGAGCACCTTGCCGGCGCCGAGTTCGAAGATGCGGGCGACGCCTTCCTTCTTCATGGTCTCGATGCTCTCGCGCCAGCGCACGGTCGAGACCACCTGCTCGACCAGCAGCTTGCGGATCTGCCCGGGTTCGCTGACCGCCGCCGCCGTCACATTGGCGATCAGCGGCACCGACGGCACGCTCAGCGTGGCTTTCTCCAAGGCTTGTTCCATCGCATCGGCGGCGGGCTGCATCAGGGCGCAATGGAAGGGTGCCGAGACCGGCAGCAGCACGCTGCGCTTGGCACCTTTCTCGGCGGCGATGGCGATCGCGCGATCGACCGCTTCCTTGTGCCCCGAGACCACGACCTGGCCGGGTGAATTGTCGTTGGCGGCGGAGCAGACCTTGCCGGTTTCCTCGGCCGCTTGCGCGGAGATTTCCTGCGCCGCCGGCAGATCGAGGCCGAGCAGGGCGGCCATTGCGCCGACGCCGACCGGAACCGCCTTCTGCATCGCTTGGCCGCGCAGCTTCAGGAGCCGCGCCGCATCCTGCAGCGAGAGCGCGCCGGCGGCGGCCAGCGCCGAATACTCTCCGAGGCTGTGTCCGGCGACGAACCGGGCCTTGGCGGCGAGTGTCCACTTGCCCTCGGTCTCCAACACCTTCAGGACCGCCTGGCTGACCGCCATCAGCGCCGGCTGGGCGTTCTCGGTCAGGGTCAGATCGCCTTCCGGGCCCTCGAACATCAGCCTGGAAAGCTTCTGTTTCAGGGCGTCATCGACCTCCTCGAACACATGCCGGGCAACCGGAAAGGCTTCGGCCAGAGCCCGGCCCATGCCGACGGCCTGCGATCCCTGACCCGGGAAGACGAAAGCGCGGATCATTTAACCCCCTGAAAGACTGACATATTTTGGATTTCTGGACGGGACTCACGGCGCTTCACGCGCAGATATATAGTGAAGCTGTCTAGCCGCGGCGACGTCCGGTCGCAAGTCCCGCAAATCGCCTTGATTTCAGGGGGTCCGGCTGTATAGTCCGCCGCCTTAAACCCTGCCAGTTCACGGTTTCCAGTCTTTCCGGCCGGAAACCAGCCGCCGTGGCCCATGCCACGCCGGCCCGTGGGATTGGCTAGGTCCGGTCGGCTCATTTCTCACGAGATAGCTCCGGACCGCGAACAGCCATAGGGAGTCTGTCGCTTATGCCGTTCTATGAGAACGTCTTCATTGCGCGTCAGGACGTCACCACCGCCCAGGTGGAAGGCCTGACCGAACTCTTCGCGGGGATCATCACCGCCCAGGGCGGGAATGTCACCAAGAAGGAATACTGGGGCCTGAAGAGCCTCTCCTACCGCGTCCGCAAGAACCGCAAGGGCCATTACACGCTCTTGAACATCGACGCCCCCGCGGCGGCGGTGATCGAGATGGAGCGCCAGATGCGCATCCATGAGGACGTGCTGCGCCAGCTCACCGTCCGCGTGGACGAGCTCGAAGAGGGCCCGTCGGCGATGATGCAGAGCAAAGGCGGCCGTGACCGCGACGATCGTGGCGACCGCGGCGATCGTGGCCCGCGTGATCGCGACCGTGGTCCGCGCGAGGACCGTGGCCCTCGTGGTGATCGTGATGATCGCTTCCGCTCGTCGCGCGGCCCGCGCCCCGAAGCGGCAGCTTCCAGCGAAGGAGCATCTGAATAATGAGTGGTGAACGCGAAGGCCGCGAAGGCGGCCGTGACGGTGGCCGCGAAGGCGGTCGTGGTGGTGGCGGCGGTGGCCGTCGCCCGTTCTTCCGTCGCCGCAAGTCCTGCCCGTTCTCGAGCGATAACGCGCCGAAGATCGACTACAAGGACGTCCGTCTCTTGAGCCGGTTCATCTCCGAGCGCGGCAAGATCGTGCCCAGCCGCATCACGGCGGTCTCGGCGAAGAAGCAGCGCCTCCTGGCCCAGGCCATTAAGCGCGCCCGCTTCCTCGGCCTGCTGCCTTACGTGATTAAGTAAGGAGGACGGGAACATGGACGTCATTCTTTTGGAGCGCGTCGAGCGCTTGGGCCAGATCGGCGATGTGGTGAAGGTGAAGCAGGGCTTCGCCCGCAACTTCCTGCTGCCGAAAAAGAAGGCCCTGCGCGCGACCGAGGAAAACAAGAAGCGCTTCGAGGCGCAGCGCGCGCAGATCGAAGCGAGCAACCTCAAGCGCCGGCAGGAAGCCGAGAAGATCAGCGACAAGGTCGATGGCCTGAAGGTCGTGATCATCCGCCAGGCTTCCGAGACCGGCATCCTGTTCGGCTCGGTCTCGACCCGCGACATCGCGGACGGCGTGACCAAGGCTGGCTTCACCATCGACCGCGCCCAGGTGAAGCTCGACAAGCCGATCAAGACTCTGGGTCTGCACGACGTGCGCGTGGCCCTGCACCCGGAAGTGATCGTGAAGGTCACTGCCAACGTCGCGAAGTCGGAAGACGAAGCGGCGGCGCAGGAGAAGGCCGGCGGCTTCATCTCGTCGCAGCAGGCCGAAGATCAGGCGCAAGCCGATCTCGACAAGCTCCTGGCCGAGGCCGAAGAGGCTTCCGCCGGTGGCGAAGAGGCGCCGCAGCAGTAATCTTCGCTGCACTGCGTTGGAATACATCGGCCGCTCCCCGCAAGGCGAGCGGCCGAAGCTTTTTCGGAGATCGTTGTTCTCGATGTTGCAGCTCTCTCGGCCGTCATCCCAAGGCCACGCCTTGGCATGACGATATAGTTTGGAGCTGGAGCGGAGCGCGCTCCGCAACGAGATCCGCATGACGCTCCCGTGAGCGCGGAATCTTTTACCTATGCCGCGACTCGGCGTCGGTCCTAGAATCGATCCCGGATATACACGCTATCCACAGACGTTATCGCGCGACCGCTCTGCGATGATGCTGTAATGGTCAGTGGATCATGGAAACAGGTTCGAACAACGTCACTAGGCTGCGAGGCGGCGACAACAGCGTCGTGCCGCAGCGCACACCGCCCGTCAACTACGACGCCGAGAAGGCTTTGCTCGGCGCAATCCTGGCGAACAACCTCGTCTATGACCGCGTCAACGAGTTCTTGCGGCCGGAGCATTTCGGCGATGCGCTGCACGGCCGCATCTACGAGGCAATCGGCAAGCTGGTGCAGCGCGGCCAGATCGCCAACCCGGTCACGCTGAAGAACCTGTTCGATCAGGACGGCGCTTTGGCCGAGATCGGCGGCGCGCAGTACCTGGTCGATCTCGCCCAGTCCGTCGTCACCGTCATCAATGCCGACGACTACGGCCATGTGATCCACGACCTCTATCTGCGCCGCCAGCTGGTCGATCTCGGCGAGGCGGTGGTCAACGACGCCTATGTCTTCGGCCTCGAGGACACGGCGATCCAGCAGATCGAATCCACCGAGCTGAAGCTGTTCAACCTGGCGGAATCCGGCCAGACCGAGAAAGGGCCGCAGGGCTTCAACGTCGTCTTGGCCAGCGCGCTCGACATGGCGGAAGCCGCCTTCAAGCGCGACGGGCATATCACCGGCGTCACCACCGGTTTGCGCGATCTCGATCGCATGCTGGGTGGCTTGCAGAAATCGGACCTGATCATCCTCGCCGGTCGTCCCTCGATGGGTAAGACCGCGCTCGCCACCAATATCGGCTTCAATGCCGCCGAAGCGGCACGCGATCCATCGACCGGTGAACGCCACCGGGTGGTGTTCTTCTCGATGGAAATGTCCTCCGAGCAGCTCGCCACCCGTATCATGGCGGAGAAGTCCGGCATTTCCTCGGACAAGATCCGCCGCGGCGAGGTGCGTGCCGAGGATTTCCAGAAGATCGTCGAAGCAGCCCAGGCGATGAACGAAGTGCCGTTCTTCATCGACGACACGCCGGCACTCACCATTCCGATGCTGCGCACCCGCGCCCGGCGCCTGAAGCGGCAGCACGGCCTCGACCTCATCGTGCTCGATTACCTGCAGCTGATGCGCGGCTCGAACTCGCGCGGCTCGGAGAACCGGGTGCAGGAAATCTCGGAGATCACCCGCGGCCTGAAGGCGATCGCCAAGGAATTGGACGTGCCGGTGCTGGCGCTGTCGCAGCTCAGCCGTGCCGTCGAGCAGCGTGACGACAAGCGGCCACAGCTCGCCGACCTGCGTGAATCCGGCTCGATCGAGCAGGACGCCGACGTCGTCATGTTCGTCTACCGCGAACAGTATTACCACGAGCGCGCCGAGCCCAATCAGCGGCCGGACGAGGACGACAGCAAGTTCAACGAGCGCCGCGATCGCTGGATGAAGCGCGGCGAAGAGGTGCACAACAAGGCCGACGTCATCGTCGCGAAGCAGCGCCACGGCCCGATCGGCACCCGGCAGCTCTACTTCGAAGGCATGCTGACGCGTTTCAGCGATCTCGCCGAAGACGGATCGCTGCCGGAACAGTACGAATAACGCACTGCCGATGCCCGACTCTTCCAATGCCTGACTCTTCCAATGGCTGACGCATCGACGGCGGTCCTCTCAATCGACCTGGCCGCCATCGCCGAGAACTACCGGACCCTCGCCGCAAAGGTGGCGCCCGCCACCTGCGGCGCGGCGGTCAAGGCCGACGCCTATGGCCTCGGTGTCGCCATGGTGGCGCCGGTGCTGCATCGCGCCGGCTGCGCGGATTTCTTCGTCGCGACCCTGGACGAGGCGCTGGCGCTCCGGCCGATCCTTCCGGGTTCCAAGATCTATATCCTCAACGGCCTGCCTTCCGGCGCCGCCGAGATCGTGGCCGCCGCGAGTTTGATCCCGGTCCTCGGCACGATAGGGCAGGTCGAGGATTGGGGCCGATACTGCCGCGCGCAGGGGCCGCGGCCCGCTGCGCTGATGATCGACAGCGGCATGTCGCGCCTCGGGCTTTCAGCCGGCGACATGGCGCGGCTCGCCGGCGATGCCGCACTGCTGCAGGGCATTCCGGTCGTCCATGCGATGAGTCATCTCGCCTGCTCGGATGATGCCGACAATCCGATGAACCTGCGGCAGCTCACGCAATTCCATGCCCTGGTCGATGGCTTCGCCTGGCCGGGGGTAAAGCCGACCCTCGGCATCGCCGCCTCTTCGGGCTGTTTCCTCGGCGCCGATTACCACCTCGACCTCGCACGGCCGGGAGCGGCGCTCTATGGCCTGGAGCCCCAGACCGGGCGTCCGAATCCGATGCGTTCCGTTGTAGCTCTGGAGGGAAAAATCCTGCAAATACGGGACGTTGACTTGGGTATGACCGTTGGATATGGTGCCACGCATCAATTCAGGGCTAGGTCACGCCTCGCGGTCATCGGCCTCGGTTATGCCGATGGAATCTTCCGATCGCTGGGCAATCGCGGCGCCGTTTTCGTCGCAGGGGAGCGGGCGTCCATCGTGGGCCGAATTTCTATGGATCTGATGACCGCGGATATCGGCCATCTGCCTTCTTCCGCCTGCCAAGTCGGCGATCCGGTCGAGATCATCGGTCCGCACCAGAGCGTGGACGCGCTGGCGCGCGATGCGGGCACCATCGGCTATGAAATCCTGACCGCGCTTGGGCATCGCTACCTGCGCCGCTATCACGGGGCATCGGCCGCGTGACCGCCATTCTCCAGCCGATCGGCCGCACCTTTCTGAACGGCCTCGCCGCCATGGGGCGGCTTGCGCTGTTCTCGTTGCTCGCGGTCCGGCATTGCGTGACGCCGCCGTTCTATCCGCGCCTGATCCTCCGGCAGATGATCGAGATCGGCTACTACTCGTTGCCCTATGTCGGCATGACCGCGGTCTTCACCGGCATGGTGCTGGTGCTGCAGTCCTACACCGGCTTCAAGGTCGGTGCCGAGAGCGCGATGCCGACCATTCTGCTGATCTCGCTGACCCGGGAGCTCGGTCCGGTCCTGGGTGCGCTGATCGTCGCCGGCCGCGTGGGCGCGTCGATGGCGGCGGAGATCGGCACCATGCGGGTGACCGAGCAGATCGATGCGCTCTCCACCTTGAGCACCAATCCCTATAAGTACCTGATCGCGCCGCGCATCTGGGCCGGGATCACCATGTTGCCCCTGCTGGTTGCGGTCGCCGATATCATCGGCGTCCTCGGCGGCTATTTCGTCAGCGTGCACAAACTCGGCTTCAACGAAGGCAACTTCATCAATAACATCGCGCAAGATGCGACGTTCAAGGACATCTTCTCCGGCCTGGTGAAGGCCGGCGTGTTCGGCTTCACCATCTCGCTGATGGGGTGCTATCACGGCTTCAACTCGAAAGGCGGCGCGCAGGGTGTCGGCAAGGCGACCACAAACGCCGTGGCCACTTCGATGATCCTGATCCTGATCCTCGACTACTTCCTCACCGAGCTGTTCTTCGCCCGATGAGCCCCCAACCTTCATCAGATCTTAAAATCAAGGTGCGCGGCCTCAAGAAGGCGTTCGGCTCGAACGTCGTGCTCGACGGCGTCGATCTCGACGTGCCGCGCGGCAAGTCGCTGGTGGTGATCGGCGGCTCGGGCACCGGGAAATCGGTGATGATCAAATGCATCCTCGGCCTGATGAAGCCCGACGCCGGATCGATCGAGATCGACGGCGAGGAAGTGGTCGGCATGTCCGCGCGCGAGCGCGAGCGGGTGATGCGGAAATTCGGCATGCTGTTCCAGGGCGCTGCGCTGTTCGACAGCCTGCCGGTCTGGGAGAACGTGGCCTTCGGCCTGATCTCCGGGCGCGGCATGAACCGCAAGGAGGCGAAGGAGATCGCGCTCCGCAAGTTGAGCGCAGTCGGGCTGCAGCCCGAGGTGGGCGAGCTCTATCCGGCCGAGCTTTCCGGCGGCATGCAGAAGCGCGTCGGCTTGGCACGCGCGATCGCCGCCGAGCCCGAGATCATCTTCTTCGACGAGCCGACCACCGGCCTCGATCCGATCATGGCCCAGGTGATCAACGAGCTCATCGTCACCTGCGTCGATGCGGTGGGTGCGACCGCGCTCTCCATCACCCACGACATGCACAGCCTGCGCGAGATCGGCGATAGCGCGGCGATGATCTATCAGGGCAAGATCGTCTGGGCCGGTGCCGCCGCGGAGGTCGACCATTCCGGCAATCCCTATGTCGAGCAGTTCGTGCAGGGCAAGGCCGAAGGTCCGATCCGCATGCCGGTGCGGTCGTTTTAGAGCGCGCCATGGCGAAATCCGCCGCGCGCTATGTCTGTCAGAACTGCGGTGCCTCCACCGCCCGCTGGAGCGGGCGCTGCGATTCCTGCGGCGCCTGGAACTCGATCGTCGAGGAGGCGCCGCGCGAAAGCGCGCCCAAGGGCCTCACCGGCAAGAAGGGCAAGGGGATCGAGCTGGTCGACATCGCCGGTCCGGTGCCGGACACGATCCGGCGTCCGACCGGCATGCCGGAGTTCGACCGGGTCACCGGTGGCGGCCTGGTCCGCGGCTCGGCGATCCTGATCGGCGGCGATCCCGGCATCGGCAAATCCACCCTGCTGCTCCAGGTCGTGGTCACGCTCGGCCGGCTGAAGCCGCCGCTCACCTGCGTCTACGTTTCCGGCGAAGAAGCGGTGGAGCAGGTGCAGCTTCGCGCCAAGCGCCTCGGCCTCGGCACCGGTGCGACCCACCTCGCCGCGGCGACCAATATCCGCGACATCATCGCGACACTGGAGACCGGCAATTCGCCGGACGTCGTGGTGATCGATTCCATCCAGACCATGTATCTCGACACGCTGGATTCGGCGCCGGGCACCGTCGCCCAGGTCAGGAGCTGCGCCGCGGAACTCATCCGCGTCGCCAAGCGCCGTGGCTTCGTGCTGATCCTGGTCGGCCATGTCACCAAGGACGGCCAGATCGCCGGTCCGCGCGTGCTGGAGCATATGGTCGACACGGTGCTCTATTTCGAAGGCGAGCGCGGGCATCAGTTCCGCATCCTGCGCTCGGTCAAGAACCGCTTCGGTCCCGCGAACGAGATCGGCGTCTTCGAGATGACCGATGGCGGGCTCATGGAGGTCGCCAACCCGTCCGCGCTGTTCCTCGCCGAGCGCCGCGGCAATATTTCCGGCGCCGCGGTCTTCGCCGGCATCGAAGGCACGCGGCCGGTCCTGGTCGAGGTGCAGGCCCTGGTCTCCCCGTCGCCGCAGGCCACTCCGCGCCGTGCGGTGGTCGGCTGGGACGGCAACCGACTCGCCATGGTCCTGGCGGTGCTGGAGGCGCGCTGCGGCCTCGGCTTCGGCGGCAATGAAGTCTATCTCAACATCGCGGGCGGCCTGCGAATCGCCGAACCTGCGGCCGACCTCGCCTGTGCCCTGGCGCTGATCTCGGCCTTGACCGACCGGCCGGTGCCTGAGGACGTGGCGATCTTCGGCGAGATCGGTCTTTCCGGCGAAGTCCGGCGGGTGACCCAATCCGAGTCGCGACTCCGGGAGGCGGCCAAGCTCGGCTTCAAGCGCGCGCTCGCGCCGCAAGCCGTCAAAGGCGGCCGCGCCGCATCGAAGATCGAGGGGCTCGACCTTCTCGAGGTCGGTCACCTACAAGACTTGATCGACTGGCTCTATAATGAGTCGCGTTCGAACTCGGTGCCAAAGCGGGTGCAAAGCTAGTCCAGGGGTGATCGCCGCGTGAATTTCATCGATGTCATCGTCCTGGTGGTGATCGGCCTGTCGGCGCTGATCGCCTTCTCCAATGGATTCGTGAACGTGGTGCTTTGGATCCTGTCTTGGGTCGGCGCCGTGGCCGCGACGGTCTATTTCTTCCCGGTGGCCCGGCCGATCGCCGAGCGCTACATCGCCGAGCCGCTGATCGCCAATGTCGTGACCGCGGTTGCGATCTTCATCGTAGCGCTGATCGTCTGCGCGGTCCTGAACCAGGTCATCTCGCGGGCCGTGCGCGGCAGCGCGATCGGCGCCCTGGACCGCTCCCTGGGCCTGCTGCTCGGCCTCGTCATCGGCGCGGTCATCGTCTGCGGCGCCTATATGCTGATGGTCTGGGCGATCCCCGACGAGCGGGACCGGCCGCAATCGCTCGCCGAGGCCAAGACCCTGCCGATGGTCCAGAAGGGCGCCGACCTGCTGAAAGCCATGGTTCCCGACTATGTGATCGAGAAGGGCGCCGCCGTGATCGACGAGAGCGGCAAGATCCTGGGCGATCCGACAAAGCTGGTCCCGAAGCCTGGGACGCAGAGCCCGCAGCCCGGCCAAAACGGCGCCCCGACCGAGGCTCCCGCCGGTTCAAGCCCCGCAGGCACCGGCCAGACGCAGGGCTCCAATGCAAATCCGGCCGGAAATCCCGATGGACAAGCGAGCGCCAGCGGGTATAAGGACGCGCAACGGAATGACCTCGATCGGTTGATCGAAAGTTCCCAGTGACCCGGCCGGCCTGGATTTTGATCAAATTGAATCCGGTTCGGCTGCTTGGCTTTTAGGGCAGAGCAGGACGCCGATCCGGAAAATGCTCACGACGCACCCCTTCGACGACGACCATCTCAAGGAAGAGTGCGGCATTGTAGGCATTTACGGCGTCGATGAAGCCTCCGCCCACGCCGTTCTCGGCCTTCATGCTCTCCAACATCGCGGCCAGGAAGCCGCCGGGATCGTCACCTTCGACGGTCAGCGCTTCCATGCCCATCGCGAGATGGGCCATGTCGCCGACAGCTTCAACAAGCAGTCCGTGGTCGAGCAGCTGCGCGGCCATGCCGCGATCGGCCATGTCCGCTATTCGACCACCGGCGACACGATCCTCCGGAACGTGCAGCCGCTGTTCGCCGACCTCGCTTTCGGCGGCTTCGCGGTCGGTCACAACGGCAACCTTACCAATGCCTATGCCGTGCGCCGCGAGCTGGTGAAGCGCGGCTCGCTGTTCCAATCGACCACCGACACCGAGGTCATCCAGCACCTGATGGCGACCCATCTGCGGGGCAATGTGGTGGATCGCCTGATCCATGCGCTCCACCAGGTGGAAGGCGCCTATTCGCTGGTGGCGTTGGCGAATGACATGGTGATCGGCGTGCGCGATCCCTTGGGCGTTCGCCCGCTGGTGCTGGGCAAGCTCGGCAACGGCTACATCCTCGCCTCCGAGACCTGCGCCCTCGACATCGTCGGCGCCGACTTCATCCGCGATGTGGAAGCCGGCGAGCTGATCGTGCTGGATCGCAACGGCATCCACAGCATGCATCCGTTCACGCCGGCGCCGAAGAAGTTCTGCGTGTTCGAATACATCTACTTCGCCCGGCCCGACAGCGTCATGGAAGGCACCAGCATCTACGACGCGCGCAAGGCGATCGGCCGCGAGCTGGCAAAGGAATCCCCGGTCGAAGCCGACGTGGTCGTGCCGGTCCCGGATTCCGGCGTGCCGGCGGCACTCGGTTTCGCCGAAGGCTCCGGCATCCCGTTCGAATACGGCATCATCCGAAACCACTATGTCGGCCGCACCTTCATCGAGCCGACCGATCACATCCGGCACTTGGGCGTGCGGCTGAAGCACAACGCCAATCGCGCCAAGGTTGCGGGCAAGCGGGTGATCCTGGTCGATGACTCGATCGTCCGCGGCACCACCTCGAAGAAAATCGTCGAGATGATCCGCGCTGCCGGTGCAAAAGAAGTGCACATGCGCATCTCCAGTCCGCCGACCAGCCATTCCTGCTTCTACGGCATCGACACGCCCGAACGGAGCAAGCTCCTGGCCTCGCATATGGACGTGAAGGAGATGGCGGCCTTCATCGGTGCGGATTCGCTGGCCTTCATCACCATCGACGGCCTCTATCGCGCCATGGGTCACAAGAACCGCGACCCGCTCGAGCCGCAATATTGCGACGCCTGCTTCACCGGCGACTATCCGACCGAGCTCACCGACCAGACCGGCGGCGACGGCACCCACCAGCTCTCCCTGCTCGCCGAACGCGCCTCCTGATGTCTCAGCCGTCGGCCCAGAGTTCCGCGGGAAAGCGTCTCGCGGGCCGGATCGCGCTCGTGACCGGAGCCTCGCGCGGCATCGGCCGGGCGGTCGCGAAGCTGTTCGCACAGGAAGGCGCCGAGCTCATCCTGGTGGCGCGCACCACCGGCGGCCTCGAAGAGCTCGACGACGAGATCCGCAAGATCAACGGCAAGACCAGCCTCTTGGTGCCGCTGGACCTCCGCGAGTTCGAGGCGATCGACCGCCTGGGCTACGCGCTCTACGAGCGCTACGGCCGGCTCGACGTGCTGGTCGGCAATGCCGGCGACCTCGGCACCTTGGCGCCGGTCGGCCATATCGAGCCCGCCGAATTCCAGCGCGTCATGGACATCAATCTCACCGCCAACTGGCGCCTGATCCGCAGCCTCGACCCGCTGCTCCGCCAGTCGGATGCGGGCCGGGCGATCTTCGTCTCGTCGAGCGTCGGCAGCCAGGCGCGCCCGTTCTGGGGCACCTATTCGATCTCCAAGGCAGCGCTCGAGATGCTGGTGAAGATCTACGCCGAAGAGATCAAGTCCACCCGGATCCGCGCCAACCTGATCGACCCCGGCCGCACCCGTACCGGCATGCGCGCCGCCGCCTATCCCGGCGAGGACCCGATGGCGCTCCCCACACCGGAGCAGATCGCGGAAAAATTCCTCCCGCTCGCCTGCGCCGATTTCGACGGCAACGGCCAGGTCGTCAAGGCGCAGTAGCACCTACCCCCGCCGCTTGTTCTCCAGCGAAATGCTCCGCCCTACCTCCGGCGGCCGCGGCAGATGCGCATGCGCTTCCTTCACCCGGCTGATCAATTCGAAGATGTCGTCCGGCATCTCCGCGACCTTGCGCTTCGACATGTCGATGAAGAGGATCATCCATTCGCAGGTCGCGGCCAGCTTCATCGTCTCGCCGTGGCGCATCTGCTGAAACCAGTGGAAACGCTTGCGGTTGAAATCGACGAGCTGGGTTTCGATCCGGATCGGCTCGCCCTCGAACAGCTCGCCTTGATAGGTGATGTGCATCTCCGCCGCCATGGTGGAGACGCCGCGGCGCTCGATCATGTCGAAGCCGAACCGGATCGCCGCATAGGCGGCATCGAATCCCTCGTCGAACGCCTTCAAGTAATAGGCGACGTTCATATGCCCGTTGCCGTCGATCCATTCGGGGCGGACGGTGAGGCTGGTGGAGACGAACGGGGCGGGGATGGGGGCGCGGAGGTCGTGGGGCATGGCCGCACCTTGCGGTGCAGCAGGCGCCGGGTCAAGCTGCGGCACAACGCCGGTGGTCCGGGCAAAACGGCGGTCGGTTTCCGGCGCTTCGGGGTCATTCTGGTATCGTGAAAAAGCCGCCAACCCCCCGATAAATATGAACAAGATCAAGCTTGGAATTGACACCGTTCCGCGAACAGGCCTACGTTCCGAGCCAACGGGGGCCGGTCAAAAGAACCAATCCATAAGGCTCCCCGGGACATTACGTGAGGGAGACTCAAATGAAACTTCGGTTCATCACCGCGACGGCGGCCCTTGCCCTGATCATGGGCTCGGCGATGTCGGCGCAAGCGGCTTCGACGCTTCGCTATTGCTCGGAAGGCAGCCCCGAGGGCTTCGGTCCGCAGCTGTTCGACGCCGGTACGACGATCGATGCGGTTCGTCCGATCTTCAACCGCCTGATCGAGACCAAGTTCGGCACCACCGATCCGGTGGCGAGCCTCGCCGAGAAGTGGGACGTCAGCGATGACGGCAAGGTCTACACCTTCCACCTCCGGAAGGGCGTGAAGTTCGGCGCGACCAAATACTTCAAGCCGACCCGCGAGTTCAACGCCGACGACGTGGTGTTCAGCTTCAACCGCATGCTGGACAAGAAGAACCCTTACAACGCCGTCAGCGGCGGCACCTATGCCTACTTCGAGGGCATGGGCATGGGCGATATCATGAAGACCGTCGAGAAGGTCGACGACATGACGGTCAAGATCACGCTCAACAACCCGGAAGCGCCGTTCGTCGCCGAGCTCGGTATGGAGTGGGCGTCGATCCTCTCCAAGGAATACGCCGACCAGCTCGAGAAGGAAGGCAAGAAGGAGCAGATCGACCAGCTCCCCGTGGGCACCGGTCCCTTCGCCTTCGTCTCCTATGAGAAGGATTCGGTCATCCGCTACAAGGCCAACCCGGATTACTGGCGCGGCAAGCAGAAGATCGACAACCTGGTCTTCGCGATCACCAAGGATCCGAAGACCCGCATGGCCAAGCTGGTCAAGGGTGAGTGCGATATCTACCCGTATCCGGCCCCGGCCGATCTCGCCGCGCTGAAGGCCGATCCGAAGATCACCGTCGAAGAGTCCGAAGGCCCGAACGTTGCCTACTTCATCATGAACAACAAGATGAAGCCCTGGGACAACAAGATCGTCCGCCAGGCGATGAACATGGCGTTCAACAAGGAAGCGATCGTGAAGGCCGTGTTCCTGGGCGGCGCCAAGGTGGCGAAGAATGCGCTGCCGCCGACCATCTGGGGCTACAACGACGACGTGAAGCCGTATCCCTATGATCCGGCGAAGGCCAAGGAGATGCTGGAAAGCCAGGGCGTGAAGGACCTCTCGGTCGACCTCTGGTACCAGCCGGTCTCCCGTCCGTACAATCTGGACGGCAAGAAGATGGGCGAGCTGATGCAGGCCGATCTCGCCAAGGTCGGCATCAAGGCGAACCTCAAGACCTATGACTGGGCCGAGTACCTGAAGCGCATGCATGCGGGCGAAGCCCCGCTCGGCCAGATCGGCTGGGGCGCCGACATCGGCGATCCGGACAACTTCCTCTACTTCCATGGCTGCGGCGGCACCGGCAACCCGCCGGGCCAGAACAATGAGAAGTGGTGCAACAACGAGTACGATGCGCTGCTGAAGCAGGCCAAGGAGACCTCGGACCAGGAGAAGCGGACCGAGCTCTACAAGAAGGCCCAGCAGATCATGCATGACGAAGCGCCGATCGTGCCGATCGTGCATTCGCTGACCTTCATGCCGATGAGCAAGAAGGTCGCCGGCTACGTGATCGATCCGCTCGGCATCCACAACTTCGAAAACGTCGGTTTGAAGTAACCGGCGCTTGTCGAATCTGACAGCACCGGCGGGGGTGACGCCTCCGCCGGTGCGCCTTTTTTTGAGCCTGCCCCGCCTGCCATGATCCGTTTCGTCATCCAGCGCCTGCTGCTGATCATCCCGACGTTTCTCGGGGCGGCGCTGCTCACCTTCGTGCTGATCCACGCGATTCCCGGCGATCCGGTGCAGATGTTGCTGGGCGAGAAGGTGATCGATCCGGAACGGCATCAGCAACTGCTTGATCAGATGGGCTTGGGCAAGCCGCTGCCGATGCAGTTCATCGACTACGTCTGGAACGTGCTGCACGGCGATTTCGGCAACTCGATCCAGAGCAAGAACAGCGTGCTCGCAGATTTCTTCGCGCTGTTTCCGGCGACTCTCGAGCTCGCCTTCTGCGCCATGGTATTCGCCGTGGTGCTCGGAATTCCCGCCGGCGTGCTCGCGGCACAGCGGCGCGGATCGATCTACGACCATACGATCATGGGCGCCGCCTTGACCGGCTATTCGATGCCGATCTTCTGGTGGGGCCTGCTGCTCATCCTGCTCTTCTCGTTGAAGCTCGACTGGACGCCGGTGTCCGGCCGCATCGATCTCGACTACTATTTCGACGAGGGCACCGGCTTCATGCTTTGGGACTCCTTCTGGTCCGACCAGGAAGGTGCTTTCAGCTCGGCCCTCAGTCATCTCATCCTGCCGACCATCGTGCTCGGCACCATTCCGCTGGCCGTCATCGCGCGCATGACCCGCTCGGCAATGCTGGAAGTGCTGGGCGAGGACTACGTCCGCACCGCCCGTGCCAAGGGCCTCTCGGGCTTCCGCGTGATCGGCATCCATGCGCTCAGGAATGCGCTCATTCCGGTCGTGACCGTCATCGGCCTTCAGGTCGGCACCCTGATGGCCGGCGCGATCCTCACCGAAAACATCTTCTCCTGGCCGGGCGTCGGCTCCTGGCTGGTGAACTCGATCTACCAGCGCGACTATCCCTCGGTGCAGGGCGGTGTGCTGCTGATCGCCGGTTTCGTCATCCTGGTCAACCTTACGGTGGACCTCATATACGGCGTGCTGAACCCACGGATCCGGGGGCGTCGATGAGCAACGCGACCGAGACCGCCGGCACGATCGCCGCCAAGCCTGCCCCGGTGCTGACGCCGCGCCGCGAGATCTGGCTATCGCTCAAATCCAATCGCGGGGCCATGGTGGCGCTGGCCATCATCCTGCTGACGATCCTCTGCGCGATTCTGGCGCCGGTCCTGGCGCCTCACGATTACACCATCCAGAATGTCGACATCGCGCTGCAGCCGCCGGCCTGGGCGGAAGGCGGCAGCGCGACCTATCTGCTCGGCACCGACGGGATCGGCCGCGACATTCTCTCGCGCATCATCTACGGCGCCCGGTATTCGCTGATGATCGGCCTCATCGTCGTGACCCTCTCGCTCAGCATCGGCATCCTGCTGGGCCTGGTCGCCGGCTTCAACCGCGGCACGGTCGACAGCCTGATCATGCGCCTGATGGACATTGTCCTGGCGCTGCCGAGTCTCCTGCTCGCCATCGTCATCGTCGTGCTGCTCGGTGCGGGTCTTGCCAATGCGATGATCGCGGTTGCGATCACCAACATACCGCATTATGCGCGGCTCACCCGCGCCGCGGTGCTGACCGAGCTGACCAAGGATTACGTCATCGCCTCCAGGGTCGCCGGCGCCGGCACGCTCAGGCTCATGTTCAAGACCGTGCTGCCGAACTGCCTGGCACCTCTGATCGTGCAATCGACCCTCGGTATCTCGTCCGCGGTGCTCGATGCGGCGGCCCTCGGCTTCCTCGGCCTCGGCGCTCAGCCGCCGACGCCGGAATGGGGCACCATGCTGGCCGACGCACGCCAGTACATCGACAGCGCCTGGTGGGTCGTGACCTTCCCCGGTCTCGCGATCCTGGTGACGGTGCTCGCCTTCAACCTCCTGGGCGACGGGTTGCGCGACGCGCTCGACCCGAAGCTGAAGCGCTGAGGCATTCATGGCGCTCCTCGAGATCCGCAACCTCTCGGTCGAGTTCCAGACCCATCGCGGCCCGTTCCGCGCGGTCGATGGCATCGACCTGACCGTCGACAAGGGCGAGCTCCTGGGCGTGGTCGGCGAGTCAGGCTCCGGCAAGAGCGTGACCATGCTCGCGGTCATGGGTCTCATCCCCTATCCCGGCAAGGTCACGGCGGACCGCATGAGCTTCGAGGGCCAGGATATCCTCGGCCTCAGCCCGCGCGCCCGCCGCAGGATCATCGGCAAGGACATCGCCATGATCTTCCAGGAGCCGATGACCAGCCTAAACCCGTGCTTCACCGTCGGCTTCCAGATCATGGAGTCGCTGGCGGCGCATGAAGGCGGCACCCGGCGGCAGCGCCGCGACCGCACGATCGAGCTCCTGGCGCAGGTCGGCATTCCGGCGCCGGAGACAAGGCTCTCGGCCTTCCCGCATCAGCTTTCCGGCGGCATGAGCCAGCGCGTGATGATCGCCATGGCCATCGCGTGTAACCCGAAGCTGCTGATCGCCGACGAGCCCACGACGGCGCTCGACGTCACCATCCAGGCGCAGATCCTCGACCTCCTGGTCGATCTGCAGAAGCAGCGGCACATGGCGATGGTGCTGATCACCCATGACATGGGCGTGGTGGCCGAGACCGCCGAGCGCGTCATCGTCATGTATGCCAGCCAGCAGGTCGAGATCCAGCCGGCGGCGCAGCTCTTCGAGAATCCGCGGCATCCCTATACCGCGGCGCTGCTCGAAGCGCTGCCGGAGCGCAGCCTCGACAAGCGCCGGCTCGCCACCATTCCCGGCATGGTCCCCGGGATCGCCGATCGCCCGACCGGATGCGTCTTCAACCCGCGCTGCACCTTCGCGACCGATCGCTGCCGCGCCGAGCCGCCGGCGCTGGTGGGTTCCTCGGGGACACTCGCGCGCTGCCACTACCCGCTGGTGGATGGTCGCCCGACCAACCATCCCGACCCACGCTGGAGCATCGCCGGCGGACCGGAGGCGATGCCGCATGAAGGCGTGCCGCCGCGGGGCATCGGCGACAAGGGGACGGGCGCCAAGGGGAGGGGCGCATGAGCGACATCGGCACCATGGCCCCCAGCAATGAAACCGCCGGCACCACCGTCCTGCAGGCGCACGATCTCCACCGCCACTACAGCGTCTCGCGCGGCGCCTTCCGCGGCCATGCGACCCTGAAGGCCGTTGCCGGCACCAGTTTCAGTTTGCAGGCGGGGCGCACTCTCGCGGTGGTCGGCGAATCCGGCTGCGGCAAGTCCACGCTGGCGCGCATGGTCACCATGATCGAGAAGCCGACCAGCGGCAGCCTCACGGTGGACGGCACCGAAGTGGCGACCGCCGACGCCCGGACCCTGAAGGCGCTGCGCCCGAAGGTGCAGATGGTGTTCCAGGATCCCTATGGCTCGCTCAATCCCAGGAAGCAGATCGGCCAGATCCTGGAAGAGCCGCTGGAAATCAACACCGGCCTGAACGCCGCCCGGCGCCGCGAATCGGCGCAGGCGATGCTGGCTCATGTAGGGCTCCGGCCCGAACACTACAGCCGCTATCCGCACATGTTCTCCGGCGGCCAGCGCCAGCGCATCGCGATCGCACGCGCGCTGATGCTGCGGCCGAAGATCGTGGTCGCCGACGAGCCGGTCTCGGCGCTCGACGTCTCGATTCGCGCCCAGGTCTTGAACCTGCTGATGGACCTGCAGGCCGAGTTGAACCTCGCCTACATGTTCATCTCGCACGACTTGAGCGTGGTCCGGCATCTCGCCGACGACGTGATGGTGATGTATCTCGGACGGCCGGTGGAGCAGGGCACCAAGGAGATCGTGTTCACCCAGGCTCGGCACCCTTATACGCAGGTCCTCCTCGCCGCGACTCCGTCGGTCGATCCTCAGGCGCGATCCAAGCGCATGACGGTGAAGGGCGAACTGCCGTCCCCGATCAACCCGCCTTCCGGCTGCGCCTTCCACCGGCGCTGTCCGTTCGCGAACGAGCGTTGCGCCCAGGAGCGGCCGGAGCTGCGGCCCGTGGCGGGGCGCTTGGTGGCCTGCCACTACGCCGAAACGACGATTTGAAACCTTTCCTGTGTGAAATGTGGCTGCAGATGTAGGCTTTGCGGCATTTCTGCAACAGCCTTGTGCTTGCCGTCCCACAGACGCCCCATGACTCGTCTGGTTTTTGACTGTTTGCTATGGTAGTCACGTCAGGCCAATGGGTTGGTGCCAAGGACCTGCTGTTCCGCCGGATAAGTGTTGGGGGTCACAGACAAAACCTATACCCATGGTTAATGTTTTTTTGTAACGATCTATGCCACTTTCTGGTTACGGAATGACCGGATGGCCGGTTGAACCAGCGGTGCGGTCGGCCGCACTGACGGATAGAGGATGAGGGCGGTTAAGTCCCCTGGTTCGATGGGTTGGGGCGGCGACACCGGTATTAAGGGACTAGGGGATCCATGCAGTTCGAAGTGAATTTTCGACGGGCGTTGCTGGCAGCCGGGACGCTTTCCATGGCGCTGGCGATGGGCGGATGCGCAAGCGAGCCCGACCCGAACGACGAGGCCGCGGTCCAGGCTTACAACGAAGCCAACGATCCGCTCGAACCGATGAATCGCTATTTCTTCGAGGTGAACCACTTCCTCGACGAAGTCATCGTGAAGCCGTTTGCGGGCTACTATCACACCGCTCTGCCGCAGTTCGCGCAGGACAGCGTCCGCAACGTGATCCGCAACCTGCATTCGCCGACCATCCTGGCGAACGACATGTTCCAGGGCAGCTTCAACCGCGCCGGCGATACCAGTTCCAGGTTCCTGATCAACTCGACGCTCGGCGTCGGCGGCCTGATCGACGTCGCCGACATGTTCGGCATCAAGTATCACGACGAGGATTTCGGCCAGACGCTCGGC
>Ga0209257_1000563_pt1 | contig 63102 bp, 72 predicted proteins | sample AraplaCvi_mCL_r2_FD_184277 | JGI IMG/M metagenome (GOLD analysis project Ga0209257, IMG submission 184277) | Arabidopsis root microbial communities from North Carolina, USA - plate scrape MF_Cvi_mCL_r2 (SPAdes) (version 2) | ecosystem: Host-associated > Plants > Roots > Endosphere | place: USA...
ACGAAGGCGCCGATGGCGATGCCCAGCAGGATCAGGCTGATCGGCACGAGCAGCAGCAGGATGTTCATGCGCCCCTCCGTTCGTTTCGTTCGCCGCGGCTCAGCCGCAGCGCGTTGAGCGTGACCAGGAGCGAGGAGCCGGCCATGCCGAGCGCTGCGATCCACGGCGTGACGTGGCCCGTCGCCGCGAGCGGAATCGCCAGCACGTTGTAGCCCAATGCCCAGGCCAGGTTCTGCCGCACGATGCGCTGCGTGCGCCGCGCCAGCACGATCGCCTGCGGCACGCGCAGCAGCGACGGACTGGTCACGACGAAATCCGCAGCGCGCTGCGCAAGCGCCGCGCCTTCGGCCATCGCCAGCGAGACATCGGCTCCGGCGAGCACGGGCGCATCGTTCAGGCCGTCGCCGACCATCGCGACGACTTCCCCGCGCGACTGCGCCTCGCGCACGCGGGCGAGCTTCTGTTCCGGCGATTGCCGCGAAAGGAACGCATCGATTCCGACCTGCCGCGCGAAGCTTGCGACCGCTTCCGGTGCATCGCCGCTGCACAGCTCGATCGAGACGCCCGCATCGCGCAGCGCGGAAATCGCTTCGCGTGCGCCGTCGCGCATGGTTTCGCGCACCGTGATGCGCGCGAACGCGCGCGTGCCGTCGCCCAGCCACAGCGCGCCGTCGTCCGCACGCGTGGCGGCGAAGTCGGCACGTCCAAGTCGCCAGCGCACACCTTCGACATCGCCTTCCACGCCGCAACCCGCGACGGCGTGCACGCTGTGCGCCAGCCGATCCGTCCCGACATGCGCGAACGCCTGCGCCAGCGGGTGCGCGCTGCCGCGCTCGAGCGCCGCGGCGATCGACAGCGCCGTCTGCCTGTCCATGCCTTCGAACGTTGCAACGCTGTCGAGTTCGGGCCGGCCATTGCTGAGCGTGCCGGTCTTGTCGAGCACCACTCGATCCACGCGTGCGAGCGTGGACAACGCGTCCTCGCGAACGCCCAGCACGCCGATGCGCGCTAGCGCGCCGTGCGCGGTGGTCAGTGCGGTCGGAATCGCCAGCGACAGCGCACAGGGGCAGCTCACTACCAGCAGCGCGAGCGTGACTTCCAGCGCACGCGCCGGCTCGTTCACGTGCCACCAGGCGAACGTCGCCACCGCGCAAAGCAGCAGCGCGACGACGAAGCCGCCAGCCACGCGCTCGGCCGCGCGCGCGAGTTGCGGTCGCGCGGACTGTGCCTGTTCGACCAGACGGGTGAGCTGCGAAAGACGCGTGTCGTTGCCGGTGCGCACCACGCGCAGTCGCGCCGAGGCTTCGCGGCAGACGCTGCCCGCGAGCGCGGGCTCGCCGGTTTCGCGCCGGACGGGCGTGGATTCGCCGGTGATGAGCGCTTCGTCGAACGAGGCCGCATGATCGAGCAGCACGCCGTCGGCCGGAACGGCTTCACCCGCCGCAACGCGCAGGACGTCGCCGACGTCGATCTCGCCGACCGGAACCTGTTCGGCAGATCCGTCATCGCGTTCGCGCAAGGCCAGCGCGGGTCGCGCCCGTGCGAGCGCGTCGATCTGCGCGCTGGCGATGCCGCGCGCGCGCTGCTCGAACATGCGCGCCACGAGCAGCAGCAGCACGAACATCACCGCAGCGTCGTACCAGACGTGCGTGCCGCCGCGAACGGTTTCGACGAGGCTGGCGAAGTAGGCCAGCAGCGTGGAGCCGGCGATGAGCGTGTCCATGCCGAGGCGACGCCCGCGCAGTTCGCGCAGCATGCCTTCGATGAACGGCCAGCCGGCATAGAACACCACCGGCGTGGAAACGAGGAACGTGATCCAGCGGAAGAAATCGCGCGTGGCCACCGGCATCTGCTGTGCGGTGTCCAGGTACAGCGCTTCGGCGAACATCATCGCCTGGATCGCGCCGAGGCCGGCTACGCCCAGTCGCAGCAGCCAGCGGCGACGTTCGCGACGTTGCGCCTGCTCGCGCGCTTCGCCCGTCGCCAGCCATGGGCGATAGCCGAGCGCCGCGAGGCGCTGCATCAGCGTGGAGAGCGCCACGCGGTGCGGATCCCAGGCGACGACGATGCGCCCGGTCACCGCATTCGCGCCCGCATCCAGCACGCCCGCCTGCCGGCGCAACGCGCGGTCGATCAGCCACGCGCACGCAGCGCAGCGCATGGCATCGGTGAGGACGGTGATCTCGCGCCCACCCGGCACGGCGCGGCTGTGTTCGGCGAGGACGACGTCGCGATCCCATGCGCCGAAGTCCGTCGCGTCGGCCTGCACGCGGCCGGCGGGCGACGTGCGCAGTTGGTAGTAATCGCCCAGTGCGGCTTCGCGGATCCACGTCGACGCCGCAGCACAGCCACTACAACAGAACGCGCGGCCGCCCTCGCGAATGGCGTCAGACGCCAGCGCCTCGCCGCAGTGGTGGCAGCTTCCGAGTTCGGCTGCCTGTGTCTTCCGCAGTGGAAGTGCCGCGTCCATCGTTACGTACCTGACGTCACTCGCCGCTTAGCGCCGGTGCCAGATGCGCCGCGCCCTGGCCGGCGACGAGGCGCCCGCGCAGGCGCCATTGCGTGTCCGAGGGCGCGAGTTGCAGCAGCCAGTCGTGGTCGAGCGGAAGCTCCAGGTCAGCGTGCCAGCCCAGCTCGGAGGGCTTGAGTTCGACAGTGCGATCCAGTGCGGCATCGCTGGGATGCGACAGCATGATCGTCAGCGGCAGGTTGCGCGGAACGTCGCCGTTCGCGAAGCCGCCGCCGACTGGCAGCAGGTCGATGCCCTTTGGTTCGACGTGCAGCACGGCGGAGAGCTTCATCTCCTGCGCGCGCGCGTCGGGGCCGAGTTCGGTGGTCTGGATCTGCGCGGTGCGCTGCACGGTGTCGATCACCGCGTCGTCGCCGCCGGATTCCAGCGCGACCACCACCAGGCCGACGCCGGCGACGATCGCCAGGATCGGCAGGCCGATCACGAGCCACATCACGGGATTACGGGTTTTCACGGCAAGGCTCATCACATCGGTCCGAAGAAGGTCGAGGCGACGGTGGCGTTCGCGGTGCCGTCCGCACGCTCGACATGGAAGGTTACCTCCTGCTTGCCACGCACGCCGGAGGGCGCGGACAGCACCAGCGGAAGGTTCAGCACCTCCTCGGCGTCGGCGTCCACCGTCTGCGGGCCGCCGCGCAGCTCGATGCCAGGGGGCGCTTCGATGCGGATGCGGAACGTGCGCGGCGCGACGTCCTTGTTGACGAGCTTGAGGGTGTAGGTGTTCTCGATGCGCTGGTCGGAGGCTTCGCGATACAGCGCGTTGCGGTCGCGCAGCACTTCGGCGATCAGCGGGCTGCGATTGCCCACGCCCCACGCCCACGCCGCGCACAGCGCGAGCAGCAGCACGCCGTAGAGCAGCACGCGCGGACGCGCGACGCGAGTGGTCTTGCCGTCGATCGCGTTCTGCGTGGCGTAGCGGATCAGGCCCTTGGGGTAGCCCATCTTGTCCATCACCGAATCGCAGGCGTCGATGCACGCGCCGCAGGCGATGCACTCGTACTGCAGGCCGTTGCGGATGTCGATGCCGGTGGGGCAGACCTGCACGCAGATCGTGCAGTCGATGCAGTCGCCGAGCTGTTCGGGTTCGAACTTCGGCAGCGGCTGCGCGGTGAGGCCGGCATCGGTGACGGCGGTCGTGCCGGCGGCGCCGAGCGTGAGCGCATTGCCCTGGCGCGCCCCACGGAACACGTAGTCGTAAGCGGTGGCAGGATCGAGCAGGCCGCGCGCGCGTTCGAGCACGCTGGTCAGGCCACGCTTGCGCGGGCCGCGAGGTTCGCCGCGCATCGGGTCATAGGCGATGATCAGCGTGTTGCGGTCGAACATCGCGCTCTGGAAGCGCGCGTACGGGCACATGTACTTGCAGACCTGCTCGCGCAGGAAACCCGCGTTGCCCCAGGTCGCCAGTGCGTAGAACAGCACCCAGAAGGTTTCCCATCCGCCCCAGCCCGGCGCGTGGCCGAAGAAAGGAACGCGTGCGGCGAGATCGGTGATCGGCGTGAAGAAGCCGACGAAGGTGAAGCCGGTCCACAGCGCAAACACCAGCCACAGCAGGTGCTTGCTGCCCTTGCGCACGATCTTGTTGCGATTCCACGGCGATGCATCGAGCTTCATGCGCGCGTTGCGGTCGCCTTCGGTCCACTGTTCCATCCACAGGAACACTTCCGTCCACACCGTCTGGGGGCAGGCATAGCCGCACCACAAGCGGCCAGCGATGGCGGTGAAGAAGAACAGCGACAGGCCGGCGATGATCATCAGTACCGCGAGCAGGAAGAAATCCTGAGGCCAGAAGTTCAGCCCGAACACGTAGAACTTGCGCGCCGGAAGGTCGAACAGCACCGCCTGGCGACCGCCCCAGCGCAGCCACGGGAAGACGTAGAACATGCCCAGCAACACGATCACGGCGACGTTGCGCCATGTCTGGAACACGCCGCTCACGCTGCGCGGATAGATCTTCCGTTCGCTGACGTAGAGGGCGTTTCCGCCGTCGTCGAGGAGGTCGATCGAGATCTTCTTGTTCATTGCGTGGTCGGGCTACTCGGGCCGCAGCGGCCCGTTGAAACGGCTGGACGGGCGCAGCAGCACCCAGGTGAAGGCGCTGGACGCGGCCGTCGCGATCCAGAACATGAAAAAGCCCAGGCTGTACCCGAGCGTGCGTGTCATCGGCAGATCGGGGAACGTCATGTCGCGCAGCGTGAGTGGATCGACGTAGGCGAAGAACACCATCGTCGCCACGCACGCGGCGAAGAAGCTCGGCCAAAGGATCGCCCCGAGCCGCTGCGAGAGCGGTCGGGGCGGGTGGTCGAATCGCGGTGCTGGCTGGCTCATGGCAGCTTGCTCACCTCAAGTTGCTTACCTGGAAGCTCGATTCAACGCGTTGCGGACACCGTGGACTTGGCCGGATGCGACAGCGACCAGACGTATGCGGCCGCCAGGCGCGAACGGGTTTCGCCCAGCGTCGTGCGCCATGCGGGCATCACGCCGTGGCGTCCCTTCTCGATGGTCTGGCGGATGGCTTCGTTGGTGTTGCCGTACAGCCAGTAGTCGTCGGTGAGGTCGGGCGCGCCCATCGCGACGTTGCCCTTTCCGTCGACGCCGTGGCACGCGATGCACACGCCGTTGTAGAGGTTCTTGCCCTGCGCGGCCATGTAGTTGTTCTGCATGCTGTCAGGATCCGACAGCGTGCGAACGTAGGCGACCACGTAATCCACTGCGTTGTCGCCGCCCATGCCTTTCAGCACCGTGCCCCATTCGGGCATCACGCCTTCGCGGCCTTCCAGCACCGTGTGCAGCACGTCCTGGGGAGTTCCGCCCCAATGCCAGATCTGGTCGGTGAGGTTGGGATAGCCGATCGCGCCCTGTGCGGTCGAACCATGGCACTGCGCGCAGGTGTTGTTGAAGATCGAACGGCCCAGCGCGACAGCCTTCGGATCACGCGCGATCACGTCGATCGACTTGCCCGCGTACGGTGCGAACGCCGCTTCGAGCTTGGCATCGTCGCGAGCCTTGTCAGTCGCCTGCTCACGTGCCGAAGTCCACTTCGCCACGCCGGCGAACGCGCCCAGGCCCGGATACCACACCAGGTAGACGATCGCGAAGACGATGGTGATGTAGAACAGGTTCACCCACCACTTCGGCATGGGCTTGTTGTATTCGGTGAGGTTGCCATCCCAGATGTGGCTGGTGTCGGTGGGGGCGGGATCGCCCGGCCGGCGCTTGCCGGTCCACCAGATCAGCCACACGCAACCCAGGATGTTGATCGCGACGATCACGATCACGTAGATGGACCAGCCGGTGGTCATCATCGCTGTGTCTCCCTTTCCTCATCGAGCGGCATGCGTGCGGCCGCGTCGAACTCTTTCTTGCGTTTCGGGCTCCAGGCCCAGACCCAGCCGGCGACGAACAGCACCAGCAGGACGGTCGTGACGATTCCCGAGACCATGTCAGCCTCCCCTCGGAGCGTGCTTGCCCAGGCCCTGCAGGTAGGCCACGACGGCATCCATTTCGGTCTTGCCGTCGACCGCGGCCGGTGCGCCGGCGATGTCGGCGTCGGTGTACGGATCGCCGATCCTGCGCAGCGCCTTCATGTGCGACTGCACCTGTTCGCCGTCGAGCTTGTTCTCGGCAAGCCACGGGAAGCCGGGCATGTTGGATTCGGGCACGACGTCGCGGGGATTGTGCAGATGCACGCGATGCCAGTCGTCGGAGTAACGGCCGCCGACGCGGGCGAGGTCCGGACCGGTGCGCTTGGAACCCCACTGGAAGGGATGGTCGTAGACCGATTCGCCGGCCAGCGAATAGTGGCCGTAACGCTCGGTCTCGAAGCGCAGCGTGCGTACCATCTGCGAGTGGCAGTTGTAGCAGCCTTCGCGGACGTAGATGTCGCGGCCGGCCAGTTCGAGCGCGGGATAGGGCTTCACGCCGGGGAGCGGAGTGATGGCTTCGGCCTGGTGCATCAGCGGCACGATCTCCGCCAGGCCGCCGAAGGAGACGGCCACGGCGATCAGCACGGCCATGAGGCCGACATTGGTTTCGACTTTCTCGTGTGAATGACTCATGTCATGGCCTCAGGCGTGCGCGCTCGCGGCGTCCGGCGGCATCACCGGAGTGGGCACCAGATCGCGCGCCTGCTGCCAGGTGCGGATCACGTTCCAGGCCATCACGAACATGCCGGCCAGGACGATCACGCCGCCGGCCAGACGGCCCAGGTAGTAGGGATACGTGGCGTTGAGCGCTTCGACGAAGCTGTAGGTCAGCGTGCCGTCGGGATTGGTCGCGCGCCACATCAGGCCCTGCATCACGCCCGCGATCCACATCGAGACGATGTAGAACACCACGCCGACCGTGTGCAGCCAGAAGTGCAGGTCGATGGCCTTCACCGAGTACATGCGCTCCTGGCCCAGCAGGCGCGGCAGCATCGAGTAGACGGCGCCGACGGAGATCATCGCGACCCAGCCCAGCGCGCCGGCGTGCACGTGGCCGACGGTCCAGTCGGTGTAATGCGACAGCGAGTTGACCGTCTTGATCGACATCATCGGACCTTCGAAGGTCGCGATCATGTAGAACGACACCGCCACGATGAGGAACTTGAGGATTGGATCGGTGCGCAATTTGTCCCACGCGCCGGAGAGGGTCATGATGCCGTTGATGGCACCGCCCCAACTGGGGGCCAGTAGCACCAGCGAGAACACCATGCCCAGCGACTGCGCCCAGTCCGGCAGCGCGGTGTACTGCAGGTGGTGCGGACCGGCCCACATGTACACGGCGATCAGCGCCCAGAAGTGCACGATCGACAACCGGTACGAATACACCGGCCGGTTGGCCTGCTTCGGAACGAAGTAGTACATCATTCCGAGGAAGCCGGCGGTCAGGAAGAAGCCCACCGCGTTGTGGCCGTACCACCACTGCGCCATCGCATCGACCGCACCGGAATAGACCGAGTACGACTTGCCCCAGCCCGCCGGGATCGACAGGTTGTTGACGATGTGCAGCAGCGCGACGGTGATGATGAACGAACCGTAGAACCAGTTCGCCACGTAGATGTGCTTCACGCGGCGCTTGACGATTGTTCCGAAGAAGACGATCGCGTAGGAGACCCAGACGACGGCGATCAGGATGTCGATCGGCCATTCGAGCTCGGCGTATTCCTTGCCTTGCGTGAGGCCGAGAGGCAGGGTCACTGCGGCCGCGACGATGACCGCCTGCCAGCCCCAGAAGGTGAAGGCGGCGAGCTTGTCGAATGCCAGTCGAACGTGGCAGGTGCGTTGCACCACGTGGTAGCTGGTCGCGAACAGCGCGCAGCCGCCGAAGGCGAAGATCACCGCGTTCGTGTGCAGCGGCCGTATCCGGCCGTAGCTGAGCCACGGGACGTCGAAGTTGAGGGCGGGCCAGTACAGCTGGGCGGCGATGAAGACGCCGACCGCCATGCCGACGATGCCCCAGACCACCGTCATCGCGGTGAACTGGCGCACGAGCTTGTCGTTATAGGTTTCTGGTTGCGTTTGCATGATGGACACTCCCGAGCGGCAGGGACCGGGGTCGGCGGCATGTTATGGACGCGTTCATGCGCCGCGCTTGATTTCGATCAAAGCGTCGGCTACGCGATTCAAACGCAAATGGAAGAGCCCGGCGGACCGTTCGGCGGATGGTTTTGCCTTTGGAGTCAGGCGCCTACGCCATGCGGCTGGATGACACCGGAGGCGATGCCCGCGGCCACCAGGGCGATCAGGGCGACCGACAGGCCGATGCGGCGGGTCAGGGCATTCACTGCCCGCTTGCTCTCGCCGCGGTCGGTGAGCATGTAGAACAGCGCCGCGCCGAGGTTGTAGACGATCAGCGCCAGGAAGCCGACGACGAGCAGGGTCTTCATGTGGGGTCCGGTGAGGTCCGTGAAGGAGAAGCCGTCCGGGCGAGCAAGCGCATGCGCGCGACCAGGGCGATCGCCATGACGCCCAGGTACAACCCGTAGGCCAGCGACGTGGCGAACACCTGCTTCCACATCGGGCCGTATCCGCCGTCGGCATGCGCCATGCCCCAGTACATGCCGGCGAAGGCCGCCGCCGTTGCGGTGGCCAGCGCGATCGAATCGAAGGCAGTCCGCACCGGCCCGCGCGGCTGCCGCGGGTAGCGCCAGAACAGCACCGACAGCACCGCGAACCACGGTGCGAACAGGATCATCGCGAGGTTGAGCTGGACGCCGCTGGACACGGGGCACTCGGGCGGGCGGAGACGATGGGCGCAGTCTAGGTCGACCGTATCAGTTCCAGTAGAATCAGAAACTGCTTGAAAAACCGTATCAGTTGCGAGGACGTCCCGGTGAAGCGCTACGAGGCCCTGGCCGATGACCTGGCCCGTTCCATCCAGTCCGGCGCGTTCCGGCCGGGCGAACGCCTGCCGTCGGTGCGCCAGACCACCACCGCGCGACGGATCAGCCCATCCACCGTCTTCCAGGCGTATTACCTGCTCGAAGCGCGCGGGCTGATCGAATCGCGGGCGCGTTCGGGCTATTACGTCGCCGCAAGGCCGCCGCGATTGCCGCCGGAGCCCGAATCCGCCTCGCGCCCCGATGGCGATTCCCGCCCCGTCGACGTCAGCGAACTGGTGTTCGACGTCCTGCAGTCGGCAATGCAGCGCGACCTGGTGCCGTTCGGCTCCGCCTTCCCGAGCCCGCTGCTGTTCCCGCTGCCCAAACTCGGCCGTGCCATCGCCGCCGCCGCGCAGGACCTCGACCCGTGGAGCATCGTCGACGACCTCACGCCCGGCCAGGCCGAGCTGCGCCACCAGATCGGCCTGCGCTACCTCATCGACGGCATCGACGTGTCGGCGGAGGAAATCATCGTCACCAACGGCGCGCTGGAGGCGCTGAACCTGGGTATCGCCGCGGTGACGAAACCCGGCGATGCGGTGCTGGTGGAATCGCCCTGCTTCTACGCGGTGCTGCAGTCGCTGGAACGCAACGGGCTGCGCGCGGTGGAAGTGCCGACGCATCCGCGCGATGGCGTAGACCTGGATGCGCTGGAACAGGCGATCGTCCGCCACGCCCCGCGCGCATGCTGGCTGATGCCCACCTTCCACAATCCGCTGGGCGCGACGATGCCTGAAGATGCCAAGCGCGATCTCGTGTCACTGCTGGCGCGGCACGGGATCCCGCTGATCGAGGATGACGTTTATGCCGAGCTGCACTACGGCGCGCGACGTCCATTGCCGGCGAAGGCGTTCGATCGCTACGGTGGAGTGATCCATTGCTCGTCGTTCTCCAAATGCCTCGCGCCGGGCTATCGCATCGGGTGGGTCGCGGCGGGACGTTTCCGCGACACGATCGCACGCAACAAGCTCACCACGACGCTCAACACGAACGTGCCGGCGCAACGCGCGATCGGACGGTACCTGCAAGGTGGTGGTTACGACCGGCATCTGCGGCGGCTGCGCGCGACGCTGGCCGGACAGCAGGCGCAATACATCGCGGCCGTCGCGTCGTTCTTCCCCGAAGGCACGAAGGTGACGCGCGCGTCAGGCGGCTATTTCGCGTGGATCGAACTGCCGGAAGGACGAGATGCGTTGTCGCTGCATCGCCACGCGTTGAACTCAGGCATCAGCATCGCGCCGGGACCGATCTTCTCGGCGAGCCGCGGGTTCGGGCGATGCCTGCGGCTCAATTATGGGCATCCGTTCGATGCGCGGGTGGAGGGAGCGTTGCGGATGTTGGGGGCGCTGGCGACGTAACTGGCGCCTCTCCCGTTCACGGGAGAGGGGGAGCGATCGCCGGGCGGGTCTGTCTTCGACAGCGACATTACTCGTTACCGCCTGAGCTTTGTCTCGCTTCTTCATATGGTGCGCGAGTACCGCCCACCCGCCTGCCTCAAGTACCCGTCGAAGCACATCGCGATCACCCGCAGCAACAACCGCCCCACGCGCGTGGCGACGATACGTTCCGGTTCGATCCAGACCAGCCCATCGGCCTGCAACGGTTGCAACCGTTGCAGCGCATCGGCGAAGTAGTGCCCGAAGTCGATGCCATGAAGCCGCTCGATCGCATCGATCGACACTTCGCCCTGACACATCAGTCGCTGGATCACATCCGCCCGCAACTGGTCATCCTGCGTGAGCCGGATGCCGCGCCACACCGGAAGACGCGGTGCATCGATCGCGTCCTCCCATGTTTGCAATTCGCGAGGATTCTGGCTGTAGCTGTCGCCGATGCGGCTGATCGCGCTGACACCGAAGCCGATCAGGTCGCAATCGGCGTGCGTCGTATAGCCCATGAAATTGCGATGGAGCCCGCCGCGTGCCTGCGCCAGCGCCAGCTCGTCGTCGGGCAGCGCGAAATGGTCCATGCCGATGTAGACGTAACCGGCGGCTGTGAGCCGCTCGATAGCCAGCCGAAGCAGGTCCAGCTTCAGCTCGCTCGACGGCAGGTACTCGGGGACGATCTGCCGCTGCGCCTTGAACATCTCCGGCAGGTGCGCATAGCTGTACACCGCAAGGCGATGCGGACGCGCGCCGATCACGATGTCGAGCGTGCGCGAGAAACCCTCCAGCGTCTGCAGCGGCAATCCATAGATAAGGTCGACGTTGACCGAGCGCATGCCATGCGTGCGGCACGCCTCGATGATCGCCAGCGTCCCGGCGACATCCTGCTCGCGGTTCACCGCGCGCTGCACCTCTGGATCGAAATCCTGCACACCCAGGCTCGCGCGGTTGAACCCGGCGTCGGCGAGTTCGGCGATGTCGTCGGGCGTGAGCTCGCGCGGGTCCAGTTCGATGGAGATGTCGCGATTGGCCTGCGTGCTGAAGCGGAAATGGTCGCGCAGGTCCTGCACCGTCGCGCCCAGCTGCGAAGGCGTGAAGAAGTTCGGTGTGCCGCCGCCGAAGTGCAGCTGCACGACCTCGCGATCGGGATCGAACAGGCCGGCCATCATGCCGATCTCGCGCGCCAGCCGCGTCCGGTAGGGCTCGCTTCGTGCACGGTCGCGCGTGATCACGCGATTGCAGCCACAGTAGAAACACGGGCTGGTGCAGAACGGAACGTGCACGTAGAGCGAAAGGCGGGCCGGGATTGGATCGCCATTGCTGGTCCGCACCGCTTCGCGCAGTTGGTCGGCGGCGAAGTCGGAACTGAACTGGGGCGCGGTGGGATAGGAGGTGTAGCGCGGGCCCGGCCGGTCGTAACGGCGCAGGAGCTCGGAGGGGAAAAACGGAGCGGTCGACATGCGCGCGAGCCTATAGACGCCGTTCCCCGGGCTTTTTGACCTCAATCAATTCGTGGCCGGATTCAGGGCGATTCGTCCCCGCAAGCGCGTGAACGCGCACTCCGGCCGACGAGCGGCCACCATCCGTTGCGCCCGCGTTCCGACGCGATGCCTAGAATCCGCGGAATGGCCCGATCCCGCGCCGCCGTCGTGGTGTTCGTACTCGCATTGCCGATCGCCGGCAGCGTGGATGCACGCACGGTGTACCGGTGTGTGCGCGACGGCACCGTCAGCCTTTCGACCGCACCCGAACCCGGTTCGCGCTGCAAGGCCAGGCAGATCGACGACAACGCAGCGAGCGTGCCGAACCTGTTCGGCACCGGCGAAGCGGTGAGCGGCGTCCTCTACGAACGCACGCAGGACGGCAAGACCGTGTACGGCACGCGCAAGTTGCCCGGTGCGGTGAAGGTGCTGTCGTTCACCGTGCCCGCGCCACCGGGCGAGCCGGCGCACGAGGGCCTCGGCCGCGTGAGTCCGCCGCGGCTGGATCGCTATCCGAAGCAGTTCCGCGCCGCCGCGAAGGCGACCGGTGTCGACGAAGCCTGGCTGCGCGCCATCGCGCACGCAGAGAGCGATTACGTCGCTACCGCGGTGTCGACGAAAGGTGCGCAAGGCGTGATGCAGTTGATGCCCGACACCAGTCGTGAATACGGCGTTGTCGATCCGTTCTCGCAGGACGAGTCGATCATGGCTGGCGCGCGGCACATGCGCGCGCTGATGAGGCGCTATCGCAACGACATGGCGCTGGTCGCCGCCGCGTACAACGCCGGCATCGGCACGGTGACGCGCTACGGCGGCGTTCCGCCCTACGCGGAAACGCAGGCGTACGTGGCCAAGGTGCAGGCGTTGTACGGAAGCTATCGGACCGCGCTGGAGAAACCTTCGAACAAGTCCGCGAAGGCGCGCGCGCCGTCCTCGCCGTGAAGCCGGTTACGCCATCGCCTTGCTGGATTCGTACGGCAGGTGCGTCCCGCCGGCCGTGGTGATGATGCTCTCGGTGCGGTCGAGGAATTCCTTGTCGCCATCGAGCACGACAAGAATTCGGCCGGCCTGGATTTCGTCGTCGAACTTGCGACGGATCGGATCCGGCAACGACGACCCCACCAGTGCCGACGCCCACGATCCCACCAGCGCGCCGGCCACCGCCGCGGCGGCCGCACCGGCGAGCGTCAGTCCGATCGGCGTGATGACGATCGCCGCCAGCCCCGCCAGCAATCCCGCCGCGCCGCCATAACCTGCACCGCGCAATGCGGCGGGAATGAGGTCGGTGTCGGCTTCCTTGTATTCGTTCGGGATCTCTTCCAGTTCGATGTCCGAACGCGCGACCAGCAGGATGTCGTCGTCGTGCACGCCGGCACCGCGCGCGGCATTCATCACGGCCTGCGCGGTGTCGAGGTCGGGCGTGCTGAATACGTGGCGGACTTTCATCGTGGGCCTCCGTCATCCATGGCGCCGGCGAGAGCGGCGTCGATGCCCGCAGGCTTGCACGCGTCACGATTACACAACGTGATGAACGCGGGCCTCGCAGAGGCGGTGATAAGGTGCGCGCACCCTCCAATACGTGGATGTTCAACATGCGCCGAAACACGCGCTCTCCGCTTCTCCTCGGTGTGATCGCCGCGTGCACGCTGGCTGCCTGCCAGGCGCCCACGCCTGCAGCAACCGGGCAGGCACAGGCGACCGCCACCGAAACACCGCAGGTCACCGCGGACACATCGCAGCAGCCGGCGCGCACGACCGATCAACCTTCGCCCGGCGAAGCGGCATCGCCGAATGCGCCCGCCGTAACGCCCGTGGCTTTCGCCGACAAGGTGTGGCGCGTGAAATCCTCCGGCACGGTGCAGGCCGACACCACGTACGCGTTCCTGTCCGACGGCACGCTGGTGGTCGATTCGCCCGGCGGCACGCCGATGCGCGGCCAGTGGCGCTTCGAAGGCGGGAAGCTGACGATGGTGGAGGAAGGTCAGTCGTATCCCACCGACATCCTTCGTCTGGATGCTTCCGAACTGCACCTGCGCAGCCACAACCCTGGCGAGCCGGTGGACATCGAGCTTACGCTCGATCCGAACGCGCCGCTGCCGAAGGCGAAGTGACGATGCTGCCCGCCGTCGACGTGCAGTGTCCTTACTGCGGCGAGCCGCTGACGCTGTTCGTCGACGATTCCGCAGGCGCGCAGTCCTACGTCGAGGACTGCCAGGTGTGCTGCCGCCCGATGGTGGTGCGCGTGCGCGTGGATGAGGGCGGCGAGGTCGACGTCGATGTCGCTCGCGAAGACGAGGGTTGAGCCTGCCGTCGTTGAAGCGCGCCGTCGTTGAAGCGACGCGGTTAACGCACCTTCGACAGGTGCGTTGACCTGCCATGGGGTGAAGGTTGTGTTCCATTCAGTCCGATCGCACGCGAGGGAGCGTCGATAACTTCGGAGCAGGTCACATTCGGGCGTGTCGCGCGTCACCGATCACTCCGCTTCCTAGCGGCCGCGCGCACTGGAATGGTTAAAGCAACGTTGCTTTAACGGGCGCCGACGCGGGTTCGTTCATGACACAACCGGCAAGGTCGAACCGTGCGACACGCCTTGGGCAAGCACGCGCAGAACTTCCTTCATTCCAGGAGACACCCGCATGATGATCACCAACCGCAAGCCGCTGGTCGCCGCCGCCGCACTGGTCGCCATTCTGTCGGCGCCGCTCGCCTTCGCGCAGTCGGCCACGCCGCAGGCCCAGGATCCGGCCGCCGCGTCCGCCGCTACGCCGGCTTCGGGTGCGCCGGCGAAGAAGAGCTGGTCGGACGTGGATACCGACAAGAACGGCTCGCTCAGCAAGTCCGAAGCTTCCAGCGTGCCGGCGCTCAGCCAGGTCTTCGAACAGGCCGACGCCGACGCCGATGGCGCGCTGACCGCCGACGAATACAAGGCCTACGTCGCCAAGGCGCAGGGCGGCGCCACCGGGAACAGCGGCGGCGGCAAGTAATAGCGGCACCTCGATCCAGTCCAACTTGCGCATTGTTGGACTCCTGCAAGGGCGGCTTCGGCCGCCCTTGTTCTTTGCAGCGCAGGCCGAGGCGGGCCTGCCTCCTTTAAACTACCGGCATGAGCACCATCCAGCTGATCGGCTTCGACGCCGACGACACCCTCTGGCGCAGCCAGGATTACTTCGACGACGCCCAGCTCGAGTTCGAGCGCATCGTCGGCGCGTACGTCGACCTGCGCGACGCGCGCGTGCAGGAGCGCCTGTACGAAGTCGAAAAGCGCAACATCGCGCTGTTCGGCTATGGCGTGAAGGGCATGGTGCTGTCGATGATCGAAGCGGCGGTGGACATCACCGCGCAGCGCATCGAGGCCCGCGACGTGCATCGCATCGTCGAGCTCGGCAAGTCGCTGCTGCGCCATCCGGTCGAGCTGCTGCCGGGTATCCGCGAGGCGGTGGAAGCGGTCGCCGCGGACTTCGAGGTGGTGCTGATTACCAAGGGCGATCTGTTCCATCAGGAAGCCAAGGTGCGCCAGTGTGGTTTCGCGGACCTGTTCCGCCGCATCGAGATCGTCAGCGAGAAGGACACGCAGACCTACGCGCGCCTGCTCGAGGAGTTCCAGTTGCCGGCCGAGCGCTTCGTGATGGTCGGGAACTCGCTGCGTTCGGATATCGCGCCGGTGCTGGACCTGGGCGGGTGGGGCATCCACGTGCCGTACCACACGACCTGGGGCCACGAGAACGAGGCCGACGTCGCCGACGACGCGCCACGCCTGCGTCGGATCGCCAGCGCGCACGAGTTGCCGACGGCGGTGCGTGAACTCGCCGCCAGCGCGAGCTGAACGCGATCCCCAACGGCTGCTGAGCGGAGCCGCTGGACCCGGTCTGGATTAAAAATGCGTTCACCGCGGTAGTCGCATCTTGGCCCCAGGGCTCGCAGGGTGCGGGCAACCAGGAGCGCAAACATGTCCACCGTCCTGACCCGATGGGTCGCCCCCGTGGTGCTGGCTGCAGGTCTTGGTGTATTCACCGCCGCAGCGCCCGCGCCGGCGCGCGCGGACGACCTGACCCGGGTGATCGTCGACATAGCCGACGTGGTCTATCACTCGGGATCGCCCTACTACCGCTACGACCGTGGTTACCGCGATCGCCTGATCGTCGTGAACGACTACCGTGGCCGCCCGACCTACTACCGCCGCGTCTATCGCGCCGGTCCGCCGTACGGCAATGCCTACGGTTACTACAACGCGCCGCGCGGCAACTGCAACAAGCACGGGAAGTGCACGACGCATTACTACGATTCGCGCTACGACCATCGCAACGATCGCCGCTACTACACGCGCAGCGGCTACTACGGCGGCAGCTACTACCAGGAACGCCGCTGGGACGATCGCCGTTATGATCGCCGCGACCGCCACGACAACGACCACCGTGACCGTCGCTGGCGCGACGACGATTGAGTCATGACGGCGGACCGTAACGGGATGCCCGGTTGGCATCCCTTCGACGAAAGGAGCTGGACGATGGCGATGACGTGGAGGGCCCGACTGGGCGCGGTGCTGGTGGCCGCGGCGGCGACGCTGGGCTGGGGCACGGCTTCAGCCCAGGAATACACGTTCGGCTGGAATCCGCGCACGGGCGATGCATGGGTCGACACATGGCTGGGCGACATGAATCGTTACGGCGCGCGCTATCGCGATCCTTTCGTCGACGAGATGGTGCGTTACTACGGCGCGCCGCGCGACCTGGTGAACGAACTGCTGGGCGAACGTCGCTGGGCACCCGGCGATGTGTACTTCGCATGCTCGATCGCCTCCGCGCTGGGACGTCCCTGCCGTTACGTCGCCGACATGTGGGAGCGCGACCACGCCCAGGGCTGGGGTGAGGTCGCGAAGAACCTCGGCATCAAGCCCGGTTCGGCCGAGTTCCACCGCCTGAAGAAGGGCTTCGTTCCAAGTTACGACCGCTGGGGTCGCAGCATCACGATCGATGCGGATCTCGCACGCGACTATCCGGGTCGTCCGCGCGAATCAGCCAAGCCGAAGAACGTGGGGCACCAGGCGTCCAATGGCAACGCCAAGGCTGCCACGCCCTCGAAGGCGCAGGGCAATGGCCATGCACCGGCCAAGTCGTCGCAAGGCAAGGGCAACGCAGCATCGAAGGACCATGGTCAGGGCAAGGGCAACGCCGAGCCGAAAGGGCAGGGCAAGGGCAAGAACTGATTCATTGATCGCCAATCGCGAACGCTCACCCGTACGGCGGCTTCGGCCGCCGTACGCGTTCGTGCCGCTTATGATGAGGCGATGAACGCCGCCTCCTTCCGCATCGTCGATTACGCCCCGCGCTGGCGCGGCGACTTCGCCCGGCTCAACATCGAATGGCTCGAACGCTGGTTCACGGTCGAACCCATCGATCGCGAAGTGCTCGGCGATCCTGAAACCCACATCCTGGCGCCCGGCGGCCACGTGCTGTTCGCCATCGACGAACACGATCGCGTCGTCGGCACGGTCGCGCTCAAATGCGAATCGGCGGTGTGTACGAAGTCACCAAGATGGCCGTCGCCCCGGAAGCCCGCGGTGCCGGCGTCGGTCGTGCGCTTATGCAGGGCCTGCTGGATGCGTTCCGCGCACGCGACGGGCGCGAACTGTTCCTGGAATCCAACAGCACGCTCGGCCCAGCGCTCGCGTTGTACGAAAGCGTCGGCTTCCGCCATCACCCCGCACCGCGCCCGGGGTCGCACTACGCGCGGGCGGATGTGTACATGGTGTGGGAGCCGGATGGCGGCGGCTGAGGTTCTGCGCATGCGGCAGGCGCATCCGAAATAGGCGAAAATCGGCCCGATGAACCTCTCGCCCACGCATCGCCAGGCGCCGGTGGCGATTCCGCCCGACCAGCTCCGCCTCTCCGTCGCCCCCATGATGGACTGGACGTAAATTAAGTAAAATCAATATGTTGCTTCCTAGGGGTGCGTTATCGGTACGCCACGTGATGTAGAGCGAACACAGTTCCTTAACGGCGCAGACTCGACTCTTGAGACGAGGTATCCGTACACTAGCCCTACAAGGGGGCGGCCGATGAAGAAGAAGACATCGAAAGATGCTGCTGCATCGACGCGAACGAAGGACGCTGATCAGCTCGAACTCCCGTTGAGCGTCAGGGCTGCGGCAGCGGTTTTAGCCTTCCCCAAACCACGTACTCAGCCGCGCGAGAGCGGTGACGCAGCCAAGCGCATTTTGGAATTCGCAGCTCGTCTGCCCGACTGGTAAGCCTCGTTTTTTCCCGATAACTGATCAGCTACACTCCGCCCGAAAGGGGGGGGTATGAACGCTGTCTTAAGTGCCATAGGGAAAGGCGCGGCAACGGCTGCGAACGCCAATCGAGACGCCGGGGACGAAATCAAATCTCGATACTCCCCCGAGCTGGTCATTGCGCTCAGCGGTCCAGTCGGCTGTGGCATACAGCACGTAAGGGATGTCATCGCCACGTCACTGATCGCACATGGGTACGACGTCGTCCATGTGAAAGTCAGCGAGAGCTTCAAGAAGCTGGCGGCCGATCTCGCCATTGACGACCCGACGACAAATTTCAGCGGCGAATTCGATCGCATATCGAAGTTCCAAGATCTAGGAAATACTCTGCGCAGTGAGCTTGGAGACGACCTAGGTGCGCAGATTGCACTTAGCTCTATTGCGCACGATCGAGCGGAGCGGCACCCAGGTGTGCCAGTCGGAGATATTCGTCCCGGCAGAGTCGCCTATGTGATTGATCAGCTGAAGAACCCGAAAGAGGCGATGCTACTTCGCGACATCTACGGGAATATGTTCTATCTCGTCGGAGTTCTGACGGGGTATGAGCGCAGGAAGCTAAACCTTACAAAGGCGATGTCTCCTGCAGACGCTGAGGCACTTATCGAGCGAGATCGAGCGGAAGCCGCAGGTGGCGGTCAGCAGCTTGAGAAGACGCTCAAGCTTGCCGACTACTTCATTCGTAACTCCCACGATAATACGAACGAACTAGCGGGTCCCGTAGACCGCTTTATCGGGCTACTCCACGGGAAGAATGGAGTGACTCCGACAGTAAACGAACGAGGAATGTTTGCGGCGTTTAGCGCTGCGCTCCGTTCCGCATGCTTGTCACGTCAGGTGGGCGCGTCAATCGTTGATGCGAATGGGAGCATCGTTGCGACTGGATGCAACGACGTGCCAAAAGGCGGGGGTGGCCTTTACGAGACCGGAGGAGCCGATCATCGCTGCGTCTTCCAAGAAGGCGGTCTTTGCTTCAATGACCAGTACAAGGACAAGCTGCGCGACGAAATTCTTCAGGTTCTCAAGTCAAATGGTGTAGAGCATGTCCAGGCGGAGAAGCTGGCAAAGGACATCCGTGCCAACACGAGGCTTCGGGATCTTATTGAGTTCTCGCGTGCAGTTCATGCTGAGATGGATGCCCTGATTTCCGCAGCTAGGGGGGGCGGAAACGGTGTACAGGGTTGCACCCTTTTCACGACCACCTACCCCTGCCACAACTGTGCCCGTCATATCGTCGCTGCAGGCATTGGAGCGGTCTACTTTATTGAGCCTTACGGCAAGAGTTTGGCGAGCGAACTTCATAGCGATTCGATAGACCACGACGCTGACTCGCATCGAAATGCCCAGTCGACGGCGGTCGAAAAAGTGGCATTCCTGCACTTCGAAGGGGTATCACCTCGCCGCTTTGCTGATCTCTTCTATGCATTGGATTCACGAAAAGATGCAAATGGTAGAGCAAAGGCCGTTTCGCCTCTGAAGGCCGCCCAGAAAGATCCCGAGCTGCTCGATAACTATCGGCAGCTGGAGGCAAAGATCGTCGAGCGCTTGGCGAGGCGCGTCGGCGGGAACGACACGCCGCGTGACGGTGCGGCCCCTGCGAGCGCCTAGCTGAAGCATCGTGATGCTGCCTGGGTTCGGCTCCGTAGCTAGGGAGGAGAAATGCATCGATTCGGCGGTAGATGGACGAGTGCCAAACTGTCTGCGCTCGGTGCGTATTTGATAGGTTTCTCCACTGCGCTCAAGAAGCAGAGCTTCCACCTGCACTACATTGATGCTTTCGCCGGGTCAGGTACGTATGTCGCCGGCGATGAACAGCAGGAGCGTCGTGGCTCGGCGCAGATCGCCCTGGATACGCCAGGATTCGATCAGTACGTCTTCATCGAGAAAGGTGCCAAGCGATGTGATGCTCTGCGCGCCTTCGTAAAGAAGTATCCCAATGCGTCGACTTGGGTATTCGAAGGTGATGCAAATATGCACCTTCAAAGAATATGTGAGTCGATCAATTGGGGCCGCTCGCGGGCAGTCCTGTTCTTGGACCCTTACGGGATGCAGGTCGAGTGGCAAACCTTGGAGACGGTGGCTAAGACAGGGGCCATTGACGTTTGGTACCTGTTCCCACTCAGTGGAGTGACGCGACAGCTCACCCTAAACGAACGGAACCTAGACGTGGACAAGCAGCGGTCGCTCGATCGCGTTTTCGGTACAGAGGCCTGGCGGGAGGCATTCTACTCGAAGTCACCGTCGGACCTGTTCGGAGACGCGCAGGTTGGCTTGCGCCGCGACAACGGTTGGGACAGCCGTTCAGGGTGTAGCGCGAGCCGAAAGCCCTTTTCATAGCCGGGCGCGTCCATAGCCTGGAGCCGCCGTGCCATGACTTCCGCATAGCAGTGCTTGCAGCCGGCAGAGACCTTAGTGCATCCCGTCGTGGGATTCCAAGTACGCTCGGTCCATTCGATGGCGGATTCGGTGGCCATGGCGGGGAATGGTAAACGAAACCCTTCCGGCAGTTTGGGCTATGCCGCGGAGACCCGGCGCTGGAGGTCCCACCAGTCCGCGACGTCACGGGTATCGAAGACCTCTCCTGTACGAGTGGGCAGCTGCCGCGCCGCCAGCTTGTTCCGCATCGTTTTGATGGTGGTGCTCGGGAAGAATTCAGCCCGAAGGTGGTCGAGCGTCATAGTCGGCCCATGCCGGCCGAACAAGATCCAGAATGTCGAAAGGTCTGCCGAACCCATTTGGTGATGTCTCAGGAAGTTCCGGCAAGGGTAGAAGCTGGAGTGCGTGCGTCATGGCTCGCCACGGGACAAATCGGGCCGCAGCAGGCTGACTCGGGACAGCCACGCTGGGGAGATGAAGCTCACCCGCAGCACTGGGCCTGGAATATCCCTGAGGCCGCTCTTCGGTTGGAGCGTTCGCAACGGGCATGCCGCCCCACTTTGCTTCCCGGCATGCGTGTGGCCTAGGGCAAGGCCGGGGGCACCCATGTCGCCACCGCCATAGTTAACTGGTGGATGGACAATGGAAAGATCGGCAACCGGCAATTCTGAAAAGGGCGACTCAGGATCGGGCGCTGGGTCTGCCACAGTCAGCCACGCCTCACCGGAGCGGGGATGGAGGTAGGACTTGAGTGTCGAAGTGCAGTGCTCAAATGCCGCCCTCCATCCTTGGAGTTCCAACTCATCAGGACCAACGTCGTAGCACTCCGCGCCGTCCACCGATGTGCGGAGAAAACTGCCGCGGGATGATGCCGCGACCTCGCACAGGCCTTCGTCAACACGCAGCCAATCCTGGGGAAGTCCCAAGGGTCCGAAGACATCTCGGAGAATCTCCCTTGCGACAGGGGCCGTGTATCGATATCCGGCCCTAAGTCGCGGTACTTCGACCTGGTTGAGCTTCCGCGATGAGATCAGCTCCGCGACGTAACGTTGAATGCGTTCAGAATGGGGGCGAAACAGCCCCGCGCGCTCCAAGGTTCTCCTGTACGACCGAAGCGCTCTCCTTGCATAGTCACGGTTACGGAAGCACGCCTTTGACCAGCGGTTTGAGCTGCCACCGGTATGCACGTCGCAGAACCTGTGACTTAGGCCCGAAGGCAACCGGTGTACCTCATCAACAGCGCTTGTGAAGCTCGGGCCCGAGACGCCAGTTAGGGCCGCACTTAGGGCCCTCCTGTGAACGTGCGCGTATACCTGGGACGGGCGATGGCAATAGTCGCAATACTCCTGACCGGCTCGAGAGGTTCGAGTCCTCGCTACCTCAGCGCCACCGTGATGATCGGTGATGATCCCACCACCAGGCCGCCTGACCTGGGCGACGTGACCGAAGAATCGCGATAGCGCCACCAAGGCGTCACATACCCCGTCTAGATGAGATGAAGCGAAAGGTAGGTCGGGGAGGAACTGCCTCGCCTCGCTGATCTGCGCGCGCAAGTCGGCGATTGCCTTGGCGTCGAGCGCGGAAGCACGATCGACCACATCGCCGTCTACGTACCCAAGGAACGCGAGCGAAAGCGGCTCAGATAGCAGATCGCGTGCCCTTATCGAAATCGACGCGCGCCGGATGCCATGCGGATGCCTTGCGACCCAGTCAGTTAGGTGGATTGCTGCGGCCCGAATCTCCGATGGCAGGTTTCGGGCATCGGCTAGTTCAGCGCGAAGCACTTCGAGCGCGTTCATGACGCGGAGTGTTCTCATTGAACTTGTCCCGTACTGAGCCATCTGCATCGACAATCACCGTCTACGTTAGCTGCAACCTAGATGCACGACGGTAAACAGTGATGGATCGAATCGCAACAGAAATGACTGTCGATCTTCAGCTTGAACGCGAATGGCTGAAGCATCTCGAAGGAATGCCGATCCTGCTCACGTATGAGCACCTAAGTTCGCTCTTTGGCCGGTCAAGCGGGGCTCTGAGGCATGCGGTTTGCAAGCCAAAGTCGCCGATGGACCTGCTGTTGCGTGAGGCACGCGTGACCGTAGGTCGTCGTGCGTACTTCAAGCGAACCAGTCTCGCGAAGTTGCTCGCGATCGCCGAGGCGAGCTCGGCGGTGGGCATGGCGGCTGATGGAGGCGACCAGCGGTGAACGAAGCGGTCTTTACGGTCGAGCAATCAGGAGCACCGCGTACAGCGACGGTCTGCCTGACACTCCTACGTCGCGCCGACATGTCTATGCGCGCGAAGTGCTTCGTCGCCATCCTCATGTCGCACCACAGTAGCTACAGATTGAACATGAAGGCACTGATCAACCAGTCGCTCGATGGAAAGGATGCGACGTATGCGGCCCTGCGCGAGGCAAAGCGCCTGGGCTATGTGGCAATCCGCAGGCGAAGGGGTGGGGACGGTCGCTTCACTGAGGTTGTATGGACCATCAACTGGAATGTCCCGCCACCATCGGCACAAGCGAGCCCCGCGGGTCGCGTTCCACGTGTCCAGGATCCGGGTTTCCAGACTGTGGCAGGAACGACACAAGCCTCAGTCCGGGAAAACCGGAGTGAGGAAGTCCCGGAGCGATTACAGCAAGTAGTTCAATCAAAAGAACAACAACGTTCGTCCTTGATTGAGTGGGAGCCTTGCGTAACAGAACTTCAGAAACACACCTTGGAGATCAACTTTCGCGACCTCTCGCCCGACCTTGCGCAAGAGGTCGCTGACGAACTGGCCGGGTGCATTGAGCTTGGGCAGGTCAAAGAATGCCCTATCAAGTATGGGAAGGGCATTGCGAAGAACGCTAGGAGCGGGGCGTTCACGCCGAAGGCCGGTATCGCTGTGATGGAACGACGGAAGAAGAGGCTGGCCGAAGAGCGCGTGCGAGAGCAGCGACGCGCTGAGGAGCTTGCGCTTCGCGCGAAAGTTGCAGCGCAGATGGCAGATCCCGATACGCAGCAGCGAATCAGGGCTATGCAGAAATCAGTCCGTGATGTTGTGAGGGAGTCGCATGCGCCGGTGTCACGTTAGCAGTGCGCTCAGTGGGGCGTTACCGCTCGAAGGTACGACAGCCACCTGGGCGGCCTACGAGAGCTTGCGGCAGCCGCGAAGGCCGGCGCTCTCGAAACGGACTTGCGGCAGCCGCAAAGGTCTCAGAAACGGGACCGGACTTGCGGCAGCCGCAAAGGTCTCAGAGTCGGGAACGGACTTGCGGCAGCCGCAAAGGTCTCAGAAACGGGACCGGACTTGCGGCAGCCGCAAAGGTCTCAGAAACGGGGCCGGATTTGCGGCAGCCGCAAAGGTCGCCGGGTCTGTTCCAGCTTAGTGGAACATAAAAGGTGCGATGCGCCGCGATCATTCATCGCTCGTCATCGCTTGCTATCAATGGCTTTTGCATGCATCGCGCCGCGTCACACAGCGCATCGCAAACGCATCGCGCACATCGGAGCGTTCCGTGCCGTCGATTCCGCCCGTCCGCGTCCCAGACCACCTCGTGTCCAGAATGACCGAGGCAGCCAAACGACGCGGCATCACCCTTGCTGCGTGGCAGCGTGATGCCTTCCGCGCCTACTTGGATGACGAAGCTCGAGGAGAGCAGATGGATCGCCTTGAAGCGCGGTTAGTCGCCACACTCAATCGCGTCGGACGCGACACGCGCTTGGCACGGAATGACACTCAGATGGCCATCGCCATGCTCGATACCTTTGTCCGGCTCTTCCTTCTGCATACGCCTCCCATACCGCGCGAAGCCGTGAGGGCGTCCGCCGCCGCGGCTGACGAGCGGCACGAGAAGTACGTGCGCAACTTCATCGCCACCTTGCAGGGTGACACTGGACTCATCGAGCGGCTAGCTGCGGTCTTTGAAGGACATGACCAAGACGAGGCTGCGGATGAATGAGTCGGACCTTTGCGGCTGCCGCAAGTCATCGGAGGCAGATCGAACCGGGCACGCCAACAGCCATTTGCGGCTACCGCAAATGATTCCGCCAAGAAAAAGGCGGCATCGACCTTTGCGGCGGTGGCGAAGCGGACCGCCGACCTTTGCGGCAGCCGCAAATGGTGCATGCCTTAGCCGTGCTCCTTGAGGAGCACTAAAGCCGCGAACCACTATCACGCCGACGTCGACCTTTGCGGCTGCCGCAAATGGAGGCGACAAGCGCGAGGGCCTTCGCGGAGAACGATCGGAGCTTTCAGACATGGCGAGGAGAAGCATGGCAGTCACCATTACCCTCACGAATGCATCCACGATCGCCCTGCTTGAGCTCTATAGGCAGTATGTCGGCGACGTTGACCTGGCATGCGGGTCAACCAGCGAACTGGCCGAAGGCTTGGTAACAGCCTCGCTTGATGAACATAGCCGCTTCCGACAATGGCGGCGGAAGAACCCAGCCGAAGTGCAAGCTTTCTGAGATAAGGATTTCATGCTGCATCGTTGCAAGGGGTGCTCTGTCGGCACCGCACTCAGCTCCAAGCAGAAGATCGCAGGCAATGGTCACCCGCGATGCTCTGCCGCCGGCTTAGAAGCCGAGCCTTTCCATACGGCTACCCAAGGATGGGCTGCCATATGAGGTTCCATCGAGACACCATCGCCGCCGTTCCGGCCTTCGATGGCTTCCCCAAGACCCTTCCTCTCCAGGAGCTATGGCTATGCGCCGCATTTCATCTCACCAGATCGACATTATCGACGCGGAGTTCCGCATCATCGGCCGCTCGCGTTGGGCGGGCTGGATGGCCCAATTCCCCAAGAAGCGCGATCGCTTCGCCTTCGTCTGCAGCATCATCGCGCCACTGGCGGTGCTGGGCGGCGTGCTGCTGGGCTTCTTCCACTTCGCGTTCCTCGCCGCGGTCCTGATTGTCACCGTCGGGTGCTTGGTCAGCACCGAATGGCAACGCTACGGCGTGCTGGGCCTTGTGGTGGCCTTGCTGCTGGCCACGAGCGGCTGCAGCCAGGAAGCGACGCCCAAACCACAGCGCGCCACGCTGGCCAGCGACCGGCAGACCAAGTCGCCGGAGGAAGTGCGGGCGAGCATTCGCGGGGCGACGAGATACCGCGATCCGCGCAAAGGAGTGACACCCAAGGGGATCGACATTCTCAGCGGTGACGTAAAGGCCAAGGACGAGAAGGACACGACCCATGAAGCCCGTTAAGCCCATGCACCCGGTGCGGGCGGCGCAAGGCCGTGCCCGAATGGCGCTGCTCGCAGGCAGTTTGGCTGTAGTTGCCCTGTTCTTTTCGGCGGCGGCAGCTGCGCAACCGATCGCGCCGAGCATGGGTATGTTCGATGACATTGCCGCGTTCTATATGCAGCAGGCAAAGGCGATGCAGGCGGTACTAGAGCCGTTCGCGTACCGGCTTTTTGGCGTGTTGGCGTTCATCAGCATCGCCATGTTCTTCGTCAAGCAGTTGATGAACGGCGAGGGCAATCTCACCACGCTGGTAACGCGCTTTTCGATGGAGATCCTAAAGCTCGGGTTCTTCATGATGGTAGTCACTCATGGCCCGCAGCTGCTTCTGCAGTTTATCGGGTACTTCATCCAGGGCGGCGCGGCCGTCACCGGGCTAGGTGAACTGTCGGCGTCCGGCATTGTCGTGCTCGGGTTCGATGCGTGCTTCCGAACCTTTGATGCGATCGGCGCAATGGGATGGGGGGACACAGCCGCCTTCGGCTTGCCGCTCGCCCTCGCCGGCATGGGCATCCTGGCGTGCTTCGCAATCGTGGGAATCTTGTATCTGGTCCGCGTGATTGAGCTTTACATGGTGATGTACGGCGGAGTGCTGCTGCTGGGTTTCGGCGGCATATCCTTCACTCGGGACATTCCCAAGAATTACCTCAGCTACATGATTGGTGCGGGCACGCAGTTGTTCATGCTCAACGTCGTAATCGGTTTTGGCATGCAGCTCGTTACCAGTTGGCCAGCCTCGCTTGCGCTGGACACCACGCCGGATGCCGTACTGCGCCAGGTGTTGCAGCTGTTCGTCGGTTCGGCGGTTTTCGCCGCGCTGGCGTGGTCGATTCCGAAAGTGGCCGGCAGTCTGGTCAATGGTGCGGTATCGCTGGGGGCGAACGATGCGATCGCACCGGCTGTCGCGGCGGGTGGCTCGGCGGCAATGGGTGCAGCTGTGGCAACCGGCGGTGTATCGGCTGTTGCTGCCGCAACGCAGGGCGCAATGCAGGCGACCACGAGCGGCGTTTCGCTGGCAAGGGAAAGTGGAGCGTCCGGCATCGGTGCTGTGGTCAAGGGATTAGGGCACGCCGTTGGCGCAACAGCATCGGAAGCCGGGCAGGCAGCGAAAGCAGGCCTTGGCCTCGCGCCGCCATCGCCCAATGCGACTGACAGCCGTGGCCGTAACGTGGAGAACATGGGCACCCGCGCTGCGAACAACCTGCAGGGACAAGCTCAGCAGGTACGCGAGACAAAGGCAGGCGCGCCGGTCACCTCCAATGGAAGCGAAACCGGGCCGCTCAACATCGGTAGCGCACCCGATGGTGGCGTGAGGCCGCTAGCGAGGCAGCAGTCGGCCTCATCGAACGACGACGGTGGCCCGGAGTTCCGTCAGCCCAACCCTAGCAACCCGAATTGGGGCAGCAGAATCACGCCGCCTCAGCTTCCGCCCGACGCGCCGCCGACGAGTGCCGTCTCCATCCGTCTCGATACCGACGACTAAATAGAAGAAGGATTACCACCATGAAGATTCACAAGAGCATTGCTTTGGCCCTTGCGGTTGCTATCACCTGCGCCGGCACTTACACCTCGCCGGCAGCGGCGCAGTGGGCCGTCTTCGACCCGACCAACTACGTGCAGAACTATTTGACCCAACTTCGCGCGGTGCAAAGCAACCTCAACGAGGTCCGTCAGATCCAAGCGCAGCTGCAGCAGTACGACAACATGCTGCGCAACACCAAGAGCCTCGAAGTGCGCGACCTGGGCACGGCCATCGACGCACTCAGCCGACTCGACCGCGTTATTGGCGAAGGCAGGTCGCTTGCGGTCACCGCGAGCGACTACGAAAAGGCCTTCAAAGCACGGTTCCCCGGCTATCAGGCGACGACGAACTACAGCGAGAACTATCGCGAGTGGAGCGATACATCGCGCGATTCAGTGCTGGGAGCATTGCGCGTGGCCAATCTACAGGCGCGCGGGGCAATGACCGAGGAACAGGCCTTAGCTTCGCTGCGTTCCGCAGTTGCATCGGCCGATGGCCAAAAGGCAGCCGTGGATGCCGGCAATCAGATCGCCTTGGCTCAGATCAACCAGCTGCAGCAGCTTCGGGAGCTGATGGTTGCGCAGATGCAGGCCAGCGGGACCTACATGGCGGCCAGACAGCAGGCGGATGCGTCAAAAGAGGCCTCCATTCGCGAGGCGACCAAATACCACGATCCGCGAGAAGGGTGGAAGCCAAGGCCGATGCGAATCGGATACTGACCTTTGTGGCGGACTCTTCGTCCGTTCGGGGCGTCCGCAATCGACTACAATACGCGCACCCTAACGGGACGGACGAGCCTATGCCGTGGCAGATTTCTGTAGAGAGTGCGATGGCGTCTGCTATCGCATCGGTCGAGATGGAAGGCCTAACGGTGACTGCGGAGGATCGCGAGCTTCTGCAGCGAGTCGCCAACGGCGAGATCACGGCAAGTGAGGCAATGCAGCAAGTCCTGCAAGAATGTAAGCAAGATTCTGCAGGTCTCCGCTGATGGCTAGGCGCAGTCGTTCGACGTAGTGGCGTAAGGCCGGAATCACTTGGCTGACTCGCGCTCCCGATATGTGTCGGCCACGAAGTCGATGAACGCGACTGCTGATGCTACCGCCAATCGAGCATGCCGGGGCTGCAGCCCCCGGTGATTTCCGTCCTTGCCATGCCCACTCCCATACAGCCCGCGCAACTGCGCGAGATTGTGGGTCAACTGGGTTAGGTTTCGCAGAATGAGGCGGATGTTCTCAGTCCCTTTGGCTTGGTCCGATATGCCATTAGGCACGAGTTGCAGCTCCTTCACGAGCAACTTCGTCAGATCATTTAAGTCCGCTCCCTTCGCGAGCTCGACCCCACGCTTGGTCAGAATGGTTTTGCAGCAGGATTCGACAAGCTCCTTGGACGTGCCGATTGCCAGTTCCGGATCGGTATCGATTCCACGTTCCAGGCGTTCGATGGCCTTGGCCATCCAGCCCGCGTCGAGAGCATCCGCAACCGTTCGAGCGCGCGAGACTGCACGCTTTCCTTGATGGTCGAGGCGGCGATATGCGAAGCGCGGTCGGCCGCCGATCCGTTCCTCTTCCATGATTTCCCATCCCGCGTGCCTCAACTGATCGTTGTAATGCGACGCGAGCATGGTCGCCGCATCTCGGTCAGGCCGCACCAGAGGATGAATCGTCTCGCAAAGAAATCGTAAGAATGCCTCTGCCGAGCCATCTTGTAGGCCGAAACGGCTATCCGCAAAAACCCAATAGGGCTCCCAGTCGTCGTTGTTGATGCAGTGCTGCCAGATATCACCGGCTGCATCCTTGAAGCGGCTATCGTGCGACGGCAGCTTCTGCAGATCGTATAACCTGCTTAGAAACTCCACATCGTCAAGTTGCCCTCGCCAGCTAACGTTCTCCAACCGCAGGCCGTCGAGGATGTTTACCCGTATCTCGCGCGGCAGCGTGGGGGATTCGGCACGCCAATCTTTGTTCTGAGTGCGGCGGGGCACGATCTTGGCCGAGTACCAGTCCTGTGTTTCCGGCTCTAGAACCATTTTGAGCCTGGCCGTGATTTGCTCCTCGATCTGCGCACGTCGAGATCCCAAGCGAGCGTAATCGACAGGTGGGACGTCGAAGTAGACCTCCCAAATGTTTGTCCCACCGTTCCAGTTGTCGTAGCCGGTTTGTTCTGACCTTGCGGGGTAGGCTCGCACCACTTGGGCCGCCTCGTTCATTCCCTCAGCCACTAGCAAATCGTGGACAGTCCCCAGAACAGCTTCTAGTTCACTCGCTTGCATTCGCTTCGGTCGCATCGCGCAGGTTGTCGAGCGCGATCATCGCAGGTATTGAGCGCGCATCGCGTGTGGCCGTTATCGCGCGGAGGGAACGCGGGTGCGGGAGGCTAGGGGGTCTCCCGGGGGGGGGCGGAAGCGCCCTGGGGCCCGGAGACTCGTGGGCCTCCCGAAGTAGACGACACTCGGGAAAGCAGACCCACGATCAAGCGAGACTCAGTAGATCAAGGGAGGGGGGAGGCACACCGGTCTCTAGGAGGCTCCTCAAAAAGCCTTGTTCGGAACGTTGGCGATGCGCAGTATTCATCCATCAACCAGCCCGGCGGTGGCGCGACATGACTGATACGAAGACGAAGCCGCAAAGCGAAATGTCCGAAGTGGAGAAGAAGTGGTCTAAGCCCCTTACTGAAGCAGGTTGGACAGCAATCCCCACCGTCATCTTCGAGCGCCAGCATGCATTGGGTCTTGATGCGCTGGACGTGAATATCATCCTGCACCTGGCCGGTTACTGGTGGAAGGCAGGGAACGCCCCCCATCCATCGAAGGCCACAATTGCAGCAGCCATTGGCGTTGATCCGCGCACGGTCCAGCGACGGATTGCCAACCTTGAAGGAGCGGGGTTCATCACTCGTATTGCCAGGAGCTCCAAGAAGGGCGGTACCGCGACGAACCAGTACTCGCTTGCTGGCCTGATCAAAGCGGCGACTCCCTACGCTCTAGAGCGTATCGAGGAGAAGAAGAAGCGGATCAACGAAGCCACCGAGCGCGCGAAGCGGAAGAAGCCGCGGCCGCGGCTTACGGTGGTCAAGTAAAAATGCGGCGTAGCTCAACTGGATAGAGCGGTCACGCAATGGCAACTGCACAGGTTGCCTAGGATTGGATGGCAAGTTCATCCTAAAGCGTGTCAGGTCCCGGTTCAAATCCGGGCGCCGTACCCTTCGCATGGAATCTAGGCTGGGGCGGCTCGTGGCTGCAAAGGTCAATGCCCCCTTCTGGCCGATAGCGGACGTTCGTCCGGACCAGCCCGCTTCGGCGGTGGTAATGTCCGCTTTCGACCCAAAGCGGACACTCCGACGGTACGGAGTGAGCTTCGTCGGACAGGGAGGAGCGATGGATCGCGCAACATGGAATGCAAGAGCTAAGGAACTGCGTCGCCGTGCGCACCAGCAGGGTGCCGAAGCCCGTCACGCCGACATTGCGGCACTCATCTTCTCTGTAATGCTTGGTGCGGCGAGCATTGGGTTTCCGTTCTACGCCGCCCTGACAGGAATGGAAGTCGGCTGGAGAGGGACAGGCGACCACACATGGCAATCCAATCGCTTCATGTTCACGTTGATCGGCGCATGCCATGCGATCGCCGGAGTCCTTCTGTCCTTTCTCGCCTTTCACCTGCTCCGATACTGGCTCAGGCATTTGTTACGGTCGCGAGCCGTGTAGGTCCATGTCCGCTCCTGGCCGATAGCGGACGTTAGGCCGGGACGGCCGGCAGCCGTGCTGCTAATGTCCGCTTTCGACCCAAAGCGGACCCCGCGTGGAAACGCGCCCCCGTTCCGGACGATAGGCAAAGATGGCTGGCCTTAAGCGGCGCACTTCCATGTGGCGATCACACAGAGTTGCGTACAGGCAACTAGCTGCTTGGCCGCGCCACAGGGAAGGTCCATGTGCCATCGAGGATTTCCTGCCGCGGGCGATACAGGCGAACCATGTAGTTCCAGCCCTTGGTGAAGGGCAGACAATTGGGCGTTTCGGCCTTGCAGCCGCCGAACTGGATGCGGATCCATCCGTCCTCGCTCTTCTTTCCCGTCACGCTGTTGATCGAATAGGCGTTCAGCGGATTGGCCTGGTAGTAGCCGTCCGCGTTGTACACGCTCACCGACCAGAACGCGTCGACGGGAACGTCCTTGACGTCGAGCAGGTATGTCGTGGTTCCGTCATTCCGCTCCGGATAGACGTTGAGGTAAATCGCGTCCTTGTCTGGGTTGAGCCCCCAGCCCGACGCGGCGGCCGCGATGCGGCGCACCGGGTCGACCGATGCCTTGTCCGGCCCGGCGGCGTAGCGCAGGTCGGGCAGCGTCTCGGACAACGCGATCAGTGCCTCTCTTACCTTCTTCTGGCTCGCCGGGTCCCATTGCGGGACCTCGAACGTGCCCGGTCCGCCGGGCTGGCTGACGGTGATGGCGTCCTGCAGCGCATGCGCCTGCTTCATGTCGGCCGGGTCGTTCGGGTCGGCGAGGGTGCGGATGGCGACCATCGCATAGCGCGTTCCGACTTCTTCCTTCGTCAGCGTGTACTTGCCCGCGCCATAGCGGACGATGGGGTTGAAGTGGTCCTGGTTGATCACCAGCATCGACATGAACCGCTTGCCTGGATCGGGCAGCGTGATCGTCACAGGCCCGGCATCCAGGTCGAACACTGCGCCGGAATAAATGGTGTCGCGATTGAGGCGGATGACGTCCTGCGCGTCTATCGCCGCCACCTCGCGCCGGTGCAGGAACTTGCCGAGCGCGCCCTGCTTGGCCTGGACGCCCATGTAGACGTCGGATTCGGCGCGGATGAAGTTGTCCGGCGTTACCAGCACGCTGCCGTCGGCGGTCTTCGTGTAACGCGCCGCATCGCCGAGGTTGGGAACCGTCGAGACGGCGCCGGCGTTGACCGGTGACGCCGCCGGCGTGGGTGGACTGGGGTCGGTGGCGGGAACGGCCGGAGGCGGGACATCCCTCTGGCAGGCGGTGGCGATCGCTGCGGTCACGGCGGCCACGAGGATCAGGCGAGCGCTCATGTCGAAACTCCTTCGTGTGGAAACGCGGCTTCTGATGACGCATCACCGCTGCAGGCGGCCTTGCCGATGTCGCACAACGCCTAGCGCACGACCTCCAGCGCGGGCCGTTTCCAGGTGCGGTCGATCACCTCGGCCTTCGGGCTGTAGTTTCGCAGGACCACGTAGAACGGCCCGCTCGGCGCGGGAAGCCAGTTTGACTCCTTGTCCTTCCCGGGCGGCGCATGCTGCAGATGGATCGTGATCCCGCCATCGGCATCGCGGCGCAGGCCCTCCAGCATCGGCGAGTTGATCAGGTACCGGTCCAGCGCGTTGTCCACCAGCAGCTTCGACTTGCCGTCGTACATGGTGATCGACCAGAACCCATTCGTCGGCGGCAGGCCGTCCTTGGGGAACCGCAGCACATAGTCGTGCATGGACCCGTCGAGCGGCTGACCCTTGGCATCGACGAAATAGCTCTGGTAGTCGGCTTCGGACGCGGAATTTCCGTAGATGCCCAGCTTGGCGCCGGCGAAGCGGTAGATCGCGTTGCCCTTCAGGTGTTCGCGTGTACCGAACAGATCCGCGCTGGACACCTTGTCGGTATTGATCTGCGTGGCCGTGAAGTTCTCAAGCTCCTTGTTGGCGTCGGCGATGCCGTCGGTCAGCGCTTTGCGCATCGCAGGCGACAACGCGGCCTCGTCGAACGGCTTGCCCGGCACGACGCCAATCCTTGCGAGGCGATCGCGCAAGGAGGTTTCATCGCCCGTCATCGGCGCGTACGGAAGCAGCGCGGCCAGGTAACTGAAGAATCCCACCCCGTTCGCCTTTTCGCCGTCATACGGCGGCAGGTTCAGCGCAGGCGGCGAAGCTGGCGCAGGCACGCCGCTGAATGCGCTCAGCGGCTGCACCTTGTACTGCGCCTGGAGGCGTTTGACGTTGTCGAGATCGCCAGGGGAAAACAGCTGCGTTCGGAAGAGCCCATAGGCGATGGGCGTCTGCGAGCGGAACACCTTGTCCACGCCCTTGGGTGTGTCACCCGTCCAGTCCGGGCCCGCGATCAGGTAGGTGCCGGCCTTGCCGTGCGTCACGGCAGCGTTGATGTAGGCGAAGTTGAACGTGTAGAGGTCGATCAACTGCACGGAGAAGTAGCGATCGGTGCCCATCTCGGGGATCGAAAGCACCAGCGGCTCGGGGCGGAGGTCCATCCACAGGAAGGAATACGGCGTGTCGGAGTTGGGCGTGATGATCGCCGTGTCCTTCGGCGTCGCCACGCTGGCCAGGTTACCGATGCGGTTGAGCGGCGCGTGGAAGTTGCTGCCACCCTCATCCAGTGCCTGCTGGTAGAGCGTCTTGTAGTTCTCCACGATCGGGAAGCCCCAGATGTAGGCGTCCTTTGCGATCGCGCGGGCCTCCTCGGGTGTCGGCATAGCGGTGCCGCCGGTGGCTTCCGCAGCCGATTGCGTCGTGGCCGGCGCGGCGCTAGACGACTCGGGATCGTCTCGGCCACAACCACCAAAGAGCATCAAAGCGGGGAGCAGGATTGCGATCGAGATTCGCATGGCCGTCTCCAATCTTGAAACGCGGAAATGCACTCTCGTGCGTGGAGGGCGCGTGAAATGCCGCCCGGGCGTCTGCCGATGCGGCGGTCGAGCGTCCGCTGTTGGCCGATAGCGGACGTTCGGCCGGGACGCACGGCAACAGGACTGCTAATGTCCGCTTTCCACCCAAGGCGGACGGTGGGTTACCCACTAGATCTAATACGGAGGAGCGCCTTAAGTGATCCTCTATTGGCCCCGGGGCCAATAGACGCGCCAGACCAGCGTGGGTCATCGTAGCGGCGATTCTCCGATTGATCAGGCAGTGCCAAGTGACCTCGCTCGTGCACCTCATCGATCTGCCGCGCAGGCCGGCGTCGACGACGGAGCGTAATCAATGACGCAACCGCTAGATCCACAGGTGAGCCGGTTCCTGTTCGAAGGCGAGATGCTGACCGCGCGCCAGGTCCATCAGATCGTTCCGGCTGTGGCACTCGGCACAGTCCGAAAGCTTTTGCAGCAGGGCTACAGTGATCGCTTCCAGCTAATGGACGGCATCCCGGCTCTCAGAGCCGAAGGTCGCAGGAGGCGAAATGCGTCTAGCCACCTGTGCAGGCCCCGGGTTTAGAGCGTTAGTCGGCCACCTAACGCTGAAATGATATGTCCGCTTCTGGCCGATAGCGGTCATCGGAAGGGATGACCGGACCCTCCGCCGCGGCTTGGCCGGCGGTACGCGGGGCGGTCGGTGTGATGTTTCGCGCCCTCGTGCGAATTACCCCTCCGAGACCTTTCGGAGCCCCGACGTGGAGCACGCCGCGAGCATGAACTCCGCCGCCGACCGGCAGACACGGTTCCGCCACCTGCTCGAGGCCCATCGAGGCATCATGGTGAAGGTGGCGCACAGCTACGCCTGGCAGCGCGACGACCGCGCCGACCTGGCACAGGACATCGCCACGCAGCTGTGGCGGGCGTTTCCCCGTTACGACGGCTCACGCCCCTTTGCCACGTGGATGTACCGCATCGCGCTGAACGTGGCGATTTCCAACGTGCGCGCCCGCCAGCGCGACGCCGTGACGGTGCCACTGGACGATCGGCTGGACGAGCACATCGACCACGACGCCATCGACCCGGTGGTGCGGCAGCAGGTCGCGGCGCTGCACCGGTTCATACACCGCCAGGCGCCACTCGATCGCGCGCTACTGCTGCTGTACCTGGAGGACCGGCCGCACGCAGAGATCGCAGAGATCCTCGGCATTAGCGCAAATGGACAACCATGAACTCAAGGCGGCTTGGCAGGCGCTGGAGCGGCAGATTGCACGGCAGGAACGCGTGCAGATGGACCTGCTACGCGAAGGCAAGCTGGGGCGCGCGCGGGGACGACTGCGGCCGCTGGTGCGGGGGCAGGTGCTGCAGTTCCTGCTCGGCGCGGGGCTGGTGCTGCTGGGCATCGCATGCTGGAAGGCTAACCTCGACGTGCCCGGCTTGCTGGCCACGGGCGTGATCGTGCACGCGTTCGGCGTCGTTACGGCCGCAGCGGCGGGCACCACGCTGGGGCTGATCCGCAGCGTCGATTACTCCGCGCCGGTCGTGCAGATCCAGGCGCAGCTCGAGCGGCTGCGCCGGTTCCACACGGTGAATGGCATCGTTTGCGGCGTGCCGTGGTGGGTAATGTGGGTGCTGGTGGTGGTGGCCGTGTCGGGACTGGGCGGCGGCCATTCGCCCACGCCCGCACCGATGGCGGGCTGGGCGTGGGCGAGCCTGGCGATCGGCGTCGCCGGAACGCTGGCGACGTGGGCGCTGTACGCGTGGGCGCCGCGCCTGGGTTGGCACAGCGTCGCGCGCTTCCTGCGCAACACCGCTGCGGCCGACAGTCTGCGGCGCGCGCAGCTTGCGCTAGACGAACTGGACGCCTTTGAACGCGAGTGACAGGCGGGCGGCGGCGTCCGAGGGTCAAGTTGGCTTCGAGGTGTCAGACACTTCACCCATGTGAGCGACAGGCCGGCACAAGGAGATGGGGGCGAAACGCAGGTGTCATGTTGGTACTTGGAACTGTCGACGGGTACGCCCCGACCGGCATGGACCTACCGCAGAAGGCGATGCGGCCCGCGCGGCGCCCCCGACTGGTGCTAACGTCCGCTTCCGACCAAAAGCGGCCTTCAAAGCCGTCAAGCTGAACGGGGAATCGCGCCAAGAATAGCCGGCCCGCAAAAGTCGATGGCGGGCAGAGATCGGCGCGTGTCTACGAGCTCGTAACCGACTTGGTTCTAGCGTGAGCAATAGGGTGTGCGCTTGCTTCGGGCAGGTGACGCAATTGCCGGCCCGGAGAACGTACATGCGCATCTTGTTTGTGGAGGATGAGGGGGATGCTCGCCTTCTCGTTGGTGACGGACTCCGACTTGCCGGCTTCAGCGTACGCTTGGCGGAGGACGGAGTTGTCGCTATGCAAGCACTTCGAGAAGACACTTACGACGCGGTAGTGACCGACGTCAGCATGCCCAACGGGGTGAGCGGAATAGAGGTGGCTGAAGAGGCGCTCCGGCGCGACCCTTCGGCGCGCGTCCTAATTGTGTCGGGCTACGCGCGCGGGCAACTGCCCCCGCTTCCTGACGGCGTAACATATCTCCCCAAACCTTATCGTTTTCCACAGCTGATCGCAGCGTTGAATGCGATGCTGAGTGGCGCAGCATAACCAGACCCATGTGGCGCCAGTTTGATGGATGGAGGCATGGGTTGGTCTGTACTCCACCGCTTCGTAGGACGGTGAAGAGCCTCCTCGACGAACGAGCTATAAGCTGAGGCTACTTCGACCAGTTGCTCACACTGCATGTGGGAGCGTCGAATGTCCCACTGCGGGCAGAGAGGCATGCAGATTCTACTCGTCGAGGATGACAAGGAAGTCGCGGAGAGCGTTGCGGACGCGCTCGCTGTCCTTGGACACTCTGTAAGCCATGCATCGTCGGTTGTTGAAGCTCTCAAGCTTATCGATGTGACCTGTCCCAATGTCGCGGTGCTAGATGTGGACCTTGGCGGCGGCACCAGCGCGGATGTGGCATCCGTTCTGAATGAGAGATCGATCCCGTTTGTCGTTGCTACTGGGCAAGCTAAAGCAGATACGCCGCTTGAGATGTTAGGTAAACCGCACCTGCGCAAGCCATATCTGATAGATGACCTCGAGCGGGCCCTGGATCTGGCTTGCCCAGGCGTCGGCAGCATTGGGCGCTGAGAGTCAAGTTTGGAGAGGAATTCGAACGGTGAAGGTGGTTTCCCCTCGTGCTGACTCGCCGACCACCTCGCCCCTATGCGCCTTCACGATCTCTCGGACAATGAAGAGTCCCAGGCCGAGGCTCGTACGTTCGCCGCTTTTCGCCGGCTGCAGGCCTCGTCGCAGGGGATTGAACAGTTCGTCCAGTGAGGCCGACGGGAGCGGGGCGCCGCGATTGCGTACCACGAGTTCAACGGCCTCGGCCGTTCGTGCTAGAGAAACCAGAATCGCTGACCCACTCTCGCCGTACTTGTAAGCATTGCTAACTAGGTTGGCTAGCACTTCGCGTAGGCGCGAGGCGTCAAAGCTGCCGCGAAGAGGGCCCGAGGTGTCGAACCGGATCGTCGCTTCGGGAAGTGCTGTCCTCAGCAGGTCGACTTCTTCGCTAAGGACCTCACTGAGGCAGCATTCCGAGCGCACAATGCGCACTCCGACGCCAAGTTGGGTCCTGCTGTAGTCAAGGAGGTCGTCAAGCAGCTTGCTCATGCGCATCCCGCTGCGGACGATGCGTTGCGTCTGCTCGGAGTAGGGGCCATCGCGCGTCATCCGAGACAGCAGGTCCGACGTTGTCACGATGACACTCAAGGGCGCGCGGAGATCGTGTCCGAGAACGCCAAGGAACACCTGGCGCCAAGACTCTGCTTCCTTCGAGAAATAGGAGACGGACTCTGAAATGGCCTGATCGATAGCTTCGTTGAATCGGATCATGTCGTCGAACGACTGCCTTGAAGGCTCATGCGCATCAATCCATAGTCGAAGCACTGCAGCTCTTAGAGCTCTGTACTCCGCAACCATTTGATTGATGTCGAAGCCGCCCTTAGCCCTCAACATGCCGTGTGTGCTTGCAGGGGTCCGAGGTCCATCCAGTACAGATGCGCGCCCTTCCGATTTAAGCAGCTGTGCCTCGGCGGACTGCTTCGTTCGCAGGTCTGCAACTACGGCCAACAGAATTTCCGGGATGTGATCCCTCAGCGCGGTCTCGTCTAGGTGCACGCCGTGGGGAGCCTGCGTTGCGGCAAACGCCTGCGCCCCATCGGCAATTAGACAGACGTTTTGTTCGATGAAGTCGGCAAGGCGCATTACGGACTCTCTTTCCGAGACGGCTACCCTGACACGGGCGCGTGACGATCAGGTCTGCGCCGATGAGCTCGCTTAGCGGGTGGGGCGTGCTCGGCAGGGAGGTTGACGTGGCTGACCCCGTTGGTCGGCGCCACGCAAAGATCGGCGCATTGCCGCGACCCGCTTACTCAGCCAGGCGTCACCACGACTCCTCAATCTTTTCTCGGAGCAGCTGGCTTGCGCTAACCAGGCGGCCGGATTGGTCTGTTAGCTGCCGCGATTTCTGGCGGTGCCAGCTGAGGGCGTCGCGCTGTTCGGCGAGCTCAGCGAGCGCCTGCACGAGCCGCGCCGCGGCGTCACGTTGGTCATCTCGCTGCGAGTTCAGGGGCGCCGGCATCTGACCCTCCTGCGGGCAAGGTAGCCGGCCGCTCGTAAAAGCAGTGCAGAAGAATGATTGCGTTCCGCAAGAGATGTCAGCTAATGGCCGGGTGCTGCCATCCGCGGGAACGCAAGCCTGGCTGTCTGGCCGGCAGCGGCAAACGTTCAGGTGGCGCGAGAGCCCAGCACTTAGCGCATCAGCATCCGCTAGCGCAGAAGGATGCGGTTTCGGCGAGGGTCATCGCAGGACCTCCAGGCCGTTGTAGCGCTCGCGCCAATCGCGCAGCGGCCTAGCGCGGAGACAACTATCCAAGGAGAATTGCTTCGCATTCCGAATGTCCGATGCCAAGAGTGCAACTAGCTTTGCGCACTGCTGACGCAATTGTGTGTCGCTATGCGTCACCTTGTTGACTGCGGCGAGGAGCTCTTCAAGGGTCAACAAGTTCCCATCCGCGACTGGACTAAGCCCCTTTCGGAGCCTCATCGACACGCGGGCGAAGAGATGGCTCGCTTCATCGCGGTCCGACAAGAAAGGCAGTCCTTCGTTCTCGGCGCGCTGCAATGCCAAATCGTCCTCAGTGACCGGGCGTAGGAAACTTCGATCTCTGTTTTCATTCGTGAAGATTTGCATTTCAGTTCTCCGGAGCGTACTGCGGTTAGGCTTGGTTTGCGGCTTCACTGTCGCTGTTGCATGCCGCGTCGACCTTGGCCGAGACGACAATCTCCGTCTTCGAGTTCGCTACACGGACATGAACTTCATTCTTCTTGAGATAGGGAATGGCAAACGCCTGGTCGTAAGTTGCCCAGTACACCTGATCGTCGGCCGACCACCGTGACCCTGACAGTGCTTGCATTAGGTCACGCTTAGCAGCGGTGCGGCTCTCCTCCGTGTCGGCACCGCGGTATCCAAGTACGGCAACCAATGTTTCCGGCGATTCATGGACTCTTACCGTCGGATCGTCCGGTAGCGGTGCCTCCCCAGCGGCCAAGTTGTTGGAGAGGAAGAATGCAACTCTCCAGCCGTGCCTCTCGCGCATGCGTAAGGCGCTGGGGAACATCGTGGACTCGTCGTCGCCCTGGTACGTCGGATAGGTCATCTCCATCTTCTCTAAGGCTTCGTTGTCACCGTAGATGTAATCCTCTAGCTTCTCGCGTGCGACACGCACCGCCGCGTCATGGCTTCCGTCCGCAGAGGTATACACAAACAAGGCTGGGGCGTAGCGCCTAATCTCCACGGGGCCGACGAGGTCCTCCATTCGGTAAGCAGGCCTCGCGTCGAGTCGGATGCCGAAGAACCTCGGTATCGACTTGAGTACGTCTGTGAACAACGGGGCAGTTGCACCGTTCATGATGATCTCCGTTCAGCCGTCGCCGCGGCATCGTCGGAAAACGAACCCGTAATTCGGCGGCGATGGGTGTGTGATGCAAATGGCCCGCAGCGCCAACGAATAGCAAACCCGACCGACATGGGGCGCTTGAGCTCAGGGAAGGTAGGAGCGGGGCGTGCTGAGCGGCCGGATGGCCAGTACGACGTTGCGCCGTAGTGCCATTGGAGAGTGCGCCAACTGCTGTTACTAACTCGTGACTTAAAGAAGCGGTCCGCGGTCTCTTCGGTCAGCGCGAGAGTATCAGTGGCCGGGCGCCGTGTTACGGCGTGGGTCGATCAATATGGAGAAACTTTCGGAAGGATTTGCGACGCAATGATGAGGATCGAAGGTTTGCAGTCATTCGGCTCGCATGTGGATGCGTGAATGCTAGCGTTGGCCACCCGTCGCGAACGGGGTCTGGTAGCTGCGATGGCCGATCCAGCCTCAGCGACCCGATCGCCTGCATGACCTGCGATACGAGCATTTCGATGAGCGTTCTCATGGGGGATGTCCTTGGCGCCGCGATTGGCTGTTCTGATTCGAGGTCACAGCCTGGGGGGCTAACACAACTGAGACGGAGCCCTACATGCTCGCAACCTGCAACACTATGCGCTCATCTCGTCGAATGAATGAAGCTTCTACCAATAACGTTCATGCTGGAGACGGCACCAACATGCATGGTGATCACTTTCCTGCTTGTTGAGAGCAGCCGCGGCGCGTGGCCAACCAAGCACCGTTCCGCGATGAACCTTTAGGTCACGCCTAACTCACGCTCAATGGCGCACGATCCTTGTGCACTGCGACGCAACGTCGCAACGGCCACTCAGCCGCGCTGCAATTCCACTCCTCCTCCGCACTGAGCCCCACTCGCCCCGCTTCCAGCGGGGTCTGGCTTCGGCCGCCCTGGATTCGCAACACAGCGGACCATATAAAAGGCAATCCTGTATGAACACCGTAACCAACATTCCCAACAGCAAGAATCTCGTCGACACCGCCGCCGCCAATGGATCCTTCAAAACCTTTGGCAAGGCACTCGATCTTGCGGGCATGACCGAGACGCTGCGCGGAGCGGGCCCCTTCACCGTGTTCGCGCCGACGGATGCGGCATTTGAGAAGCTTCCGGCTGGCAAGCTGGAAAGCCTGTTCAAGCCCGAGAACAAGGAGGAACTCGTCTCGGTGATGAACTACCACGTTGTCAGCGGCCGCAAGACCACGGCCGACGTTGGCAAGTGGGAAGCTGCCAGGACCGTCAACGGCCAGTCGGCCCCGATCATCTTGAAGGACGACCAGCTCAGCATTGATGGAGCGCTGGTCACCTCTGCCGACATCGGGTCGAGCAATGGTCTGATTCATGGTATCGACAAGGTCAACATGCCGACCAAGCAGTAACCGCCAGCGGGTGTCAACGAGAACGGCGGGGGCTTCCCTCGCCGTTCTTCTGTGCCCTCATCTTCAGAGTGTGAGCCGCGCTTCGAGAGCGGCCTAGAACAAGACTCTTACCACTCCACTGGCGGGGATACAGCATGGCCGCTGCTGGTCCACTGGATCTCGGCGCATACGGGCATGAGCGAGGCCTCGTACGGAAGAAGAGTGTGCATCAATGACCTCCTGGGTCTAACGCGCGCCGATACGGCACGAGTCAGGCACCCAGCTCGCGGAGGCTCTTCACGTCGGAGCTCCCGTCGTCCGAAACAGGCGACAAGGGAGAGGAATCCGGGTGCGGCCTGGTTGAAGCTTGCGGAACGGGCTGAGCTCCCGCGGGCGGCCTGGTCCTTGGCACGATTTGTGAGTCGCATCACCGGATCAAGAGGCGATGGCGGTATGGCGGCGGATCGCCGAGGAGGCCCATCGCGCCGGGCTGAAACTACAATCGTAGAGACACGGTTCGCATCGGAGCATGAGCGGCAGAATTGATGAGCTGGTCTTCGCTCCCGTCACAGCCCCGCACGTATATGAGGGTGTGCGACTCCCTAAGAACTACGTGATGAGGTCGGTTAGGTGAATGTACTGCTTGTAGAAGACAACAAGGATCTCGCTTCGTGCGTCGCCAATGCGTTGTCGCACCTTGGCCACACAACGGTCCTTGCCTCAACCATTGATGAGGCCGGAACCTTAATTCGCAACGAGAAGCTCATTGACGCAGCGCTCCTGGATTTCGATGTCGCAGGTCAGAAAAGCACCGGCATCGCACAGCTCTTGGACAGGCGAAATGTCCCGTACGCCATGACAAGCGGTTACGCCCGCAGCGATATGCCTGCAGCATTATCGCGAAAGTGGCACGTCCGAAAGCCCTACGATTTGAGTGACCTCGAACGCGCACTAAGGTTCTGCAGCGTGTCTCAGACCTCCAGCTCTGGTTCATCGGTTAGGCCGGCGAACGAGTACAGGGTCGGCGTGCCCTCGTAAGCCGGTGAGTGATTCCAAAGGCAGGCGACCAACATTGGCTCTGCCATCTTCGGTGTGAATACCAGCGCCCGGCTCTCGCCGTTCGGTCCTTCCATTTAAGGTGCATGCGATCCTGTGCCTGCGGCAACCTAATCGTAGGGTGCGGAAGCTTCCGTTGGCGGCCTAGGAATGCCCTCAGAACCTTCGCTTCTTGCCCGAGGCGGATAGTCGCCGGGGTTCTACGATCTCCGTCGGGGCCGTGAACTGGGGCACTGGTTTGGAGTCCTTCGAGGGCGTGGTGAGCGTGTTTACGCAGCGTGCTGATCGTTGCCGACGTTGGTGGTCAAATGATTGGAGTGTCCATGCGGTCAATGTTGTGGCGCGCCTCTTCCAGGACCAACGCGTATGCGCCGATCGCGCCCATTACAGAACTAGGTAGCCCCGCGAAGAACATTCGCGCGGTAATCCTCAGCTCATGCTGATTGGATATGGTCACTGCCGCAGTCCAAGATGCCCCTAAGGTCTCCCTGCGAAGCTCGACACGGATCTCGCGGCCACGGTATGCGCAGGGGCCGTTGTTCCAGACCACGCCCTCGCTAGACAGCCCCCCTGCATCAAAATCCCCGTTGTGATAGCGCCGCCGCAATTCCTTGTTCTCGAATGCGCGACGGCTAGCATCCAATAGCTGATTCTGCCACCAGTGGCCGAGGTCGCTCGGAACCTCATCCATCTGCGGCATCCCGGACAATGCGAGCTTCCAGGCGTTCCAATGCTGTGGGGTGTCGGAAGATTCATTTGCTGCACGCAGCATTGCCGCGTCGATCATTTCGATCGCGCCAAGCAGATCTGTGCGCGTCTTCAAGAGATCTCCCTGCAGTTTCCTGCCTAGCGGCAATCTCGTGGGTAGTGCAAACCCCGATGAGGGGATTGGACACTGATGCGGCCCTGGGCTCGCAGCGCCTGGACGGCCGACCGGACTTTGACATCGCGTCGCAAATGAGAGTGCGCCCCCATGCGTGAGGTAGGGGTGACCTCTTGCAGCCGCGAGGGGCTCTCGTGGAAGAGCGGAGCTCATCCGGACCGTGCAACAGTTAGCGCGATTCCCGACTTAGGCTGACACATTGTCAGCTCCGAAGCGGCCGCATACGACCTGGCGGATGTCCGGGACCGGCGCTGCTAGCTCTCGTCACCAAGTGACGCGGATTGCCCAATCAATCCTAGCTTCTCAGCCACGACGTCTATGGCACTGTCGGTCATCGTGATGAGAGTTCGCGACGCATCAGCGTCTGATGCCAACTCGAGCGGGAAGCTTCCGGCCGAAGCCTGCAGGCGAACCTCGAAGGGACTTGCAGGATGTCGGACGAACCAAACTCCGCGATCGTCAGGGCTCAGGTGACGAACACCCAGTTGCGAAACTGTGAGGCCCGGGTACCGGGCACACAGGGCATGAGTGACAACGTCAATGTCGCGCATCAGCCATCTCGCAAGGCGTGAGCCTGGGCGATCCCTGAGAACTAACATCGCCTGTCCACCTCATAGAGTTGCCTCCGTTTCGCTCCGGTCGCTTCGGCCCGAGATGAAGCGGACCAGAGGCGCGAACGGCCATTCGCCGAATAGTCCAGTCATCCACTAGGGTTTGCCGCCCAGCGACTTGACTATAAGTCCCTGCTCGTAGACAGCCTGCGCCAGTTCCGTCATTCGAACCGCGAACTCGCGGCCATTAACGAAGAAGATTGTGAACTTTCCGCCGCCATCCGACGTTGGCTCTACGACAGTCATGTGGACGATGTGGCGGGGGTTGATCCAGTTTTCGCCTAGCTTGATCAAGAGTCGTTCCTTACGAAGTAGATTCGTCCGCACTCGTGCGGTTTGCTGTGACGATCATCTACTCAGACGACGATACGGGGTAACTGCACGGCTCGCTCGTCACCACGTTGTTGCCCGCCTTCAGTGTGTCGAGCGGAGTGGTATCTGCGCCGTTGCGAAGTCTTCGTAGCTTCGATCGGAATCCAGTGCTTGCAGTGTTGCCGATACCCGCTCGAACTCCTCCCGTGTGAGATCGCGAACGATCACCTGAAGCTCCGGCGGACTCATCCTGCCTTCGGCTCTCGACGTTCTGAACCGCGGCAGTAGCCTATCTTTGGAGAGTAGAGCGAATCGCTTATCGTCAGTAACGTAGACGCGTCCGCACTCCCGCAGCATCTCAGCAGTCACATCTCCTAGAGTAGCGCGGAGAGACATCGGACTCTCAACTCTCAACCGCGAGCGCCACTACGGCGGCGATCCCTGCCCCGACCGTGCACCAATACGCCACCAGCAAGATCGAGCGATAGCGAGAGCAGTAGTGGGTACCGGGTTCGTCTATTCTGTCCATATATTCTCGCGTCAGCAGATAGAGCATCATGCTGCGCGCGCTCAAGACGGTTCGATCGTGCCAGCGAGTAGGCTGATCCGCGTGCATCCACTGTTGAGGATGCCGCGACTTCAAGCCCCTTAGAAACGTCATCCATACGATGGTTTCAATTGCGATAGCGCTCGCAAACAGAATGCAGGCGCTGACAGTTACCGGCTTCATGGAAATTCTCGTGGCAGCTCCATTACACGCCAGCGGGGGCTAACGGCATCGGCGAAGCGATTCAGCTTCGCCGATGGCTCCGTTCGACTCGAACCGTGAGGCTTGGCCGTTCTTATGGCCTAGAGCGCTTCATGCGCGTGCGCTGAAGTAGTTCGGTCAGGAGAGTTGGTGATGTCTGCAGTGTGCTCTGACTCTCGTGACCATGTCGTTACGGACACCGGCCAAGGCTAAGCAAAGTAGGTCACCGCGCGATTCCAGACGGTGCCAACCGGGTACCGTACGGGGTTGATCGGCCGCTGATCCTCAACTACATCACAGCGATTGTCCCGATCATGCAGTTGCACCTTTCGCAAAGCGCCGGAGTGTTGGCACTACAACTTTGTCGGGTGTGCTTGGTCACGTCCTCTAAGTGTGGAGAAGTCACCCGTTGGATGTCCGCTTCTGGCACATAGCGGACATTCCACAGGGCGGGCACGACGTATCAATGTAAGGTCCGTATTCGACTCGAAGCGGATATCCGGTATCCGAAGGGCGACCTTAATCGTTCTATGCTTGACGAAGGAGTGCCCGACTGGAAGCAGCCACCGGCGACAATCAGTCCCTATGCAGGCTCTCCGGGCGTAGCTGTGTGTATCTCTTCAGCTCTTGCCAGCTCTCGTGCAACGTGACTGTGGCGACCTGTTCGATGCTGTACCCTTGTTCGAATAAGCGGGACGTCGCTTCGTGCCGAAGGTCGTGGAAGTGAAGATCTTCTATTCCAAGAGCGATGCATGCGCGCCGAAACGCTGTCCCGATCGAATCGGGCTTGAATGGGAAGACTCTCTGTCGATCTTTCGTGGGCTGGCGATCGACTAGGGGCCACATGTCGGCGAGCAAGGGGAAGCGCTTGTGATTCCCCTCTTTCGCCCGCGGATGCTTTGCATCTCTAAGTACTGCTGTTCTGGTAGGCGCGTCCAAGTCTTCCCAAAGAAGTCTCGTGATTTCGCCCTCGCGCTTGGCGGTTCCGATGGCGAAGTCGACTATGTCGGCCATTGGCAGCTTCATTCGCCAAGCATTGGCCTCGAAATGCGCCTTCAATCTCGAAAGCTCTTCGGGGGTTGGGCGTCGGTTGCGTTTGACCGACTTGGCAACCAGTTTTACTAGGCGCAGCGAAGGCCGTGCCTCGGCCACTGGGTCGTGGGGCAAGGTGAGCTTGCCCATCGACTTGGCCACCTTGAGCATTTCGGACAGGTAGCCCAGTTCGACATTCATAGTGGCGCCACCGCAGGCTGGCACGCGGTGCCCATCCTTGTTGATGTGCTCGCCCTGGCGCCTCTTCCGCGTGTGCTCGATGACGTCCGCAGCTGTGAGCTTGCTGGCCACTTTGTCCCCAAGTCCCTCCTTGACCCTCGACAGATTTCCCCGCTGAGTGAGGCTGATTCGTTTCAATTGGCCGACGTAGGTGCTGTACCAATCCACGAGCTCCGCGACAGTGGCTCCGTCATGCTCGGCGACACCTCGAGCTTCCTGGTCCGCTAGTTCGCGCTCAATTCGATCCGCCCAGGTGCGGGCTGCACTCTTCGTCGGAAAGGTCCGCGATTTGGGCGCAAAGCCTTTTCGGCGGACAATAGCCCTCCACCGATCGCCGCGCTGCTGAAAGGTCGCCATCGTTGTACCAAGTGAAGGTGGTACACGAATGGTACACAAAGGCCGGGAGATGACGGGAATTTTTGGGAATATGCAGGATCAATCGAGCAGCATAAGTGACTGTAAGTAAACAGAAATTGTTGAATCCGCAAGCTATCCGATTGTCGGTTGCGCCCATGATGGATTGGACCGACACGCACTGCCGTGTCTTCCATCGCCTGCTCGCGCCGCACGCGCGGCTGTATACGGAGATGGTGCATGCCAACGCGGTGATCCATGGCGATCGCGCGCGGCTGCTGGCGACGGATCCGGTGGAGCATCCGGTCGCGTTGCAACTCGGTGGCAGCGAACCGGAACTGCTCGGCGCGGCGGCGAAGATCGGCGCCGAATACGGCTTCGATGAAATCAACCTCAACTGTGGTTGCCCGTCCGATCGCGTGCAGGCCGGGCGCTTCGGGGCGTGCCTGATGCGCGAGCCGCAGCTGGTCGCCGAAAGCGTCGCGGCCATGGTCGAAAGCTGCGACGTGCCGGTAACGGTGAAGTGCCGTCTCGGCGTGGACGACGACCACGACTGGGATCGCTTCGACGCCTTCATCGACGCCGTCGCCGCCGCAGGTTGCGGCATGTTCGTGATCCATGCGCGAAATGCGTGGCTGCAGGGACTTTCGCCGAAGGAGAACCGCGAGGTTCCGCCCCTGCGTTACGACTGGGCGTATCGGCTCAAGCGCGAGCGGCCGCAGTTGCAGATCGTCGTCAACGGTGGCATCGCGACGCAGGAGGAAGCCACCGCGCATCTGGCGCACACCGATGGAGCGATGCTAGGCCGCGCGGCGTACCACGACCCGTACCTGCTGCATCGCCTCGACGTGGCCTGGTTCGGCGGCGAACTGCGCAGCCGCGGCGAACTGCTGCGCGCGATGCGTCCTTACATCGAAGACCAGCTCGCGCGCGGCGTGTACCTCAAGCACATCACGCGTCACCTGCTCGGGCTGTTTGCGGGCGAACGCGGCGGTCGTGCATTCCGGCAGGTGCTGAGCGAAGGCGCGCACAAGCCGGGTGCGAACTGGTCCCTGATCGAAGAGGCGATCGCGATCACCGAATCCTTCGCGGGCGAACGCGTGGACGCCGCATGATCACGCGCGATGCCACTGCGTTCTTCGCGCATGCCCGCACGCTTGCGCACGATTTCGGCCCGGCGACGGCGCAGGCGGCGTTCCTTGTCGCGCCGGAAGGCTTTTGCCTGGCCGAGCAGTCCGCGCAGGACAACCTCTACATGGCGCAGGCGTCGTGCTTCGATGCCGATTGCGCGCTGACGCAGCATCGGGCGCTGCACCGTGCGATGTCGCAGGTGGTGCCGACGATCTGCTTCGCTGGCGACGCTGAAACGCCCGATGCCGTGTTTCCCAACAACGTGTTCGCCACGGCGGCCGGGCGCTACGTCGTGGGCCGCATGCGGCATCCGGTGCGCCAGCGCGAAGCCGAACGGGCCGACATCCGCAACTTCCTCGGCGGCGTCATGGATTACGCCGAGATCGACCTCTCCACGCAGCCGCATCCCTGCGAACTGACTGGTTCGCTGGTGATCGATCGCGCGCGCGGCATCGGCCTGTGCGGGCTGTCCGAACGTTGCGACGAGGAGGGCGCCCGGCTGATGCATGAAGCGCTTGGCCTGCGGGCCACGTTGATGTTCGAGCTGGCGCCGGGCGAATACCACGCCAACGTCGTGCTGGCCGTGCTCGCGGGGCGGGCCGTGATCGTCAGCCCGCGCGGTTTCGCCGATCCGGCGGTCCCGCAGGCCATCGCGGACTTCTACGCGCCCAATGCCGTCGTGCTGTCCCAGGCCGAACACACGGCCTTCGCCGGCAACGCCATCTCTCTGTCCAGCGACACCGTCTGGATGAGCGCCCGCGCAGCCGACGCGCTCGATCCGCGGAACCGTCAACTCCTTGCCGCAGCAGGCTTCCAGGTGAAGGCAGTGGAGCTGGATGCGATCGAAGCCGGCGGCGGCTCGCTGCGCTGCTGCATCGCCGAAATCTTCTGACGCACGGCCGGGCTGGGGGCGGGCTGGCGCCACGGTCTGAACACCGGGCGAGCCCAATCGGAAAAGTTCAGACCGGATTCACCGCCTGATTTCGAGAATGCACACTGTCGCACGGTCGTGCGATATTGCCCCGTTCGCGTGCCCAGCCTCGATGAAGATGCCGTCTTTCCGCCCCATGTCGTTCGTCCTGCTTGCCGCGCTGCTCGCGTCGGCCGGCGCCGTGTCGGCACAGGATCGCGGCGGCCCTCCGGAGCGCGGCGGCGATAGGGGCGACCGTGGTGGACACGGCCGCGGCAATGATCGCCAGGCCTTGTCCGACTCGGTGCGCCGGGTCGAACGCCGTACCGGCGGACAGGTCCTGAGCGCCGAGCGGATTCCCTACGACGGGCGCGACGTCAACCGCGTGAAGGTGGTCGATTCCAGCGGTCGAGTCCGCATCTACATGGACGATCCGCAGTCGCGCGACCGCCAGCCGCAGGAAGACCGTACACGCCGCGACGACGACTGACCCGCCACGCTCTCGGAGGCCCTCCGGGTAGCGGCCTAGACAGAACGACAGACATTGGAGTCCACATGCGAATTCTGCTGGTCGAAGACGAAGCACCGCTGCGCGAAACCCTCGCCGCCCGCCTGAAGCGGGAAGGGTTCGCCGTGGATGCAGCCCAGGACGGCGAAGAAGGCCTCTACATGGGCCGTGAAGTCCCGTTCGACCTGGGCATCATCGACCTGGGCCTGCCGAAGATGTCGGGCATGGAGCTGATCAAGGCCCTGCGCGACGAAGGCAAGAAATTCCCCGTGCTGATCCTCACCGCCCGCTCCAGCTGGCAGGACAAGGTCGAGGGTCTGAAGCAGGGCGCCGACGATTACCTGGTCAAGCCCTTCCACATCGAAGAGCTGCTGGCGCGCCTCAACGCGCTGGTCCGCCGCGCCGCGGGTTGGAGCAAGCCGACGCTGGAATGCGGGCCGGTCGTGCTCGACCTCGCCGCGCAGACCGTCAGCGTCAACGGCAGCAACGTCGACCTGACCAGCTACGAGTACAAGGTGCTGGAGTACCTGATGATGCACGCCGGCGAGCTGGTCTCGAAGGCCGATCTCACCGAGCACATCTACCAGCAGGACTTCGACCGCGACTCCAACGTGCTGGAAGTCTTCATCGGCCGCCTGCGCAAGAAGCTCGATCCGGACGGCTCGCTCAAGCCGATCGAGACCGTGCGCGGTCGCGGTTACCGCTTCGCGATAGCGCGCAGCGGAGATTAAGACCTAGCGCACGATTCGGATGAGCCAGCAGCGCCGGGCGTCGGCGAGTCATCGTCAACGCACGGCGCGCTGGGTACCCTTGGCGACGATGCCGTCGCCCGTTCCTTTCGACTTCGCCCCATGCCACGCCGATCGCCACAGGTGAGCTGGGGCCAGCCGCGCTCGCTCCAGGCGCGCCAGCTGCTGGCGGCGAGCCTGGGGCTCGTGGCGTTCCTCGCGCTCGCCGGCTACGCGCTGGACCGCGCGTTCCTGGAAACGGCCGAAAGCAACATGCGCCAGCGCCTGCGCAGCCTTGCCCTGGCCTACGTCGCCGGCGGCGAGTTCGCGCGCAACGGCGAGTTCATCCCGCCCTACGAAACCGTCGACCCGCGGCTCGAACGCCCGGGCAGCGGCCTGTACGCCGAAGTGGTGCTGCCCAACGGGCACTGGGATTCGACCTCGGCACAGGGGCCGATCCTGCCGGCCGGCAAGATGCTCGAATCCAACGAGGAAACCTTCGAGCGAGCGCTGCCGATCACCGAGATCAGCGGCGAAGCCGGCGAGGCCTACCGCTACGGTCGTGGCCTGATCTGGAGCGCCGGCAGCGACGACGCGCGCGCCGAATTCCCGTACACGATCTACGTTCTGGAAGACACCACCGCACTGCGCGGCCAGGTCAGCGTGTTCCGCCAGGCGCTGTGGCGCTATCTCGGCGGTGCGGGCGTGATCCTGCTGCTGTTGCAGGCGGTGATCCTGCGCTGGAGCCTGCGTCCGCTCAAGCGCGTGGTCGATGAACTCAAGCGAGTGCAGCGCGGCCTGGCTTCGCGGATGAGCGGGCGCCATCCGCGCGAACTCGAACCGCTCACCGAAAGCATCAACGCCTTCATCGAAAGCGAGCGCGAGAACCTCGACCGGCAGCGCAACACGCTGGCCGATCTGGCGCACAGCCTGAAAACGCCGCTGGCCGTGCTGCGCGCACGCGGCGGCGACGACGTGCCGGTGGAGGAACTGCGCGAGGAAATCGACCTGCAGGTCCGGCGCATGAGCGACCTGGTGTCGTACCAGCTCGCGCGCGCGGCGCGATCGGGCCATGTGCTGTTCGCAGCCCCGCTGGAAATCGAGCCTTATGCCGACCAGATCGTGCAGAGCCTGGAGAAGATCTACGCCTCCAAGGGCGTGATCTGCGAGTTCGACATCGACGCTGGCGCTCGCTTCTACGGCGAGCCGGGCGACCTGCAGGAAGTGCTCGGAAACCTGCTCGAAAACGCCTTCAAGTGGGCGCGCTCGCGCGTGCTGCTCACGGTGAAGGAAGGAGAACTCGCGGCCAATCGCCGTCCGGGTCTGCTGCTGGCCGTGGACGACGACGGCCCGGGCGTGCCCGAGGACAAGATCGACCTGATCCTCCAGCGCGGCGTGCGCGGCGACGAGCGCGTGCAGGGCCATGGCATCGGCCTGGCGACCGTGCAGGACGTGGTGCGCAGCTATCGCGGAACGCTGGACGTCAGCCGCTCCAGCGAACTGGGCGGCGCGCATTTCGAGGTGGTGGTGCCGCCGGGGCTCTGAACTTCGCCGCGCGAGCGCTCACGCAAACGGCGAAGGACCGTAGAACCGTTCCAGATGTGCCGCAACCTGCGGCATCTCCGTGCGCAACGTGCGCGGATCGCTGAAGTGGTATTCGGTGACGACAGCGAAGAATTCCTCGGGCGCTTCGGCGGCGTAGCCGTCGATGACGGTGCGGCGGCCTCGATCGACCTGGCGCGCAAGCTTGTCGTACGCCGCCTGGAAATCGCGTGCCCACTCCTTCTGCCACGGACGCGGCAGCGGCGGCGTTCCATCGAATTCGCCATCGAGCGCGTCGATCTTGTGCGCCATCTCGTGCGCGGCCACGCAGAAGCCCGCGTTCGGATCTTCGCAATCGGCGACGACGTCGGCCCACGACAGGATCAGCGGTCCGCTTTCCCACGCTTCGCCGATCAATTCGTCTTCCCATTCGTGCATCACGCCGGCGGCATCCTCGTGCGTGCGATTCACGCGGAACGCGTCGGCGTAAACGATCAGCTGCGACCACCCGCGTAGACCTTCGGCGCCGAATTCCAGCAAAGGCAGGCAGCACAGTGCGGCGAGGCTGACGCGTTGCGTGTCGTCGAGCGTGAGTTCGCCGATCGGCGTGATGGTCTTCTCGTGCAGGAAGCGCGTGCTCAGCTCGCGAAGGCGTGCATCACGACCGTCATCCAACGCGCGCAACCACGGCACGAACGCACGCGCGCCGTGCCACAGGTCGTCAGGAATCGGTGCGGGCGAAAGCCGCAGGCGCCGGAGGAAACTCAGCAAATCACGACGCCCGCGTCGACTTCAGCGGAACATCCCTCAGCGGAACATGCCCGGCAGGAAGCTGTGCCAGCGCGGCGACTGCATGCGGCCGCTGCTGCTGCCGGCATCGCTGTGGACACTCGGGCGGGCGGGTTTGACGTCGCGTACGGGAGCGGTCGCGCGCGGGGTCGCACGGACGTTGTCGCGTGCGATCGAGGACGCGTCCGGGCAGCTGCCGCTATTGGCGGAGCTGAGCTTGATCTCGCGCGCAGCCACGGTCGAGCTGGCGACCACGATCAGCAGGCACAGGCAGATCCGGAGCATGGCGGAATCCTCGGACGGACCCGGGGCAGACCCCGGGTAATGCTGGACTATAGCGCGAAAAAAGGGCGTCGGCCGGGCTGTTGGGTGATGCATTGCAACAACTCTCCGTGTTCAGGCGGGGCCGCCGGCGGACCGGCGGAATCGTCGATCCGGACGACGCCTTTCCGACGCCATCATCTCCTATCGATGCGCCCGCGGAGCAAAGCGTTGCAACGCTTCGGCGCGCCCCGACATCGTCCCGCCGAAATCCCCCCGGGTGGTGTTCCCGAAGCGGCTTTCCGCGCGGCACAGGGCCGACGTGGCGCCGACGCGGCGCCGTTCGTCGGCCGGTACGGGCTCGCGCATAATCCCCGCCCATGACGCCCGCCTGCCCCCGCCGTTCCCGTCTCACGCGTGCCGCAGACGCCGCCCGGAATCCGGCCGCCTGATGGACGAACGCCACCTGCTCCAGCGGCTGATCGCCGGCCCGGTCTCGGGCGATGCCCTGGCCCGCGAAGGCGGCCAGACCCGCGCCGCCGTCTGGAAGCGCATCGAGGCCCTGCGCGAGGCAGGCGTCCCGATCGAGGCCAGGGCAGGGCGGGGCTACGCGCTCGCGTCGCCGATGGGCCTGCTCGATGGCGACGCGATCCGAGCCGCGTTGCCGCAAACGATCCAGGACTCGCTGGCCTCGCTGGAAGCGGCCTGGTCCATCGATTCGACCAACACCGAACTGCTCCGTCGTCCCGCGCCGGCGCGCGGTGCCGATGTTCTGCTCGCCGAGCGCCAGACCGGCGGACGCGGTCGACGCGGCCGGCAGTGGGCCTCGCCGTTGGCGGCGCATCTGTATCTGTCGATCTCGCGCCAGTTCGGCGGCGGGTTGGCGCGACTGGGCGGGCTCAGCCTCGTCGCCGGCATCGCCGCTGCCGAAGCGCTGCGCACGGTGGGATTCGAAGTGCGGCTGAAATGGCCCAACGATCTTGTCGTGCCGGCGGGCGATGGCTCGCTGCGCAAGCTCGGCGGCATCCTCGTTGAAGGTGGCGGCGAACATGCCGGGCCCGTGCGCGCGGTAATCGGCATGGGCATCAACGTGCGCATGCCGGCCGCGATCGCCGCCGGCATCGACCAGCCGTGGTGCGATCTGGCCGGCTTGTCGGATGCGCCGCCGGACCGCAACGCGCTCGCCGCCGCCGTGCTCACGCAACTGCTGCCCGCATTGGACGAATTCGACGCGGACGGCCTCGCTCCGTTCCGCGCGCGTTATGCCGCCCTGGATGCGTTGGCGCAACGCCCCGTCACGCTGCATACGACTACAGGCGAGTTGCGCGGCGTCGCGCTCGGCCTCGCCGACGATGGCGCACTGCGCGTGCGACTGGACGATGGCGAGGAAGGCAGCTTCCATTCCGGCGAAGTCAGCGTGCGCAGCGGAGCGACGGCATGAGCGCATGGTTGTTCGACCTGGGCAACACGCGCCTGAAATGCGCGCCGCTGCTTGCGGATGGGCGCATCGGAGAAGCGATCGCGCTGCCGCATCGCGAAGAGGATGTCGCCGCCGCGATGGCGCAGCATCTGCCGGCGCGCATCGACGTCGCCTATCTCGCCAGCGTCGCACAGCCGAACCTTCGCGTGGCCGTGCTCGATGCGCTGGCCTCGCGTTGCGGCCGCATTTCCGTCGCACGCACACAGCCGCGGTTCGAGGAGTTGCGCATCGCGTATGACGATCCGCGCAAGCTGGGCGTCGACCGTTTCCTTGCACTGCTCGGCGCGCGTTCGCGCGTTGATGGCGCGGCGCTGGTGTGCGGCGTGGGCACGGCGCTGACGATCGACCTGATCGACGCCAGCGGCCAGCATCTCGGTGGCCGCATCGCCCCGTCGCCCACGCTGATGCGCGAGGCGCTGCATGCGCGCGCGCCGCAGCTGCCGGAAGTCGGCGGCACGTACGAGGACTTCGCGCGCGATACCGAGGACGCGCTGGCGTCGGGCTGCGAAGGGGCGGGCGTGGCGCTGATCCAGCAGAGCCTCGCGGCTGCGAGCGCCCGGCTCGGCGAAACCCCGGCGCTGCTGCTGCACGGCGGCGGCTCCGAGGCGCTGGCGCGGCACCTGCCGAACGCGACCGAAGTCGCAACGCTGGTGCTGGAAGGTCTGGCCCGCTGGGCCAGCGTCGAAACCGCCGCTTAGAATCGCCCCATGCTCGCTCGCGCCCTCGTCGTCCTGTTGCTGGTGCTCAATCTCGGTGTGGCCGCCTGGTGGACGCTGCGCGCGCCGCCGGCGCCCGCGCCCGCATTCGTACCGCCTGCCGACGTGGCGCGGCTGCAACTGGTGAACGAAAACCGCCCCGCTCCTTCGACTGCGCCCGCGCCGGCCGCCGCGACGCCGCCTGCGCCGGTGGCTTCGCCCGCGACGACGACCATGCAGCCGCCGGCTGCACCGACCATCGCCGCAGCGACGACTCCGGCTCCGGCCAATGGCGCGCGCTGCTACAGCGTCGGTCCGTTCGCCGACAGCGCCGCCGCATCGAACGCGCGTGAGGTGCTGATGGCCGTCGCCACCCGCGTCGTTCCGCGTGAGCAGCGCACTGGCGGCAGCGCACGCGGCTGGCGCGTGGTCCTGCCGGCGGCCGCGTCGGCGGAAGACGCCGCCGCCACCGCGCAGCGCATCGCAGCGGCGGGTTTCAACGATTACTTCATCGTCCGCCAGGGCGACGAGGCGAACTCGATCGCGCTCGGCCGCTACCGCAACGAGGAGGGCGCGCGCCGCCGTGCCGACAGCCTGATCGCTGCAGGCTTCCCCGCCCGCGCCGAGCCGCTGGGCGATGCCCGCACCAGCGTCTGGCTCGACCTCGTCGCCAAGCCCGAATTCGACCCCTCGCGCGCCGAAGCCGCGGTGCAGCTTCCCGCCCGCCCGCTCGATTGCGCGCGCATGCACTGATCGCGACATGAACCTGCACGCCCGTGCAGGCTAGAATGCAAACCTTCGCCGGCATAGCTCAGTTGGTAGAGCAACCGCCTTGTAAGCGGTAGGTCGTCAGTTCGATTCTGACTGCCGGCACCAAAGTTCTCAGGCCCTAGCCGACATAGAAGCGTCATGCAGCCTGTAAGTGTGGGAGTTTTTCTCACCCACCTCTCCAAGCCTCCGACAGGGCGAAACAGGCGGGAATAACAGGCATAGCGGCCAACACTGGACCGCCGACCGCTGCGGCGGTCATGGCAAGCGAGTCAGCGGGTGCTTGCCGGCGTTAGCGCCTCCGTCGGCCGCCCCAAGGTAGACTGCCTGCCGCTCTCCAGCTACCCGACTCACGTGCTGCTGTCCCTCTCCACCACCGCACAACCCGCGACCGACCTCGGTTTTCTCCTGGTAAAGCACCCGGACCGGGCGCACGAAATCGACTTGCCCTTCGGCACCGCGCGAGTCTTCTACCCCCAGGCCGATGAGAACCGTTGCACCGCGGTTCTGATGCTCGACATCGATCCGGTCGGCCTGGTGCGCGGTCGCGGTGACGGTGAAGGATCGCTCGCGCAGTACGTCAACGATCGCCCTTACGTCGCGAGCTCGTTTTTGTCAGTGGCGTTGAAGCGCGTATTCGGCACAGCGATGGCCGGAACTAGCAAGGGTCGCCAGGAGGTCGCCGACTCGGCAATTCCGCTCGAAGCCGAGATTCCGGTATTGCGTTGCCGCGGTGGCGAGGAACTCGTGCGCAACTGGTTCGAGCCGCTTGGTTACACCGTTGGCGTCGAGCGCCTTCCGCTGGACCCGCGTTTCCCAGAATGGGGCGACAGCTACTACATCCGCCTGCGACTGTCCGGCAACGTGCGCCTGCGCGACCTCCTCACGCACCTGTATGTGCTGCTACCTGCCATCGATGGCGACAAACACTATTACGTTGGGCACGACGAGATCGACAAACTGCTCGAAAAGGGCGGCGCCTGGCTGTCTGCGCATCCGCAGCGCGAAGCGATCGTCGGCCGGTACCTGCGTCGTCACAAGCCGCTCGTTCGGGCGGCACTCGCGCGTCTGCTCGACGATGACGAGGAAGAAATCGAGGCGCAAGAAGTAAGGAAGGAGGCAGTCGAAGACGCGATTGAGAAGCCTCTCAGCCTCAACGAGCAGCGCATGGAGGCGGTGGTGAGCACCCTGCGCGAGCTGGGAGCGCGCAGGGTCGTCGATCTCGGCTGCGGCGAGGGTCGCCTTCTCGGACTGCTGTTGAAGGACAGGCAGTTCGAACACCTGCTCGGCATCGACGTCTCGTTGCGTTCGCTCGACTACGCCGGGCAGCGCCTGCACTTCGACCGGATGCCGCCAATGCAGCGAGAGCGCATCACGCTCGCACACGGTGCCTTGACGTACCGCGATCGCCGCATCGAAGGATTCGACGCCGCCTGTGCGGTGGAAGTGATCGAGCACATGGATGCCCCGCGCCTTCCCGCGTTCGAGCGTGCCCTGTTCGGATTCGCGAAGCCGCCGTCGGTTGTGATCACAACACCGAACAGCGAATACAACGTGCGCTTCCCGACGCTGCCCGCCGGCAAGTTCCGCCACCCCGATCACCGCTTCGAATGGACCCGCGCCGAGTTCCATGCGTGGGCCGATGGGGTTGCCGAGCGCAATGGCTACAGCGTGCGATACGCGCCGATCGGCGTTGAAGATCCCGAGGTCGGTCCACCGACCCAGATGGCGATCTTCACCCGCGGCGCAGCCTGACCTTCTTCGACAATCCGATGACCATTCGCATTCCCCAGCTCAGCCTGGTCGCTTTGATCGGCCCCTCCGGCAGCGGCAAGTCCACCTTTGCCCGCAAGCACTTCCTGCCGTCTGAGGTGATCTCGTCCGACGCCTGCCGCGCGCTCGTTGCCGATGACGAGAACGATCAGACAGCGACCGGCGACGCCTTCGATGTCCTGTACTACATCGCGCGCAAGCGCCTCGCCGCGGGTCGGATGACGGTTGTCGACGCGACGAACGTGCGTCCAGAAGATCGCAAGCGCCTTGTTGAGCTCGCGCGTGAGTACCATGTCCTGCCGTCGGCGATCGTGTTCGACCTGCCGGAGCGCGTGTGCCAGGACCGCAACACCGCGCGGCCGGATCGCAACTTTGGCCCGCATGTCATCCGTAACCAGCAGCAGGCAATGCGAAAGAGCCTGCGCGGGCTGGAACGTGAAGGCTTCCGCAACTTTACCGTCCTCAAGTCGGTGGAGGACGTCGAAAGCGCCGCCATCGAGCGCACTAAGGTTTGGAACGACCGCCGCGAGGAGCACGGCCCGTTCGATCTGATCGGCGACGTGCACGGCTGCCACCACGAGCTCGTCGTCCTGCTTGAACGCCTCGGCTACACCGTCGGCGGCACTCGTGAAGCGCCGGAAGTGACCGCACCCGAAGGCCGTAAGGCCGTCTTCGTCGGTGACCTCGTGGACCGCGGTCCCGATTCGCCGGGGGTGTTGCGGTTGGTCATGCATATGGTCGGCAACGGCACTGCGATGTGCGTGCCGGGCAACCACGACGTGAAACTGCAGCGAAAGCTCGCCGGTCGCGATGTGCGTGTGACGCACGGCTTGGCCGAGACGCTCGAACAGCTGCAAGCCGAGCCCGAGGAGTTCAAGCGCGAAGTCGCCAAGTTCGTCGACGCGCTCGTGAGTCACTACGTCCTCGACGACGGCAGACTGGTTGTCGCCCACGCTGGCCTGAAGCAGGAGCTGCAAGGCCGCACTTCGGGCCGCGTCCGCGAGTTCGCGCTGTACGGTGAAACGACGGGCGAGACCGACGAGTTCGGATTGCCAGTGCGCTATGACTGGGCGCGCGATTATCGCGGCCCAGCGATGGTCGTCTACGGACACACTCCGGTGCCGGAGCCAGAGTGGGTGAACCGCACGATCTGTATCGACACTGGCTGCGTTTTTGGAGGCAAACTCACAGCGTTGCGCTACCCGGAGAAGGAGCTGGTGTCGGTGCCGGCGGCGCGCGAGTATTACGCGCCGATCAAGCCACTATTCCCGGCCGAGGACACGACGACGGCGCAAGCGCGCGAAGCGACCCTGCTTGACCTCGAAGACGTCTCGGGCAAGCGCGTGATCGAAACGCGTGCCTTCCGCACAGTCACGATCCGCGAGGAGAACAGCGTCGCCGCGCTCGAAGTCATGAGTCGCTTCGCGATCGACCCGCGCTGGCTGGTTTATCTGCCGCCGACAATGGCACCACCGGAGACCGCGAAGAACGGCGACCTGCTTGAACGCCCGCAGGAGGCGCTGGACTTTTACCGCCAGGAGGGCATCACGTCTCTCGTGTGCGAGGAGAAGCACATGGGCTCGCGCGCGGTCATCGTGCTGTGCCGTGACGCGGAAGCTGCCAGTAAGCGCTTCGGTATCGGCGACGACGGACGTGGTGTCATCTACACGCGCACGGGCCGCCGGTTTTTCAACGACCGCGCCCTCGAGAACGCCCTGCTCGATCGACTCGACCTTGCCATGCAGCGCGCGGGCCTGTGGGAAGAGCTCCAATCCGACTGGATCGTCCTCGACACGGAGTTGTTGCCGTGGTCGGCGAAGGCGCAGGAGCTCCTGCGCGAGCAGTACGCGCCGACCGGCGCAGCAGCAACGTCGGCACTCAGCGCGGCGAGCGGTTGGCTCTCTGCGGCTGCCGCGCGCGGCGTCGAGGTCCAGGGATGGCAGGCGCAGAACGAGTCCCGCCACGCCGACGCCACGCGCTTCGTCGATGCGTACCGCCGTTACTGCTGGCCGGTCGACAGTCTCGACGACCTCAAGGTCGCGCCGTTCCATGTGCTCGCCTGCGACGGCGTGATGGGTCTCGAACGCGACCATCGCTGGCACCTTTCGGTCGCAGGCCGCATCGCCGAGGCCGACTCCGCGTTGTTCCGTCTGACGCGCCACCTGTTTGTCGATCTCGCCGATGAAGCCAGCGTCGCCGCCGCCGTGCAATGGTGGGAAGCGCTCACGGCCGACGGCGGCGAGGGCATGGTCATCAAGCCGGTGGAAGGACTCGCGCGCGGCAAGCGCGGCCTCGTGCAGCCGGCGATCAAGTGCCGCGGTCGCGAGTACCTCCGGATCATCTACGGGCCCGAGTACACCGAGCCCCAGAACCTCGAACGCCTACGCCAGCGCGGCCTGCGCACGAAGCAGTCGCTCGCGATTCGCGAGTTCGCGCTCGGCCTTGAGGGCCTTCAGCGTTTCGTGGAACGCGAACCGCTGTATCGCGTGCATGAGTGCGTGTTCGGTGTCCTAGCGCTCGAAAGCGAGCCTGTGGATGTAAGACTCTGATAGACGCCCGCCTCGTGTGGGCGGGCGCCTTGCGCCGCTACGCGACGTAGTCGTCGCTGACCAGCGCCTGCTCCGGGTCAGAAAGGGCATTGGCATCGGCCCGGATGCCCCTAGCGACCGCAACGCGGGGTATTTCTGGGTGTATGGCTGTCGTGGTTCTTCTGATTAAACATCAATTAATTCATGGTGTTGGCTCGGCTTTGCGGTGCCGACTGACGGCACCAAAGGTGGGTTGCACGACCCATCCCGCAAAGGTCACACGCACCCTGATGGTGACGCTTGGCTTCTGCCCACCAATGCCTTTGCCGCGACCACCGCGGCAGCTACGCCGATGGCCTGTGCGCAGACGAAGCCAGCGACGTCGCCCGGCCGGATCCCCGCGAAGGTCTGTGTCAGGGCGCGAGCCAGCGTGACCGCAGGGTTCGCAAATGACGTGCTCGCGGTGAACCAGTACGCAGCGAAGATGTAGGACGCGACGAGTGCCGGAACGGCCGCAGGCCGCTGGCGACCGCCAAGCATGATCGTAAGCAGAAGGCCGAACGTAGCCACTGCCTCGCTGCCCCATTGAGGCCATCCGGTCCTGGCATGCGTACCCAGTTGGATGAGGGATAGGCGGAACATCGCGTGTGCGAGCGCCACGCCCGCGATGGCGGCTGCTACCTGCACGACGACGAAAGCGGCAGCCTCCACGCTGCCCAGTTCTCCCCGCAGCCGCATGGTTGCCGTCACCGCTGGGTTGAAGTGAGCGCCGGAGATCGGTCCGAAGATGTTGATCAGAACGTACAGCACACCCGCCGTGGCGGCTGCGTTCGCCAGGAGCGCGATACCACTATTTCCCTGTGAAAGCGTCTCACCCATGATGCCGGAGCCGACTACGGTCGCCAGCAGCAACGCGGTACCGATGAATTCGGCCAGCAGCTTGCGACCAAGTTGGGTCATAGCCCGGCCAGCAGCGATTTCACGCGTGCGGAAATCTCATCCCGGACCGCCCGGTAGCCATCGTCGTCCATGTGCTTCGGGTCCGGCAGCCCCCAGTCTTCGCGCTTGCGGGCGGGTATCCATGGGCAGTTGTCGCCGCAGCCCATCGTGACGACGGCATCGAACTCGCCATGGATCTGTTCAAGGGATTTTGATTGATGGGTCGTCAAGTCGTAACCCAATTCCGACATGAAGCGGATGGCCTTCGGATTGATCTGGCCGGAAGGCTTGGAGCCCGCGCTGATCGCCTCGATCTCCGCGCCCCCATGCAGATGGGCGAAGGCCTCCGCCATCTGGCTGCGGTTCGAATTCTCGACGCAAACGAACAGGACGCGTTTCACGCAGTGGACTCCAGGAACTTGCGCATGCATGTGGCCGAAGCGGGGCAAAGCGATCGGAACTCCGCGCTCGCCTGCACCGCCACGGGGGCATCGATACGGTTGATGACCTGGTAACCGCGCGCCGCAAAGAAGGGCGCGGCAGTTGTCGTCAGGAGCACAAGCGAATCGAAACCCGCCGCACTTGCGTGGGCCTCGATAGCGTCCACGAGGTGACGGCCGATTCCGCCTCCGCGCGCGTCAGGGCTTACTACCAGCGACCGCAGAAGACCATCGTCGCCAAATGACTCCAATCCGATTGCGCCGACCAGTACGTCATCCTGGATGGCGACGATGACGTCTACCGTCGCGTCGTCGAGATCTTCCACTGGAAGCCCGGCAGCGGTGAGCAGTGACCTCACCGTCGCCTGTTCCTCCGCGCGCGCTGTGCGTAGTTCCATCATGGCGTCAGCAGCAGCCCGACGCCGGGACGCAGCAACCGTCCGCGCGCTGGCCTTCCGGCTGGGCTGGAATCGCGCCAGGGCTGCACGCCGCACCATCGGTTCCGCATGCACTGTCAGCGGCGTAATAGGTGACCGCATCGCCGAAGGTGTGGAAGGTTTCCCAGCGCGTACCTTGCGGATCCTCAGTCCACATCTTGTCGGAGCGTGCATAACAGCAGGTCGCATCGGGTTCGGGCACGACGGTGCTGCCGGCCGTGTCCAGGCGCTTGCCAAGCTGTGCAAGTTCATCGCCCGTATCTACCTGGATGCCCAGATGATCGATGCCGGGTGCGCGACCCGTGGTGGAAATGGCGAAGTTCACGCGAGGATCTTCAATCATCCACTTCGCGTAATCGCCCTTGACCACTGCGGGCTCGCTGGCGAACAGCTGCGAGTAAAAACGGATGCTGTCGTCGAGGTTCGAAACGTTGAGGTGCACGTGGAAACGGTTCACTTCGATGCTCCTTTCTTTTGCGGAACGCAACCGCTGACAGGGTCGCAAACGGCTTGGCCGTTGCAGCAGTTTTCGGTGAGGTAGCCGATCAGGCCATTCATTTGGAGGTAGTTCGCCCGAACACGAATAACGCGACCCTCGCGCTCGTCATGGACGAGGGCAGCGCTTCGGAGAATGTTGAGCTGGGCGGTGAGGGTGGCGGCCGGAAGGTCCAGGCGGTCACGCAGTTCGCCCACGGACAGGCCATCGGGTCCAGCCTGCACAAGCGCGCGGAAGGCTGCCAGTCGAGCCTCATGGCTAAGGGCGGCAAGCGCCTTGATCGCGGTGTCGGTCTTCATAATTCCATAGTTATGGAATTATCGAATCGTGTCAATCCCTCCAGGATTTGCTCGATGCCAGACGGCAATCGCCATCGTTCCCTGGTTGCGCGTGGACTAGACGATGGGGTTTCGAACCATGCGGCTGACGCCTGTGCGCGGACGGCCCGAAGTCGCGTTGCGGATGCCCGGCGCTACTATTTCGCGTTGAGCTGTCCGCGTGATGGGCGCAGCGTTGCGACGCCACCGCACATTCGGTGGCCGGGCTTGGTCGCCCGCTCACAAGGCGTGCAAGCGCCCATCGACGATGACGGCGCTTTTTCTTCGGCCGTCGTTTGAGGCGGAATGCTGCACGCAACGCAACTCGCTCTACGGCGGGCGGCGTAGGGAGGGCGCAAGCCCTGCCGGATCCTTGTGCCGGTCGACCAACCTTGCGCCGTCCGTCACCGAGTTTGGTCGCGAGGTGGCGGATTCCTCAACGCATAAGGAATCCATCATGACGAACTCCGCTTTTCCGCCGCGTCGCAGCTACGCGCCCAGCTCGCTCCATGCGCCTTTCTTCGCGCTGCCTTTCATCGCCCGCCCGCAAACCGCCCCACCGACCAACTGGAACGTGCCGCGAATGCACGACTACGACGAGGCCTGCGCGCTTGGTCGCGAGTACGCAGGGCATCTGCTCCAGTACCTGAAAGACAACCCGGAAGCCGTCGGCGCGAACCTGCTGGGCCACATCGCGAGATACATCGACTTCGCCGACAAGTCGGAAACATCGGGTTGCTGGGTCGGCTTCTTCTCGTACCTGGAACGCGTTCTGCACCACGGCGCCCGCGACATCGATGTATTCGCCGACGTGGATCGGATGCAGTCTCGATAGCGAATCGTTACGCAGCCGCCGCGCGCGGATGCACTTCCCGCTGGATGGCGCCGCGCGTCGGCAGGGTTTTCAACTCGTAGTCCGCCTGCAGCGCCATCCAGCTTGCGGCATCGCCGCCGAAATAGC
>Ga0209257_1000567_pt1 | contig 62634 bp, 59 predicted proteins | sample AraplaCvi_mCL_r2_FD_184277 | JGI IMG/M metagenome (GOLD analysis project Ga0209257, IMG submission 184277) | Arabidopsis root microbial communities from North Carolina, USA - plate scrape MF_Cvi_mCL_r2 (SPAdes) (version 2) | ecosystem: Host-associated > Plants > Roots > Endosphere | place: USA...
CGCCACCGAAACGTTCCGCACCGATCTTCGTCAGCGCCGCCGTCAGCGTCGTCTTGCCGTGGTCAACGTGACCAATCGTGCCCACGTTCACGTGCGGCTTGGTGCGTTCGAATTTACCCTTTGCCATGGCTGCTTCTTCTCGAGTAGATCGTTGGATGGATGGTGTTTGCTTGGAGTTTGGGGTTGCTTGGAGCTTTATAAAGTGGTGCTCACGAAAGGAATCGAACCTTCGACCTCCTCCTTACCAAGGAGGTGCTCTACCGACTGAGCTACGTGAGCTTTGAAACTCGGGTGACGCTTGGGTTTTGAGTGCTGCGTGGCGCGTTGCGTTCGTTGGAGCGGGAGACGGGGATCGAACCCGCACCATCAGCTTGGAAGGCTGAGGTTCTACCATTGAACTACTCCCGCGCCGGGGTCTCGCCGATGACACAACCGCAGATGGAACATGGAACTGGTGGAGGGAGGTGGATTCGAACCACCGAAGGCGTAAGCCAGCAGATTTACAGTCTGCCCCCGTTGGCCGCTTGGGTATCCCTCCGGATTGCTTAGATTCGATAAAGCCCAGCCGGCCAAATCAAACCGGAGTGAAACAGCCGGAGATTTTGGCCTGTAGTCCGGGCACTGTCAACCGGACATTCACTCTGATGTTCGGATAAACGACCCTGGCCACGGCGCCAGCGCGCTTCAGAGACACATCCGTTCAGGCACGTGGGAGCGGCGTCCCGCCGCGAGCTCTTGCTTTTGGACTCTATGTCGCCAAAAGCTCGCGGCGGGACGCCGCTCCCACCAAGGCCTCAGGGTTTGGCTGGGGCCACAGGCCCATGAGAGGGCAGCTTGTCGTCCGAATACAAGGCCACATGGGGCACGCCGTCGGCGCCGATCCAGCCGCGGTACATGCCCTCGGTGTTGAACGGGGCCGCCAGCGAACCGTCGGCGCCCAGCACGATGGCCCCGCCATCGCCACCCAGCTTGGGAATGATCTGGTTGATCACGGTTTCCCCGGCCTGCTGGGGCGTTTCCTTCAGGTAGGTCATGCGCGCGCAGATGTCGTGCGCGGCGACGGCGCGGATGTAGAACTCGCCCCAGCCGGTGCCCGAAACCGCACAGCTGGCGTTGGCATAGGTGCCGGCGCCGATGATCGGGGAGTCCCCCACCCGGCCATAGCGCTTGTTGGTCATGCCTCCGGTGGAAGTGCCTGCCGCCAGATGGCCCTGCTGGTCCAGCGCCACCGCGCCCACCGTGCCGAAATGCTTGGCGGTCTCAAGGTCCGCATGGGCCTGGCCGGAAGCTTCTTCCTTCAGCGCCTTCTGCAGCTGCTGCCAGCGCTTCTCGGTGCGGAAATACGACGGGTCGACCAGCGTAACCCCTTGTTCTTTCGCGAAAATTTCCGCGCCCTGCCCAACCATCATCACGTGCTCGGACTTCTCCATGACCGCCTTGGCCAGCAGGATGGGATTCTTGACCGAATGCACCCCGGCGACCGCGCCGGCCTTCAGGGTGGCGCCGTCCATCAGCGAGGCGTCCAGCTCGTTCTTGCCGTCGTGGGTGAACACCGCACCCTTGCCCGCGTTGAAGTGGGGGTCGTCTTCCAGAATGGTGATCGCCGCGGTCACCGCGTCCAGGGCCGGCCTGCCGGCTTTGAGCTGCTCGTGACCTTTTCGCAGGGCCTGTTCCAGGACTGCGCGCACCGCGACCTCATCGGCCGGGGTCATCTCGCTGCGCACCACACCGGCGCCGCCATGGATCAGGAGCACGCTGTTGGCGGGCTCGGCGGCGTGGACGGTCGGGGCCAGCAGGGCCAGCAAGGCGGCGCAAAGACGCAGTTTTTTCATCGGGGTGTCCGGTTGGGAAGGTCGTGAAGAGGGCGGGACGATGGATTTCAGTCTAACTGGCGCACTACCAGGCGGCCTTTCACTACATCGGCCTCGGAGCGGAACACGGGATTCTCCACTTTGAAGGAAGGCAACGACAGACGGCTGTCCGAACCCAGCCCAGTCACGGTGAAGCCTGAGAAATCAAGGGCTTGCCCAGACCGCACCTGATCCTTCAGATATTTTTTGTAGTCCTGCTCGTTGCCCTTAGCCGCCAGATCCACCAGCCCTTGCGGGACCACCAGCCAGACCGCGCCCTTGGTGTCGGTGAAAACCTTGCCCACTCCGTCGGCATCGATGCACAGGGCGGTGTTCTCGTCCACGCCCAGGCCCTTGATGTCGGCCCTGCCCTGCTCCTTCGACAACCGGGCGATGAAGGTCAGCAGCCTCCCCAGGCGGTCGCGCGCGCCAAAATGGCTATCGGTGATCACTTGCCCGGCCGACAGCGGCGGCAGCTGCAGGAAATGATCGACCAGGGTCACCGCAGGCCCCATCGGGTCCTTGATGGCTTCGACCGAAGTCAGGCTGCCGCCGTCCATGGCCCCGTAGCTGTAGGCGCCCATGATTGCCAGCCCTGCGCTGGTGCCGCCCAGAGGCTTGCCTTCGCGCACATGCTGGTTGATCGCTTCATTGAGCGGGGTGCCCTTCCAGTAGCGGACATAGTTGGACTGGTCGCCGCCGGCGATGAAGATGCCATCGGCCTGGCGCACGATTTCCAGCACCTGCGGGTCGCTGGCCGCCTTGCGGTCTTCGAACACCAGCGTCTGCGCCGCCGTGATGCCGCCGATGTCCTTGAAGAATTCGTCCTGCGCTTCGACAGAGCCCGATGCCCGCAGGATGACGATGCGGCCGTGGCCGGCCTTGCCGATCATCCAGCGGAAGGCTTCGTAGGGCCATTCCCCGCCGCCGACCAGCATCAGACCCGGCGCGGTCGCCGCAGGACGAGGCGCCTTCAAATCGCCGATTTCGTAATAGTGGTAACCCTGCCGTTGTGAAGCGTCCGGCGCCTTCAAGGCCCAGGCATTCGCGACGAACAGGCTGAAGCCTGCCACCGCGGCCGCGCACAACCAGGACCGCGCGCGACGATGGCGGCTACGGAACGGGACAACGGATTGCAGGGTCTTGATCATCGAGCGTCCTCGGAACAGATGCTGGATGGTGACGAATGGGAGCGCCATCTCCCCCATGCCGATCGAACTGCGACCGGGCGCAACATTTGGGTTAATGTCGGCCCATGAACGAATCACTCGACGCCTGGTTCGCCGGCGAGATCCTGGTGCACGAACAGGCGTTGATGTACTACCTGCGGCGCTGCTGGCCGCAGCGCGACGAACTGCACGACCTGCGCCAGGAAATCTACGTGCGCGTGTACGAGGCGGCCGGCAAGACCTATCCGACCACGCCCAAATCCTTCCTGTTCGCTACCGCCCGTCACCTGATGGCCGACCGGATGCGGCGCAGCCGGGTGGTTTCTATCGAGGCAGTGGGTGATTTCGAGTCGCTGAACGTCTTGGTAGATGAGGTGAGTCCGGAACGCTGGTTCAGCGGCCGGCAGATCCTCAAGCGACTGGCCGAAGCCTTCGACCTGCTGCCCGACCGGTGCCGGCAGGTGATGTGGCTGCGACGGGTCGAAGAACTCTCCCAAAAGGAAGTGGCCATGCGTTTGGGTATCAGCGAAAAAACCGTGGAAAAACAAGTCGCCAAGGGCATGCGCCTGATAGCCAAACATTTTTATGGCGGTGCCGGCGCAGAGACGTCGGCGGCTGCGCCGCAGGTCGAGATTGGACAGGGACATGGTCAGCAGCAGACAGATTGAACAAACCGCGGCGGCCTGGCTGGCCAAGCGCGACAGCGGCTACTGGCAGGCGGACGAGCAGTCGTCGCTTGAAGCCTGGCTGGCCGAATCCACGGCCCATCGGGTGGCCTTCCTCAGGCTCGAGGCGGCCTGGGCGCACAGCGGGCGCTTGCAGGCGCTGGGCGCCGGCCTGCCTGCGGGAACGCTTCCGGCACGCGGGCAATGGTCGCGCGCGCCTTCGAACCGGCAGGGTGCGGGCGCAACGGCGAGCGCCGGCGATTCCACGCCTCCCCGCCCGGGCGCCATGGAACCACCGGAGTTGCGGCACCTGGTGTTCGCCCCGCGCAAGAGCGGGCCGCGTTCCCGCGTGGGGAGCTACGTGGGAGCAGCTGCCGGCGTGGTCCTGGCTGTGGCCGTTGGATGGGGCTGGATGCAATACACGGCGGTCGAACACGCCAGCTATTCCAGCGCCATGGGCAGCGTGCGCACCGTACTGCTCGCCGACGGTTCGCAGGCCACGCTGAGCAGCGATAGCCGCATCGAGGTGGCGTTTTCGCGATCGCAGCGGAAGATCGAACTGCAACAAGGCGAAGCGTATTTCGAAGTCAGCAAGAATCCCGAGCGGCCTTTCGTAGTTGCCGCCGACCACCGGCAGGTGATCGCCGTAGGCACGCGTTTCGCCGTACGCCGGGACAGCGCCGACCTGCGGGTGGTGGTGACCGAGGGCACCGTACGTCTGCAGCCCGGCTCTACCGGCAACGCGGCGCCAGCGCCGCCTACCCTGCTCCCGGCCGGCAGCACGGCGCTGGCCAGCAGCCACGGCGTACTGGTGCGTGCGGGCTCGGTGGAAGACGCCGAACGCCAGGTCGACTGGCGCGAGGGTTACCTGACCTTCCGCGACAGCACGCTGGCCGACGCCGCCGCCGAATTCAACCGTTACAACGTGCGCAAGATCGTCATGGGCGACCCGCAGGTCGCCGCCCTTCGCGTGGGCGGCAACTTCCGCTGGTCCAACACCGACACTTTCGTACGCCTGCTGGAACAAGGCTTCCCCGTCCGCGCCGAGCAGCAGCCGGAACGGGTGGTTTTGCATAGCCGCTGAGCCCGCTGGCTTCGCCGGTTCGATGCGGGCGCAGACAGCAAGGGGGGATTTGGCGGGTTCGTTCGTCCATGTCTAAAGATGGCGCAGTCCCGTGCGCCAATGGGGAAAACAATGCTACGTCCGCTACGTGTCCTGTTATTGACTCTGGCCTGTTCGGCCTCCCTGACCGCCTACGCGCAGAACGCGGCGACGGCGCCGATCAACATTCCTGCCGGTGACCTGGTTTCGGCCCTGGATACGCTGGCCCGCCAGTCGGGCGTGCAGTTCGTTTACCGCACAGAACAACTCAATGGCCTGCGCACCTCGGGCGTGCAAGGCGCGCGCTCGGCGCAGGAAGCCTTGGGCAAGTTGCTGCAGGGCAGCCAGTTCGTGGCCCAGCGCGACGCTTCCGGGGCCATGGTCATCGTCAGGCGTTCGGCGCCGCCGGCCAAGCCTCGCGTAGTCCGCCAGGTCGCCCTGGCCCAGCAGGCGCCGGCCGCGCCCGAGGAAGCGCCGCCAGCGGTGCAGGAACTTGAAACCATCCAGGTCACCGGTTCGCGCATTCCCCGCGCGCAGCTGGAAGGTCCGGCGCCGATCACCCTCATCACCGCCGAACAGATCCAGGCCGCGGGTTTGACCTCGGTGCCGGATCTGCTGCGCTCCCTCGCCCAGAACAGCGGCAGCGTCTATGGCCAGCAGAACACCACCAACGCGCAGTCCACGCCGGGCGCGCAAGCGGTAGACCTGCGCGGTCTGGGCCCCAACCACACCCTGGTGCTGATCAACGGGCGCCGCATCGCCGACTTCCCGCTGCCGCTGAACAGCCGCAGCAATTTCACCGACATCGGCAATATTCCGTTGGGAATGATCGACCGGGTGGAAGTGCTGACCGGCAGCGCCTCGGCCGTTTACGGCTCCGACGCCATGGCCGGCGTGATCAACTTCATCCTGAAGAAATCCACCGACGGCACCACCATCGACTACCGCTACGGCGATACCGAGCGCGGCGGCGGCGAATCGCACCGCCTGTCGTTGACCTCGGGCTTCGAACGCGGCGACTTCAGCGGCATCGTCGGCGTGGAACTGATGGACAAGCGCCCGCTGTGGGGCTTCGACCGCGACATCCAGGATTCCACCCTCGACGCGCCCACCTCGCGCCGGCGACTGCCGCGCCTGATCGCCCAGCTCTACGACTGGGACGACGACGTCAACATCGCGCCCGCCGACGATTGCGCGGCGCTGGCCGGGCTCAACGACGGCACCACGGTGCTGGCCGAAGACCGCTTCGGCGAACCGTACTGCGGCAGCGATCGCGCTATCGCCTATCGCACCATCCAGAACGAGCGCAAAGGCGCCAACCTGTATGGTTCGTTCGAATACCGCTTCTCCGATGCGCTGTCGTGGTTCGCCGACGTGCAGCTCGGCCGCCAGACGGTCAAGTTGCTGACCGGCACCAACGGCAACGACGTCACCAGCGACCACATGGCCTGGGAATTCCACGATCCCAACTCCACCGACAACAGCGACAAGATCTTCTACAACGCCAACACCGGCCACTACGAAATCTGGTCGCGCCAGTTCTCGCCCGAAGAAGTGGGCGGACTGAAAAACCGCATGAACGAGACCGTGCAGAAGACGATGGCCATCACCACCGGCTTCAACGGCAAGTTCGGCGATGACTGGAGTTGGGAAGCTTCCTACAACCATTCCCAGTACAAGGCCGACGTGAAGATGCCGCGCATCAAGGCCGATGTCGCCAACCGCTTCTTCCTGGGCGAACAGCAAGGCTACGACGACGACGGCTATGCGATCTTCAGCCCGGATCCGACCCGCCTGTTCACCCCGGTGACGCCTGCCGAATTCGCCACCTTCGGCGTGATGTCGGTCTGGCACCCGGAGGCCAAGAACGACAACCTCAGCTTCACCTTCGACACGCCGGCCTTGTTCTCCATGCCGGCCGGCGATGTGGGCTTCGCCGGCGCGATCGAGTATGGCGAGCAGTCCTACCGCATCAATCCCGATCCGCTGGCCCTGACCGCGGATGCCTACTACGGCCCGCGCTACGGCGACGGTAACGGCAACCGCGACCGCTGGGGCGCCGCCGCCGAGTTCCGCGTGCCCTTGCTGAGCACCTTGCAGGCCAGCCTGGCCGGTCGCTACGACCGCTACAGCTACGGCAACAAGGACCCGGGCAAGTTCACCTACAGCGCGGGCCTGGAATGGCGTCCGATCGATACGCTGTTGCTGCGTGGCTCGTACGGCACCGGCTTCCGCGCGCCGGACATGCACTACCTGTTCGCGGGCGAAGACTTCTACCGCACGCTCTCGACCGACTACTACCAGTGCCGGACCGATCCCGAAGCAGAGGGTTTTACCGATGCCGACTGCTACGACGACGGCACCTGGGACGTCAACACCTTCGACGTCTACGCCGGCAACATGGAGCTGGACGTGGAAACCAGCAAGTCGTTCACCGCAGGCTTCGTCTGGTCGCCCAGCGCCAACTTCGATCTGGCGGTGGATTACTACAAGATCAAAGTCTCCAACCAGGTGCAGGCCCAGAGCCGCGAGCAACTGCGCGTGGACGAAGCCAACTGCCGCCTGGGCGTGACCAACGACGGCGATCCTGTCGACATCACTTCTCCCACCTGCGTGGACGCCATCGCCCGCGTGATCCGCGACGAGGACGGCACCATCACCAGCGTCCACTTCGCTCCGATCAATATCGCCAACGAAGAAACCTCCGGCATCGACGTCACCGCCAACTACCGTTTGCAGACCGCCAACGCCGGCAAGTTCAACTTCAACGCCAACTACAACTGGGCCCACGAGCACACCCGCCAGCAGTACCCCGGCGATCCGCGCGAGGACATGCTGGATGTCAGCTTCGCTTCCACCACGCTGCCGCGGACCAAGGGCAACGTGGGCGTGAGCTGGGACAAGAACGCCTGGGGCGCCAGCCTGTTCGGCACCTATGTCGGCCGCGTGGCCAACTACGACAACGATGCCTGGACCCAGGCCACCTGGCGCTTCAATGCCGGCGCGCGTTACGACATCACCGACCACCTGCGCGTGGCGCTGACCGTCAACAACCTGCTGGACAAGATGCCGCCGCGCGACGCGACCTGGGCCAACTACCCGTACTACGACACCTCATGGTTCGATTCCACCGGCCGCAGCTACTACCTTCAGATCACCTGGAAGTTGGGTGGCGAGGGACTTTAAAGCGACTCGCAGCTGACAGATAGAAGTACGAAAAAACCCGCCGATTGGCGGGTTTTTTCTTGGGAACGAGATCTAGAAGCGAGGAACGAGGAACGAGGAACGAGTGTCTTTTTGCTACGCCGGTGGGCCATAACGTCTTGGCTCCCCACTCGTTCCTCGTTCCTCTCCACTCGTTCCTCGCTAATGCGCACTCGTTTCTCGCTTCAACCTCAGACGTTGAACCGGAAATGCAGCACATCGCCTTCCTGCACGCGGTATTCCTTGCCTTCCAGGCGCAGGCGTCCGGCTTCCTTGGCGCCGGCTTCGCCCTTGTACTTGAGGTAGTCGTCGAAGGAGATGGTTTCGGCGCGGATGAAGCCCTTTTCGAAATCGGTGTGGATCACGCCAGCGGCCTGCGGCGCGGTGGAGCCGGCCTTGACCGTCCAGGCGCGCACTTCCTTCACCCCGGCGGTGAAATAGGTCTGCAACCCAAGCAGCTTGTAGGCGGCGCGGATTACGCGGTTCAAGCCTGGCTCTTCCAGACCCATGTCGGCCAGGAACGAATCGCGGTCGCCGTCGTCCATCTGCGAAAGCTCTTCCTCGATCGCCGCCGACACTGGCACTACTTCAGCGCCTTCGCTTGCGGCACGCTCGCGTACTGCATCCAGATGCGGGTTGTTGTCGAAACCGTCTTCGGTGACGTTGGCGATATAAAGCACCGGCTTGAGGGTCAGCAAAAACAGGTCGCGCACCAGACCCTTTTCTTCTTCGTCCAGGCCCGCGGTACGGCCCGCCCTGCCATCACTCAACGCGGCCAGCAATTTGGCCAGCACCGGCTTGCGTGCGACTGCGTCCTTGTCGCCGCCTTTGGCGGCGCGCTCAGCGCGGTTCAGCGCTTTTTCCACACTGTCCAGGTCGGCCAGCGCCAACTCGGTGTCGATGGTGTCGATGTCCGACAGCGGATCGACCTTGTTGTTGACGTGGATCACGTCGTCGTTCTCGAAGCAGCGCACCACGTGGGTGATGGCATCGACTTCGCGGATATGGGCCAGGAACTTGTTGCCCAGACCTTCGCCACTGGCCGCGCCGGCGACCAGACCGGCGATATCGACGAACTCGACCGCGGTGGGGATGACCTTCTGCGGCTTCACGATGTCCGACAACTGGTTCAGGCGCAGGTCCGGCACCGGCACTACGCCCACGTTGGGCTCGATGGTGCAGAACGGAAAGTTGGCCGCGGCGATACCCGCCTTGGTCAGCGCATTGAAGAGAGTCGATTTGCCGACGTTAGGCAGGCCGACGATGCCGCATTTGATGCCCATGTTTTGAATCCGGGAATGGAGAATCGGGAATGGGGAATGGGAACAGCAAAGCTCTTCCGATTCCCCATTCCCCATGCCCTATTCTCGCTGCGTATGCAGCCTAGTCATCGCATCCATGAAGTTGCCCGCTACCGCCAACGGCAGCACGTCTATCGCCTCGTCGATGGCGCGACCGATCAGCGCTTCATCGTCCTTGCCCGGTTTGCCCAACACCCAGCCGGTGACCTTGTCCTTGTGTCCGGGATGGCCGATGCCGATGCGCAGGCGATGGAACTTGCCGTTGCCCAGCAGTTGCATGGTGTCGCGCAGACCGTTCTGCCCACCGTGGCCGCCGTCGAATTTCAGCCTTGCCGTTCCCGGCGCCAGGTCCAGTTCGTCGTGCGCCAGCAGCGCCTCTTCGGGGGCGATCTTCCAGTAGCGCAGCGCCGCGGTGACCGACTTGCCGCTGAGGTTCATGAAAGTGGAAGGCTTCAGCAGCCAGATCGATTCGCCGCCTATATGGATCTTGGCCGTTTCGCCGAACAGCTTGCTTTCCAGGCCGAAACGCACGCCTTCTTTTTCGGCGAGCGTGTCGACAAAACGGAACCCGGCGTTATGCCGGGTTCGCGCGTGTTCGGGACCGGGATTGCCCAGCCCGACGATGAGACGAAGTCCTGCCATAGAGTGTCATTCCGAACGAAGTGAGGAATCTGCTTGCTCTGTCGCCAGCGCTACAGCAGATCCCTCGCCTTCGGCTCGGGATGACAGCCAAGGGGCGATCACTTCTTCGGCTCTTCCTTCTTGGCGACCTTGGCGGCCGGCACTTCGGCGGCAGCGGCAGCTTCGGTGTCTTCCGCTTCTTCCTGGCCGTACTTGGCGATGACCACCGCCACGTCGTGTTCCTTGCCCAGCTTCAGCTCGGGGATTTCGACGCCGCTCGGCAGCTTCAGGTCGGACAAGTGGATCACGGTGCCGACTTCCAGGGCGGACAGGTCGATCTCGATGAACTCCGGCAGGTCCTTCGGCAAGCAGCTGATTTCCACTTCGTTCAATTCGTGGGTGACCACGACTTCGGCGGCCTTGCCGGCCGGCGACTTCTCTTCGTTGAGGAAGTGCAGCGGCACCGAAACGCGCAGCGCTTCGTTCTCGTTCACACGCTGGAAGTCCAGGTGCATGATCTGCTGCTTGAACGGATGGCGTTGCATGTCGCGCAGCAGTACCTTCTGCACGTCGCCGCCCAGGCTCAGGTCCAGGATGGAGGCGTAGAACCAGTCGTTCTGGCTGGCCAGCCAGACGTCGTTGTGGTTCAGCTGGATGCTGACCGGCTTGAGTTCGCCACCGTAAACGATGGCAGGCACGGTGCCGGCGTGACGCAGGCGGCGGCTCGCACCCTTACCCTCGTCTTCGCGGCGTTCGACCTTGATTTCATGTGTGGTTGCCATTTTCTTTACTACCTTCGGTTGAATGAACCGTCTCGCGACGGTTTTGATGACTCTTCCGCGACCAGAAGAGCCGGTAATGCCGTGATTCGGCATTCGGGATTGGAGATTCGCAATAGCCGCTTCTACGAATCCCCAATCCCAAATCCCAAATCCCGCCTCAGTCCACGTAGAGCGAACTTACCGATTCGCCAAAGGCGATCCGGCGGATGGTTTCGGCCAACAGCTCGGCGACGCTGAGCTGGCGGATCTTGCTGCAGCCGCGTGCGGCGGCCGAGAGCGGGATGGTGTCGGTGACGACCAGTTCGTCCAGCTCCGAGTTGTTGATGTTGTCCACCGCCGGGCCCGAGAGCACAGGATGGGTGCAGTACGCGGCGACCTTCAACGCACCCTGCGCCTTCAGCGCGGCCGCGGCGGCGCACAACGTGCCGGCGGTGTCGACGATGTCGTCCACCAGCACGCAGGTCTTGCCGTGCACGTCGCCGATGATGTTCATCACCGTGGAGACGTTGGCGCGAGGACGGCGCTTGTCGATGATCGCCAGGTCCGCGTCGTCCAGGCGCTTGGCAACGGCGCGCGCGCGCACCACCCCGCCGACGTCGGGCGAAACCACGATCAGGTTTTCCGTACCGTAGGCACGCCAGATGTCGGCGAGCAGCAACGGCGAGGCGTAAACGTTGTCCACCGGCATGTCGAAGAAGCCCTGGATCTGGTCGGCATGCAGATCCACGGTCAGCACGCGGTCGGTGCGCACCGAACTGAACATCTGCGCGGCCACCTTGGCCGTGATCGGCACGCGCGACGAGCGCGGGCGGCGATCCTGGCGCGCGTAGCCGAAGTACGGCACCACCGCGGTGACGCTGGCGGCCGAGGCGCGCTTCAGCGCGTCCACCAGCACCAGCAACTCGACCAGGTTCTCCGCGCTGGGCGCGCAGGTCGGCTGGACCACGAACACTTCCTGCCGGCGAACGTTCTCCTCGATCTCCACCTGCACTTCGCCGTCGGAGAAGCGCGACACCAGCGCCTTGCCCTGGCGGATGCCGAGCTCGCGGCAAATGCTGGCGGCCAACGGCTGGTTGGCGTTGCCGGAGAAGACAAGCAGGTTGCGTTCGTCTTGCATGTCTTTAGGATCCGGTTATGGGAATCGGGAATCGGGAATCGGGAATCAGGATTGATCAGGCCTTGGGAGCTTGACCATTCCCGATTCCCCATTCTCCATTCCCGGAGTTTGGCTGGGGCGGAAGGATTCGAACCTACGAATGCCGGGATCAAAACCCGGTGCCTTAACCACTTGGCGACGCCCCAATGTTCTAACGCTTCTTCGTCAGGGCAACCTGCAACGGCGAGCGATCCGCGCCCGCCACGATCCACGCGCGCAATCCTTCCGGCAATCCGGCAAGCGCGGCTTCGGCAGAAGCGCGATCACTGAATTCCACGAAACAACCGCTGCCGGACCCGGTAAGCCGTGGCGTGCCGATCCGCGAGAGCGTCGCGAACGCTGCCTCGATGGCGGGTTCGCGACGACGCAGGACTGGCTCGAACGCATTGCCGAGCAAATTTCCCGAAACGAAGTCGGCTATTTTCGCGGGTGCAGCATTGCGCGTCAAATCAGGGGCTTGGAACAAGTCCTTGGTGGGGACGTGAACGGCCGGATCGGCCACCACAAACCAGGCCGGCGCCAACGGAATTGGGGTCAGTTGCTCGCCCACCCCTTCGGCCCAGGCGTTCTCACCATGGACGAAGACCGGGACGTCGGCGCCCAGCTTCAGTCCCAGGTCCGCCAGCCGATCCAGGCTGAAATCCAGCCCCCACAGGTGGTTGAGGGCGACCAGTACGGTCGCGGCATCGGAGGATCCACCACCGAACCCTCCACCGGCCGGAATGCGCTTTTCGACGGAGATGTCTGCGCCTTGTGCGGTTTTGGATTCCAATTGCAACAGTTTGGCAGCCTTGACCGTCAGGTCATCGGCGCTGGCGACGCCTGGCGCCGATTCCCCATGCCGGACGATCTGGCCATCATCACGAACCCGCAGATGCAAGGTGTCGCCCCATTCCAGCAGCCGGAACACGGTCTGCAGCTGGTGGTAGCCGTCCTCTCTACGGCCGGTGATATGCAGGAACAGGTTCAGCTTGGCCGGCGCCGGCCACTCCGACCAGCCCTGCTCCGCGGCGAACGGGCTCATTTCGGGCTGAAATCCCATTTGTCGACGATCAGCCTCACCGTGGCCCGATCGCGACGGGCCTCGACCCGCCGCGGCAGCGCCGGCTGGTCGCCCGCTGCCTCGAACCATTCGGTGTAGTCGATGCGCCAACCGGCCTGTTCCAGGGTCTGCAGGCGACCTTGAGTAGAAAACGACTGGGTTTCCGCTGGCAAACCCTCGGCGGGCAGGCCCTGCACCCAGCGGGCCAGTGCGTTGACCGGAATCTCCCAGCCGGTCGCCTGCAACAGCAGCGCCTCGGCGTCCTCCCCTTCGCGCGGACCGCCTTCCAGACCTTCCAGACGTCCTGCTTCCGAATGGGTGTCGCCGATCAGCCGCCAGCTTTGCCGGGTCACCGGCGCGCTGAGGGCGACCACGTAGCTACGCCCGTCCTGCTCCCAGTCGATCTTGCCGTTGCCGCCCTTGCCGGCATTGTTGATGGCTACGCGGCCTGTAAACGACCACCGCGGATTCGCCTGCAGCCACCCGGCTCGCAGGGTCTGCGCATTTTCAGCGGACCGGATGGCCGCGGCATCGGTCAGCGGCGGCGGCGCGACCTGCGATGTGCGCGTCGTGGCGCAGGCGGCCAGCAGCAGTGACGACATCGTTATCGCCGTGAAACGCGCGAGGGGATTCATGCGCCGGTTTTCTCCAGCGCGCGCTGCAGCGATCGGTTTTCCGCATCGAGCTTGCGCGATTCTTCGAAGTACTTGCGCGCCTCTTCCTGCTTGCCGGTGAACCACAATACTTCGGCGATGTGCGCTGCGATTTCGGCGTCCTTCTGCAGGGTGAAGGCGCGGCGCAGTTCCACCAGCGCCTCGGCGTTGCGGCCCAGGCGGTAGAGCACCCAGCCATAGCTGTCGATGATCGCCGCCTCGTCGGGTTCGGCCGCACGCGCGCGGTCGATCAGCTCCAACGCTTCCTGGTAGCGCGTCGTGCGGTCGGCCAGGGTGTAGCCGAGCGCATTGAGCGCGGCGACGTTTTCAGGGTCGGTCACCAGGATCTTGCGCAGGTCGGCTTCGGCCCGGTCGATGCGGTCGCGCCGCTCCCAGGCCAGGCCGCGCGCATACAGCAGCGCAATGTCGTCCGGATAAGCAGCCAACCCGCGCGCCAGCACATCCAGTTCGCCGGCATCATCGTCGTCCTTCTGCTTCAACTCCGCTTCCAGCAGATAGGCGCCTCGGCGCGCGTCGTCGTCGGCGCTGGCGTCGCCCTGCAGCGCACGGGCGTCAGCGAACGCCTCGTTCTTGCGGCCGAGCTCGAACAGCACGTTGGCCGCGCGCAAGCGCGCCTCGGTGCGCGAGGGGCCGCCAGGCACGCTGCGGTACCACTCCAGCGCTTCCTGCGGGCGCTTCAGGAACTGCGCGATCTGGCCGATCAGCAGACGACGCTCGGGGTCCGGCTTGGCGGCGTCCTTGCGCAATTCGTCGTACAACATCGTCAGGGTCCGATTGTCTTCGGCCTTGGCCAGCAGCGAGGCACGCAGGCCGTAGGTCTGATTGTCCTGCTGGCCACGCGCCAGGGTGCTGGCCGCCTGGGCCGTATCGCCCAGCGTGTCGTATTCGGAAGCGATGGCCAGCCGCAGTTCCGGCGTCAGCACGGCTGCATTCGACAATTCGGCCAATACCTTGCGTGATTTTTCGATGTCGCCGGCCTGGCGCAGCTGGCGGGCGTGCAACACGCCCACCCGCGGCTCGGCCGGAAAACGTCTTACCGCTTCGTCGACGATGCGTTCGGCCAGTTTCGGCTGCTCCAGAGACTGCGCCAGGCCGCCGAATGCCAGCCAGGCTTGCAGGTTGTCGGCGGGAATGGCGTTGGCGCCCACGAAACCGTCCAGCAGTCGGGCCGACAACGCCGGGTCGCGCCCGCCGCTTCCCAGCACCGTCAAGGCGTAGCGCCAGCCCATGTCGTCCTTGTCGCGCAGCAGTGCGGTCAGCTCACGCTGCGCGCCGGCGAAATCGTTCTTGCGCAGGGCCAATGCGGCTTCGGCTGCGCGCATGGCCAGCGACTGCGGCGCACGCAGGCGCCACAGCTTCAGGGCCTGGGCGGCGCTTGCATCATCATTGGCCAACAACGCGATACGGGTGGCGCGCTCGGCCAGGCCTGCGTCGTCGTCGGCTGCCGCGGCTTGCAGGTACCAGCGGGAGGCGTCGGGCAATTGGCCGGCCTGCAGGGCGAATTCGCCTGCCATGACCGCGGTCAGCGCGTCGGGGGGCCGCTTGTCTGCGGTCTTGGGGGGTGCCGGCGCCGCCCAAAGGGGGGGCGCGAGGGACAACAGAAGCAATACGCCGACGGTGATACGAATCATTGCGGGCATGTAGGCGAGCCGGGCCGTAAAATGGCGACCTTCGATGGGCCAGAAGCTTAGCGCAAGCACCTGAACGATGACGTTGTGGGTACTAGGACTCAACCACCAGACCGCGCCGGTCGGCTTGCGCGAGCGCGTCGCGTTCGACGCTGCCGCTCTGCCCGCGGCACTGGCTTCGTTGCGCGCGTTGCCGGAAGTGTCCGAAGCGGCCGTGCTGTCCACCTGCAACCGCACCGAGTTGTACGCCATCGCCGAGAACGGCCAGGCACTGGGCCAGTGGCTGGCCACGCATGCCGATGGCCTGGACGGCTATCTCTACCGACATAGCGACGCCGATGCCGTTCGTCACCTGTTCCGCGTGGCCACCGGGCTGGATTCCATGGTCCTGGGCGAACCGCAGATCCTGGGACAGGTGAAGGAAGCCTGGGTCGCCGCGCGCGAGCACGGCGCGCTGGGCAACGGCCTGGACCGGCTGTTCCAGCAAACCTTCGCCGTGGCCAAACGCGCGCGCACCGATACCCGCGTGGGCGCCAATCCGGTGTCGGTGGCCTCCACCGCGGTGCGGCTGGCGCAAAACTCGTTCGCGCGCCTGGACGAATCCACCGTACTGCTGATCGGCGCTGGCGAAACCATCGAACTGGCCGCCCGCCACCTGAGCGAAGGCAAAGTGCGCCGCCTGCTGATCGCCAACCGCACGCTTTCGCACGCGCAAGAACTGGCCACCCGTCACGGCGGCTACGCGTTGCCGCTGGCCGAGATCGACCGGCACCTGGCCGAGGCCGACGTGGTGTTCTCCGCCACCGCCAGTCGCGAACCGGTACTCAGCCAGGCCCAGGTGGCCGCCGCGCTGGCCCGACGCAAGCACAAGCCGATGCTGCTGTTCGACCTGGCGGTGCCGCGCGACATCCAGCCCAGTGTGGCCGAACTGGACGATGCCTACCTGTATACCGTCGACGACCTTGAGCGCGCAGTCGAAGACAACCGCCGCAGCCGCCGCGAAGCTGCCGAGGCCGCCGAAGCGATCATCGAACTGCAGGTCGCGCGCTACATCGAAAACCTGCATGCAAGCTCGCGCCAGGAACCGCTCAAGCGCCTGCGCGCGCATGGCGACGCCGCGCGTGAAGAGGTGCTGGCCAAGGCCCGCCAGCAATTGGCCAACGGCCGCGATGCCGACGAAGTGCTGGACTTCCTGGCCCACACCCTGACCAACCGCCTGCTGCATCCGCCCACCGCCGCACTGCGCGAAGCCGCGCTGTCCGGCGATGCGGAACTGGCGCGCGCAGCCGACAAGATGTTCCCTGCGCAGGCGCCCTATTCCCACCTCAAGAAAGACGATGACGCCGACCCTGCGCCGTAAACTCGAAGCGCTGGCCGAACGCCGCGAAGAACTCGAACGACTGCTGTCCGACCCGGGCGTGGTCTCGGACAACGAGCGCTTCCGCAAATTCTCGCGAGAGTTCTCGCAGCTGGAACCGGTGACGGTCGCGCTGACCGAAGAAGCCAACGCCAAGCGCGACCTCGCCGCCGCCGAAGCGCTGCGCAACGATCCGGAAATGCGCGAACTGGCCGAAGAGGAGATCGCCAGCGCCCAGGCCCGCCTGGTGCAGCTGGAAGACGAGCTTTCCTTGCTGCTGGTGCCCAAGGACCCGCGCGACGATTCGGATCTGTTCCTGGAAGTGCGCGCAGGCACCGGCGGCGACGAAGCGGCGATCTTCGCCGGCGATCTGTTCCGCATGTACGCCCGCTACGCCGAACGCCAGGGCTGGAAAGTGGAAGTGGAATCCGAAAGCCCCGGCGAGCACGGCGGCTACAAGGAGATTGTGGCCAAGGTCAGCGGGCGCGGCGCGTTCTCGCGCTTGAAGTTCGAATCCGGCACCCACCGCGTGCAGCGCGTGCCGGAAACCGAATCCCAAGGCCGCATCCATACCTCGGCAGCGACCGTCGCCATCATTCCCGACGACGATGCGGTGGAGGAAGTGGTGATCAATCCGGCCGATCTGAAAGTGGATACCTTCCGCTCTTCCGGCGCGGGCGGCCAGCACGTCAACAAGACCGAATCGGCGATCCGAATCACCCATATTCCCAGCGGCTTGGTGGTCGAAAACCAGACCGCGCGCTCGCAGCACGCCAACCGCGAACATGCGATGAAGCGGTTGAAAGCGCAGCTGCTGGAAGCTGAACGCAGCAAGCAGGCGGCGGCGCAGGCCGAATCGCGCAAGCTGCAGGTCGGCAGCGGCGATCGCAGCCAGCGCATCCGCACCTACAACTTTCCGCAGGGACGCATTACCGATCACCGCGTCGAAGGTCTCACCCTGTACGATCTGCCCAACATCATCCAGGGCGACCTGGACGAATTGCTGGAACGCTTGAGCCGCGAACACCAGGCCGACGAACTGGCGCGTTTGACCGACACCGCGTAGGTCGGGGCTACGCCCCCGACTCCAGGTAATACTCGCGTCGGGGGCGTAGCCCCGACCTACGGGGAATGCATGAGCATCGTGATTCGGCATGCGGGCGTGGAGGATGCGGATGCCATCGCACCATTGTTCGATCTCTACCGCACCTTCTATCAGCAGCCTTCCGATCCGGCGCTGGCTCGGCGCTTCATCGGCGAGCGCCTGCAACATGGGCAGTCGGTGATCCTGCAGGCCGAACTCGACGGCAAGGCGGTCGCCTTCACCCAGCTGTTTCCCTCATTCTCTTCCGTGCGCGCCGGGCGCTCCTGGATTCTCAACGACTTGTACGTGCATGCGTCGGCCCGTCGCAAGGGAATCGCCCGCGCGCTGCTGCAGGCAGCTGCCGATTTCGCCCGCGCCGACGGCGCGATCAGGCTGGAGCTGGAAACCGATCCGGACAACCGCAGCGCCCAGGCGCTGTATCGGCACATGGGTTGGGAGCATTACGAGGGTACGCTGCGGTTCCGCTTGAACTTGGAATAGCGCTTTCGAAAAATGCCTCTAGCGCCATTGACGTCCAAAAAAAAGGAACCGTTCGTGGTGAGCCTGTCGAACCACGCTCTTGGAGCGGAAAGCGATCAGGTGGCAAGTTCCTGATGTCGCGAAAAGCGTGGTTCGACAGGCTCACCACGAACGGTATCCTGGGTTTATCACGAAAGACGCTCCCAGCTCACAAAAAACGGCATCTCAGGCTCACCGCGAACGAATTACTGGTTCGTCGCCTTCATAGGTTAGGCTTCGCAACATGACCGCCAGATCCGACCTGATTCCCCTGCAGCTTTGCGTGCTGACCGTTTCCGATTCGCGCAGCTTGGCAGACGACAAATCCGGCGACTATCTGGTCGCTGCGCTCGAACAAGAAGGCCATCGTCTGGCCGACCGTGCGCTGCTTCCCGATGACCGCTACCAGCTCCGCGCCCTGGTTTCGAAATGGATCGCCGACGGCGACGTGGACGGTGTGCTGGTCACCGGCGGCACCGGCTTCACCGGCCGCGACTCCACGCCCGAAGCGTTGCTGCCGCTGATGGACAAGGAAATGCCGGGCTTCGGCGAACTGTTCCGCGCGATCAGCTTCGAAGAGATCGGCACTTCCTCGTTGCAGTCGCGCGCGTTCGCGGGCTTGGCCAACGGGACCTTCGTGTTCTGCCTGCCCGGCTCGACTTCGGCCTGCAGGACGGCATGGGAAAAAATCATCCGCGCGCACTTGGACGCGCGTACCAAACCCTGCAACCTGGCTACCCTGCGCCCCCGTTTGAAGGAGTAAACGCATGCCGCTCAACACGTTGCAGTTGCTGGCCAAGGCCAGTGGCCTGACAGCCACCGACATCGCTACGGCGATCCCACGCGCGGGCGTGGCCACGGTCAAATCCTGGCTGAGCGGAGACAAGTCGCCCGGCAAGGATCAGGTCAACGCGCTGGCCCGCGCCTTCGGCGTCCCTGCCGGAGCCCTGCTTTCGGAACTGGCCAGCACCTTCGATCCGGCCCGCACCAAGGGCGAGCACGATCTGCTGGCAGCCTACCGCGCGCTCAATACGCGCCAGCAGGGCGCTTTGCTGGAAGTGGCCCGCACCATGGCCGATACGCACGTCGCCAGCCGCAGGAGAGCGAAGAAATGAAAAAGCTCAAGCGCAAGGAGTACGAGAAGCTGCTGGAACCGCTGCAGCTGGAACTGGTGGCCATGGCGCGCTGGCTGCAACACAGCGGCAAGCGCGTGGTAGTGGTGATCGAAGGCCGCGACACTGCCGGCAAGGGCGGCGTCATCAACGCGATCTCCGAGCACCTCAATCCACGCCAATGCCATGTGCTGGCGCTGGCCAAGCCGAGCGAGCGCGAAAACACGCAATGGTATTTCCAGCGATACGTGCCGCACCTGCCTGCGGCGGGCGAGATCCTGCTGCTGGACCGCAGCTGGTACAACCGCGCCGGCGTGGAGAAAGTGATGGGCTTCTGCAGCGACGGCCAATACCAGGCTTTCCTGAAACAAACACCCGTATTCGAACGGCTATTGGTCGACGACGGCATCGTGCTGTTCAAGTACTGGTTGACCGTGGACCAGGCCGAACAGGAAGAGCGTTTCGCCGAGCGCCTGGAAGATCCGCTGAAACGCTGGAAGCTGTCGGCGATCGATGTGCAGGCCCGGGCGAAGTACGCGGACTACACCAAGGCCCGCGAAGCCATGCTGAAAGCCACGCACACCAAGGAAACGCCCTGGACCCTGGTCGACTTCAACGACCAGCGGCGGGGGCGGCTCACCTTGATCCGCGACCTGCTCCAACGCTTGCCGGATACGCAGGTGCCGGATGCGCTGTTGGATTTCCCCGCCTTGAAAAGCAAGGCATTGAAGGAACGCTTCAGCGTGATCAAGCCGATTGCTTCGTTCGACGGTGACGACTGAGACGCTGACGACTGACCGGATCCTTGTCATCCCGAGCGTAGCGAGTGATCTGCTGCTGCCTTTGTGTGCGGTGAAGCGGATCCCTCGCTTCGCTCGGGATGACAAGTAGAAGGTGAAGAGCTTGCGGCGGGACGCCGCTCCCACGGTCGCAATCCCTGCTCCGATGCGCCGGGCCCTGATCTCGACACCATGTCAGCTGGTGTCCGATTGTTGTCCGTAAAAGACAGCCCCAGGACAGATCGTGGCGCCTATGCAGTGCTGATTCTGCATAGCGAAGACATGCGCAATCAGACCGAATTTCGTAGTGTGACCACCACTGCAGTATCGGCACGCGGTGCCTTGACACGCCTGTGGTTGCGCACCAGTGTCGGAACCGCCCGACAGCGCCGCACATTGCATGCAGGCGCACCGTTCACGGCAACGTAACCAGCAACACTCTTGTCGTTCTTGCCTGAGGGAACAAACGCGCCGCAGCCGCACCGCCGCGCGCATGCGAATCGCAGACGCCGTTGCGCGCCTGCGTCGATCCTCACCGTCAGGTATATGGAGAACGAACCATGAACACTGGAGTGATGAAAGCCCTGCTGTCCGGCTGTCTGCTGGCGGCGTGGATGGCGCCCAAACAAGCGCAGGCGCAAAGCGTCAGTTGTACGGGAGTGGCCGCGTGGAACGCCGCTACCATCTACAACCCCGGCGACAAGCTGGTTTACCAGGGCAAGCTCTACCAGGCCCAGACTTCCATCTGGAATGCGCCGCCCACCCATTGCCCCAGCTGCGGCTGGTACCTGGATCTGGGCACCTGCGGCACCGGCGGCACCAATCAGTCGCCAACCGTCTCCCTGACCGCACCGGCCAACAACGCGACCTTCACTGCAGGCTCCACGATCACCGTCTCGGCGAACGCCGCCGACAGCGATGGCACCGTTATCCAGGTGCAATTCTTCCGCGGTACTACCTCGTTGGGCGTGGACACCAGTTCCCCGTACAGCGTCAACTGGAGCAACGTTGCCGCAGGCAGCTACGCGATCAAGGCCGTCGCTACCGACAACGCCGGCGCCACCGGCACATCCGCTTTGGCCAACATCACCGTCAATCCGGTGACCTCGCCCGACACTACCGCGCCCAGCGTGCCTGCAGGACTGGCGGCTCCGTCGGTGACTGCCTCCAGCGTAAATCTCAGCTGGAACGCTTCAACCGACAACGCCGGCGGCAGCGGCGTGGCTGGCTACGATATCTACCGCAATGGCGCACTGGTCGGTTCGTCTTCCGGCACCGGCTACACCGACAGCGGACTGACCGCAGCCACCGCCTACACCTACCGCGTTCGCGCACGCGACAACGCCAACAACGCCTCGGCCCAGAGCGGACAGATCACCGCAACCACCAGCCAAGGCGGGGGCGGCGGCAACAAACGCGTGCTCGGCTACTTCGTGCAATGGGGCATCTACGGGCGCAACTACCGGGTCAAGAACATCGATACCAGCGGTTCGGCGGCCAAGCTCACCCACATCAACTACGCCTTCGGCAACGTGCGCAACAACATCTGCGAAGTCGGCCTGACCATTCCGTCCAATGAAGCCACCGGCGCGGGCGGCGACGCGTTCGCCGACTACAGCAAGGCCTTCAGCGCGGCCGAAAGCGTCAGCGGCGTCGCCGATACCTGGGACCAGCCATTGCGCGGCAACTGGAACCAGCTCAAGCAGCTCAAGGCCAAGTACCCCAACATCAAGGTGCTGATCTCGCTGGGCGGCTGGACCTGGTCGCGCGGGTTCGCCAGTGCGGCGCGCCCGGAGAATCGCGTGGCGTTCGTGACCTCCTGCGTCAATGCCTACATCCGCGGCAACTTGCCCGTCACCGACGGCGCGGGCGGAACTGGTGCGGCGGCCGGCGTGTTCGACGGCATCGATATCGATTGGGAATACCCCAACGCCTGCGGCTTGTCCTGCGGCAGCGCCGAAGACCGCGCCAACTTCACCGCGTTGCTGGCCGAATTCCGGCGCCAGCTCAACCTGGTGCGGCCGGGCCTGCTGCTCACCATCGCGCCGGGCGCTGGCGTGGACAAGATCGCCGCCACCGATCCGGGCCAGTACCACCAGTACCTGGATTTCATCAACGTGATGACTTACGACTTCCACGGTGCGTTCGAACCGCGTACCAATCATCACTCGGGGTTGTTCGCCTCGCCCAACGATCCTTCCACCGGCGATGTGCGGTTCTACAACAGCAACGATGCGATCGAAGCCTTCCTGGCGCGCGGCGTGCCCGCCAGCAAGTTGAACCTGGGCATCGGATTCTATGGTCGCGGCTGGACCAACGTGGCCAACGTCAACAACGGGCTGTACCAGACCGGCAGCGCCGCGCCGGGCACCTACGAAGCAGGCAATGAAGACTACAAAGTGCTCAAGGACCGGCCGGGCACGGTCTTCACCGATGCCAACGCGCGTGCGACATGGAAGTACGACGGCAACACCTTCTGGAGTTACGACACGCCGGCGCTGATCACCGAGAAGATGAACTACGTGAAAGTGCAGAACCTGGGCGGCGCGTTCTTCTGGGAGTTCAGCGGCGACGATGCGCAGGGTACGTTGGCCAAGACTGTGGGTAATGGCTTGCAGTAAGGACGCAGATGCGTGGAAACAGGAACAGGGCGCCGAAAGGCGCCCTGTTTTGTTGCGCGACTGCAGAAATAAGGGAAAGCGCCCTTCTCCCGCCTGCGGGATCGAAGCCGCCGCCAGCGCCTAAGGGTGGCCGACAGGCCGGATGAGGGTACGAGCGAAGTCGCGACGTTGGCGTTACCACTGCGCTGCGAACATGAGAAGCCTTGCAATTCACACTCGAGACAATGCCGACCGCCGAACAAGGCGGCTCCGGCGGCCCCTCACCCGCCTTCGGCACCCTCTCCCGCTCGCGGGAGAGGGGCGCATTCGTTTGATCAACTTGAGTGCTGGGGCAACTGGAATGCTGCAGTTTCTGGATCTGCAGAAATCACGTCGCCTGTTTGGCTGGCGCAGGCGACGCCACCACCGCCTCGATTTCTTTCGCCGTCACCGGCCCCAGGAACTGCTTGGCCACCTTGCCATCCGGCGCGATCAGATAGGTCATGGGCAGCCCGCGCGGCGTGGCGAAATCCTTGGGCGGGTCGTAGACGTCGAGGATGGCGATGGGATAGATCACCGGGCGCGTCTTCAGGAAATCACGCATGGCCTGCGGGTCTATCTCCTCATAGGCCAGGCCTACGACTTCAATGTCTTCCCTTTGCTTGTCGAGCGCCGACAACTCGGGCATCTCCTTGATGCAAGGCGCGCACCAGGTGGCCCAGAAGTTCACCACCACCCACTTGCCGCGATGCGCCGCAAGCTCATACACGGAACCGTCCACCGTGCCGATCTTCAACGTCGGGATCTCCGCGGTCGCCTGGCTGGGGGCCGCGTCGGGCGCGGTGGCCTCCGGTACGACCGGCGGGGTGGCCGCAGCTGGAGCGGCCTCGGCCTCGCGCTTGCACGCCGCCAGGGACAGCAGCAGGATTGCGCCGCAAAGCTTCGTTCTGGATTTCATGACTGCTGCTTCCATGGATTGGATTTCATGTTGCGCCATCGCCTTGGTTCGCATAGAGATCGCTTACCCGGCGCTTGAGCAGCGTGCGCAAGGGAACGCGCAGTTCGTCGAGCGCGTTTCTGGCTGCGACGCCCAGCGGGTCTTCGTGACACGGCAGGCGTGCCTCGGCGACCGGGACGCGCAGCTGGCAGGCCTCGTACAGTTCGGCCAGGGTCATGTCGTCCAGATCGCGCGCCAACAGCCACTCGCCCCGTTCGTCGCGACGCAGCAGGTTGATATCGCCCAACTGGCACAAGAGCTGCTGGGCCAGCGAATCGGTCAGGATGGGTTCCAGTTCCAGTATCTGGTCGCTGTGCAGACCGCGGCCCTCCTTGCGTGCCTCGTCGAAGCGGCCCAGCAGACGCAGCAAGGCGTAGAACTCGTAACCCAGCGGCAGGCGCATGGATACCGGCTGATAACGGAACGCCGAGATGGCCGAGGCGAACGAGGCGCCCAGCAGGATCGCGCTCCATCCCAGATAGATCCACAGCAGCAGGATCGGCAGCACCGCCACCTGGCCATAGATGTTCTGGTAGGAATTGAAACTGCCCAGATACATGCCCAGCGCCCACTTGATCAGTTCCAGCAGGATCGTGGCCAGCAGCGCGCCCGCCACCGCATAGCGCAGCTTGATGGTGCGGTGGGGCACCACGCGATAGATCGCGGCGATAGCGCCGAACTCGATCAGCACCGGCGCAAGGGTCAGGCTCAAGGTCTGCAGGATCTTGCCGCCGCTGGTGGCGAAAACCGGCAGCGCGAAAAAGCGTACGGAGATGGCCAGCGACGCGGCCGCCACCAGCGCGCCCAAGGTGAGCACCGTCCAGTACACCAGGAAACGGCTGAGCTGGGGACGGGTCGTGCCCACCCTCCAGATGCGGTTGAAGGTGGCCTCGACGCTGTTCAGAGTGATCAGCAGCGAAACCACCAGGGCGATGACGCCGGCGGCGGTCAGCTTGCCAGCGCTGGCCGAGTATTGCTTCAGATATCCGGACACCGAACTGGCGGCGCTGGGCACGAAATTGGAGAAGATGTAGTCGCTGAGCTGGTCGCTCCATTCATTGAACACCGGGAACGCCGACAGCACCCCGAACACCACCATCGCCAGCGGCACCAATGCGAATACGGTGGTGTAGGCCAGCGCGGCGGCCGCCTGGAACAGGCGGTCGTCGAGGAATCTCTTGGCCAGGAAGCGCGCGAAGGTGCCCATGCGCGCGCGGTCGCGCATGCGTTCGCTCCAGCGGTTCAACGAATCCAATGGTTCCATTGCCGGAAGGTTACCCGATGCGCGGAGCCTGCGACATCGCCGATACTAGGCGCCATTGCAACGATCGGGCGGAACGATGCCGGAAATCCTGGTGCTCTATTACAGCCGCGGCGGGTCGGTGGCGCGGCTGGCCAAGCAGGTCGCGCGCGGCGTCGGCGAAGTCCCCGGCATGGAAGCGCGCGTGCGCAGCGTGCCGCCCGTGGCCGCGGTGACGCAGCTGGCCTCGCCGCCGGAACCGGACGAAGGCGCCCCCTACGTGCAGGCGCGCGACCTTGCCGAATGCGCCGGACTGGTACTGGGCAGCCCTACCCGGTTCGGCAACATGGCCGCACCCCTGAAGCACTTCATCGACGGCCTTGGGGCCGAATGGGCCAGCGGCACACTGGTGGACAAACCCGCAGGCGTGTTCACTTCCACCGCCACCCAGCATGGCGGGCAGGAATCCACGTTGCTGTCGATGCAGGTTCCGTTGCTGCACCATGGCTGCCTGATCGTGGGAATCCCCTTCACAGAGCCGGCCCTCAGCAGCACCCGCGGTGGCGGCACGCCCTATGGCGCCAGCCACGTTGCCGGCGGCCAGAACGATCCGCAATTGAGCGAGGATGAGGCTTCGCTGGCGCGCGCGCTGGGCCGGCGCGTAGCCGAAACGGCGCGGCGCCTGGCGGTCAAGCCATGAACGCATCGCGCTGGGCTTTGACGCTGGCGTTGGTTGCGCTGTCGGCGGTGTTCTGGTTCTGGTTCCAGGACAGCAAGCTGCGCAACGCGGCTCTGCTGTTCTTCGCATTGCCGCCGCTGCTGCTCGCCGCAGGCGTGTTGCTGGGCTGGCGCAAGGCCGGGTACTGGGCCGGTGTGATAGGCCTGTTCTGGTTCAGCCATGGAGTGATGGAGGGTTATACCTTGCCTGCCGAGCGCGTATTCGCCTTGAGCGAAGTGGCGCTGTCCATCGTGATCATCCTGGCCGCCAACTGGCCGGGCATGAGCGCGCGGTTCGGCAAGAAGAAAACGGCGGGCGACGCGTGAGCATGGTTCTGCGGGCAATCCTGTTCGCTACGTTGGCATCTTCGCTGCCGTTCGCGGCGCGCGCTCACGCCGACGAAAACTGCGAACCGGTGGCCGAGCAGAGCGCGCGCAATCCGGACCAGTCGACGCTTTCGGTGGCCACGGTCTGCGACAAGCCGGACTTGCGCACCTACGTGATGCGCTCGACCGCCAAAGACGGCCGCGCGGTGGAAAAGCGTGTCGAGGTGGAAAGCGAGTACGCACCTACCGGCGGCGCTCGACTGGTGGATATCGACGGCGACGGCTACCACGAGATCGAAGTGCGGGGCATGTGCGGCGCCGGACCCAACTGCGAAGGCGAGATCTACCGCACTGATAGCAAGAGCGGCCAGATCGAGCTGTTTTTCAGCGGCGGCTACTCCGAGCTTTTGGTCATCGACGGCTATCTGGTGGAATCGGGCCGCGCCAGTTGCTGTTCCTGGGAATACCACGCCTATCGCATGCAAGATCGCAGCGCGCCAATGGAATACGACAACATGGACTTCATGGTCCAGATCGGCGCCGATCTGGACAGCGAACAGGAAGACGCGCCCGCGCGTTGCGTTTTCAGCCGCGCTGTCGACGGCGAGCGCCAGGTCATTCGTCCGCCCGGCAGCGACTGGCTGAAGTTGTGCGAGGTCTACGGCGACTATCACCTCACCACACCCGAACAGGCGCGGGCGGCCGAAGCCGCCGCCAGCGCCCAGGAGTAAGCAAGATGGAAGAACTGCTGATCGTCACCACCGGTGGCACCATCGACAAGATCTATTTCGACGACAAGTCCGACTTCCAGGTGGGCGACCCGCAGATCGGCCGCATCCTGCAGGAGCTGGGGGTGGCGTTCCGCTTCAACGTGATCCCGATCATCCGCAAGGATTCGCTGCACATCAGCGAGGCCGACCGCGAACTGGTGCGCGACACCATCGCCGCGCAGGCCGCGCGCCATGTGCTGATTACCCACGGCACCGACAGCATGGTCGCCACAGCCCAGGTGCTTTCCAGCATCGAGGGCAAGACCATCGTGCTGACCGGGGCGCTGAATCCTGCGCGGTTCCGCGGTTCGGATGCCGAGTTCAACATCGGTTGCGCGGTGGGGGCGGTGCAGTCGCTGCCTGCGGGTGTTTACATCGCGATGAATGGGCGGATCTGGGATCCGGCCAAGGTGCGGAAGAATGTTTCGGCCAACCGGTTTGAAGCAGCGGATTGATTCGGTTCTGTAGTGCATCCTCGCTCGATGCGTCATAGCCGTTGGGAAGAAGTCGGCGCCGGCGGCCCCTCACCCGGCCTGTCGGCCACCCTCTCCCCGCAAGCGGGGAGAGGAACGCTTTCATAGAAATTGATGTTTGCGCCAAAAAGAAACCCCGGCTTGCGCCGGGGTTTCCACCCATCTTCCTGACGGCCTTCGATCAGAAGGTAACGCTCCAACTGTTGATGTAGCCGGTATCGCCGGCGCCGTTGTCGTTCACGCGCAGGTTCCAGGTGCCGTTCAACGTTTCGCTCGACAGGTTCACGGTGTAAGTCGAGTTGATGTTGTCGGTGCTGCCGCCGCTGCGGTTGTGCAGCACGTACACGCTGCCATCGGGCGCCACCAAGTCCACCTTCAGGTCGCCCTTGTAGGTGTGCACGATGTTCACCGCCACCGAAGTGCTGGCCAGGCCATTGCCGCTGCGGCCGGACACCACGATGGGGCTGTTGACCGTGGCGTTGTCGCTGATCGCCACGTCGGTGCCGTTGGTGTAGGTCTGCGTGCCGCCACCTCCGCCGGTGGTGTAGCTGCCGGTCAGGCTGACGCCGGAGAAGGTCGAATATGCCTTCAACCGAACGTAGTACGTGCCCGCCGTTGGCGTTGCGAAGGTGCAGGTCTCGGTATTACCGGACTGGTACGGACGGCAGTCGTACACCGTGTCGGTGGGCGCGCTGCCGGATTTGACGTACAGGTCGGCGTCACCGGTTCCACCGGAGGTCTTGATGCTGAGGTTGCTGGCGCCGGCCGGCACGACGATGGTGTAGTTCAACGATGCGCCGGTTGCCGCCGTCAGACCCGTGACCGGCACGCCATTCTGCAGCACCGTACCGCCACCGCCCGTGCTCACCGTGACCGTGCTGGTCTTGGTGTTGGTGGCGCCGCCGTTGTCGGTGACCGTCAGGGTGACGGTGTAGGTGCCCGCCGTCGTGTAGGACTTGCTGGGGTTGGTGGCCGTGGAGGTGGTGCCGTCGCCGAAGTTCCAGCTACGCGAGGCGATGCTGCCGTCGCTGTCGGTGGAGGTATCGGTGAAGTTGACGGTGAGCCCGCTGGAGGAGGAAGTGAAGTTGGCCACCGGGTTGACGTTGCCGCCGCCACCACCGGCCGCATCCACCGCCGCCTTGGCGTCGGCGATGCCGGCGCCGATCGGCTGCGAGGGCGTGGACGGGAACGGACGCGCCGAACTCTTCAGCAACGCTTCCACCTGCGCCGGGGTTTTCGGCGTGGCGGAGACGGCCTGGATCAGCGCCACTACGCCGGCCACATGCGGGGTCGCCATCGAGGTGCCGCTGTAGTTGGCGTAGGTTTCCGAACCGGGTGTGGTGGTGCCGGTGTTGAGCGTGGACATGATGGTCGAACCCGGAGCGGCGATGTCCACGCCCGCACCGTAGTTGGAGAAGCTCGAACGCGCGCCGGTACTGGTGATCGAACCCACCGCCACCACGTTGGCGCAATTGGCCGGCGAAGCGTTGGACACGTTGGTGTTGTCGTTGCCCGCCGCGATGACCAGGGTGGTGCCGCGGCCTACCGCGCCGTTGATCGCCGTCTGCGTGGTCGAACCGCAGGCGCCCGAACCGCCCAGGCTGAGGTTGATCACTTCGGCCGGATTGGCATTGGCGGGGACGCCGCTGACCGTGCCGCCGGAGGCCCAGGTGATGGCGTCGGCGATGTCGGAGTCGTAACCGCCGCAGGTGCCCAGCACGCGCACCGGAACCACTTTTGCGCTGTACGCAACGCCCGCCACGCCCTTGGCGTTGTTGGTCACCGCCGCGATGGTGCCGGCTACATGGGTGCCGTGCCAGCTGGAGCTCTGCGCCGCATGCACGCCACCGCACTGGTTGGCGCTGACCCAATCTCCCGGATCGCTGGGGTCGCTGTCGCGGCCGTTGCCATCGTTGGAGACGGTGGTATCGATGATGAAATCGTAGCCGGGCAGGATGTTGGCGTTGAGGTCGCTGTGGTTGGTGATGCCGGTGTCGAGCACTGCAACTACCGAGCCGGCGCCGCTGGTGACGTTCCAGGCTTCATTGGCGCGGATGCCGGCGTCGGAGTCCTGGTAGCCCCATTGCTGGCTGTAGTTGGTGTCGTTGGGAGTCAGCAGCGGCTTGTTGAGCTTGTCGACTTCCACGTATTCGACGTTCGGATTGCTGGCCAGTTGGCGCATCAGCGATTCGGCTTCCACGCGGTCCAGCTTGCGGTCCGAACGCACCACGTCGGCGCCCACCGCCAGGCGGCGCAGCTGCCGCACTTCAAGCGCGCGACCGGCTTTGGCCGGCACGGCGCGGCTGGCCGAACGCAACGCGGAGTCCAGCGACGTCGTACTGACGCGCTCGGTGCTGCCGTCGCGGTACTTCAGGATGAAACGATCGAAACTGTGCTGTTCGGGGGATTGCAGACCGCTGAGATCGACGCGACCGGCCGCTATGGCGGGCAGTGCGCACATTGAAGAGATTGCGATTGCGGTGGCGCTGGCCAACACATGCAGACGCAGACGACGCTTTGAGACATCCGACATTGAAGTTCCCTCTACCAGGTTGTGGTGCCGCGGATGCGGCGAGTCCGGAAGCGTCGCGACGGAGGACAGGGTGGTGTCGCGACGGTTCCGCATCGAGGTGCGCTTAAGCCCGCACCCTGACCCGAACCTAACCAGCGTGCGCAATGCGCACAAGATCAAAGGGGGTGAAATTTCCGCCAAAGGGGGTCAAACGGGCCACCAATAGTTGCAAATGTGACGGTCATCGGTATCAGCCGTTCAGGAACAAAGCACTGAAAACGGCTTCAGAAAAGTAATCGCGACTTCACTGGTGCGCAGTAAACGTTTGCATGTTGCAGCACAGTGCGGACTTGCGCGGGATCAGCGGTCAGCGCGCGCCGAGGCTCAAGCAAGTGGAAGAGAATTCGGACAAATCAGGCCGGATGCGTTCCACGGCAACGTCCGGCTCGCCTCAGAGCATCCCTGTTTCCAGCTTGGCGGCCTCGGACATCATGTGCCGGCCCCAGGGCGGGTCGAACACCAGTTCCACATCGGCCTCGGCCACGGTGGGAATGAGCTCGAGCTTGTTGCGCACGTCGTCGACCAGGATTTCGCCCATGCCGCAGCCGGGCGCGGTGAGGGTCATCTTGACCTCAACTTCGCGCTGGCCATCCTCGCGGTGGCGCAGGTTGGCTTCGTAGACCAGACCGAGATCGACGATGTTGAAGGGAATCTCGGGATCGAAGCAGGTGCGCAGTTGTTTCCATACCAGCTGCTCGACTTCCTCGTCGCTGGCGTTCTCCGGCAGGCTCAGAGATTCGGCCGGTTCCTTGCCTATCGCATCGCCATCCACCCCCGCGATACGGAACAGGTTGCCTTCCACGAACACCGTATAGCTGCCGCCCAGCGCCTGGGTGATGTAGCCGAAGCTGCCCGCCGGCAGGGTGACGCTGTCGCCCTGGGGAACCAGGACGGCGGCGCAATCGCGTTCGAATTGGACCGGTTCGCTACTACGGGAGTACATGACAACCAGATGGGGGCCGCGCCGGCTGGCGCAAGGCGGCATTTTAGCCCTGCGCACCCCTGTTGCGGCTTGGTCGTGCCGATAGGGCCGGCAACGCAGTGTTTCGCGGGCTGCTTCGGCCCTGCGCTTCGCGCTTTCCGCGCGGCGCCCGAGCGGTCCACGTATCCTATGCGCTCACTCCGGAGCCCCGATGCAAGCCGCCACCCCGTTGAATACGCGTCCCGCCACTTGGCCGTCGTTGCTGTTGCTGCTGTTGGGAAGCCTGTTCTTCGCGGCCATCTGGATCCTGCTGGCCGTCTATACCGGCAGGCCCTGCGGCTGGATGGCGGTGCTGGCCGCGCTGGACGTGGCGCTGATGCTGCGTTGGGGCGGCATGCCGCGCGGGATGGCACGCATCGCAATCAGCGTACTGGCCACGGTGGCCGTTGTGGTGTTGGTCAACTGGCTGACGGCGGCGACCCAGATCGGTTTTGCCATGGGCCTGAACCCCTGGGATTCAGCGCTGAAGCTGGGCGCCGGTTACGCCTGGACCCTGGCCGGCCTGGCCAACCAGACCGCGGACAAGGTGTGGATGGCGGTGGCGCTGCTGACAGCCGCAATCGCAGCCCGCTGAAGTCCCGATGTTGCAGAGCCGAGCTTGCTCGGCTGCTTCTCGCCTACGTGTGAGGTTCCAGCCGAGCAAGCTCGGCTCTACCAGGCACTGATCGCAAGACGCGATCAGTGGCCTCCATCCAGCGCCTTGAGCTCGCTCACCAACGCGCTGGCCATCTCGGCCCCGTCGCCATACAGCATGCGGGTGTTGTCGGCGTAGAAAAGCGCGTTCTCGATGCCCGCAAAACCCGTGCCCTTGCCGCGCTTGATGACGATGGTGTTCTTCGAATCCACCACATCCAGGATAGGCATGCCATAGATGGGCGAAGCGGGATCGGTCTTGGCCACCGGATTGACCACGTCGTTGGCGCCGATCACCAGCGACACGTCGGTGTTGGGGAATTCGGGATTGATGTCGTCCATGTCGGCGATCAGGTCGTAAGGCACGCCGGCTTCGGCCAGCAGCACGTTCATGTGCCCCGGCATGCGCCCGGCCACCGGATGGATGGCGAACTTCACCTTCACCCCGCGATCCATCAGACGCTGCGCCAACTCCCATATTTTGTGCTGCGCCTGGGCCACGGCCAGGCCGTAGCCGGGCACGATCACCACGCGTTCGGCGAAGGCCATCATCGCGGCCACGTCGCCGGCTTCGATGGGCTTCTGCGAACCGGTGATTTCCTGCATCTCGCCGCTGCCCGGGCCGAAGCTCGAAAACAGCACGCCGCTGATCGGGCGGTTCATGGCCTTGGCCATCAATCGCGTCAGCAGGATGCCCGCCGCGCCGACCATCATGCCGGCGATGATCAGGGTCTCTATGCCAAGCACATAACCTTCGAAGGCCACAGCAAGGCCGGTGAACGCGTTGTACAGCGAGATCACCACCGGCATGTCGGCGCCGCCGATGGGCAGGGTCATCAGGATGCCCAGCGCCAGGGCGACGAGGAAGAAAGCGATGATCCACGGCGTACCCAAGGTCCAGATGGCCATCACGCCCAGTACCACCGCCGCCAGTGCGACCAGCGCGTTGAACCACTGCTGGCCGGCGAAGGTGTAGCGCTTGTCCATGCGCCCATCAAGCTTGGCCCAAGCGATGATGGAACCGGACAGCGACACCGCGCCGATCAGCGCGCCCACCACCGCCAGCACCAGGGTCACCCGCGAAGGCGAGCCGCCCTGCGACGAATAACGCAGCAGTTCCACTGCACCGATGGCCGCGGCCGAGCCGCCGCCCATGCCGTTGTACAGCGCCACCATCTGCGGCATGTCGGTAATGGCCACGCGGTTGGCCGATATCCAGGCCGCTGCAGTACCGATGACCACCGCGGTGAAGATCAGCAGGTGGTTGTGCAGTTCGGGCAAAAGGAACGTGGCCGCCGTGGCGATCAGCATGCCCAGGCCGGCCCAGCGGATGCCGCTGCGCGCGGTCATCGGCGAAGCCATGCGTTGCAGGCCCAGCAGGAACAGGGTGGCCGCGACCAGATAGCTCAGCTTGACGAAGGTCGCCAGCACCTCGGGCGTGATCCAGCTCATGGCTGGCCCTCCGGCTTGGGCGCGGGCTTCTTGGAGGACTTGAACATGTCCAGCATGCGTTCGGTGACCACATAGCCGCCGGCGGCGTTGCCCGCGCCTAGCAGCACGGCGACGAAGCCGATCACCTTCTCCAACGTGGTGTCGGCATGGCCCAGCACGATCATGGCCCCGATCAGCACGATGCCGTGGATGAAGTTGGAACCGGACATCAGCGGCGTGTGCAGGATCACCGGCACCCGCGAGATGATCACGTGGCCGGCAATGGCCGCCAGCATGAAGATGTACAGGGCCACGAAACCGTCGCTCATCCATTCTCTCCTCGGGCACCGCGCCCCTGCCGCATCATAACCGCCCCCTGAATTCCTGGGCAGCAAGGTCAACCGATTGCCCGGCAGGACGTTTGCTACCCCGATTCCATCCACAAGGACCGCGCGATGCAGCGCAAACCCGCAGTGTCGCCGGCTGCGTTGCGGTTCGCCGTGGCGGGCAGCGGCGTGAACCGCGACCGGAACCCGAGGCACTAAGCTGTGCTGGTGAGCGCCGACATCAGCCAGGCTGGCTTCGACCAGAAATCCGGGAACGCCGAGCGTCCGCCGCCGGCGACGCTGGAGCTGTTCCTGGCCGGCATCGGCACCCGCGCGTTCCGCTTCGCCGAAGCCGGCCTGCGCAGCCGCGACGATGCGCTGGATGCGGTGCAGGACGCGATGATGAAGATGCTGGGCTATCGCGAGCGTCCCGCCGCCGAATGGACCCCGTTGTTCTGGAGCATCCTGCGGCGCAAGATCGTGGACCTGCAGCGGCGCGGCAATTTCCGCCTGCGCCTGTTCGCTCCGTCCAGCGAGCGAAGCGAGGAAAGCCAGATCGACTGGGCTGATGCGGCGGCAGGGCCTTCGCAGGCCCATGATCAACGCGAGGCCTACGCAAGGCTGACCCAGGCCTTGCGCAATTTGCCGGCGCGGCAGCGCGAAGCCTTCACCTTGCGCGTGCTGGAAGAGTTGGACGTGGCCGATACGGCCAAGGCCATGGGCTGTTCGGAAGGCTCGGTCAAAACCCATTTGTCGCGCGCGCGCGACGCTTTGCAGAAACAACTGGAGGATTTCCGATGAACACGGGGATCGAAGAACGCAACAACGAGTTCGACCGCGACATGCGCGAGCTGCATGCGGAAGCCGTTTCCCAGATCTCGCCGCAGACTTTGGCGCGGCTTCGCAGCGTGCGACAGCAGGCGCAGACCGCGCCACGTCGCGCACATGCCTGGCGCTGGATCGCGGCCAGCGCTTTCTCGGCCGTGCTGGCGGTTGCGCTGGGGGTGCAGTTTCTGCCGCAGTCGGCCACTTCGCCGGGCGCGGCGCCTGCGCTCGCAACAGCGGACAGCCAGGACGATTACGACGATGCGCTGGCGACGCTGGATGAAAACCCCGACCTGTATGTCTGGCTGGCTTCCTCCGAAGCCGAGCCGCTGGCCATGGAGTAAGCAGATGAAGACCGCCCTTTCCCGTTCCATGCTGCTGGGCCTGTTGTTGCTGGCCGGCAATGCCCTGGCCCAATCGGCGCCAGCACAGGCCTTGCCCGAGTGGGACAAGCTGACTCCGCAGCAACGCGAAGCGCTGATCTCGCCCATGCGCGATCGCTGGAACGCCGACCCGTCCGAGCGCCCGCGCATGCTGGAGCGCGCGCAACGCTGGAGGGATATGACCCCCGAGCAGCGTCGGCAGGCGCGCAAGGGCATGCGCCGTTTCGAAGGCATGAAGCCGCACCAGCGCGACGAAGCACGCGCGCTGTACGAGCGGATGAAGGGCCTGACCCCCGAACAGCGCGACAAGCTGCGTGATGAGTGGAAAGCCATGACGCCGGAGCAGCGGCGGGAATGGATGCAGAAGAACGCGCCGAGGGAACCGCGGGTGCCTGCGCCGCCGCGATAGGCAACAGTGTTGGAGCCGGTCGCGGAGAAGTTGAAGACGGCTATCCGTTGGAATGACGTCATCCCGGCCAATGCCGGGATCCATGCGTCCGCTCAAGTGAAGTTGGGCATGCCAACCTGTTGGCGATCATCGTCGCACGCATCAAGATCCGTCTGTTCTGATGCATGGATCCCGGCATTCGCCGGGATGACGACCTTTTTCTTCCCACACTGATTATTGTTGAGACGGTCTTACGGCTAGGGCGCCGTCGCAGGCGCACTCTCAAGGACCACTTCCGGCCACCGCGTCTTTGCCAGCAGTTCGTCGTTCCAGTCGAAGTTGATCGCGCCTTCTTTGACGAACAAGGAAACGAAATTGAACACGTTGCGCGCGTACATTTCGCTGGCGTGCACGGCGCCCATACTGGCCAGGTTGAGTGGGCCGGCTACGGTGACGCCGTTGTGTTCGATGGTCTGGCCCGGCTGGGTGGCTTCGCAATTGCCGCCGGTTTCGGCAGCCAGGTCCACGATCACGCTGCCGGGTTTCATGGCCTCGACCATGGGCATGGTGATGATCTTGGGCGCAGGGCGGCCGGGCACGGCGGCAGTGCACACCACCACATCGATGCCTCTCAGATGATCGGCCAGACGACGCTGCTGTTCGGCGCGTTCTTCGTCGGTGAGCTGGCGCGCGTAGCCACCCTCGCCCGCCGCGCTGACGCCCAGGTCCAGGAACTTGCCGCCCAGCGATTCGATCTGTTCGCGCGTTTCCGGACGCACATCGAAACCTTCCACCTGCGCGCCCAGCCGTTTGGCGGTAGCCACTCCCTGCAGGCCGGCGACGCCGGCGCCAACGATCAGGACTTTGGACGGACGGATGGTGCCGGCCGCAGTAGTGAGCATGGGAAAGAAGCGCGGCGCCAGCTGCGCGGCGATCAGCACGGCCTTGTAGCCCGCCATGCCGGCCTGCGAACTGAGCACATCCATCGCCTGCGCGCGCGTGGTGCGCGGCAGCTTTTCCAACGGGAACGACAGGATGCCGCGCGCCCTGAGCGCATCGCCTCGCGCCGCGTCGGCCTGCGGCTGCAGCATGCCCACCAGCGTGGCGCCCTGCTTCAATTGCCCGATGGCCGTCGGGTCGGGCGACTGCACGCAGAGCACCAGATCGGCCTGCGCCGGCGTATCGGCCGTCGCCAGCTGGGCACCCGCATCCAGATAAGCCTGGTCGACGAATCCGGCGCCCAGCCCGGCACCGGGTTCGACCTTGATGCTGGCGCCGGCGGCCACGAGCTTCTTCACCGTTTCCGGAGTGGCGGCCACGCGACGCTCACCCGCCGCCGACTCCTTCAACACCAGCACTTCAATCGCCATGTTCCCCTCACCGGTCTGATTCCAGACTGCCGATGCTAGCAAAGCACGGGGAAGAAGGCCGATCTGCGGGGGAAAGGAGCTTTGGCTTTGGCTTTGGCTTTGGCTTTGGCTTTGGCTTTGGCTTTGGCTTTGGCTTTGGCTTTGGCTTGCTCCATGACTCCCGTGAGGCGCGGCAGGCAGGGCGGGAGTGACCCCGAAGGGGCGGCGCACATGGATGTGCGCCGTTTCCGGAGGCGCAGGAAGCGCCTTCCGGAAATTCCCGGTCTGCCTGCGGACCCCACGTCTTCATCGTGGGGCGCGGCGTTAGGGCGGCTTTCTTTTGGTTACTTTTCTTTGCCGTTCAAAGAAAAGTGACTCGCGCACAGCGCGAAACGCTTTTGCTTCGAAGCCGAAGCAAAAATCAAGAGCACCCCTCCTCAATCCTCCCCTGCGCTGCGCGCAAGGGAGGAGGCAAAAGCGGAAGCAGAAGCCGGAGCAGGAGCAAAATCAAGATGGATCCCAGCTTGCGCTGGGATGACGACTCCGAGGGGATGAGTGCGGAATGCCTGGGATTGCGGCTGCGGAGAATCAGGCGCCGACAGCGGCCTTTTCCGGGTCCAACCGCTCGATCACGCCCTGCATCGCGCTATCGAACGCATCCTCGTCCTCATGCTTGCGCAGACGCCCCATGCGCACCATCACCGCCAGCTCCTCCGGCGAGGCCACGCAGAAGCGCACGCCGCGGCGGTTGACGAACAGCAAACGCGAAGAAATCGGGCTCACCCACGACAACTTGCCCGCCTGCACCTTGTTGTCCTTGTCGATGAAATCCAGCCACGTGCCCACTGGCAGCACCCGGAAATGTTCGGCGTCGGTGACATCGAAATCCATCGTGTCGGTGCCGCCGATCAACTGGATGGGCGCCGAGTCTTCTTCCAGCACCTTCGGCAGCACGACCTGCGGCAGCTCCGGAAGCTGCTTCTCCAGATCCGGCCGCGAAGCCGCCACCGCCTGCAAGGTGTCGTGCAGCGCATCGACCGCTGAACTGGCCGCATCGGAATTCATGCCGACGCTGGCGAACACCTTCTGCAACGAAGGCCGCCAACTCTGCAGCCACGGCTTGCCGATGATCTGGCGCTGCGCCTCGGTGAGCTCCTCCATCAGCCCATCGGCCAGGGCCAGCGCGTCGCGCAGGCCGTCGCCGTCTTCGCCCTCGCGCAACACGGTCATGGTGACGTGATGGGCCCACGGCTGGCGCATGAAATCGTCGATGGCCTGCGGCACATGGCGTCCGTCCAGGCGGCTGGACAGCTCCACCGCCATGCGCACGCGCGCGCTTTCCAGGCGTTCCTGGCCGCTCTGTATTTCCGCGGCGCGGCGCTCGGCGATCTCGATGCGGCGCTTGTGCTGGCCCAGGAAATCGCGGAACTCTTCTTCCAGGGTCAGGAAGATGGCCAGGTTCTCGTTGAACTCGGCAGTCAGACGGTCGACCACTTCCTCGACCTTGGTCATCAGCGTGCGCTCGGCCGCGCTCTCGCCGTTGTTGCCCTCGCAGGCCTCGGCCAGCACATTGAGCAAGCGCCGCGCCGGGTGGGTCTTCTGCACGAACATGCGCCGGTCCAGCAGCGCGACCTTGACGAAAGGAACCACCAGCCGGCCAATCAGCTCGCGCGGGCGGCCTTCCAGATCGCGCTCGTCCAGCATCACGTCGAACAGCATGCCGACCAGATCGATGGCGTCTTCATCCACCGGCGCCAGGCGCGCAGTCGAAGGATCCACGCCCAGTTGCGTGGCGCCGCTGAGCACTTCGCTCTTCAGGCGCTGGGCCAGCGATTCGCCGGTGTCGCCGATGGCCGCGCGCAGCGTGGCGCTTGGGGTGCTTTGCAGCAGGGAAAGCACCGACAGCATTTCGCGTTGCGAAAGAGGACGGTTGTCGCCGCCGGCGGAACTGCGCGAGGGTTCGGGAACTTCGCGGTTGCCACGCGACTCCTGCAACAGGTGGTGCAGCGCCTCCAGCAGCACGCCCTGGGCGCCGCCGGCGTAGCCCGGAGGGCCGTCGCCGAAGTTGTTCTGCCCCATGGACGCCTGCATACCGCCCTTCATGCCGGCCATGCGATGGGTGAAGCGGGCGGCCCAGGCCGGTGCGCTGGCCTCGTCTTCTTCGGCCATCGCCTCGCGTTCCATCTCACGCGCCATCTCACGCTCGGTCTCCGGCACGCGCTGCGCCGGGCGGGCAGGCGAACGGGTGGCGGGCATCTCGGGCATCACACCCGATTGCACCAGTCGTTGATCCAGCGCCTCGTAGATGCGGCCGATGCCAGGCACCAGATCGCGCTCGCACAACTTGATGACCACCAGGCGCACTTCCAGGGACAGTTCGCAAGTGGCGAAGGCCTCGTGGATGGCGACGCCGACATGTTCCGGACCGATGGGATTGTGGTCGTTATCCAGCACCAGGTTGCCGGCGATCCATCCCAGCCGGCGGTCCAAGCGTTGCAATACAGGTTTGCAATCGCGCAGGATCACGCTGGCCAAGTTGCGCGCAGCCAGCCGCGATTCCAGTTCCTGGTCCGAAACCAGGCTCAACGCCGAGCTGGGCTCGGCCAACGCGGTCTCCACCGAAAGCGGATCGCCCGCTTCCAGGCTCTGCCAGGCTTTGTCCAGGTGCGCGCGGAAGCGGCGGATGATTTCTTCGCGGCGGCGGCGCAGTTCGCGCATCGCATCCAGGAACGCCATCTGCGAATGGCCGGCGCGCTCTGCGCGGTCGAACAGGGCATCGTCGAAACGGCCAAGGGCCACCGCGAAGGTATCCACCAGTGGAGGCACGACCGTGACGCGCGCTTGCTCCAGCAACCGCGAATCGCGCCCGTAATGCTCGGCGTTATGAGTACTGCTGGACATGCGCAAGGTTCCCCGCCTTGGCAGGCGATTTGTGTCGGGGGTTGGACAGGATCGGAACTCCTAGTCCCACCTGTACAGCTTAGGGAATCGCGGTCCGCGGCAACCGTGACCCGTTAGGCACTTTGATGCCGTGCAACATGCATGAAACGCTAAACTAGCCCTCATGACTACCCCCAGCCCCTTGCAGTTCCTCGATAGCCGCCTTTCCGTCCCCTCCAAACAGCTGACCGAGCCCGGTCCCGACCATGCCACCCTGCTGCGCATGCTGCAGTCGGCGGTGCGGGTGCCGGACCACGGCAAGCTGGTGCCGTTCCGCTTGCTGCGCATCCAGGGCCAGGCCCGCCACGCGCTGGGCGAAGCGCTGGCCGCCCGCACCTTGCAACGCGATCCACAGGCGCCAACCGCAGCGGTGGAGAAAGACCGCGCGCGTTTTTCCCATGCTCCGGTGATCATTACCGTGATCGCACGGATCACACCCAACCACAAGGTACCGGAGCAGGAACAGCTGCTCAGCGCGGGCTGCGTCTGCTTCGCGCTGCTGCAATCGGCGCAGTCGCTGGACTTCGGCGCGCAGTGGTTGACTGGTTGGGCCGCCTACGATGAGGCGATCGAGCGGATTCTGGGCCTGTCAGAAAACGAAAAGATCGCCGGCTTCATCCATATCGGCACGCCCAAGCTGGAGGTGCCCGAACGCGAGCGCCCCGACGCCGCGGCCCTGCTGAGCGACTGGCAACCGGATGCCTGAAGCGATGGACGCAGCCGCGCCCGCGCCGCCCAGACCGCTCTACCTGGTGGACGCCAGCCTGTACGTTTTCCGCGCCTGGCATTCCATGCCCGACCAGTTCCACGATGCCGACGGCTGGCCGACCAATGCAGTGCACGGGTTCGCGCGCTTCGTGCTTGAACTGCTGGAACAGGAGCGCCCGCAGCATATCGCCATCGCTTTCGACGAAGCGCTGGACAGTTGTTTCCGCAACAAGCTCTACCCCGCGTACAAGGCCAATCGCGATCCGGCGCCGGAAGAACTCAAGCGCCAGTTCACCCACTGCAAGGCGCTGTGTGCCGCGCTGGGCCTCAACGTCCTGGCCCATAGCGAGTACGAAGCCGACGACCTGATCGGCAGCGCGCTGCACTTCGCCAGGCCGCGTGGCTTCCGCGGGGTCATCGTGTCGGCCGACAAGGACATGTCGCAGTTGCTGATGGATTTGGACGAGCAGTGGGATTTCGCCCGCGGCCAGCGCTGGGGCATGGCCGGGGTGAAGGCGCGGCACGGCGTGGAGGCATCGCAGATCGCGGACTATCTGGCCCTCACCGGCGATGCGGTCGACAACATTCCCGGCGTCACCGGCATCGGCGCGAAGTCGGCGGCGATCCTGCTGGCGCATTTCGGCAGCCTGGACGTACTGCTGACGCGTATCGACGAAGTGGCCTTCCTGCGCATGCGCGGCGCGGCGCAAATGGCCGTGCGCCTGCGCGAACAACGCGAACACGCGCTGTTGTGGCGACAACTGTCGACCATTGCCCTGGATGCGCCGGTGGACAGCGCCGAGCCGGATTTCATCCGTGCCAGCGTCGACGACGGCATGCTGGAGGCGCTTTCCGAATCGCTGCGCTTCGGCCCGATGACGCGCAGGCGACTGCGCGCCGCCGCCGGATTACCCACGTAGGAGCGCCCCATGGGCGCGAGCTCTTGTTGGGTCCCGCTTAGAAGCTCGCGCCCATGGGGCGCTCCTACAAAATTTTCTTCACTCCAATAACATGTACGCATGAACGACAAGACCGCACCACCCAAGACCGTCTACGAAGGCAGATACCTGCGCATGGTCGAGCGTGGCACCTGGGAGTATGTAGAGCGCACCCACGCCACCGGCATGGCCGCGATCATCATTGCGGTGACGCCGGAAGACAAAGTGCTGTTCGTCGAACAATTCCGCGCGCCGCTGCAGGCGGTCACCATCGAGATGCCGGCCGGGCTGGTGGGCGACATCCATGCCGACGAATCCATCGAGATCTCGGCGATCCGCGAGCTGGAGGAAGAAACCGGCTGGACCGCCGCGCACGCCGAAGTGCTGATGATCGGCCCGACTTCTTCGGGCATGGCCAGCGAGAAGATCGCCTTCGTCCGCGCCACCGGCCTGACCCGCATCGGCGAAGGCGGCGGCGATGGCGACGAGAACATCACCGTGCACGAGATTCCGCGCAAACAAGCGGCCGCGTGGCTGGCGCAGAAAATGGCCGAGGGCTTTGAGTTGGACGCCAAATTGTGGGCCGGCCTGTGGATGATCGACCATCATCTGGATGGCGTACCGCGTGGATAGTCCGGCGACCTTGCTGGGTGCGGACGATCCGGCCCCCTTTACAGTCCACCGCGCGCACGGCGATTCGCGTTTCGTGCTTATCGCCGACCATGCCGGGCAGCGGATTCCCGCGCGCCTGGGCGATCTGGGGCTGCCGCAGGCCGAACTCGACCGCCACATCGGCTGGGACATCGGCATCGCCGGCCTGGCCGAACGCCTTTCGGAAAAGCTCGACGCCTTCGCCATTTTGCAGACCTATTCGCGGCTGGTGATCGACTGCAACCGGCCGCTGCAGGCGCCGGGCTCGATTGTCGAGATCAGCGATGGCACCGCGATCCCCGGCAATCAGAACCTGGACGACAATGCCAAGACCGCGCGCGCGCTGGAGATCTTCGCGCCATATCACGCACGCATCACCCAGGAGCTTGACCGCCGCAGCGAAGCCTCGCCGGCGCCGGTGCTGATCTCTCTGCACAGCTTCACCCCGGTATTCGCCGGATTCGTGCGGCCCTGGCATACCGGCGTGCTCTATCACCGCGATACGCGCCTGGCCCATGCCTTGCGTGACGCTCTGGCTACGGAAGCCGGGCTGGTGGTTGGCGACAACGAGCCCTATGCGGTCAGCGACACCAGCGACTTCGCCGTGCCGGTGCACGGCGAGCAGCGCGGACTGCTGCACGTGGAGCTGGAGATCCGCCAGGACCTCATCGCCGACGCTGCCGGCCAGGAAGAATGGGCGGAGCGACTGGCGCGGATCCTGCCGGGGCTGCTGCCGGATCTGACCGGCGACTGATTCTTTCGCTACAACACCCGCGTACCGTAGGGCGGGTTTTAACCCGCCATTGCCATCTCGCCCCCCCGCGACGAATTCTGCCGTAAGCCGTGACAAGCGCTCTGCATGGCAATGGCGGGTCAAGACCCGCCCTACGTCGCGTGGATTTGACGCGCGGTTGATGCGCTTCTGCTACAACGGGTCTACCCCACGCTTCCAGCATCGCTTCGGTACCCGTTGCACCTGCACGGTGCGAAGCGGCGCCGGCGGCTCACTGCCCCGGAGTTCCCGTGCTGATACGCCTCGGTTTCGAAATCACCTACCGCTTCCCCGAACCGACGCCCATGTTGCTGACGTTGAACGTGCACGATTCGCGGCGCGCTGACATCGCCATCGCCAAGGAGTTGCAGACTTCGCCGGCCGTTCCGCTGCACCAGTACCACGACAGCTTCGGCAATCTCTGCACGCGGCTGGTTTCGCCGGCTGGGCCTTTCACCGTGTCTTCCGACGCGGTGGTGCGCGACACCGGCTGGACCGATGCGGTCGTCCCCGACGCGCAGCAGGTTCCGGTCTACCAGCTTCCCGATGACACCCTGCTCTACCTGCTGGGCAGCCGCTACTGCGAAACCGACAAACTTGCCGAACAAGCCTGGGATCTGTTCGGCCAGACACCGACCGGCTGGGCGCGCGTACAGGCCATCTGCGATTACGTGCATGGCCGCATCCAGTTCGGCTACGAGTTCGCCAACGCCACCAAGGGCGCCGCCCAGGCGCTGCAGGAAGGCCGCGGCGTGTGCCGGGATTTCGCCCATTCGGCCGTCGCCCTGTGCCGCTGCATGAACATCCCGGCGCGTTACTGCACCGGCTACATAGGTGACGTCGGCGTGCCGCCCAGCGATTCGCCGATGGATTTCTCGGCCTGGTTCGAGGCCTTCCTCGACGGACAGTGGTACACCTTCGACGCGCGCCATAACTTCCCTCGCATCGGCCGCGTGCTGATCGCGCGCGGACGCGATGCCGCCGACGTGGCGATCAGCAATACCTTCGGGCCGAACACGCTGGAGAAGTTTGAGGTGTGGTCGGAGGAGACGTTCGTCGAAGCGTTGATTCCGAGGTAGGGCGGGCCCTGGCCCGCCATTGCCATCCCACACGTCGCGATGGCAACCAACGAAACGATTGTCCGGTCCGCGACTCGCTCCGCCGCAAGCCACCGCGAGTTCATTGCATGGCAATGGCGGGTTAAAACCCGCCCTACGTCGGTTGATCGGGCGACTACGCGAACTTGTCTGTCGCCGTCACCAACGCATCCACATGTTCGGCTTCGAACGCCGAGTGCCCCGAGGTCGGCGAAATGACCAGCTGCGCCTTCGGCCAGGCCTTGTGCAGATCCCAGGCGTTGGCCATGGGGCAGACCACGTCGTAGCGGCCGTGCACGATCACCCCGGGGATGTCGGCGATCCTGTGTGCGTCGCGCAGCAGCTGGTCTTCCACTTCGAAAAATCCGCCGTTGACGAAGTAATGGTTCTCGATGCGGGCGAAGGCCAGCGCGAACGCGGCGTCTTCATGGCCGGTGATGAAGTCCTGGTCCACGCGCAGGAAACTGGTGGCGCCTTCCCATACGCTCCACGCGCGGGCGGCGGCCAGGCGAGTGGCTTCGTCCTCGCTGGTCAGGCGGCGGTGGAAGGAAGAGATCAGGTCGTGGCGTTCGACCGGCGGAATCGGCTCCAGGTAATGCTCCCATGCGTCGGGGAACAAGCGCGAGCAGCCTTCCTGGTAGAACCACTCCAGCTCCCAGCGCCGCAGCATGAAGATGCCGCGCAGCACCAGTTCGGTCACGCGCTGCGGATGCTTCTGCGCATAGGCCAACGCCAGGGTGGAACCCCAGCTGCCGCCGAATACCTGCCACTTCTCCACGCCCAGCTTTTCGCGCAGTTGTTCGATGTCCGCCACCAGGTGCCAGGTGGTGTTGTCCACCAGATCGGCATGCGGCGTGGAACGGCCGGCGCCGCGCTGATCGAACAGCACGATGCGGTACTTGGCCGGGTCGTGGAAACGCCGCATTTTCGGGCTGCAGCCGCCGCCGGGTCCGCCGTGCAGCAGCACTACCGGCTTGCCGTGCGGATTGCCGCATTGTTCGTAGTACAGGTTGTGGCGGTCGTCGACCTGCAGAATGCCGGTGTCGAAGGGTTCGATTTCTGGGTAGAGCTGGCGCATGGGTGCGGCCTGCGATCTGGGGGCGTGAAGTTTAGCCCAGGGGCGATTGCTCCGTTGTTTCTATGGCAGGTAGGGGGTCGCATTTTGCAAGTGGACCGACCCCACACGGGCGTCATCCCAGGGAAAGCAGGGATCATCTTGATCTTGTTTTTCGTCTTGAATCTTCGAAGCAAGAGCAAAGTCAAAACGGATCCCAGCGTTCGTTGGGATGACGATCACGAGGGAATGACGATTGCGGGCGTGAGAGTTCTGGCGGCATTACGATCGGCATTGCGGCCATCGTCATGCTCCACGTCACTGCCGGCGTCCCAGCGTCACTCTGTCGCGCGACTCGAGGTCGCGCTCGGTCGCCACTTCGACGAATCCCGCCGCTACGAACAATTGCCGGATCGCCGCACCCTGATCGAGGCCGTGCTCCAGCAACAACCAGCCGCCGGCCTGAAGAAAACTGTCGGCACCGCCGACAAGTTCGCGGATGTCGTCAAGGCCGTCGCTGCCTGAAGACAAGGCAGCGGATGGTTCGAACCGCAGGTCACCCAGTGCAAGGTGCGCGTCGCCATCGGCGATGTACGGCGGATTGCTGACGATCGCATCGAAGCGCTCGCCGGCCAGCGGTTCGAACCAGCTGCCATGCCGGAAGCGGACGTTGGCGATGGCATGGGCCGCAGCATTGCGCTGCGCCACCTCAAGTGCGCCGCTGCTGGCATCGGTGGCCACCACTTCGGCCCGCGGGCGCTCCTTGGCGATGGCCAACGCGATGGCGCCGCTGCCGGTGCCCAGATCGGCCACACGACAAGGGGCGGAAGCGGGCAGCCGGGCCAGGGCCAATTCAACCAGCACCTCGGTTTCCGGGCGCGGAATCAGCGTGTCGGCGTTGACTTCCAGATCCAGCGTCCAGAATCCGCGCCGGCCGGTGAGGTAAGCGACCGGTCGACCCGCGCTGCGCGCTTCCACCAATGCGTTGAAGCGCTGCAAGAGCTCCCCTTCGATGGGATCGCTGCCATGCGCATACAGCCACGACACGTCTCGGCCAACGGCATGGGCAAGCAGCAGGCGCGCATCTGCCGCCTCGATGCGTTCGCACGCATCGCGAAGGGCTGCATCCAAAGACAACCAAGGACTCGTATTCATCGCCACATCCTAGCCGTTGCAGGCGACGACGACTCCCCTTTCGCCAAAGGCCAGATTCCGTGACCCATTCGCTATCGTTTCGCGCGCTCGTCGCCGCCACCACCGCGCTGCTCGTCGCCGGCTGCCAGGGCCTTGCTTTCGGTGTCGCCAATCGTGGCGTGCCGCCCGCGCAAGCCAGCGTGGTCTACGACCGGCAGCATGATCTTTCGCTCGACCTTTACCGCCCGCAGGCGGGCGGCGCTGCATCGACACCGGTGGTGGTGTTCTTTTATGGCGGCGGCTGGAAAAGCGGGCGCCGCGACCAGTACCGCTTCGTCGGACAACGGCTTGCGCAACAAGGGGTGCTGGTCATAGTCGCTGACTACCGCACCTGGCCTAGAACGACCTTTCCCGGATTCGTCGAAGACGGCGCCCGTGTCGTGGCATGGAGTCGCGCACACGCCGCCGCCTACGGCGGCGACCCGCAGCGCTTGTTCGTGGCCGGGCATTCGGCCGGCGCCCAAATCGCGGCACTGCTGGGCACCGACGGCCGTTACCTCGCCGCTCATGGCATGAAACCACGCGATCTGGCCGGGGTGATCGGCCTCTCCGGGCCGTACGACTTCGTCATCGAAGGCGGCTATGAGGAAGTGTTCGGCGAGCGCAGGCAATGGTCAGATGCACAGCCGATCAACTTCGTGAACGGGGACGAGCCTGCGTTCCTGCTGATCCACGGCACGGGCGACAAAGTGGTGGAGGCCAAGGACAGCCAGGAACTGGCCGACAGATTGCGCACCCATGGCAGCCACGCAGAGTTGGTGTGGTTGCCCGGAGGCGGCCATATCTCTCCGCTGGTTGCTCTGTACTCACCTGAGCGCGACCCTGCGGTGCTGGCGGCCATCAGAGAATTCGTCTCTCGATAGCAGGGATCAATCAATTGCCAGGCGTGCGGGTAATGCGATAGTCACAGACTATTGCTACAATGGCATCAATCGATTGGCTGTATCAATCGGCCCTCGATAACATTGCTGCGTCGCACCAACCCACCTCCAAAAGGATCCCCTGATGTCGTTGATCAATACCCACGTCAAACCCTTCACCGCCAATGCCTTCCACAACGGCAAGTTCGTTACCGTGACCGACGCCGACTTGAAGGGCAATTGGTCCGTGCTGATCTTCATGCCGGCCGCCTTCACCTTCAACTGCCCCACCGAAGTCGAAGACGCCGCCACCCATTACGCCGAGTTCCAGAAGGCCGGCGCCGAGGTCTACATCGTCACCACCGACACCCATTTCTCGCACAAGGTCTGGCACGAGACTTCGCCGGCGGTGGGCAAGGCGCAGTTCCCGCTGATCGGCGACCCGACCCACCAGCTGACCCGCGCGTTCGACGTGCATATCGACGAGGAAGGCCTGGCCCTGCGCGGCACCTTCATCATCAACCCGGAAGGCGTTATCAAGACTGCGGAAATCCACGACAACGCCATCGCCCGCGACATCAGCGAAACCCTGCGCAAGCTCAAGGCCGCCCGTTACGTCGCCAGCCACCCCGGCGAAGTGTGCCCGGCCAAGTGGAAGGAAGGCGAAAAGACGCTGGCTCCGTCGCTGGACCTGGTCGGCAAGATCTAAGAACCCCCCCGCAACACCCACCTCCCCCAAAGAGGCGATCCCCTCTCCCGTACGCGGGGGAGGGGTTTTACCCGAACCCCTACGCGAGTACTCCATGCTTGACGCCGATCTGAAGACCCAGTTGCAGGCCTACCTCCAGAAGGTCACGCGCCCGATCGAAATCGTGGCCTCGCTGGACGATAGCGAAAAATCCCGCGAGATGGAGGAACTGCTGGGCGAGCTGGTCCTGCTCTCGGACAAGATCAGTCTGATCGAACGCCGCGACGCGGACGCGCATACGCCGTCCTTCGCGCTCAACAGCCCGGGCCACGACATCCACCTGCGTTTCGCCGGCATTCCGATGGGCCATGAATTCACTTCGCTGGTGCTGGCGCTGTTGCAGGTCGGCGGCCATCCCTCGCGCGTGGCGCAGGATGTGATCGAACAGATCAAGGATCTGGAAGGCCCGGGCGCCGATGGCTTGCTCAAGTTCGAAACCTATTTCTCGCTCAGCTGCCAGAACTGCCCTGACGTGGTGCAGGCGCTGAACCTGATGGCGGTGCTCAACCCCAACGTCCACCATGTCGCCATCGATGGCGCGCTTTTCCCGCAGGAAGTCGAGGCGCGCCAGGTGATGGCGGTGCCCACCGTCTATCTCAACGGCGAAGTCTTCGGCCAGGGCCGCATGGAAGTCGAACAGATCGTCGCCAAGCTCGACGTCGGCGCGGCCGCGCGCGATGCGAAGAAACTTGCGGCCAAAGCCCCTTATGAAGTGTTGATCGTCGGCGGCGGCCCGGCCGGCGCGGCGGCGGCCATCTATGCCGCGCGCAAGGGCATCCGCACCGGCGTGGCGGCCGAACGCTTCGGCGGCCAGGTGCTGGACACCATGGCCATCGAGAATTTCGTCTCGGTGCAGGAAACCGACGGCCCCAGGATGGCCGCGCAGCTGGAACAGCATGTGCGCCAGTACGAAGTGGACATCATGAACCTGCAGCGCGCCGAGAAACTGGTGCACGGCGGCGAGCTGATCGAGATCCAGCTGGCCAACGGCGCCTCGCTGAAAGGCAAGACCGTGATCCTGAGCACCGGTGCGCGCTGGCGGCAGATGAACGTGCCCGGCGAGAACGAGTACCGCAACAAGGGCGTGGCCTATTGCCCGCACTGCGACGGCCCGCTGTTCAAAGGCAAGCGCGTGGCGGTGATCGGCGGCGGCAACTCCGGCGTGGAAGCGGCCATCGACCTGGCCGGCATCGTCAGCCACGTCACCCTGATCGAGTTCGACCACCAGCTGCGCGCCGACGAGGTGCTGCAACGCAAGCTGCGCAGCCTGGCCAACGTCAAGGTCATCACTTCGGCCATGACCACCGAAGTCACCGGCGACGGCCAGAAGGTCAACGGCCTGGTGTACGAAGACCGCGGCAACAACGGCAAGCACGCGCTGGCGCTGGAAGGCGTGTTCGTGCAGATCGGCTTGTTGCCCAATACCGAATGGTTGAAGGGAACCGTGGACTTGTCGCCACGCGGCGAGATCATCGTCGACGAACGCGGCCAGACTTCGCTGCCCGGCGTATTCGCCGCCGGCGACGCCACCACCGTGCCGTACAAGCAGATCGTGATCGCCATGGGCGAAGGCTCCAAGGCCGCGCTGAGTGCGTTCGACCATCTGATCCGCACTTCGGCGCCCGTCGAAGAAGCGGAAGCAGTAGCGGCGTAATGCTGGCTTCCCTTCTCCGGCCGGGAGAAGGTGGCGCGAAGCGCCGGATGAGGGAGTGCGAATTCCGACCCACGGAAAGACCATTGCAAGTTGACAACCCATCCCCTCATCCGCCCTCCGGGCACCTTCCCCCAGAGGGGGAAGGAAAAGCTACTCTTCCCCCATGAACCTGCGCGACCTCAAGTACCTGCTGGCGCTGGCCGACCACAAGCATTTCGGTCGCGCGGCGGCGGCGTGCTACGTCAGCCAACCCACACTTTCCACCCAGATCCGCAAGCTGGAAGAAGAGTTGGGCGTGCCGCTGGTGGAACGGGCGCCGCGCAAGGTCATGCTGACGCCCGCCGGCCGCGATGCCGCCGAACGCGCGCGCCGCATCGTTGCCGAAGTCGAGCAGATGAAGGAGGCCGCGCGCCGCAGCCAGGATCCGGAAGCCGGCACGGTGCGGCTGGGCATATTCCCCACGCTCGGGCCCTATCTATTGCCGCACGTCATTCCGCGCATCCGCGAACGCTTCCCCCAGTTGGAGCTGCTGCTGGTGGAAGAGAAGAGCGATGTGCTGCTGTCGCGCCTGCACGAAGGCAAGCTGGATACCGCGCTGCTCGCATTGCCCGTGCACGACGACCAGTTGCACAGCCAGTTCCTGTTCGAAGAGCCCTTCCTGCTGGCTGTGCCGGAGAACCATCCGCTGGCCAGACTCGATTCGCTGAGCCTGGGCGAACTCTCCAACCAGAAACTGCTGCTGCTGGAAGACGGCCACTGCCTGCGCGAACAGGCGCTGGAAGTCTGCCGGCTGTCGGGCGCCAACGAGAAGTCCGAATTCCGCGCCACCAGCCTGGAAACGCTGCGGCAAATGGTCGCTGCCAACGTCGGCATCACCCTGTTGCCCACCCTGGCGATCAAACCACCGGTGGCGCGGTCACAGAACATACATTTGCTAGGCTTCAGCGACTCGCATCCCAGCCGGCAGATTGCCATGCTATGGCGCAGGAGTTCGGCGATGGCCGGGTTCCTGATGGAGCTGTCGAAGGTATTCTCCGAGTTGCCGGCGGAGTTGTTCTCGCCTACTCCCGAAATCGGCCCGCAGCCTCCCCGCTCCGCCGACGGAGAATCCACCGGCAAACGCCACTGAAGTTTCACACCAGGACAACCAAGAACGCCATGACCACAGCATCCAAACTGCAACAACTCCGCGAACTTTCCGTAGTGGTCGCCGATACCGGCGACTTCGACGCGGTCAAGCGCCTGCGCCCGGTCGATTGCACCACCAACCCCACCCTCGTGCGCAAGGCGCTGGATCTGCCGGTCTATGCGGAGGCGATCGAAAAAGAACTGGCCTGGGCGCGCACCCAGTCGGGCGACAAACAGGCGCTGGTCGAAGAAGTGGTGGATCGTCTCACCATCGCAGTGGGTTCGGCCCTGGCCGGACTCGTTCCCGGACGCGTGTCGACCGAAGTGGATGCCGACCTGGCCCACGACACCGAAGCGACGGTGAAGAAGGCGCACAAGTTCATCGACATGTACGCCGCGGGCGGCATCGGCCGCGAGCGCATCCTGATCAAGGTCGCCGCCACCTGGGAAGGCGTGGAAGCGGCGCGCCAGCTGCAGCGCGACGGCATCGATTGCAACCTGACCCTGATCTTCAACCGCACCCAGGCCCTGGCCTGTTCGGAAGCGGGCGCGTTCCTGATTTCGCCGTTCGTGGGCAGGATCCTGGACTGGTACGTGGCGCGCGGGCAGACGCCGGCGAACATCGATGCGGACCCGGGCGTTGTGTTCGTGCGCGGCGTCTACGACGAGTTCAAGCGTCGCGGTTCCAGCACCGTGGTGATGGGCGCCTCGTTCCGCTCCACCGCGCAGATCGAAGCTCTGGCCGGTTGCGACCGCCTGACCATTTCGCCGGACCTGCTGGAGAAACTCGAGGCCGAAACCGGCGAACTGCCGCGCAAGCTTTCTCCTTCCAAAGCCGAAGCCAATACCGATGCGCCCATCGACGCGGCGCGCTTCGCCAAAGACCTGGCCGACGACCCGATGGCAGCGGAAAAACTGCGCGATGGCATCGCCGCCTTCGCCAAGGATCTGGTGGGCCTGCGCCAGACCATCGCCGACCGACTGTCCGCTACTGCGTGAAGCTGCGCACCGTCCTGTTCGCCGCCGCCGCGCTGGTGGCGCTGGTCTGGTGGTCTTCATCGCGTTCGCCGCAATCAGCGGTACAGGCATCGGCAGCCAGTGAGGGCTGTCCGCTTCCACCCAAAGTGAACAAGGGAAGCGCGCCGTTGCAAAGCGATGTGCCCAGTTCGCTGCGTCCCTTCACGCTGGCGGCGGCCACCTTGAAGCCGCTGGCCGGCTTCAGCGTCGATGCGCGCGTGCTTTCGCGCGAGGATTACCGCATGGGCCGGGAGGCGGAACTGTCGCCCACCGACCTGGCGTTGGGATGGCAGCGCATGCGCGAAGACGAAGTGCTCGCGCAGCTGAGCATCAGCCAGTCCTCGCGCTGGTACAACTATCGTTGGGATCGGGAACCGCCGCTACCGCCGCACGAGATCGCCACCAGCAGCGCCAACATGCACATGATTCCCGCCGATGCGGCCGTGGCCGATGCGCTGGATGCGATACGCAAAGGCGACAACGTGCGCATCGATGGCTGGCTGATCGAAGCCAGCACAGCCGACGGCTGGCGCTGGCGCAGCTCCACCACCCGCGAGGACACCGGCAGTGGCGCCTGCGAGGTGATCTACGTGTGCGCCATCAGCCGCCTGTAAGCGTCAGAGTTCCGCCGGGCTCTTGATCGGCGCCAGCACGACCTTGTTGCGCCCATCGCGCTTGGCCGCATACAGCGCGCGGTCGGCGCGTTCCAATGCTGGGGCAGGGGTAAGTTCGTGCGGCAGGCGCGACGCCACGCCCACGCTTACCGTCAGTTTTATCGGCTGGCCTTGCCACTGGCAGACCGACTGCTCGATCTGCGCGCGAATGCGCTCGCCGATTTCCCAGGCCTGCGCGTCCTTCGGGCCCGGCAGCAGCACCAGGAATTCTTCGCCGCCGTAACGCGCCAGCACGTCGCCGGGGCGCAGCGCCGCGGTCAGCAGTCCGGCCAGATGCTTGAGGCACTGGTCGCCACACGCATGCCCCAGGGTGTCGTTGACTTGCTTGAAACGGTCGACATCGACGAACAGCAACGCCAACGCCTGGTCCTTCTTGTGCGCCTCCAGGAACGCCTGGGCCAGCACCAGGTCGATCGCGTTGCGGTTGAGGATGCCGGTCAAGGCATCCAGTTCGGCCGACCGGCGCAGCTTCTGATTTTCGCGTGCTTCGGCGACCTGCTGCAGCACCAGATGACCGAACTGGGACGCCAGCGTCAGCTCTTCCTCGCTGAAGGGTAGCGAGCCGACACGCTCCAGCAAGGCCACGCCGCTCTCGCCTTTTCCGGTCGTCAGCGGCACGGCACCGTAGGTCATCGCCACGCGCGGCGCAGTTCCCGGCGCGGAGTTGAGGATCAGCTCGGTCATGGGCTGCTTGCGCTTGGCTACCGCACGCAGGGTCGCATCGTTGGCATCGATCAGGGCGGCCACGCGCGAGGTGTGGGTGACCGGCTCGGTGATACGCGACTGATCGTAACCGGGGCGCGACAGGATGATCGTCGCCGAATTCAGCTGCAGCCACGGCAGCAAGCGTTCCATCGCCAACTGCACGGCATACCATTCCATGTCCTTGGAAGCCACGTCGCGCAGCCGCGTGCGCAGGTTTTCCGCCAGTTCCGCATAGGCGCGCTGCTGCAACAGACGCTGTTCGCTGGCCTTGCGTGCGTTGCGTTCGCGTTCGTGCTTGAGGCGGAAATCGGCGATCTGCCCCACCAGCGCCACCACCAGCACCACCGCCACCAGCACCAGCCCGATCTGGTAGCCGAAGCGGCCCCAGAACGGGTGCGCCATGCCGCGTACGCTAAGTTCGAACAGGGTCGAACTGATGCCCAGCAGGATCAGCGCCGCCAGCAACGGCCAGCCCAGCCACTGCTTGCGCAGGATCGCGCTGGCGAACGCCAGGATGGCCAGCAGCGCGGCCGAGGCCCAGCAAGCGATCACCATGATCTGCATGGCCTGCGGCGGAAAGCGCAGACCCAACAAGCAAGCTACCGCCAAAGCGACCATCGCCGAGGCGCCGGCCGGCGGCACCCAGCGCAGCCACACATCGTCAGGGCGCCTGCCCGCGAAATCCCGAGCCGTGCAGATTCCAGCAGCGCTGACCAGCAACATCACGATGTTCCCACCCTGCGCACCCAGCGGTTTCAGCCAGCCCAGCCAGGGAATGGTGTAGGCGTGGCCGTTGACGATCAGCATCAGCAGCAACGACGATCCCACCAACGCCAGAAAACTCAGGAACGCCTGTTCGCGCGCGCCGAAGGCCAGCGACAGCGAAACGATGGCCAGTACCAGCAAGCTGGCGTACAAGGCGATGCACACCGCTAGCTCGCGTTTGTCCTGTTCGTCGCCCAGCGCCATGCGCACTACCTGCGGCCGCAGGGTGCGCGCCAGGTCGGTACTGGCCAGCACGTCCACGCTCACCGGGCCCTGCCAATGCGCAGGCAAGGTCTGTTCGAACGCCATCGGCAGCAAACCGTCGTGCGGGCGGGGGTCGTAGAAATTCTGCGGGGGCGGATGCCAGTCGCCGACCTGCATCTGCAACCGCTTCAGTTCCACCCGATTGAAGCGCAACTGCCATGGCGAACCGTCCGGATTGCGCGCAGGCAAGGTGAAGCGGATGCGGAACCTCGCCGGGCTGCCATCGGTCGGCAACACCACGCCGCGGCCGTCCAGGCTCAGATGCGCGCGAGGCGTCTCATCCAGCAGTTCCAGTGCCACCGGCACCTTCAGCACCGGCGCCGGGTCACTGTGCCCGGCCTGCGCCAAGCCTGCTGCCACCAGGCCGGCCAAGCCCAGCAGCGCCAGAGCCAGCCCGCGAAATCGCGCGCTCCCGCCTGTCGCCCGCCCGTCGGTCCGCAACCTCCCCTCAACCTGCGACAGGCAGCGCACCCGTATCTCCCTGACCGTGTTCCTGGCTGGCCTGCTCGAGTGCAAGCTCTTTCAGGCATGCCTCGGCCTGGTCGACATATGGATCCGGCACGCAGACCCGCAGGATGCCGAACAGCGGCAGCTCGCCGGCGCCGCCCAGCAACGATTCGCCGAAAATGAACACCGGAATTTCCATGCCTTCCAGGGCATGCTTGGCCAGGTGGGCTTCGATCAGATTGTTGGCGCGATAGACGACTTGCACGGCGGCTCCCCGGACAGCAGCACCAGAATAACCACAGTTCGGAACAAAACCACGGTCTGCCCGCAAGAAGTAAACAGGCGCGTCGGCTAAACTGTGACCCCGAACGCAAGGCTCCCGCACCGCATGTCCGCCGCCTCTCCCGACCCCTCCGCGCTTCACGATGCCCACGCAAACCCGGCGGCCGGCGAGAAGAACGACTTCATTCGCCAGATCGTCCGCGAGGACCTGGGCAGCGGCAAGCACGCGGTCGTGCACACGCGCTTCCCGCCCGAGCCCAACGGCTACCTGCACATCGGCCACGCCAAGGCGATCTGCCTGAACTTCGGCATTGCCGGCGAATTCGGCGGCATCTGTAATCTGCGTTTCGACGACACCAACCCAGCCAAGGAAGATCCCGAGTTCGTCGCCGCCATCCAGGACGACGTGCGCTGGCTGGGCTTCGAGTGGGCTTCGCTGCGCCATGCCTCCGACTATTTCGAGGTGTATTACCTGGCCGCCGAAAAGCTGATCAACGACGGCCTGGCCTACGTGGACGACCTGGACGTGCAGGCCATGCGCGAATACCGCGGCACGCTGACCACGCCGGGTCGCGAATCGCCTTTCCGCAATCGCTCGGTGGAAGAGAACCTGGACCTGTTCCGGCGCATGCGCGCGGGCGAGTTCGCCGACGGCGCGCGCACCCTGCGCGCCAGGATCGACATGGCCAGCGGCAACATGAACCTGCGCGACCCGGCGCTGTACCGCATCAAGCACGTCGAACACCAGAACACCGGCAATGCCTGGCCCATCTATCCGATGTACGACTTCGCCCATGCCCTGGGCGATGCGATAGAAGGCATCACCCATTCGCTGTGCACGCTGGAATTCGAGGACCACCGCCCGTTGTACGACTGGTGCGTGGACAAGGTGGCGCTGACCGCGCACCCCGAACTGCTGCAACCCTTGCTGGATCGCGGCCTGCCGAAGGAAGCGGCCAAGCCGCGCCAGATCGAATTCTCCCGCCTCAACATCAACTACACGGTGATGAGCAAGCGCAAGCTGACCACGCTGGTTGGCGACAAGCTGGTGGACGGCTGGGACGATCCGCGCATGCCGACTTTGCAAGGCCTGCGCCGCCGCGGCTACACGCCGGCATCGCTGCGCCTGCTGATCGACCGGGTGGGCATCAGCAAACAGAATTCGCTGATCGACTTCAGCGTGCTGGAAGGCAGCTTGCGCGACCACCTGGACGCGGCTGCGCCGCGGCGCATGGCGGTGGTGGATCCGGTCAAGCTGGTGCTGGCCAACCTGCCGGAAGATCACGACGAAACGCTGACTTTTTCCAACCATCCGAAGGACGAATCCTTCGGCAAGCGCCAGATTCCGTTCTCGCGCGAGCTGTGGATCGAGCGCGAGGATTTCGCCGAAGTCCCGCCCAAGGGCTTCAAGCGCCTGATTCCCGGCGGCGAAGTGCGCCTGCGCGGCGCCGGCATCGTGCGCTGCGATGAAGTGGTCAAGAACGAGGCTGGCGAAATCGTCGAGCTGCGCGGCTGGCTGGACCCCGAATCGCGCCCCGGCATGGAAGGCGCCGAGCGCAAGATCAAGGGCACCATCCACTGGGTCAGCGCCAGGCACGCGGTGCCGAGCGAATTCCGTCTGTACGACCGCCTGTTCACCGTGCCCGATCCGGACGACGAATCGGAAGGCAAGACCTACCAGGACTACCTGAATCCCGAATCGCGCAAGTCGGTGCGAGGTTACGTGGAACCGGCGGCCGCCAGCGCTCGACCGGAGCAGTCGTTCCAGTTCGAGCGTCTCGGTTATTTCGTCGCCGACCGCCTTGACCACCTCAACAGTGCACCCGTATTCAACCGCAGCGTTACGTTGCGGGATACGTGGGCGGCGAAGGCCTAAGATGTATTCGAACCTGCCCGCGCAGAGACGTGCGGTGCAGGCAGGGCCGCACCTCCGGATAGCCGCCGCAATAACTCGATCGTCATTCCCGCGAAGGCGGGAACCCAGCGACTTGAGGCTCGACGTGCACGAGTCACTGGATCCCCGCCTTCGCGGGGACGACGGCACTCCCAATCCAACCCAAGGAATTCGGCTATGCAAAGCATGACCCGGCTTTTCCTGCTGATCGCTCTCGCACTTTCGCTGGCCGCCTGTGCGGCCCCTTCGGCCACCGAACCGGCCACCGGCAACCTCGCAGGCACCACCCCGCCTGCGCCGCCCGCGCCCCCCAAAGCCCCGCCACCGATGTCCTCGCCGCTACCGCCGCGCGAAGTCCGGCAGGAAGTGGTCGTGAACACCTCCTGCAAGACCAGCGCCGATTGCGCGGTGAAGAACGTCGGCAACTGCTGCGGCGCCATGCCTGCCTGCGTGAACAAGGACAGCCCGACGGATCCTGCGGCCGTGCAGGCCGCGTGCTCGGCCAAGGGCATGATGGGCGTATGCGGCTTCGCCGAGATCAGCGCCTGCCAGTGCGACAACGGCCAATGCGCGCCAGCCGGCGACGCCACCAAGGTCCAGTGATGCTCTACGCGCAAGTCCATCTGACCCTGCCCGCCTGGGTGCATGAAAGCGTCGATGCATCGCTGGCCTACGCCAGCGATGCCGACAAGGTGGCGCTGGCCATCGAACTGTCGCGCATCAATATCGATGCCAATACCGGCGGACCGTTCGGCGCCGTGGTGTTCGGACCGGACGACCGCATCATCTCGGTTGGCGTCAATCGCGTGCTGCCGCAGAACACTTCGCTGGCCCATGCCGAGAACATGGCCTACATGCTGGCCCAGCAGCGCCTGCAAACTGCGCGCCTCAACGAGCGCGTCGGCGGAACGGTAACCCTGGCCACCTCATCGCAACCGTGCTGCCAGTGCTACGGCGCCACCGTCTGGGCCGGCATCGACCGCCTGCTGATCGGCGCGCGCGCAGAAGACGTGATGGAGTTGACCGAGTTCGACGAAGGCCCGCTTCCGGCCGACTGGATCGGCGAGTTGAACAAGCGCGGCATCGAAGTGGTGCGCGACCTCAACCGCGACGCGGCCCGCGACGTCCTGCGCACCTATGGCGAACGCGGCGGCGACCGTTATTGACGCCGTCAGCTTGGGTAGGTGCGACGTAAGTCGCGAATCGATAGCCCGTCGATTCCCGGCGATTAGGTTGCCAATAGACTGTTTCGCGACTCACGTCGCTCCTACGACGCGGAATCGCTCATGACTGGCCTGCTCTGCTATTGCCGGCCGGGCTTCGAGCCTGAGCTTGCGGCAGAGCTGGGCGAACGCGCCGCTCTCGCCGGCCACCCTGGCTATTCGCGCACCGAACGCAACAGTGCCTACGCAGTCTTCGTCTGCGACGACAGTGCAGGCCTTTCGAAGGCGTTGCCTTGGCGTGAACTGATCTATGCGCGACAGAAGTTGCAGTTGATCGCCGAGCTGCGCGGACTCGATCCGAAGGACCGCATCACGCCCATGCTCGCGGCATTGGCGGGGCAATCGCGCTTCGGCGATCTGTGGGTGGAGCACCCCGACTCGGACGCCGCCAAACCGTTGGCCGGTTTGGCGCGCAGCTTCGGCAATGCCTTGCGCCCCGCGTTGCGCAAAGCCGGCCTGATGACGGACAAGGAAAATCCGAAGCTTCCCCGCCTGCACGTCGTTTTCGTCGACGGCGACCATGCCTTCCTGGCCATTGCCGATCCGCAGGACGGATCTCCCTGGCCGCTCGGCATCCCGCGTTTGAAGTTGCTTTCGGACGCCCCTTCGCGTTCGGCCTTGAAGCTCGAAGAAGCCCTGCTGACGCTGCTGGACGCGCAGGAGCGCGAAACGCTGTTGAAAGCCGGCATGACCGCGGCCGACCTGGGCGCCGCGCCGGGCGGATGGACCTGGATCCTCACCCGCCACCACCTGCGCGTTGTCAGCGTGGACAACGGACCCCTGCGCCAGAACGTGATGGACAGCGGTCTGGTCGAACACCTGCGCGCGGACGGCTTCCAGTGGAAGCCTTCGCAACCGCTGGACTGGATGGTCTGCGACATGGTGGAACAACCCCGGCGCGTGGCCGAGCGCATGGCCACCTGGTTCCGCGAAGGCTGGTGCAAACATGCGGTGTTCAACCTGAAGTTGCCGATGAAGAAGCGCTGGGACGAGACCCAGTTGTGCCTGGATCTTTTCGCCGAACAATCCGAAAGGCCGTTGACCCTTCGCTCCAAGCAGCTTTACCACGACCGCGAGGAAATCACCGTCTTCGCTTCGACCGCGAAACTGTAGAGCCGCGCTTGCCGCACTGCACGCCTTTGTACAGCCGAGCTTGCTCGGCTGCCCTTCGCGGTAAAATCAACAGCAGCCGAACAAGCTCGGCTCTACAAGAAATCGGAGATCGCCAATGAACGTAAGGGACAGCAACGGCACCGCTCTGGCCGAAGGCGATTCGGTCACCGTGATCAAGGACCTGAAGGTCAAAGGCACTTCGCTGACAATCAAGCGCGGCACCTTGATCAAGGGCATCCACCTGACCGACGACGAGGAAGAGATCGAGTGCAAGGTGGAGAAGATCAAGGACCTTGTGCTGAAAACCTGCTTCTTGAAGAAGGCCTGAGCCATGGCCGCCACCTGGATCACCATCGCCGCCTCCTCGCTGCCCGAAATCATCCGTATGGCGCGCCCATTGTTCACCCGCACCTCGCAGGCCGACAACAACCATCAGTCCAGAATCGACCTGATCGGCGAGCAGATCGCCCAACTGCAGGATGCGGCGACGCAGAATGCCGATTCCATCAGGAAGCTGGCCACCGACATGCAGAAGACCATCGAGGTGCTGCAGGTGGGCGCGGACCAGGCCGAGCGCCGATTGCGCCGCGCCAGCCAAATGACCTTGATCGCGACCACGGTCGCAGTTCTGGCTTTTGCCCTGGCCGCCTACGCGCTGGCGCGCTGAACGGCCCCGCCGGCGCCGCCGGGGTCTCATTCCCTGCAACGCCGCCGTGGCAATCTATTCTCCTGAAAAAGGACCGCGGCCATGCAACCCATCGAACTCAAGGACCCCGCCGGGTTCGCCAACGAATTCCTGCGACTGACCCTGCTGCAGGGATTCCAGTCTTTGACCAAGCGTGATCTGGAACTGCTGATCTTCGTGTTGCTGGAGCGCGACGGCGCCATCCAGCGCAGCGACTCCAACGCGGCAGCCGCATTGCGGCTGCGGGTGACGCCGGCCAAGGTCAAGGCCTTGCGCCGCGACGGTTACGCCCGCTGGCGGGCGCTGGTGCCGGAGGAAAGCGACGCGGCCCTGCAACGCATCGTGGCCAGCGTGCTGACCGAAGAAAACCTGCGCTCCGGCGCCAAGCATGTCAGCGAGCGCGCCAAGAAGGAGGGCTTCCTGGCCGTGCGCGTGGAGCACCCGGACGACCAGCAGCAGTTCGAGCAGGCCATCCTGGATGTGGGCGCATTGCCGGTGTACGAGCGCAACCGCGAAGTGGTGGCGGTGCGTTTCGACACGCTGCTCAAGATCGCCGAGAAATGGGGTTACCTGCAGCCCGATCCGAAAGCGATCGCCGACGAGTTGAACAAGCTGGCGCCCGCCGCCGAAGAAGTCGCCGACCTGCTGAAGAAGGATGTGACCAAATTGCGCTGGCAGGAAGTGCGCAACGCGCTCAACAGCCTGGGGGCCAAGGCGATTGCGAGCACCGCAGAAGGCGGTTTGAAGGGCGTGCTGAAGATCGTGTTTCCGTTTATTCCTGGGTGAGGCTTTACGGCGGGCTAGCGCTCCGTTCGTGGTGAGCCTGTCGGAGAACCCTTTCGTGGTGAGCCTGTCGAAGAACCCGTTCGTGGTGAGCCTGTCGAAGAACCCGTTCGTGGTGAGCCTGTCGAACCACGCTCTTGGCGCACTTCCTCCGTTCAAGGCAAGCTCTGGTTCACGCGAAAAGCGTGGTTCGACAGGCTCACCACGAACGGGATCTTGGACAGGTCCACCACCAATGGGCGTTTTTGTTCGAACGCAGCTCTTTTTCTAGGTGGGCAAATAAGCCAGGGCCTACAACCCCGAAGCCTTGCGCCAGAACAGCGCCGCCAGCGGTGGAATCTTCCCGGCCATACCCAGCACGAACCCACGCAACAGCGTGGCGTGCATTTCGTCGTTGGAGAACACCTGGTTGATGCCGTCGAACGCATATGCCGCTGCCGCATTCTCGCTGCGGCACTCGCGCGCCCAGCGTGCGAGACGGTGCGGCGAGGACCAGTCCGCACGCCGCGATTGCGCATCGGCGATGGCGTCGCGCAACCTCGTCACATCGCGCAAGCCCAGGTTGACCCCCTGCCCGGCCAGTGGATGCACCACATGCGCCGCATCGCCCATCAGCAACACTTTGCCGGAGACATAGGCGTCAGCCAATTGACGGCGCAGAGGGAAGGCGGCACGGCGCGAGACCACGCGCACTTCGCCCAACCGCGCTTCGAAGGCGCTGGTGAGTTCGCGGTCGAAGGCATCGTCCGGCAGCGCCAACACGCGATCGGCTTCCGCGTTGGGCAGGGTCCAGACGATGGAACTGCGCCCGTCCGCGAATGGAAGGAAAGCCAGCGGGCCGCCCGGCAGGAACCGCTGCCACGCGGTCTGTTCGTGCGGCTTCTCGGTTTCGACGAAAGCCACCACGCCGCGCTGCAAGTAGTCGTGCGCGGACACTTGCAGGCCCGCCAGCTGGCGCAAGGTGGAATCGGCGCCGTCGGCGGCGATAGCCAGACGCGCTTCCAGACGCGTGCCATCGTCCAGCCGCAGGCGCACGCCGGCGTCGGTCGACGCATCGCCCTGCTCCATCGATTCGACCCGCGCCGGGCAATGCAGGCGCACGCCTGCCGCTGGCAGCGCGGCCCACAGGCGATCGGCCAGAAGGTTGTTCTCGACGATCCAACCCAGTTGCTCGCGGCCCAACAGGTCGGCATCGAACGACAATTCCCCGCCCCCCGACGCATCCCACACCCGCATCCGGCGGTAAGCCTGCGTACGTGCGTCGCGAACCGACTCCCAGACTACCAGGCTATCCAACAAAGCCGCATTGTCCGGCGCGAAGGCATAGACACGCAGGTCGGGTGTGTCGACCAACCAATGCGCAGGCTCGCGGCCTTCGACCAGTGCGACTTCCAGGCCCAGTTTGGCCAGCGACAACGCGCAGGCCGCACCCACTACGCCGCCGCCGACGATGACTACATCAAGGCCGCGGCGCCTCATGGGTGTGCCTCTTCAATGGTTCCGACCGACGCGCGAAGAGCAAATCCCCCCTGCCCCCCTTTTTCAAAGGGGGGGACGGCGCGGGCGGCCTGTATTCCGAATGACGTCGGCAGAGGCATCGGTTCGCGCATTGTTTTCCAGAAGGCATGACCACTCCCCCTTTGAAAAAGGGGGGCAGGGGGGATTTGCTCTTCGCGCATTCCAGAAACGCTCATCGGCACAACTCCGGCACCTCGCCGCGGAAGCCCATCGCCCCGCCCACCAGCATCGACTGCAATGCGGTCGAATTGTCGGCCGCCATCAAACCCAGGCTGCGCAGCGGCCGCATCAGCGGCGATGCATTGCCGGTGATCCGTGCAAGGCCATCGGAGAATTCCAGCGTACGTCGCCGGTCCTCGCTGCGCCGTTGCGCGTAGCGGTCCAGCAATGCCGGTGCGCCCGGATCGGGCGCATGTTCGATCAATTCGGCCAGGGTCAATGCATCGCGCAAACCCAGGTTGAAACCCTGCGCGCCGATGGGATGGATGGTCTGCGCGGCATTGCCCAGCAGCACCGCGCGCGCGGCGGTGGTACGTTCGGCCACCACTTTGACGATGGGATAGAGGCTGCGTTCCCCAGTGGCGAGGAAGCGACCGACCCGCCAGCCGAACACGCGCTGGATCCGCTCCATCCATGCCGCATCGTTCAGCGCAGCCACCGCTTCGGCTTGCTCGTTGGCCACGCCGTGGACCACGCCGAAATGGCGGTCGCCGCGCGGCAGCAATGCGGTCGGGCCGTGTTCGCCGAAACGCTCGTAAGCGGTGCCGTCCGGCGCCTGTTCGGCGCGCATGCGGGCGACGAACAGGGTCTGCTGGTAGTCGTGCTCGCTGACGGCGATGCCCAAGGCCTCGCGCAAGCCGCTGCGCGTGCCGTCGGCAGCCACCAGCAGGCGCGCGGAGACTTCCCGTTCGCCTTGCGCATCGGCGATGCGCAGGCTGCGCGATTGTTCCTGCGATCGGCCCAGGCCGACGAAACGCGCAGGTCGGTACCGGGTGAGCCGTTTCAGTTCTGACAAACGCGCTTCCAGCGCCTCGCCGAAATCGCGTGCCACCACCACTTGCCCGAAAGCCTCGCGCCCGTAGTCGGCCGCTTCCAGCCGCGTCCTGCCGAAGTCGCCCTGGCGGCTGACGTGGATGCGCCGGATCGGGCCGGTGGGCGCATGCAGCTTGGCCATCACCCCCAGCGCGGTCAGCGCGTTGACCGTGGCGCCGGCGAAGCTGAGGTTGCGCTGGTCGAACACCGCCGGCATGACGCCGCCTGGCGTGGCTTCCACCAGACCGACGTCCAGGCCCAGGCGATCCAGCGCAATGGCCAGGCTGGCGCCGACCAAGCCGCCGCCGACGATGAGTACGTCGTGTGTGCATACATCGTGTTTTTCGGTCATGTCCCTATGATAAGCCCGCTGCGGTGGGCTCTCCGTTAGAATGAGCGCCTGAGCTTCCCGGATAGGCCTTGCATGAAC
>Ga0209257_1000568_pt1 | contig 62433 bp, 53 predicted proteins | sample AraplaCvi_mCL_r2_FD_184277 | JGI IMG/M metagenome (GOLD analysis project Ga0209257, IMG submission 184277) | Arabidopsis root microbial communities from North Carolina, USA - plate scrape MF_Cvi_mCL_r2 (SPAdes) (version 2) | ecosystem: Host-associated > Plants > Roots > Endosphere | place: USA...
ATTGGGGACGGCGCTCAACTCGCTTCGCTCAAACAGGCGCGCCTCTTCGCCCCAATTCTGCTCCGGTGCTCGGCGTGCTTTACGGCTCGAAGGTCAAGGGCGAAAAGCAAGATCACGAGCAACGGCAACGGCAACGGCAACGGCAACAGCAACAGCAACAGCGCGGGCGTGATGCCCGCCATCCCACTAACGCGCGACAATCCACGCCCATGAACGATGCCCGCACCCGCCAGGCCGACGCCCTCATCGAAGGACTGCAGCGCGAACACCGCGGCAAGCTCACCGTCTTCCTGGGCGCCGCCCCCGGCGTGGGCAAGACCTACGCCATGCTCACGCGCGCCCGCGACCAGCTCCAGCGCGGCGTGGACGTGGTGGTGGGCATCGTCGAAACCCATGGCCGCAGCGAAACCGCCGCCCTGCTCGAGGGCCTGCCGCGCCAGCCGATGCGCGCGGTGACCTACCAGCACCGACGCCTGCAGGAGCTGGACCTGGATGCGCTGCTGCAGCGCAAGCCGGCACTGGCGCTGGTGGACGAGCTGGCCCATCGCAACGTGCCCGGCAGCCGCCACGAGCGCCGCTGGCAGGACGTGGTGGAGCTGCTGGATGCCGGCATCGACGTCTACACCACCATCAACATCCAGCACCTGGAGAGCCTGAACGACGTGGTGCTGCGCATCACCGGCGTGCGCGTGTCCGAGACCGTCCCCGATGCCGTGTTCGACCGCCTGCACGACATCATCCTGGTGGACCTGCCGCCGCGCGAGCTGATCGAGCGCCTGCAGCAGGGCAAGGTCTACCTGCCCGAGCAGGCCGCCCAGGCCCTGCAGGCCTTCTTCTCCCCGGCCAACCTCACCGCCCTGCGCGAGCTGGCCATGCAGGAAGCGGCCGAACGCGTGGACAACGCCCTGCGCGAGTCCGATGCCGCCCGCGGCCAGGTCGGCGTGCCGCTGCGCCGACGGGTGCTGGTGGCCATCGATGGCGCCGGCCAGTCCGAGTACATGGTGCGCGTGGCGCGCCGCCTGGCCGAGCGGCGCGGCGCGCCGTGGACGGTGGTAACGGTCCAGCGCCGCGCCTACGGCGAGGCCACCCAGGAAGAGATCGACCGCGCCTTCGCGCTGGCGCGCCGCCTGGGGGGCGAGACCGCCCTGCTGCACGGCCCTGGCATCGCCGACCTGCTGCTGGACTACGCCGGCCAGAACGGCGTGTCCACGCTGGTGCTGGGGCGCACCCGCGAGCGCCCGCTGGCGCGCATGTTCAACCGCACCCTGACCCAGCAGCTGATCCAGCGCGGGGCGCACCTGGAGATCAACATCGTCAGCACCCCGGTGGAACGCGCACGCGCGCGCCGGGCGGCGCTGCAGCACGCCGGCAGCCGCCTGCGCGCCAACGATGCGGCGCTGTCGGTGCTGGCCACCCTGTGCGCGATCGGGCTGTCCTGGCTGACCGAGCGCTGGCTGGGGCTGGACGACCTGTCGATGATCTTCATCGTGGCGGTGCTGATGGTCGCCGCGCGCACGCGCATGGCCGCGGCGATGCTGACCGCCGCGCTGTGCTTCATCGGCTACAACTTCTTCTTCATCGAGCCACGCTTCACCTTCCACATCACCGCGCGCCAGGGCGTGGTCACGGTCTTCATGTTCCTGGCCGCCGCCCTGGTCGCAGGGCGCCTGGCCTCGCGCCTGCGCATGCAGGTGCTGGCCCTGCGCGCGGCCAACCGCCATGCCAACGCCCTGCAGGAACTCGGGCGCCAGCTGGGCAGCGCCGCCGACCTGGGCCAGGTGCTGGGCGCCGGGCGCAAGGTCATGGCCCATGCGCTGGATGCGCGCGTCTGGATCCGCGCCGGCCAGCAGATCGCCGGCGACGAGGAGACCCTGTCGGCCACCGACCTGGCCGCCGCCGACTGGGCCCAGCGCCACGGGCAGGTCAGCGGCCGCCACACCGACACCCTGGCTGCGGCCGGCTGGTCGTTCCTGCCGATGCTGGGCGAAAAGGGCCCTGTTGGGGTGGTCGGCCTGCGCACGGAAGCGGACGGTACCGCGCAGAACTTCGAGCAACGCCGCCTGGCCGAAGCCATGGTCGAGGATATCGCCCAGGCCGTGCAGCGCACCCGGCTGGTGGCCGACCTGGAGCAGGCGCGCATGTCCGGCGAGACCGAGCGCCTGCGCTCGGCGCTGCTGTCCTCGGTCTCGCACGACCTGCGCTCGCCGCTGGCGGCGATGATCGGCTCGGCCAGCAGCCTGACCGGCTATGCCGAGTCGATGCCGGCCGAGGATCGCCGCGCGCTGCTGGACACCATCCTGACCGAAGGCGAGCGGCTGGACCGCTACATTCAGAACCTGCTGGACATGACCCGCCTCGGCCATGAAGGCCTGAGCCTCAACCGCGACTGGATCGGCGCCGACGAGCTGATCGGCTCGGCCGCCCGCCGCCTGCAGCGCTACCAGCCCGAGGCCAAACTGCGGATCGACATCGCGCCGCACCTGCCCGCGCTGTGGGTGCATCCGGCGCTGGTGGAGCAGGCGGTATTCAACGTGATGGAGAACGCGGTGAAGTTTTCGCCACCGCAGGCGCCGGTGGAGGTGGAGGTCCGCCAGGTCGAGGGCGGCCTGCGCATCGACGTGTGCGATGCCGGGCCGGGCATTCCCGAGGCCGAGCGCGCGCGCATCTTCGACATGTTCTACAGCGTCGAGCGCGGCGACCGCGGCCGCCATGGCACCGGCCTGGGGTTGACCATCTGCCAGGGCATGATCGGCGCGCACGGCGGCAGCGTGGAGGCGCTGCCCGGTCGCGACGGCCGCGGTACCCTGATCCGCATGACCCTGCCGCTGCTCAACCCCATGCCCGAAGACGAGGTGGACGATGGCCAGTGAGCGGGTCGGTTCGGTGCCCCCGGCGCGCATCCTGGTCATCGACGACGAGGTGCAGATCCGCCGCATCCTGGACATCAGCCTGCGCGCGGAGGGCTACGAGGTGCAGCAGGCCGCCACCGGCCAGGAAGGACTGCGCAGCCTGCGCAACCCGGGCGCGGACCTGGTCATCCTGGACCTGGGCCTGCCGGACATGGAAGGCCACCAGGTGCTGGCCGAGCTGCGCCGCTGGAGCCAGGCGCCGGTGATCATGCTGAGCGTGCGCGCTGGCGAGTCGGAGAAGGTCGCCGCCCTGGACGCCGGCGCCAACGACTACGTCACCAAGCCCTTCGGCACCCAGGAACTGATGGCGCGCGTGCGTCGGTTGCTGCGCCAGCAGGTCAGCAGCGGCGAGGCGGCCATGCCGATGTTCGACGATGGCCATCTGCACGTGGACCTGGTCAAGCGCGAGGTGCGCCTGGACGGCGCGCCGGTGGCGCTGACACGCAAGGAGTACGCCCTGCTCGGGCTGCTGCTGCGCAACGCCGGCCGCGTCATCACCCAGCCGCAGATCCTGCAGGAGGTCTGGGGGCCCACGCATACCGCCGACACGCACTATCTGCGCATCCTGGTCGGCAAGCTGCGCCACAAGCTGGGCGACTCGGCGCTGTCGCCGCGCTACATCGTCACCGAACCCGGCGTGGGCCTGCGCTTCATCGCCTGAGCCTTGGGGCGAGGGCAGCGTGAAGCGCCGGCGACGTTCTGCAATTGCAGGGCGATGGCTCGCAAAGCGGCTTCGAAGGCGCTTTACCAGCCAGCGCCACCTCGGTGCGCGCTGCGGGCATCGCGCGTAGCAGGAACAAACGCGCGGAACCGAAAGATGGTTCTCGCGATGGCGGAGACGATGACCCGCACGCGCGCGGTTTGTGTGGTCAGGTGTACGGACTTCGTTAGGCAGCCTGGCCCTGAGCCGGGGATGGCTCCTCGGCTCGGTCAGCCATCCATGGCTGACTCGCCGCCGCGGGCCATCCTGGCCCGCTTTCCGCCATCCCCGACTCAGGTCCAGGCTCGCCAGCTGAAGGATCCGGAGTTCTTCGATCCGGAGCCTTCCAATCTGACGCGCGCGGCAGCGGTCGGCGGGCGGTGGCCGCGTCAAGCGAGGCAGGAGCCGAACGCCTCAAGGCAGGGCAGGATGCCCTGACCGAGGGAAGAGCGGCGACCGCCCGACGGAGCGCCGCCCCTCCGAAGCCAGGAGTCAACCCGCCGCCCTTCCTGGAATGGGAAAGAACCCAACAAAAAGCCCGCCTTGCGGCGGGCTTTCGCGGAAGCATGGATCCCCGCCTGGGCGGGCGTGATCCGATGACAAGGGCGACCGCAACGCGGCCGCGTCATCGGATCACTTGATCTTGCCTTCCTTGTACATCACGTGCTTGCGCACGACCGGGTCGTACTTGCTCATTTCCATCTTGCCCGGGGTGTTCTTCTTGTTCTTGTCGGTCGTGTAGAAGTGACCGGTGCCTGCCGAAGAAATCAGGCGGATCTTGTCGCGCTTGCCTGCCATGATTGATCTCCTTTAGATCTTTTCGCCGCGCGCACGCAGCTCAGCCAGAACGGAGTCGATGCCGTTCTTGTCGATGGTGCGCAGGGAGTGCGCGGAAACCTTCAGCTTGACCCAGCGGTTCTCGCTGGCGACCCAGAAGCGGCGCTCGTGCAGGTTGGGCAGGAAACGACGGCGGGTCTTGTTGTTGGCGTGGGAGACGTTGTTACCCGTCTGCACACGCTTGCCGGACACTTGGCATACGCGGGACATCTGTGCACCTCGATGTGATTTTGATCGCCCATAGCCTGGGAGATGGCGGCCCCGCCACGCGAACGCGGCACACGAACGGGAGTGGATCCACTGTCGTGGGACGGCCTGGATCGATGCTTCCGGGCCATCTGCGGGCCGACCCGATCGCAAGGATGCAGGCCAGCCGGACACAGTGAGCCGCGTATGATGCACGGATTTCCTTTCCTATGCAAGCACTTAGGCCGGCGGCGGTACTGTCCGGCATCCGGCGGTGATCACGTTGGCAGGGTGCCACTGAACCCTGCGCTGTCCGCGGGGCGGCATCCGCCATGAATACGACCAAGCCGTGGAGATCTTCGACGCCCGTGGGCCATGCCAGGTGGGCGCGGTGAACGCGCTGCCGGACCAGGCGCACCAGGAGCGCCTGGCGGCCCTGTTCGACCAGGCCCAGCTGATGGATGAGGCCGGGCGTGAGGCGCTGCTGGCGCAGGCAGCGCGGGAGGGCGCCGGGTTGGGCCAGGCGCTGGACCAGCTGCTGGCGGCGCAGTCGCTGTCCGAGGTGTTGGACGATGCGCTGCAGGTGGACACCCCTGGCGCCGAGGCGCCGCAGGCCGGCGTCGATGCCCGCCTGGGCACGCAGGTCGGGGCCTGGACCCTGGCCGAGCGCCTGCCGGCCGCGTTCGGCTGCCGCTATCGCGCGATCCGGGCGCAGGACCAGCAGCCGGTCGTGCTGCGTTGCCTGCCGCCGGTGCCGCAGACACCGATGCAGGTGGCACGCTTCCTGCGCGAACGGCGCATCGCCGCCACCCTGGTGCACCCGGGCTTGCCGCAATTGGTCGACCAGGGCCTGGACGCCGGCGGCCGCCCCTGGTTCGCCCTGGCCCATGCCGAAGGAGAACCGCTGCTGGCCTGGAGCGAGCGCCAGTCGCTGGCCGTGCCCCAGCTGCTGGCGCTGCTGCTGCAGGCCTGCGAGGCGGTGGCCCATGCCCATGGCCATGCCGTGCTGCACGGGCAGCTGGGTCCGGCGCAGGTGGTGGTCGATGCCGACGGCGCGGTGCGCGTGCTGGGGTTCGGTGAGGGCGGTGCGGCGCCGGGCGCGGGTGCCCCGCGCACCACCGACGATGCGCGCGCGCTGGCAAGCCTGATGCGGACCCTGCTGCGTCGCGCCGCGACCCAGGTCGTGCCGGGCCGCCTGGCCGCGGTGGTGGCCGCAGCCGAGGAGGGCGCCTACTCCAGCGTGGAGCGACTGGCCCTGGACCTGCGCGCGGCCATGGCCGAGGCATCGCCGCACGAGCCGCCGCAGGCGCTTTCCGGCCGGCCTGCGTCGCCAGCGCTGGTCGAACCCGTCCCCGCGCCTGCGTCCGCACCCATGGCCGCACCCAGGCGCCGGGTCCGCTGGCGCAACGTGGCGCTTGCCGCCTCGCTTATCGCCATGGCCGGCACGATCGGCCTGCTGGTGCTGCAGGCGCGCGCACTGCAAGCGCAGGCGGCGCTCGCCCAGGCCCGCGCCGTGCAGGCCTTGCAGGCCCGCGACCAGGCCGTGGCCCTGGCGCGGCGTTCGGCAGCCGAGGTGGAGCGGGTGGCCGCGGCACAGGGCTTCGACCAGCGCGTGTTCGCTGCCGCAGGCAAGGACCTGGGCCTGAGGGCGGCGCTGGAGGAGACCCGCGCATCGCTGGAGCGCGCGCCGCCGGCCGATGGTCTGCAGCATGTCCGCGCGCTGCTGTCGGCCGCATCGGCCTATGGCGCACTGGGGGACAGCGATGCGGCCATCGCCAGCCTGCAGGCGGCGATGGCGCAGCAGGCGCGCGGGCGCGGCGCGGCCACGCAGGAGCGCGCCCAGGTCCGCGCCGGCCTGGCCGAGCACACGCTGACCCGCGATCCACGACAGGCCCTGGCCTGGGCCAACGAGGCCGTGGCGCTGCTGCGCGCCGACCCCGGCGCGGCGCCGCAGGTGCTGGCCTGGGCCTACGGCGTGCTGGCGCGTACCCAGGCCAACCTGGAGGACCTCAACGGCGCCGTCGCCAGCACGCGCCTGCAGCGCCAGAGCCTGCTGGAAGCCGGCGCGCTGCCCAATGCCGCGGCGGTGGTGCAGTCGCATGTGGACGAGTCGCGCCTGCTGGCGCGGCTGGGGCGGATCGAGCAGGCGCTGGCGGCGCAGGAGCAGGCCATCTCTCTGCGCGGGCGCGACAGCGGCCTGGGGGCGGTCGATACCCTGCTGGAGCGCAACGACTACGCCGAGCTGCTGCTGCGCGCCGGCCGCTGGCAGCAGGCCCTGGCCCAGTTCCAGGTCGCGCACACCGGCCTGGCCGCGCTACGCGGCGTGCAGGACCAGGCGACCCGGCAGGCGGCCTTGGGGCTGGCGCGCGCTCAGGCGGCGCTGGCGGGGGAGCGAGGAGTGAGCGGGGAAGAGTGAGGAGTGAGCGGAGAGGAGTGAGGAGTGAGGAAGGCGCGTGGGCTGTGAGCGCTTTGCAGCGGTCGGGCCGGAGCGTTGCTTCACCTGCATGGGGAGGGTGGCGGAGACCGCTGCCGCTTTGATGCAGGAACGAGTGGAGAGGAACGAGGAACGAGTGGAAGCCTGGCGAGGCGCGAGCGAAGGCGTGCGATGCGCCTCTGGCTTCGTGTGAGGGCGGCTCCACACGACCTGTGCCATTAGACGCGAAGGACGTTCCCCTTCGCGGGGCCTAAGTCCAAGCCTGCGCTTACGGTGGGGTAGCTCGGAGCCCCACTCACTCCTCACTCCTCCTCGCTCACTCCTAGCTTCAACGCCGCAGCCGCTCCAGCACCCCGTCCAACGTATCCAGGTCGCTGTAATGAATCACCAGCCGGCCCTTGCCGCTGCGGCCGTGGGCGAAGCTGACCTTGGTGCCCAGCGATTCGGACAGTTCGGTCTCCAGCGAGGCAATGTCCGCCTGCGGTTCGGCCTTGGCCGGGACCTTCCTGCCCTGCGCGCCGGGCACCTTGCCGGCGGCGAACTGCTGGGCGCGGTACTCGACCTCGCGCACCGACCAGCCCTGTTCGGCCGCATCGGAGGCCAGCTTGCTGGCCAGCTCCGGGGAGAGCGTCAGCAGCGCTCGGGCGTGGCCCATCTCCAGCCGGCGCGCTTCCAGCAGGGCGCGGATGGCCGGCGGCAGTTCCAGCAGGCGCAGCAGGTTGGACACCGCCGCGCGCGAGCGGCCCACGGCCTGCGCCGCCTCGGCATGGGTCAGGGAGAACTCGTTGATCAGGCGCTGCAGCGACTGCGCTTCTTCCAGCGGATTGAGGTCCTCGCGCTGGATGTTCTCGATCAGCGCCATGGCGATGACGGTGCGGTCGTCCAGCTCGCGCACCACCACCGGCACTTCGTCCAGGCCGGCGATCTGCGAGGCGCGCCAGCGGCGCTCGCCGGCGACGATCTCGAACTTGCCCGGCGCCAGCTCGCGCACCACGATCGGCTGGATCACACCCTGGGCGCGGATCGAATCGGCCAGCTCGTCCAGCTTGGCCGGGTCCATGGCCTGGCGCGGCTGGTACTGGCCCGGCTGCAGCTGGGCCACCGGCAGCGTGCGCAGCGCCTCGCCGGGCTGGGCCTCGGCGTCCGGCGCCGGGGCTTCGGCGGCCTTCGGGCCGAGCAGGGCTTCCAGTCCGCGGCCCAGGCCGCGCTTCTTCGGGGCTGCCATCGTCAAAGCGTCTCCATGGGAACCAGGGCCGGGCGGTTGCGTTCCTGCTGCCGGCGCAGCACTTCGCCGGCCAGGCCCAGATAGGCCACGCCGCCGCGCGAGGCGCGGTCGTAGCCGACGATGCTCTGGCCGTGGCTGGGCGCCTCGGCCACGCGCACGTTGCGCGGCACGATGGTGCGGAACACCTTGTCGCCGAAATGCTCGGTCAGCTCGCCGGACACGGCGTTGGCCAGGTTGTTGCGGATATCGAACATCGTGCGCAGCACGCCTTCGATCTCCAGTGCGGGGTTCAGCCGCGCGCGAATGCCTTCGATGGTGTCCATCAGCGCGCTCAGGCCTTCCAGGGCGTAGTACTCGCACTGCATCGGCACCAGGACCGCATCGGCGGCCACCAGGGCGTTGAGGGTCATCAGCGACAGCGCCGGCGGGCAGTCGATGATGATGAAGTCGTAGTCCGGGCGCACCGGTTCCAGCGCTTCCTTCAGCCGCAGCTCGCGCGCCGGCTTGTCCATCAGCTCCACTTCGGCCGCGGTCAGGTCGATGTTGCCCGGCAGCAGGTCGAACTCCTCCGGCGTACGCACGATGGCGGCCTTGATCTGCGCCTCGCGCATCAACACGTCGCAGGTGGAGTGCTCCAGCTCGCGCTTGTCCACGCCGCTGCCCATCGTGGCATTGCCCTGGGCGTCCAGGTCCACCAGCAGCACCCGCTGGGCATTGCGGGCCAGGCCGGCGGCGAGATTGACCGCGGTGGTGGTCTTGCCGACGCCGCCTTTCTGGTTGGCAATGGCGATGATGCGGGCCATGGGAGCCTTGAACCGGGTGAGGGAGGACCCGGGATTATGCGGCCTTCGGGGCCTGCCGTCCCACCTCGACCAGATGGCGCTCGCCCGCAAGTCCCGGCACGGTGAGCCGATGCACGGCCAGCGCCGCCCAGCCCGCGGGCAGCTCGGCGATCTCATCGGCCGGGTGGACGCCTTTCATCGCCAGCAGCTTTCCGGCCGGCGCGAGCAGGTGGCCGCCCACTTCCAGGATGCCGGCCAGGCGGTCCAGCGCGCGCGCGGTGAGCAGGTCGAAGGCGCCAGCATCGGGCACCGCCTCGGCGCGGGATTCGGCCACGCGGGCGTTGCCCAGGCCCAGCTGCCGCAGCGCCTCGCGCAGGAACCGCGCCTTCTTGCCATTGCTCTCAACCAGCGTGACCTGCAGGCCAGGGTGGGCGATGGCCAGCGGAATGCCGGGCAGGCCGGGGCCGGTGCCCAGGTCGGCCAGGCGCCCGGTCGCGACATGGCCGGCCATGGACAGCGAGTCGAGCAGGTGCACGGTGACCATCTGCCGCGGGTCGCGGATGGCGGTCAGGTTGTAGGTGCCGTTCCAGCGGTGCAGCAGGGCCAGATAGGCCAGCAGCGGCTCGGCCAGGGCCGCGTCCAGCGACAGTGCCGCCAGGCCGCGTTCCAGCTCGGGCCGCACCTCGGCGGGCAGGGAAGCATCATTCATGGCCGGCATTATCGCAGCCGGCGCGGCCGCGCAGGGGCGCTCACCGCTCACGGCGCAGGCTGCGCGCGCCAGGCCGCGGCGGCCAGGTAGCCGGGCGCGGCCTGCCATTGGTGCAGCGTCCACTGGCGCGCCAGGCCCAGGCGCGCATCGCAGTCGATGAGTTCCAGGCCCTGCTGGCCTTGGGCGAAACACAGCTTCTCCAGCCCGAAGGCGATGCCGTAGCCATGGGCCTTCAGCACCGCCTCCTTGGCGCACCAGATGCGCAGGAAGGTTGCTTCACACAGCGGCGGCGGCAGCGATTGCAGCCAGGCGTGTTCGCGCGGGTGGAAGAAGCGGGCGGAAAGCTCCAGCGCGCGTGGTCGCGGCTTGATGTACTCCAGGTCCATGCCCAGCTGCACGCCGGGCCCGAAGCCGATCAGCAGGCCCTGGCCACTGTGGCTCCAGCCGACGTCGTGCGCCGCCAGTGCGCCGTGCAGCTGCGGGCGTGTGCGCTCATCGCGCGTCAGCGGCACGGCCTGCTCGGTCATGCCGGTCCATCGCGCCAGCCAATGCCGGGCCATGGGCTCGCCGCTGCGGCCGTGCACATGCGGCTCCAGCGCCACCTGCAGCGGACCGATGCGCCATTGCGCCGATGTTGCAAGCGATTCAGTCACGTGCACAAACCCAGGGAAACGCGATGCGGCAACGCAGTATGCAACCGCTTGGCGTGTGAAGACAGCCGCCTGCGGTCATGCGAAAACCTCGTGAAAACGCCTGAAATCAGCCCATTGTTTGCACGGGGGGTTCACGCCGCCGGCGGCTTAATCGTCCCCAGCCCTGGCGGCAGGGCCTTACACACTGACAGGAGAGCAGACATGGGCATCATCATCTGGTTGATCGTGGGCGGCATCGTGGGCTGGCTGGCCAGCATCATCATGCGTCGCGACGCGCAGCAGGGCATTCTGCTGAACATCGTGGTCGGTATCGTTGGCGCGGCCATCGCCGGTTTCCTGGGCGGCGGCAGCATCAACGAAGGCATCACGGTCGCCACCTTCCTGTGGTCGCTGCTGGGTGCGGTGATCCTGCTGGCCATCGTGAATCTCTTTACCCGCAAGAGCGTGCGCTAAGCGCGCGGACCGATACACCAACGCCAGTCCAAACGCGTTGCCAAAGGCCCGGCATTGCCGGGCCTTTTTTGTGCTTGCAAGTTGCGGCCTGGCCGTCAGGCAAGCTGGACCCAGGCCGGGGCGTGGTCGCTGGGACGGTCCCAGGTGCGCGGCTCACGGTCGATGCCGGCGTCGATGGCCTCGGCCTTGAGCGCGTCGGACACCAGGGTCAGGTCGATGCGCAGGCCAAGGTCGCGGCGGAAGCCGGCGGCGCGGTAGTCCCACCAGCTGAAGACGCCGGCTTCCTGGTGGTGCAGTCGGAAGGCATCGTGCAGGCCCAGGTCCAGCAGCGCCCGCAGCGCCTCGCGTTCGGCGGCCGAGGTGAGGATGTGCTGCTCGTTCCACACCGCCGGGTCATGCACGTCGCGCGCATCGGGCGCGATGTTGAAATCGCCCAGCACCACCAGCTTCGGGTAAATGGCCAGCTCGCTGCGCACCCATTCGCGCACCGCTTCGAGCCAGCGCAGCTTGTAGCCGTACTTCTCCGTGCCCACGTCCTGGCCGTTGACCACGTAGAGATTGATGATGCGCACACCGCCTACGGTGCCGGCGATCACGCGTTGCTGCGCGTCCTCGAAGCCGGGGATGCCGATCTGCACGTCCTGCGCCGGCAGCCGCGACAGCAGGGCCACGCCGTTGTAGGTCTTCTGCCCGGCGAACACGCTGCGATAGCCGGCCTCCAGCAGGGCGGTGTCCGGGAATTTGTGGTCCTCCAGCTTGGTTTCCTGGATGCCGACGACGTCCGGCGCGAAGTCGGCCAGCCACTGCTGCAGGTGCGGCAGGCGCACATTGAGCGAATTGACGTTCCAGCTGGCGATCTTCATGCGGGTTCTAACCTGTTGAAATGATTGAATGGGAGCGCATCGGCGGTCGCGGCTCCATCCTTGCCTCGCCTGGCTCGGCAGGCGGCTGCGAACCGAGTACGCAGCCGCCTGCGGCCTTATTTCATCACAGGCTCCGGATTTGGCATGCGTCGATGCGTTGGAAGACGACCCATTGGCGGCAGTACGCATCGGTGGATGGAAGAGCGCCATCCACCCTACGCGCGGTCACTGCCGCCGCGATGGGGGCATCGTGCGGCGATGGTGGATGGAAAGCGCGTCGTCCGCCCTACGTGGGGTGGACAACGCGAAGCTTGTCCACCAAGGCAACGGCCGTTGGTGGTCGAGGCGCAGCCCGCGTAGGGTGGACAACGCGAAGCTTGTCCACCATGGCGATCGCGCATGCGGCCTACAATCGCCGCCATGAACAACCTGCGCCCGTACCTGGACAAGACCCCGCAGCTGGGGCAACGCGTGTACGTCGATCCTGCCTGCACGGTGATCGGCGATGTGGTGCTGGAGGACGATGTCTCGGTGTGGCCGGGCACGGTGATCCGCGGCGACGTCAACCACGTGCGCATCGGGGCGCGCACCAACGTGCAGGACGGCACCATCATCCACGTCAGCCACGACAGTCCGTACAACAAGGGCGGCTACCCGACCCTGATCGGCGCGGACGTCACCCTGGGGCACGGCACCATCATCCATGCCTGCACGATCGGCGATGCCTGCCTGATCGGGATGGGGGCGATCATCCTGGATGGCGCGGTGATCGAGCCCAACGCCTTCGTCGCCGCCGGCGCGGTGGTCGGCCCCGGCAAGCGTGTGGGCAGCGGCACGCTGTGGGTGGGTAATCCGGCGCGGCCGGCGCGCGCGCTGTCGGACAAGGACATCGAAGGCCTGCTGTATTCGGCACAGCACTACGTGCGCATCAAGGATCAATACCTGGCGCAAGGCGGCTGAGCCCGGCCCCGCCTTGCCAGCGCCGCCCGCTCTCGGCGACACTTCGGCCGCGGGCATGGGGATGCCCAAGGACGGGGAACCGAAGATGAAACACGTGTCGTTGCGCGGCCTGCTGGTCGCGTCGTTGCTGATGTGCGCGCTGCCGGCGTGGGCCCGGCAGGACCAGGATGGAGCCTCCAGCGCCGAGGCATTCGTCGACTCGCTGCACTTCCGCACCGGCCAGATCCAGGTACCGGAAGCCAAGGCGCATTTCCAGCTCGGGCCGGAGTTCCGCTACCTGGACAAGGCCGATGCGCGCCGGGTGCTGGAGCAGTTCTGGGGCAACCCGGAGGACGACAGCGTACTGGGCATGGTGGTGCCGGCCTCGACCTCGCTGGCCGCCGACGACAGCTGGGCGGTGGTGGTGACCTATTCGGACGAGGGGTATGTCTCGGACGAGGACGCGGCCAAGATCGACTACGACGGCATGCTCAAGGACATGCAGGGCGCCACGCGCGAGGCCAACGCCGAACGCGAGAAGGCTGGGTTCGGCCGCGTCGAGCTGGTCGGCTGGGCGGTGCCGCCGCGTTACGACGCGGCCAGCAAGAAGCTGTACTGGGCCAAGGAGCTGGACTTCAACGGCGCCGCGCAGCACACCCTGAACTACGACATCCGCGTGCTGGGACGTCATGGCTACCTCAGCCTCAACGCGGTGGCCGGCATGGGCGAGCTGCAGCAGGTGCAGGCCGGCATGCAGCAGCTGCTGCCGATGACCGAGTTCGACAGCGGCGCGCGCTATGCCGACCACAACCCGTCCACCGACAAGGTCGCCGCCTACGGCGTGGCCGCGCTGATCGGCGGTGGCCTGGCGGCCAAGACCGGCCTGCTGGCCAAGCTCGGCCTGCTGCTGGCCAAGGGCTGGAAGCTGGGGCTGATTGCCGTGGTCTTCCTGGGCGGGCTGGTGCGCAAGCTGTTCTCGCGCGGCGAGCGCGAGTCCAAGGCGGCCTAGGGCCGCGTCTGCCGCTCCAGCCAGGTCAGCCGCATCAGCGCATCCTGGCGCGAGCTGCCGCACATGTCCGGCTGCGGCCGCAGCGAGGCGCAGAACGCCGGGCGCTGCGGCTGCCCGAACAGCCGGCAGCGCAGGTCGGCGTCCAGCTGCACGCAGGGCACGCCCGCCGGCTTGCCCTGCGGCATGCCGGGGATCGGCGAGGTGATGGAGGGGGCGATGCAGCAGGCGGCGCAGCCGCTGCGGCAGGCAGGTGCGGACATGCGTGCCAGTTTAGCGCCAGGCCTGTGCAGTGCCGGCACCGGGACGTTACAGTTCCGGCCTGAACGACGCGGATGCGACCGGCGCCCGCGGCAAGCCAGAGGACATCGAACGCGCATGCCAGCCCACGCAGCGCCGGCCAGGAGGCCGCATTGATCGACCGCCCCGACCCGCACGGCCGGACCCGCTGATGCTGGATACCACCCGCGATGTGCTCACGCCCGAAGGCGTGGCCCTGCAGCTGCCGGCCGCCGGGCCGGTGCCGCGTGCGGTGGCCTGGGGGATCGACCTGGCCGTGCGCCTGGCCGCGCTGTCGCTGTCGGGCATGGTGCTGGCGGTCATTCCCGGCATGGGCGGCGGGATTCAGCTGATCGTGATGTTCCTGGTGTACTGGGCCTATCCCATCCTGCTGGAGGCGCTGTGGGACGGGCGCACCGTGGGCAAGCGCGTGCTGGGCCTGCAGGTGGTGGCCGCCGACGGCGGCCCGGTGGGCTGGATGGCGGCCATCGCCCGCAACCTGCTGCGCACCGTGGACATGCTGCCGTTCGGCTACGCGCTGGGCCTGCTCAGCTGCCTGGCCGATGCCCACGGCCGTCGCCTGGGCGACCTGGCCGCCGGCACCCTGGTGGTGCATGCCCAGCGCGAACCGGCGCATGCGCCGGCGCCGGTCAACGCGGTGCTGGCGCCGCCGCTGCCGCTGCGCCCGGACGAGCACGCGGCCATCGTCGCCTTCGGCGAGCGCGCGCCGCGGCTGACGCCCGAGCGCCAGCAGGAACTGGCCGACATCGCCGAACCGCTGACCCGCGCGCGCGGCCAGGCCGGGGTGCTGCGGCTGTACGGCATCGCCAACTGGTTGCTGGGGCGCACATGAAGCAGGAGCAGTTCGTCGCCCGCCACCAGCCGGAATGGAACGCCTTCGAGCACTGGCTGCAGACCCGCGGGCAGGCACGCAAGGCGCGCGGCACCGCCAATGCCGGCGTGCTGGGCGATGACCAGGTGCCGCAGGCCTATCGGCGCCTGTGCCAGCAGCTGGCGCTGGCGCAGCGGCGTGGCTACAGCCCGGTGGTGACCAACCGCCTGCAGGACCTGATGCAGCGCGGCCACGGCCTGCTGTACCGCACGCGCGCGCCGCGCTGGCGGGCGGCGCTGGAGTTCGTGCTGGCCGACTTCCCGCGGCTGGTGCGCAGCGAGGCGCTGTGCATGTGGGTGGCCACGGCGTTGTTCGTGCTGCCGCTGGTGGCGGTGTTCATCGCCCTGCAGGTGCGCCCTGAGCTGGTCCACGGCCTGATGGGCCCGCAGCAGCTGGCCCAGCTGGAAGCCATGTACGACCCGGCCAGTGCGCACAACCGCATCGGCCGGGAAAGCGGCGGCGACTGGCAGATGTTCGGCTACTACATCATGAACAACATCAGCATCGGCCTGCGCACCTTCGCCAGCGGCCTGTTGTTCGGCGTCGGGTCGATGCTGGTGCTGGTGTTCAACGGCCTCACCATCGGTGCGGTGTTCGGCCACCTGCAGCAGATCGGCTACAGCGACACGCTGTGGCGCTTCGTATGCGGGCATGGCGCGTTCGAGCTGACCGCCATCGTCATCGCCGGCGGCGCCGGGCTGCAGCTGGGCCTGGGCTGGCTGGCGCCTGGCCAGCGCAGCCGCCGCGACGGTCTGGTCCATGCCGGCACCAAGGGCGCCAAGCTCGCGCTGGGGGTGGCCTTGATGCTGCTGGTGGCGGCCTTCATCGAGGCGTTCTGGTCGTCCATCAACTCCATCCCCGCGCCGATCAAGTACAGCGTGGCCGGCGTGCTGTGGCTGCTGGTGTTCGCCTGGCTGTGGCGCGGCGGCCGCCAGCTGGGGCCGCTGGAATGAGGCTGGACCAGCTCACCGTGCGCCTGCGCGCGCGCACCGCCTGGGAGGCCGAGGAGCTGGGAATCGCGCTGGTGCGGCGGCACGCCGCGGCCATCTGGAAACCCTGGCTGCTGGCCAGCCTGCCGGTGTTCGCGCTGATCGGCGCGCTGACCAGCTGGCTGGAGCGGCCGTGGCTGGCGATGTGGCTGCTGTGGTGGATCAAGCCGCTGTTCGACCGCATCCCGCTGTTCGTCATCTCGCGCGCGACCTTCGGCCAGGTGCCGGGCACGCGGCAGACCCTGGCCGCGCAGCTGCGCTGGGGTTGGCGGCCGATGCTGGGCTACCTGACCTGGCGGCGGCTGAGCCCGGCGCGCTCGCTGCTGATGCCGGTGGACCTGCTGGAGGGCAGCGGCGCCGGCGGCCCGCAGCAGCGCCAGCGCCGGCGCGTGCTCGGCCAGCCGGTGTACCTGCATGCCGGTCTGCTGACCTGGGTCTGCGTGATGTTCGCGCAGGCGCTGACGCTGGCCTGCATCGCGCTGATCTTCATGTTCGTGCCGGTCGATGACCTGCCCGAAGCCGGGCGCGCGGCCTGGACCATGGCCACCGAGGATCCGCCGTGGTGGGCCTGGATGATCGTGGCGGCCTTCATGTGGCTGGCCGAGACGCTGGTGGAGCCGTTCTATGTCGGCGCCGGCTTCGGGTTGTATCTCAACCGCCGCACCCAGATCGAAGCCTGGGACGTGGAGATCGTGTTCCGGCGCATGCGCCAGCGGCTGACCGCCAGCAGTCTGTCGGTGCTGCTGCTGGGCGCGCTGTCGCTGGGCGCACAGGCGCCGGCCCAGGCGCAGGCGCAGGCGCGCGATCCGGCACCGGCCGTCGCGCCGCAGCAGCAGGCGCAGGTCGGTCCGGACGAGGACGGGAACGGGGACGGGAACGGGGACGAGGCGGAAACCGGCGCCTCGCTGCAGAACGTGTTCGGCCCGGACCCGGCGGGCCTCGACGATGCCGCCTTCGAGCGCGCCGCCGCCAAGGCCTACCAGGACCCACTGCTGGGCAGCCAGCGCACGGTCAAGCGCTGGGAGGCGCGCGATCCGAAAGAGGACGCGGCCTCGGCCAAGCCAGCGCTGCCGTGGCTGGCGGCCTTTGGCAGCGCGATCGCCTTCCTGGGCGAATGGGGGCTGTGGATGCTGGCCGCGCTGCTGGTGATCCTGCTGCTGTGGACCGCGCCGCACTGGCTGAAGTGGATGCGCGGGCTGCGCCAGGACCCGGCCCAGGCCGCGCCGCAGTACAGCCAGGCGGTCGAACCGGTGCTGCCGCTGCCGCCGGACGTGGCGACCCAGGCGCGCGCGCTGTGGGCCAGGGGACGTGCGCGCGATGCGCTGGCGCTGCTGTACCGGGCCAGCGTGGAGGCCATGGTGCTGCGGGCGGGGGTGACACTGGTGCCGGGTGCGACCGAGGCCGAATGCCTGCGTGCGGCGCGGCGCATGCCGGACGCACAGGACCGCGCCAGCTTCGCCGAGGCCGTGCGCGTGTGGCAGTACGCGGCCTATGCGCAGACGCTGCCGGACGATGCCGCCTTCGACAGCTTGGTCGGCGACTTGCAGCAGCGCTTTGGGTGGCGCGCATGAGCCGGGTGCGCAGCGGCTCCAGCAGCGTGCGTGGCGCCAAGGGCGGGCTGCTGTTCCTGCTCGCGCTGGTCGTGGTGGTGCTGGGGACCGGCTGGTTCCTTGGCAACTTCGAACGGGTCGAGCACACCATCGACCTGCCGCCGCGGGGCGAGGCCGGCTACAACCCGCTGTACGCGCTGCGGCAGACGCTGCGCGCGGCCGGGGTGCCGGCCGAGTCGCGCATGCGCGCGGACCTGTCCAAGCAGCCGCTGGCGCCCCGCGACACCTTGCTGGTGCTGGGCGACCCGCGCGCGATCGGCCCGGTCGAGCGCGAGCGCCTGCTGGACTGGGTCTGGGCAGGCGGCCATCTGATCGTGCGCACGCCGCCGGCCGAAGCCTGGGAGCGCCAGATCCAGGTGCCGCTGCTGGAAGCGCTGGACGTGCAGGTCCTGGAGCGGGACAGCGACTGCCTGTCGCTGACGATCCAGGGCCAGGACCCGCACAGCGAGTTCTGCTCCGGCCGCCGCTTCACCTTCGAGGAGGTCGAGCCCGAGCTGGCCTGGGGCGACCTGCAGGCCGGCTATGCCTACGCGCGCCTGGGCTACGGCGAAGGCCATGTCGATGTGCTGGCGGACATGGATTTCCTCACCAACGATGGCGGTCTGGCCGGCAATGTCTTCGGCCTGGGCCCGGGCCGCAGGACCGGCGGCCTGCGCGACGTGCCGCACCAGCGCATGGCCCTGCGCATCCTGGCGCCCAACTACGGCCAGGGTACGGTGCACCTGATCTACGGGGCCAAGGCGCCCTCGCTGCTGCGCACGCTGCTGGTCAACGGCTGGCCGGTGTGGCTGCCCCTGCTGCTGGCGGTGCTGGCCTGGCTGTGGGCGCGCATGCAGCGTTTCGGCCCGCTGCTGCCTCCGCCGCCGGGCGATCGCCGCTCGCTGCTGGAGCACGTGCGCGCCAGCGGCGAGCACCTCTACCGCTACGGCAAGGGCCCGCTGCTGTACGCGGCCGTGCGCCAGGCTTTCCTGCTGCGGCTGCGCCGGCGCGATCCGCTGGCCGCCTCGCTGGGCGGTCAGGCCCAGGCCGAGCTGCTGGCCCAGCGCCTGGGCCTGGACGCGGCGCGCATCGTCCAGGCCCTGCAGGTCCCGGCCGGCAACGCCGACGCCCAGTTCCGCGACCGCATCTCCCTTCTGATCCACATGAGGAACCGACTATGACCGAGATTCCGCCGCTCCCCTCGGTGCCTGCCCACGACGACGCCGTGGCCGCACGGGTGCGCACGCTGCGCGATGAGGTCGCCAAGGCCTTCATCGGCCAGCACGAGGCGCTGGACCAGATCCTGATCGCGCTGCTGGCCGGCGGCCACGTGCTGATCGAAGGCGTGCCCGGGCTGGGCAAGACCCTGCTGGTGCGCGCGCTGGCCCAGGCCATGGACCTGACCTACGCACGCGTGCAGTTCACCCCGGACCTGATGCCCAGCGACATCAGCGGCCATGCGGTCTACGACCCCAAGACCGAGGGCTTCAAGATCCGCCGCGGCCCGGTGTTCACCCACCTGCTGCTGGCCGACGAGATCAACCGCGCCCCGGCCAAGACCCAGTCGGCGCTGCTGGAGGTGATGCAGGAAGGCCAGGTCACCATCGAGGGCGAGCCCTTTTCGCTGCCGCCGCCGTTCATGACCCTGGCCACGCAGAACCCGGTGGAGCAGGAGGGCACCTATCCGCTGCCCGAGGCGCAGCTGGACCGCTTCCTGCTGAAGGTGCTGATCGGCTATCCGCAGCTGGAGGACGAAAAGCGCATGGTCGATGCCATTACCACCGGCCGCATCAGCAGCGATTTCGACCTCAGCGCGGTGCAGCGGGTGGCCACGGCCGGGGACGTGCAGACCCTGCAGCGCGCCACGGCCGCGGTGACGGTGGATGCGCAGGTGATCGACTATGCCGTGCGCATCGTGGCAGCCACGCGCAACTGGCCGGGCATCTCGCTGGGCGCCGGCCCGCGCGGCAGCATCGCTCTGGTGCGCGCGGCGCGCGCGCAGGCGGTGCTGGCCGGTCGCGGCTTCGTCACCCCGGACGATGTGCGCGAGATCGCCAGGCCCGCCCTGCGCCACCGCATCGCGCTGGCCCCGGAGCTGCAGATCGAAGGCCAGTCGCCGGACGATGTGCTCACCGCGCTGCTGGCCAAGGTGGAGGCGCCACGCAAGTGATTGCACGGGCGATGCCGGCATCGCGATCGGGCCGCCTCGGTGCGCGCGCGCACCAGGCAAGGGCGCTGCCCGCCGATGGCCCGCGGCCGCCGGGCGCGCTGTGTCCATGCACGAAGGATTGCGCGCGATGAGACCGGCACCGCTGCTGCTGGTGTTGCTGGTGGCCTGGTCGCTGCTGGGACTGGCGCTGTTCCTGCTGCCGGTGCCGCTGTGGAGCTGGCAGCTGTTCGGTGGCGCGCTGGGCCTGCTGGTGCTGGTCGATGGCCTGCGCCTGTACCGGCAGCCCTCGCCGCAGGTCACGCGCCGCGTGCCCGACGCGCTGGCGCTGGATGTCGAGCGGCCGGTCACCCTGACCCTGCAGCCGCAGGTGAAGCGACAGTTCGCGCGGGTGCACGACCTGCACCCCGGCGGCTGGGACATGCGCGACCTGCCGCAGCGGGTGCAGCTGGTGGCCGATGAAGCCTTGAGCCTGACCTATCGGCTTAAGCCCATCGCCCGCGGCGATGCGAGCTTCGCCGGCGTGCAGCTGCGCCTGCGCTCGCCCTGGCGGCTGTGGCGGCAATCGCGGGTGATCGGCGCGCCGCAGTCGGTGCGCGTGTATCCGGACTTCGCCCCGCTGGCGCGCTTTGCCCTGCTCAGTGCCGAGCAGGCCTCGCGGCTGATGGGCGCGCATCTCAAGCGCCGCCGCGGCGAGGGCACCGACTTCAACCAGATGCGCGAGTACCGCGTGGGCGACAGCCTGCGCCAGATCGACTGGAAGGCCACCGCCCGGGCGCGCAAGCTGATCTCGCGCGAGTACCAGGACGAGAAGAACCAGCAGCTGGTGATGATGCTGGACACCGGCCGGCGCATGCTGGCGCGCGAGGGCATGCTGGGGCACTTCGACCATGTGCTCAACGCCTCGCTGGTGGTGTCCTACCTGGCCCTGCGCCAGGGCGATGCGGTGGGCTTGTTCGCCACTGGCGGGCAAAGCCGCTGGGTGCCGCCGCAGCGCGGCCCGGGTGGCATCGACCCGCTGTTGCGCGCCAGCTACGACCTGCAGCCGCAGCCGGTGGCCACCGACTACCTGGCCGCGGCCAGCGAGTTCGTCCTGCGCCAGCGCCGCCGCGCGCTGGTGATGCTGTCCACCAACGTGCGCGATGAGGACATCGAGGACCTGCTGGCCGCGGTGCGCCTGCTCGGCAAGCGCCACCTGGTGTGCGTGGCCAGCCTGCGCGAATCGGTGCTGGATACGGCGCTGACGGCCGAGGTGGAGGACCTGAAGGATGCCATCCACAGCGCCGCCGTGGCCCGCTACCTGGAGCAACGCGCCGCCGCCCACGACCTGCTGCGCAGCCACCGGGTGATGGTGCTGGATGTCACCGCCGAGCAACTGCCCGGCGCGCTGGTCGAGCGCTACCTGGCGGTCAAGCGCGACGGCCTGCTGTAGCGCCCGCGGAAAATCTTTTCGACGCCGGTAGAGCGGGCGTGCGTTGCGAACATGCGGATGCAGCGTTGACGGGAGGGTGAGAGAATCGCTTCAACAGGACCGGCTTTGTTTCGGCCAGACGCAGGGATTTCGTGAAGACTCCACCAGGTTTGCAGGCGCTGATCGACGACGGCGTCATCGATGCCGTGTTGCGGCCGCTCAAGAGCGGCAAGGAGGCGGCTGTTTACGTCGTGCGCAGCGGCGATGAGGTGCGCTGCGCCAAGGTCTACAAGGACATGGCCCAGCGCAGCTTCCAGCAGCGCACGCAGTACCAGGAAGGGCGCAAGGTCCGCGGCAGCCGCGAGGCGCGGGCCATCGGCAAGTCCAGCAAGTACGGCCGCAAGCAGCAGGAGGTGGCCTGGAAGAACACCGAGGTCGAGGCGCTGTACCAGCTGCGCGAGGCCGGCATGCGTGTGCCCGAGCCCTTCGGCTACTTCCATGGCGTGCTGGTGATGGAGCTGGTCACCGACGCGGAAGGATTCTCCGCCCCACGCCTGGGCGAGGTGGAACTGACTCCCCAGCAGGCGCGCGACTACCACGCGGTGCTGATCCGTCAGGTCGTGTTGATGCTGTGCTGCGGGCTGATCCACGGCGATCTGTCGCCGTACAACGTGCTGGTCGCCGCCGACGGGCCGATCGTGATCGACTTCCCGCAGGTGGTCAGCGCCGCCGGCAACAACGCCGCGCGCAGCATGCTGCTGCGCGATGTCAACAACCTCACCGCCTACTTCGGACGCTGGGCGCCGGAGCTGCTGGACACCTGGTATGGCGAGGAGATGTGGAAGCTGTTCGAGGCCGGCGAGCTGTTGCCGGGCACCGTGCTGACCGGCCGCTTTACCCCGGACGCGCGCACGGTGGACCTGGACAGTGTGCGCGAGGCGATCAACGAGGCGCGCCAGGAAGCGCTGATCCGCCAGCAGGGGCGCGAGGCGGCGGCCGAGGACGACTGAGCCTTGCCCCTTCCCCGAAAGGGCCCGCACTGATCCCTTCTCCCGCACGCGGGAGAAGGTGGCGCGAAGCGCCCGATGGGGGCGCTTTGGCCATCAAGCATCGCGCAGCCCCATTCGCCATGTCGGGCACCGTCCCCCGCAGGCGGGGGAAGGGCAAAGCGCTTTCCTCCTCCCGCAGGCGGCCTGCACAGGTCCCTCCACAGACGGGAGAAAGACCCAACACCGCTCAGAAGTCGGCGCGGAAGCCCAGGCTGACGCGACGGCCCGACAGTTCGTACATGGTCGGGAAAGCCGGGTCGATGGTGTAGCCGGTGGTCGCCTCGTCGGTGAGGTTGATCACTTCCAGGCTGAGCTTCATGTGGTCGTTGAGGCGATAGCCCATCGACAGGTCGGTCTGGCCGTAGGCGTCGCGGTACACCGGGTACATGTTGCGCTCGATGTACTCCACGTACTTGTCCTTGTAGTTGTAGGACACGCGCGCGTCGAAGCGATCGCGCTCGTAGTACAGGGTGAAGTTGTAGGCCTTCTCGGCCAGGCCTTCCGGCGGGGTGGGGATGTCCAGGTCCGAGGCGCCGGTCAGCGAATTGTCCAGCATGGTGTAGTTGGCATTGATGCCCAAGCCCTCCAGCGCCGGGTGCAGCATGCTCAGCGGCAGCTGGGCGACCAGCTCCAGGCCGGTGACCTTGTAGGCGCCGTCGGCATTGACCGGCTGGTACACGTCGAAGTCGTAGTAGCCATCCAGCGAGCCATTGGCGTTGAGCTTCTCCACATTGGGCACCACGCCGGTCAGTTCCTGCCGCACCACGCCCTGGATCTGCTTCCAGAAATACGAGGCCGCCAGCAGGCCGCCGTTGTCCAGGTACTGCTCCAGGCCCACCTCCCACTGCTTGGCCGTGGTCGGCTTGAGGTCCGGGTTGCCGTCGCTGAAGCGGAAGTCGTTCCAGCTGACCGTGCGCTTGTAGGCGATATCGGTCAGCGCCGGGCGCATCAGCGTCTTCGACGCGGCCGCGCGCAGCAGCAGGTTGTGGGCCAGCTCGGCGTTCATGTTCAGGCTCGGCAGGACGTCGCGGTAGCTGCCTTGCTTGGAGATCGGCGTGGCGGTATAGCCGGTGCTGCCGTCGCTGTTCTGCACCTGGTGAAAGCCGGAGGAATCCACCGTGGTGTCCACGCCACGCGCGCCGGCGTTGATGTGCACCGGCACGCGGCCGATGTCGAAATCGAAATTGGCCATCGCGTACAGGCTCAGCACCTGCTCATCGACCTGGTAGAACTGGCCGTCGTCCAGCGGCGTGACGTAGCCGGGATAGCGGAAGATCCGCCGCGCATCGTCGTTGGACACCTGTGCCCATTGCAGCTCCTTGACCTGGTAGGCCTTGCCGCCGGTGATGTCGGTGACGTTGCGCAAGGGGCTGTCGGCCAGCGTGCGGGTATTCACCCAGGCCGTGCTGCCGGCGCCCGGGCCCTGGATCTTGCCCATGCCGTATTCGCGGGTCTTGGACTTGTCGGTGTAGCGCGCGCCGAACTGCACGCTGCTCAATGCCGGCAGGAAGGCCAGGTTCATCTGCCGGGTCAGGTCCAGCTGCGCGGCGTACTTGTCGTCCTTGACCTGCTCGACCTCGGTCTCGTAGGCCTCGAAGCGGTACGCGCCCGGGCTGTTGTACATGTCAAAGCCCGCACTCGGCAGCGTCTCGCCGCCGCGGGCGGTCCAGCGGCTGCGCGAGGGACCATAGGCCACGTGCTTGAGGTTGGCAAAGTCCGAGTCGCGTCGCGCGCCGGAGTAGCCGACCAGCGCATTGATCTTCCAGTCGCCCGGCGCCCAGTCCAGGTTGGCGCTGAGCTGGCGGTAGTCGGTCTCGTTGATCCGTTCCTTGCTCAGCATCTCGTGCTGGGTCGCGGTGTAGGAGACATCGCGCAGCACCACCATGCCGTATTGCGAGAGCGTGGTGTCGTCGTAGGCGTGGATGGTGTCCAGCGTGCTGCGGCTGGAGGCGGTGTAGGCGGCGGCGTCGTATTCGTCCTCGGTGGTGTCGAAACCGCCGAGCATCGCGTCCAGGCTGAGGCCGAAGGTGCTGCTGGGCTTGTACTGCAGGGAGGCCGTGGCGCCCCACTGCTCCTGGTCGTTGAGGTAGACGCGGTCGCCGACCTTATCCTGGAACACGATGCGGCTGGTCTCGTTGCTATCCCGGCGGTCCTTGACGACGATGCCGGCATCGCGCGCCAGCACCGCGGCGGCCTGCGTGCCGCGCGTGCCCGAAGCTTCCAGGAAGCGGCCCATCGGGCGGAAGTTGATGCCGGAGTTGGCATCGGTGCGGTTGGTGCGCTGGGCGCGCGAGTAGGACACCAGTGCGCCCCAGTCGCCCCAGGTGTCGCTGGCGATGAAGGACAGCTTGGGGTCCACTTCCTCGGAGATGGAGTTGTGCGCGGCCTCGGCGGAGAAGGCCAGCTTGCGCTGGTCGAAATCGAAGGGGCGCGCGGTGGCGATCTGCACCGAACCTGCGATGCCGCCTTCCTCGTCGGCCGCTGTCGGCGACTTCTGCACGGTCACGCTCTGCAGCACCTCCGAGGCGAAGATGTCGAACTGCACGTCGCGCCCGCCGCTACCGGAGGCGGTGGCCAGGTTGTTGATCGAGACCATGGTGAACTCCGAGGGCAGGCCGCGCACGTTCACGCGCGTGCCCAGGCCCTTGTTGCGCTCGATGGTGACGCCGGGCATGCGCTGCATGGCCTCGGCCAGGTTCTGCTCGGGGAAGTCGGCCACGTCGGTGGCCACGATGGAATCGGAGAAGCGCACGTCGTAGCGCTTGAGGTCGGTGGCCTTCTCCAGGGCCTTGCTGTAGGTGCCGGCCACGGTCACCGTGTCCAGCTGCCGGGCCTCGAGCGTGGTGCTGCCGTCCGGCGTCGCCGCGGTCGTCTCCTGCGCCAGGGTGTGGAGTGGCGCGCAGAGCAGGCCGCCGATCAGGGCGTGGCCGATCGCCAGGCTCAACAGCTTCCGGTGGGGGGCGGACAAGGCCGCCTCCCGGCAGGTGGTCATCATCAGGTTGTTCCCCGTTGCATTCGGTGTCGTGGGCGCGCCGCCCCGCGCGCAAGCGCAGGAAGAAGACAGCTGCCCGTGGGAGGGCCGGAAACCGGCGCGCCGAGGTTAGTGACCGAATGTGATCGCTTTATTTCGAAACGGCATGCGATATGCGGCGTGCGCCGGCGATGCGACGCCCGGTGGCGATCTGCCGGTGCATCCTTCATGCGCAAGGCGAGCGCGACCGCGCTTTCGCGGGGCAGGTGCGATCGGCCCGACAACGAGCACACTCAGACAGCCGTGATCCCGGCCTGCGCGGGGACGACGGGCTCACCTATCGCGTGAGTGCCTGGCTGTGGGCCCGGCTGCGGGCCCGCGCATCAGGCGTAGATCACGCCCTGCGACGGTGGCGCGTCGAGGATGGCGTGCGGTACGAAGCGCGCGCTGTCGCGGGTGATGCGGCCCTCGTCTTCGCGGATGCCCATGCCGCAGGCCGCATCGCCGATGACCCAGCTGCCGATCAGCGGGTAACGCCCGGCGAAGGCCGGCAGCAGGTGCATGGCCTGGCGGATGCACGGGCCGGCATAGGGGCCGTCGCTTTCCTGCAGGCTGCCGTCGGGCAGGTGCAAGGTGATGTTGGCGCCTTCGCGCGAATGCAGCGGCTTGCGCACCCAGCCGGCCGGCAGCGCGCCGCCCTCGTCGAAATGCGCGGCCAGCAGGTTGGGATGCCCCTGGTGGCGTTGCCACAGCAGCGGCAGGATGCCCTTGTTGCTCAGCACCGCCTTCCATGCCGGCTCCAGCAGCTGCAGGCCCGAGCCCGGCAAGGCCTTGCCGAAACTCTCGGCGAACAGGTCCTCCAGCGGGTACAGCTTGAACAGCGTGCCGATCACCACATCGTCCAGGTCGGTGAAACGGCCGTCATCGGACAGGCCGATCTCCTCGATGTCGATCGCCTCGCCCTGCAGGCCGGCCTGCGCCGCGCAGTCGCGCAGGTACTCGACCGTGCCGCGGTCCTCGCCCGAGGCATGCACCGAGGCGAACATCAGCGGCGGCGGCAGGCGCGGGGCGATGTCCGCAAAGCGCGCCACCAGCGCCTCGTGCAGGGCATTGAACTGGTCGGCGTACTCGGGCAGGCGCCCGGCCTGGCGCTGGTCCTCCAGCCATTGCCACTGGAAGAAGGCGGCCTCGAACAGCGAGGTCGGCGTGTCGTAGTTCAGTTCGTAGAGCTTGGCCGGGCCGTTGCCGTCGTAGGCCAGGTCCAGGCGCCCGTACAGGTGCGGCTGGCGCTGCCGCCAGCTCTCGGCGATCCAGTTCCAGGTGTACTCGGGGATGGCCAGCCTGGACAGCAGTTCCTCGCTGCCGACCACCTCATCCACCAGGTCCATCGCCATGGCGTGCAGCTCGGCGCTGGGGTCCTCGATGTCGTCCTCGATCTGCCGCAGGGTGAAGGCGTAGTACGCGGTTTCGTCCCAGTACGGCGCACCGTCGATGGTGTGGAAATCGAAGCCGCACGCGGCCGCCTGCGCGCGCCAGTCGCCGCGCTCGACAATGGAAAGACGCTGCATCGTTGGAAAGTGCCGAAAAGACGGTGGGGCTCAGCCGCCGAAGCTGCTGCGCCCGGAGCTGCGGCTGCCGAAGCCGCCGCGGCTGACGGTCATGGCACGGTTGGGCTGGTTGGTGACCGGGCTCATGGCCTTGTTGCCGGTGAAGGCGGTGGCGCCACCAAAGGCCTTGGAGGTGTCCGGCTTGACCCAGCCATTGCTGCGGTCCTGGAACGCCGGCGCGCTGGTCAGGCCGGCGCCGCGGTTGTTGAGCATCTGCGACATGAAGAAGCCGGCCATCAGCGGCCCGACGAAGGAGTGGCCCTGGCTGGTGCGCTGTTCCACGCAGCGATCAGCGCTGTACTCCTGCTCGCACTCGGCGCGCGAGGCGTAGCGCGGCGCCTGGTCGGCGGACGCCTGCTGGGCCTTGTCGAAGGCGCTCTTGCAGGCGGCCTGGTCGCCGGTGGCCTGGTAGCAAGCCTCCACGGAGGTGTAGAGGCCTTCCTGGACTTCCGGCTCCTTGCTGCAGGCGCTGAGCAGCAAGGGCGCTGCGCCCATCAACAGCAACGAGGTCGTGCGGGAACGTTTCATCATTGTCGTCTTTGGCGGTGCTGACCACGATGATGCCGAAAACGGCGTGGGCAGGAAACCCACGCCGTCCCAGGAACCGCTTAGATGGGCGGAATGTAATCGGCCAGCCGTGCCTTGAAGAACGGCTCGACCGCGGCCATGTTGCCCTTGACCTGGATGGACTTCGCATCGATGTCGCGGCTCATGCCGAGGACGTCATCGGCCGGCCAGCCCGGCCCGAAGCACCACTGCGTGCTGGGCACGTTGTTCTCCTGCAGGTAGGCCAGCATGCGCCGGGTCGCCTCCTGCGCGCTCTGGTTGCCTTCCGGATAGCCGTGCTCGCCCAGGTAGCCGCGCTTGCGCCGCTGCCTGAGCCACTCGACGAAGGGCTCGGTCATCCAGATGCCCGTTTCCGGTTTCACGACCTCGTGGCGGTCCTTCCACGCCCCGCCGCCGGTGCCATCGTTGTCCAGGTAGTTGTGCGCCTCGTAGACGATGCGGCCATGGGGATCGGGGATGTCGCCCAGCGCGTCGGACAGCTCCGGCCACAGCCGCGCGCTGGCGAACTGGTTGCCGCAGATGAACACATAGTGCTGGGTGTCGCGGCTGAAGATGCGCGCGGTGGTGTTGGTCGCGGTCTTGAGCCAATGCGCGGCCATGTCCAGGTCGCGGCCGTCGGCCAGCTTTTCCGGGCCCTGGTAGGGCTCGTTCATCAGGCCCCAGCCGAAGATCGCCGGATGGCTGCGGAAGCGGCTGACGATGCGCGCCCACAGGTCGGGCAGGCCGGCATCGTTGTAGAGCTTGCAGCCGGGCGTGCCGATCACCCGGTATTCGTACAGCTTCAGCAGCCCGTCGGCGCCATCGAAGTAGCCCTGGTAGAGGAAGGCGCCCTTGCGATAGGTGTCTTGCCAGATCGCATCGTCGGCCGGGTCGGTCACCAGCCTGCCGTCGGGGCCGACCAGCCTGCCAGCGCCATCGCGCCGATAGCCTGACTTGGTCGCGACCCGGTGCGGCAGGCGCATGTAGTCGTGCAGCTCCAGGATGGCCAGCTTGCCCGCCGCGGCGATCCGGTTGAGGACCTCCTCGACCTGCTTGACGTAGCCCGGGTTCAGCGGGCCGCCCTGCCCGGTGCTGAAGCGTTGCGCGGTGGTGGGCAGGCGGAACAGCGGGCATGCGCCGGCCGCGGCGATGTGCTGCTCGGTGATGTCGCGGTAGTGCGTGCCGATCCTGGCGTTCTCGACGTAGTTGTTCGAGGCCAGTCCCGAGAGATTCAGGCCGGCCAGCGGCAGCGTTTTGGTCTGCGCGCTGGCGCGGCCGATCAGGCCGGTGGCTGTCAGCAATCCCAGCGCGGCGCCGCCCTGGACGAAGCTGCGTCGGGTGAGACCGCTGCTGCCTGAGCGGGGCTGATGGCCTGGGGGAAGTACTGCATCGGACATGGGGGCGCCTCCTGCGGTGCCGTTGGTGGATTCCTTGACCGCTCCCCCTGCAGCGCGGCGACACGCCTCAGTTTGCCGCGAGCAACGCGTGGCTTTCTGCGAACCAGTTGACAGTCTCGCGGGCGCTTTGCGGCTGTGCTGGTCGTCGATCGTGGCGTGCGCGTTCGGAAATGGCGCGCGGTGCGACGACTCTGCTGTGGCGGCCCATGCGTGCACGCGCGGTCGATCCGTTGCAGCAGCAACCGAGGAAACGGGCAAGAATAGGTGCCCACGCCAGCCTCGCCGCTCGCCGCCAAGACGTACGCCGCCATGCCCGACTATCGTTCCAAGACCTCCACCCACGGCCGCAACATGGCCGGCGCCCGCGCGCTGTGGCGCGCCACCGGCATGCAGGATGGCGACTTCCACAAGCCCATCATCGCCATCGCCAATTCCTTTACCCAGTTCGTGCCCGGCCACGTGCACCTGAAGGATCTTGGCCAGCTGGTCGCGCGCGAGATCGAGCGCGTGGGCGGGGTGGCCAAGGAGTTCGACACCATCGCGGTGGACGACGGCATCGCCATGGGCCACGACGGCATGCTGTATTCGCTGCCCAGTCGCGAGATCATCGCCGACTCGGTGGAGTACATGGTCAATGCGCACTGCGCCGATGCGCTGGTGTGCATCTCCAACTGCGACAAGATCACCCCGGGTATGTTGATGGCCGCGCTGCGCCTGAACATCCCCACCGTGTTCGTGTCCGGCGGGCCGATGGAGGCCGGCAAGACCCGGCTGGCCGACGGCAACTTCGCCGAGCACAAGCTGGACCTGATCGACGCCATGGTGATGGCGGCCGATCCCAACGCCTCGGACGAACAGGTCGCCGCGGTCGAGCGCAGCGCCTGCCCGACCTGCGGCTCGTGCAGCGGCATGTTCACCGCCAACTCGATGAATTGCCTCACCGAAGCCCTGGGGCTCTCGCTTCCCGGCAACGGCACCGTGGTGGCCACCCATGCCGATCGCGAGGCGCTGTTCAAGAAGGCCGGCGTCACCGCGGTGGAGCTGTGCCACCGCTGGTACGGGGCGGAGGATCCGACCGCACTGCCGCGCGGCATCGCCACCTTCGAAGCCTTCGAGAACGCGATGACGCTGGACATCGCCATGGGCGGCTCGACCAACACCATCCTGCACCTGCTGGCGGCCGCGCAGGAGGGCGAGGTGCCCTTCGACATGCGCGACATCGACCGCCTCTCGCGGCGCGTGCCGCAGCTGTGCAAGGTCGCGCCGAACACGCAGAAGTACCACATCGAGGACGTGCACCGCGCCGGCGGCATCATGGCGATCCTGGGCGAACTGGCGCGCGGCGGGCTGCTGCACACCGAGGTGCCCACCGTGCATGCCAGGACCCTGGCCGATGCCATCGGCAAGTGGGACGTGGCCCTCAGCGCGGACCAGGCCGTGCAGACCTTCTACAAGGCAGGCCCCGCGGGCATCCCGACGCAGGTGGCCTTCAGCCAGGCCACGCGCTGGCCGTCGCTGGACGTGGACCGCGCGCAGGGCTGCATCCGCAGCGTCGCGCACGCCTATTCGGCCGAAGGCGGCCTGGCCGTGCTCTACGGCAACATCGCGCTGGACGGCTGCGTGGTCAAGACCGCCGGCGTGGATGAATCGATCCACGTGTTCGAGGGCACCGCCAAGGTGTTCGAAAGCCAGGACGCGGCGGTCAAGGGCATCCTGGGCGATGAGGTCAAGGCCGGCGACGTGGTGGTGATCCGCTACGAGGGCCCCAAGGGCGGCCCGGGCATGCAGGAGATGCTGTACCCGACCTCGTACCTGAAATCCAAGGGCCTGGGCAAGCAGTGCGCGTTGCTGACTGACGGACGCTTTTCCGGCGGCACCTCGGGCCTGTCCATCGGCCACGCCTCGCCGGAAGCGGCCGCCGGCGGCGCCATCGGCCTGGTGCGCGATGGCGACAGGATCCTGATCGACATCCCCAACCGCGGCATCAACCTGCTGGTGTCCGAGCAGGAGCTGGCCACCCGACGCGTCGAACAGGACGCCCGCGGCTGGAAGCCGGCCGAAGCACGGCCGCGCAAGGTCAGCACCGCACTGAAGGCCTATGCCTTGCTCGCCACCAGCGCCGACAAGGGCGCCGTGCGCGACAAGGCGCTGCTGGACGGCTGATGGCGCGCACCTTGCGTTTTCCAGATCATGGAGCGCTGTCTGTTCCGCTTGAGGTACGCGTCGGCAGGGCAATGCCGCGCACAGGCGTGTTGATGGCGTAGCGGGTGCTGCGGCCGCCGCCGGGCAGCCGGCGCAGGCAGCCTTTCTCCACAAGGTCGGACAGGTGTCGAGTGGCGGTGGCCTTGGATACCTTCGCCACGGCCTGGTACTGGGCGGCCTTGATGCCATGCTCGAATCCGCGCTCGCCGCCATCAAGCAACCGGTTGAGCACTTTCACCTGTTCGGCCGAAAGCGCCTGGCCATGGTGCACCTGCCAGAACCGCGCCTTGGCCAGCACGCGGTCGATGCGGTGCAGCGCCTGGACTAGGCTGTCGTGCAGGGTTGCCAGGAACCAGCGCAGCCAGCTAGTGATATCCATCCCGCCGCGTTGCGTGGTTTCCAGGCTGCGGTAGTAACCGGCCCTGTCGGCCAGGATGCTCGCCGACAGGGCGTGGAAACGGATCGCCTGTGGCTGCGCCTGGGCAAGGGTTAGGTCGGTCAAGGCGCGCGTGAGACGGCCATTGCCGTCATCGAAGGGATGCAGGGTGACAAACCACAGGTGAGCGACGCCGGCGCGCAGCAGTGGGTCCAGCGTGGGGTCTGTGCATGAGGACGCAAACCAGGCGAGGAAGGCGTCGAGCTGCTGCTCTAGGCCCTGGCGTGGCGGCGCCTCGAAATGCACGGTAGGCCGGTCGATGCGGCCGGACACGACCTGCATGGGCTCCTGGCCACGCAGCGCGCCGACGTGGACGCGCGTGGGCAACAGGTCCTCCTGCGCGGCGAACAGCCAGTGGTGCCACCGCAGCAGGCGTGGCAGGTCCAATGGCGCATCGGCGCGACCGGTGGCGTCGAGCATCAGTTCGGCCAGACCTTCGCTGCGCGGCGTGGGGCGGCGTGTGGCCGCCTCGGACAAGCCAAGATGGCGGGCCAGCGAAGAGCGCACCGAGCCAACATCCAATGGCTCGCCCTCGATCGCCGAGGAGGTGACGATGTTGGAGAGCAGGGTGTCCAGCGTGTCCTGGGCCTGAACATCCCCCGCTGCCGAACCGGCCATGCCCAGCAGTTGACCATAGGCGTGCTGGCAGGCTCTCAGCTGCGGCGCCAGCGCATCGGCCTGCCAGTGGAACTGAGGCCAGTCGGGCTGTTGCCAGATCCAGAGAGGCTGAGTCATTGCGATCATCCTAAGAGATGAGCCGAATGAACCAGCTAATCGGCTCATTGAATGAGCCTATTATTCATCCTAATCGGCGCATCCGCCAGTCTTGCGGGTCAGGAGCGCCCCCGTCACTCTGCCGGTGCTGCTTCAAGGTTTCGCCGGCGGCAGCGGGGTGAACTCCGCCGGCACCCAGGCGAAGGCTTCGCCCTCCTTGCGGATATGGCCCAGACCGGGGAAGGGCAGATGGGCGCCGGCAACCCACCAGCCGGCGTCAGTAGCCTGCTGCATCAGTCGCCGGCGTGCGGCGATGGCGGCGATGCGGTCACTGTCGGCCTCGAATGAGGCCTGCGGCTGAGCAAACTGCACGGCGTGGTAGTGGACGATGTCGCCCCACACCAGCAGCCGCTGCCCAGCGCCGCCGTCGAACAGATAGGACACATGGCCGACCGTGTGGCCATGCGAATCCAGCGCCTGCACCTCGCCTGGCAGCGCGTCGCCTGGCGCGAACAGGCGCAGGCGGCCCTGGGCTTGATAAGGCGCCACCGCCTTGCGGGCCAGTGGGAAGGCGAAGCGCAGCGGCTGCGGCGCGTTGGCCTCGGACGCGGGATCGAGCCAGTAGGCCGCATCGGCCCGGGTCAGCCAGAGCCTGGCGTTGGGATAGGCCACCTGGCCCTGCGCACCAAGCACGCCGCACAGATGGTCCGGGTGGGCATGGGTGAGCAGCACGTCGTCCACCTGCGCCGGGTCCACGCCGGCCGCGCGCAGGTTGCTCAGCACCTGGCCCAGGCCGGGGCCGAAGCAGTTGGCGGTACCGGTGTCCACCAGGATGAGATGGGTGTCGTCCTGCACCAGGTAGGCGTTGACCGCGGTCTGCAGGCCCTTGCCGTCCTCAGGCACGTAGCGGCCGTCCAGCAGGCGGGTGATGTTGCCGGCGTCGACGCCGAGCAGCTGCTGGCGCGGCAAGGCCACGGTGCCGTCGAACAGCGCGGTCACCCGCAGCCTGCCGATCTGCTGCCGGTAATAGCCGGGCACCTGCGCGGTGAGCCTATCGCTTGCGCTGGCGTGCGCGGCACCGCCGCAGGCGCCGCCCGCGCTCAGCAGGGCCGCGACGAGTAGCAAACGTGGTGAGAACAGGTTCATGCGGGTGTCTCCAGGGATGCGCGCCGGATGGCGCCCGGGCACATGGTGGGAGAGGCAGCGCGTGCGAATCGCTCAACCGGCTGCGCGCAACGCTCAGCACGCGATCGGCGCATGGCCGCGATCGCAGCGGCATCGCCTGGGGTGGAGGGCGGCAGACACGCGGCGCTACGCGCGCAACATGGACGCGGCGGGCAGCTGACGCGGCCATCGCATGGACACGCGCAGGCGAGCGCCGTGGAGTTCAGTCCGGCAACTGGTTGCCGATGCGTGCCGGGTCTAGCCCATAGCGCTGCTGGAAGCGCTGGCTAAAGCTGCGTGCCGAACGGTAGCCCACGCGGGCGGCCACGGTCTTCAACGGCCAGCGCGTGGTGTAGAGCAGTTCCATCGCACGTGCCAGGCGCGCCTCGACGATGAGCTGGCGCAGGGAGGTTCGCTCGGCGGCCAGGCGGCGGCGCAGGGTGGCCCCACTGAGCGACAGCGCCTGCTCGACATCGCGCGACTGCCAGTCGCGCTCCGGTTGGTTGGCCACCAGCGCCTGCACCTGCGTGGCCAGGGTCGGCTCGGGTGGCAGCAGCAGGCTGCCGTTTCCGCGACGGCAGAGCGCCACCACCATGCCCGCCAGCACCAGCCGTGCTTCGGCGTAGCGCCCTTCGGCGAGCGCCCGACGCCACAGCGGCAATGCCATGGCGAAGTCCTCGATAGGCAGTCGCGCCAGGGCCTGGCCGGGCTGGGGCAGGGGTTCGGCCCAGAGCAGACGCGCGGCCTCCAGCACTTCGGCGCACAGGGGAATCACCGCGGTCAGGTACAGGCCGCTGGCCGCATCGGGCGTGTTGATCACATCGATGCGGCAGGCCCGGGTGGTCAGGAACAGATCGCCCGGCTCAAACGCAAGCAGCTGCGTCGCGCTGCTGACCTGCTTGCGGCCTTGTAGCAGGATCGCCACCTGCGGCCCGGGGATGTCCACCGACTGGGCGCCATGTTCGCGGCGCGCGGCGATGCAGGCGAAACCTTCGGCCCGCGCGCAGTCGGCCAGCGTGGCCAGGTCGGCCAGCAGGGTCTGTCGCGCGGGCAGGGCATGGTTCATTGCCCTGGCATGGTACGCGCGGCGCGCGGCTCGGACAGGATGTCCGCTACGCCCATGCCCACGGAGCCCACCTCCGCGCCTGCCCTGTCTGCTGACCGCCCGCCGCTCCCGCGCACTCCGCCGACGACACCCGCCTGGGGGACGTCTAAGCCAAGCAGCTCGAGAGCGTGAAGTTCGTCAGCGGCCGCCGCGCGCGTCACCAGATCAGGTCGTCGGGCACCTTGAAGCGGTCCTGATCGTAGAAGTCGTCGCTGGCGGGCGTGGCGTTGTCCGCCGCCGCGGCCGATGTCTCGCCAACCTTGCGGCCGTGGTCAAGCAGCACACAGGACCCGTCGCGCTCGTAGACCTTCTGCGCGGCGGCGCGAGGGATCAGTTCAACGCCATCGCCATGACGCACGATCACCAGGGCGCCGCTGGCCAGTTGCGTGCGAAGCGCGGCATCGACCAGCACGGTACGGATGCGCTGGCCATCGTTGAAGCGGTATTCGATCTCGCCGCCGCGTTTGACCTTGTGCGTGTCGACGATCTGCCGGACCTGCGCCTGCAGCTCCTGGCGCTTGGCCTGGGCGTTGCGCTCGGCGGCCAGGGCACGGTCGCGCTCGGCGCGTTCGGCTTGCAGCTTGGCCGCATCGACCTTGTCCTGATCGACTGGCGGCTTGGCCGGGCCTTTGGCCAGGCGCGCCTTCACCTGATCGCGGGCGATCTGGTCGGCCTTGCCCTTCTTGACCAGGCCGGCCTTGAGCAGCTGTTCCTGCAGGGGATTACGCATGACGGTGCTGGGGGAGACTGCGGGTGTGCAGTGTAGCGCCGGGCGTTGGGGACGGCCGCTGGCGTGTGGCGGCCCCTTTTCGCAATCGTCTCAGGGGCCGTGACGCGTGCGCTTCAAGGGTGCCCGGAAGATCCTGTCCTGACCAAGCTTGAGTCGGTGGCAGATCGTCCGGCGGGCGCGGCTCTCGTTGCGAAGGAGGCGCTTCGGGAAAGCGCCTTCGCGGCTAATGGCCCTAGGCCACGAAGAGCCGCTGCCACGCGGCGAACTTGGGGTCAGTCGGGATGCCCTCAGGGCGTGTCGGCGGGCGGCGGCGACGTCAGGCAGTACTGGTTGGTGGAGACCACGTCGGCAGGCTCGACGGCCACGAAACTGGCCTGCGCGCCGGCGGCCGCTGCCGCATCCTTGGAGGACGCGGCGTTGGTGGTCTCGTTGCGATACAGGCCGGAGTAGCGGCAGACCTGGCCGATCTGCTGGGTGTTGCCGCGGACGGCAACGGCAGCCGCGACCGCACCAGCGCCCGTCGCCGCCTGGCCGCCAAGGGTGAAGCGCGCGGTTTCCGCGTCGCGGCACTCCAGCGATGCATCGGTCACGTCTAGTCGCAGGTAGAGGATCTGGCCGGCCTCGGCCGGCGGCGCGGCGTCGACCTGCAGGCCCTGCACACGCGGCGCCCACACCGGGATGCCGCGGCGGCCATCGCCGGGCTTGCAGCCGGGAACCCCAGGGATGCCACCATCGTTGGCGATGTCCTGCGCGCCCTGGTAGGCCGGCTCGGACGCTCGGCCATCGGTGCCGGTGGCAGGGGTGGGCGGGGTGGCCGGGACCCCGCAATAGCCCTGATCGCAGCGCTGGCCGCTGGCGCAGTCCGCATCGGTGGAACAGGTTGGCGGGACAGTGGCGGTGGCCGCGGCCTCGGGCTCACGCGACTGGCAGCCGCACAGGGCGATGGCCAGCGCCAGCAGGGAGATGGAGGTCTTCAAGGGCGGCTCCGCGGGGGACTTCGCCGCGCAGCATGGCCAGCGTGGCATTAAGCCGATGTGGCCGGGGAGGGAAGCCTGAGGAGAGCGCGTGCCGGTTCAGGACAGGTGCGGTGCTTGCAGAGGGTCTGGGGTGAGTGCTGATTTGCCTTTCCCGGGGATCAGCAGAGAGTTGTGGAGGGATGATGTGGGAGCCGCTCCCACAAAAATATCCAGCTGCCAGCTCCCGACAGCTTCGACGGCTCCCGGCAGTTCCAACAGCGTTGGCAGCGCTCCATATCAGACGCCGATGCAGTCAGCGGGCGTACTCGCCCGCTGCCCACACGCGTGCGCTGACTGCTAGCGCTTGGTCGACTGCGAGTACGGCTGCTGCTGCGGGTGCGTGCCCCACTGCTTGTTGGGCTCGGCCTGCATGGTGAAGCGCAGCTCGCCACCGGCCATGATTTCCTCGTGACGCAGGAAGGCGCGGTCCAGCGGCTTGCCGTTGAGGTTGGCGTTGCCCACGTAGGCGTGGGCGGCATCCAGGCCTTCGGCGGTCACGGTGAACTGCTTGCCGTTGGGCAGGTTCAGCGTGGCGCGCGGCAGGAACGGGCGGCCGATGATGTACTCGTTGCTGGCCGGGGCCACCGGGTAGAAGCCCAGCGCGGTGAACACGTACCAGGCCGACATCTGGCCCAGGTCGTCGTTGCCCACCAGGCCATCCGGGCGCGCGGAGAACTGGCTTTCCATGATCTGCTTCAGGCGCGCCTGCGAGCGCCAGGGCTGACCGGCATAGGAATACAGATAGGCGACGTGGTGGCTGGGCTCGTTGCCGTGCGCGTACCAGCCGATCAGGCCGGTGATGTCTTCCATGTGCTCGAAGATCTTCGGGTCGACCTTGGCATTGAACACCTCGTCCAGCCGCCCCAGCAGCTTGTCCGCGCCGCCATGGGCCCTGGCCAGGCCGGCCACGTCCTGCGGCACGTACCAGGAGTACTGCCAGGCGTTGCCTTCGGTGAAATCGGTGCCGTAGCCGCTGGCCGCCGGATCGAAGGGCTCGCGGAACTTGCCGTTGCGCAGCTTGGCGCGCATGAAGCCGGTCTTGGGGTCGAAGGCGTTCTTCCAGTTGCCGGCGCGCTTGGCGAAGCTGGCGGCCACGTCCTTGCGCCCCATGTCCTGGGCGACCTGGGCGATGGTCCAGTCGTCGAAGGCGTATTCCAGGGTCTTGGAGGCGGCTTCGCCTTCCTCGTCGATCGGCACGTAGCCCAGCTCGCGGTATTGCTTGATGCCATCGTAGGGGCCGTAGTTGGCGCTGGCGACCATGGCATCGAGCGCTTCACCGGTGTCGTAGCCGCGGATGCCCTTCATGTAGGCGTCGGCGATCACCGGCACGGCGTGGTAGCCGATCATGCACCAGGTCTCCAGACCGTGGAACGACCACACCGGCAGGATGCCGTAGGGACTTTCGCGGCGCGAGGCCAGCAGCGAATTGACCACGTCGTTGTTGCGCTGCGCCGGCTGGGTCAGCGTCATCAGCGGATGCAGGGCGCGGTAGGTGTCCCACAGCGAGAAGGTGGAGTAGTTGGTGAAGCCCTGCGCCTGGTGCACGGCGTTGTCCGGTCCGCGGTAACGGCCGTCGCTGTCCATGAACAGCGTCGGCCCCAGCATGGTGTGGTACAGCGCGGTGTAGAAGCTGGTGCGGTCCGTCTCAGGCGCCTGCACATCCACGGCAGACAGCGCCTTGCCCCAGGTCTGCCTGGCCGCGCTGCGCACGCCGTCGAAATCGAAGGCCGGCACTTCCGCATCGAGATTGGCGATGGCGCCAGCCTCGCTGACCGGGGAGATGGCGACCTTGACGATCAGCGGCTCGGCCGAGGCATCGCCGAAGTCCAGCGTGCCTACCAGCTGGCGGCCCTCGATCTGCGCGCGCTGGGTCGGGTCCTTCTCTGCCGGCGGGGCGAACCCCTTGTAGGGAATGTCCTGCTCGGTGTTGTGGAAGGCGTGGCCCTTCACCGGGCGCGAGAACTTCATCGCGAAGTACAGCTGACGACCGGGCGCCCAGCCGCGGGTCTCGCGGAAGCCGGTCACCGTGCCATCGGGCTGGATGCGCAGGCGCGACCAGGAGATCTTGCCTGGGTAGTCGTACATGCTGGTGCGCAGGTCCACCAGCACGTGCGCGGGCTGGCCCTTGGGGAAGGTATAGCGATGCACGCCCACGCGCGGGCTGGCGGTGAGTTCGGCGCGCACCTTGTAGTCGGCCAGGGTCACCGCGTAGTAGCCGGGTTCGGCTTTCTCGGTGTCGTGCGAGAAACGCGAGGTATAGCCGCTGCCCGGCTGGTCCGGGTCGCCGCGCTCCAGCTTGACCTGCCCGGCGATCGGCATCACCAGCACGTCGCCCAGGTCCGAATGCCCGGTGCCGGAGAAGTGCGTATGCGAGAAGCCGACGATGGTCGTATCGGTGTAGCGGTAGCCCGCGGCCCAGCCATAGCCGTCCTTGCGCGACTGGATCCGCGTGTCCGGGCTGAGCTGGATCATGCCGAAGGGCGTGGTCGCACCGGGGAAGGTGTGGCCTTCGCCACCTGTGCCGATGAAGGGATCCACCGATGCAAATGCCTGATCGGCAACGGAACTCGGTGTCTGGGCGTGCGCCGTTCCGAGCGTGGCGGTCATCAGCGCAGCGGCGACCAATCGCATGGCGTGCATCGTTCTCTCACCTATCAACGGAAATAAAACGATTGAAACCCTATCATTGTCCGCTCAGGTGGCGTGGTGCACCGCATCATGTAACCACGACTGCAGCTGGCATCATGGCCGGCCGTCGCGACGCCTGTGGCGGTTTCACTTATCCCTACCTGCAACGCCGGAGCCGTCGAATGAGTCGCCGCCCCATGTCCAACACCGCCGTCATCGGCGTGGTCAGCCTGATCTTCTTCACCTGGGGCGGACTGACCAGTCTCAACGATGTGCTCATTCCGCATCTGAAAGCCGTGTTCTCGATGAACTTCGCGCAGTCGATGCTGATCCAGTCCTGCTTCTTCGGCGCGTACTTCCTGATGGCCATGCCCGCCGGTGCGGTGGTGGCGCGCGTGGGCTACAAGGCCAGCATCGTGATCGGGCTGGTGGTGGCGGCCATCGGTGCGGTGATGTTCTATCCGGCCGCGCGTTTGCCCTCCTATCCCTTGTTCCTGGGCGCGCTGTTCGTGCTGGCCAGCGGTATCACCCTGCTGCAGGTCTCGGCCAACCCCTACATCGCCCTGCTCGGCGCGCCGGAGAAGGCGCCCAGTCGCCTGAACTTCGCCCAGGCCCTGAACTCGCTGGGCACCACCTTGTTCCCCACCGTGATCGGGCCACTGATCCTGGCCGGGGGCGCCTTGCTCACGGCCGACCAGATTGCCGCGCTGTCGGCCGAGCAGCTCACCAGCTACCGCATCGAGCAGGCGCAGTCGGTGCAGATGCCGTACCTGATGGTCGCCGGCGGCCTGCTGGCCCTGGCGGTGTTCGTGCTGATCATGCGCATCCCCTCGCTGCGCGAGGCCACCGATGCGGGCGATGAGAAGCACCACACCTTCGGCGAGGTGCTGCGCTTCCGCCACCTGCGCTGGGGCGTGCTGGGCATCTTCATGTACGTGGGTGCGGAAGTGGCCATCGGCAGCTTCCTGGTCAACTACATCTCGCTGCCTCAGATCGGCGGCTTGAGCGAGGCGACCGCCAGCCGCTACCTGGGCTTCTACTGGGGCGGTGCGATGATCGGCCGTTTCGTCGGCGCGGTGCTGCTGCAGAAGATCGCCGCGCGCAAGCTGCTGGCCTTCTTCGCCACCATGGTCGGCGTGCTGCTGGTGGTGACCATGACCACCACCGGCCATGTCGCCATGTGGAGCGTGATCGCCATCGGCCTGTTCAACTCGATCATGTTCCCGACCATCTTCACCGTGGCCATCGAGCGCCTGGGCCCGCTGACCAGCAAGGCCTCCAGCCTGCTGATCATGGGCATCGTCGGTGGCGCCATCGTGCCGCTGATCCAGGGCGCGCTGGCCGACGTGGTCGGCATCCAGCACGCCTTCGTGGTGTCGCTGGTCTGCTACGCCTACATCCTCTGGTACGGCCTCAACGGCGCGCGCCTGGAGGGCAACCTGCCGGTGGCCGCTTCGGCCACGCCGGCCGCCGCACGACCGATGCATTGAAACCTCACCGGGCGCGCATGGTGCGCGCCTTCCGGCGCCGCGTGATGCACATGCGGCGCCGCCCCACGGAGTGATGATGAACCTGCCTGCCAATCCCCCGCCCGATTTCTCCAACGCCTCCACCCTGCGGGCGCATATCGCCGACACGATGGCCTTCTACCATCCCGGCGCCATCGATCCGGCAGGCGGCTTCTTCCATTACTTCCGCGACGACGGCAGCGTCTACGACGCCTCGCATCGCCACTTGGTGAGCAGCACGCGTTTCGTCTTCAATTACGCCATGGCCACGCGCGAGTTCGCCGACTCGCCGCTGGTGGATGAGTACCGCAAGGCCACCCAGCATGGCCTGGACTACCTGCGCAAGGCGCATTTCGACCCGGCCAGCGGCGGCTACGTGTGGACCCTGCGCGATGGCCAGCCCGAGGACCGCATGCATCACGCCTATGGCGTGGGCTTCGTGATGCTGGCCTATGCCACCGCGCGCAAGGCCGGGCTGGACACGGCGGCGTGGATGGATGAGACCTGGGAGCTGCTGGAGCGCCGCTTCTGGGACGCCGAGGCCGGCCTGTACCGCGATGAGGCCTCGCAGGACTGGAAGTTTTCCAGCTACCGCGGACAGAACGCCAACATGCACCTGTGCGAGGCATTGATCGCCGCGTACGAGGCCAGCGGCGATCAGCGCTACCTGCAGCGCGCGCTGACCCTGGCCGACCACATCACCCGCCGGCAGGCCGCGCTGGGCGGTGGCCTGGTGTGGGAGCACTACGACACGGCCTGGCAGGTGGACTGGGAGTACAACAAGGACGACCCGAAGAACCTGTTCCGCCCCTGGGGCTACCAGCCGGGCCACCAGGTCGAGTGGGCCAAGCTGCTGATGCTGCTGCGCATCCACCTGCAGCCCAGCGGCAACGCCCCGGACTGGCTGGTGCCGACCGCGCGCCACCTGTTCGACAGCGCCCTGCGCCACGGTTGGGACGACACCCACGGCGGCATCGTCTACGGCTTCGCCCCATCGGCCCTGGAGGCAGGTGCCGATGCCGACCCCGCCGCGCACTTCTGCGATGGCGACAAGTACTTCTGGGTGCAGGCCGAGGCGATCGCCGCGGCGGCGCGCCTGCTGGAAGCCACCGGCGATGCGGTCTACCGCCGGTGGTACGACAAGCTGTGGGCCTATTCCTGGGAACACTTCGTCGATCACCGCCACGGCGCCTGGTTCCGCATCCTGACCCAGGACAACCGCAGCTACAGCGACGAGAAGAGCCCGGCCGGCAAGACCGACTACCACACCATGGGCGCCTGCCACGACGTGCTGCTGGTGATGCGCGAGAGCCAGGCCTTCGCCTGAGCCCACCTGGACCGCGCCACGCATGGCCCAGGCCATCGCCGCTGCGCGGCATGGCCTCGCCTAAGCCGAGGCAGCAGGGTGGGGCTGTGGGAGTCGTGACCTGAAACGGGGGTGGTGAGCGCCACCCTCGTTTGCTCCCGAGAGCTCTTCGCCGCTAGCGTTGGCAAAGCAAGCAGGCGCCGGCATGTGCGCTTCGCATGCTCCACGTCAGCCACCGCCGGTGCCGGCCTCTTGCGTCGGTAGCGCCGGCCATCATTGCCAGCGAGCCCCGCTGTGGGCCGGGGCGAGAAGCGTCTATCGAGGCGAGATCACGCCTGCAAGGCGCGTGGGAACGTCGCTTCGTCTTGCGCTGCGGGCAGGTTCGACACGGCCAGTCGCGCACCTTGCCGGCCGAAGTAATCGCGCAGCTTGTCCTCGTATGGCCCGACCGCCTGGACCGCCGCATTCAGCTCCTGGGCGCTGACGTCGAACTGACGGATCCAGTGGCGAAACACGTAAGCCTTGTGCAGTTCGATGGTTTCGCCGGACGCGGTCTGCGGATCGGTGGTCATAGGCAAGGACGAATCGGATGATGTCGCAGCGTCCGTGCTCCCCAGGGCCGCACTCTGTCACAGCGATATGTAAAGCACGCGTGATTCGGCGCGGTCGTCAGACCAAAGTCCATGCCAGCCGCAGCAGGCCCCACAGGGAGACCACCCAGATCGCCGAACGCAGGTAGGGCACGCCGATCAGATAGACCGGCAGGTAGGCCACCCGCGCCCAGAAATACGCCTGCGCGGCCAGCGCGGTGCGGGCATCGCCCAGGCCCAGCGCCACCACCGCCAACGCGGCCGCGGCAAAGAAAGGAAACGTCTCGAGGAAGTTGCGGAATGCGCGCTCGGCGCGTGCCGCCGCTCCGGTCAGCGGCGGCGTGTCGCCGTCGCGGTTGCTGGCATTCCAGGCCAGGCCGCGTTGCGCGGTGGACAGCGCGGCCGCCAGCAGGAGATGGGCCACACCCAAGAGGATGGACCAGCCCAGCATCTTCAATTCCATCGGCATGTCATCGCTCCTGATCGGGAGCGGCCATCCTGCGCCGCGATGCGTGCGCCGCATGTGTTCGCCCACAAGAATCATAGGCTGCGCCCAGGTCAATCGTAGCGATGAAGATTCGGGCGGGTGAGGGCTTCGAGACGGACATGACGCGATGCCTGCTACGGTGCAGGCTCCCGGAACGGAGCTGTCGCATGGTTCGATCGCCGCATCTGCGCCTGCTGCTGCCCTTGCTGTCGCTGCTGCTGGCCGCCTGCAGCAGCGTGCCCACCGCCCCGCAGCGCACACCGGCGCAGATCCAGGCCGAGATCGCGCGGCGCATGCCGGCCGGCGTCGGCGATAAAGCCGGCTGGGCGCGGGATATCCAGCGCGCACTGGAGGCGCAGGACATCGAGGCGTCCCCGGCCAACCTGTGCGCGGTGCTGGCGGTGACCGAGCAGGAATCGACCTTCCAGGCCGACCCGTCCGTGGCCGGGCTGCCAGGGATCGCGCGCGGGGAGATCGACCGGCGCGCCGCGCGGCTGCATGTGCCCGGCTTCCTGGTCGATGCCGCCCTGGCGCTGGATTCACCCGATGGCCGCAGCTACGCCCAGCGCCTGCAAGCGGTGCGCACCGAGGGCGAGCTGAGCGGCATGTTCGAGGACTTCATCGGCATCGTGCCCATGGGCGGTCGCCTGTTCGGGGGATTCAACCCGGTCCGGACCGGCGGACCGATGCAGGTCAGCATCGATTTCGCCCAGGACCATGCGCGTGGGTATCCGTACCCGGTGGAAACTTCGCTGCGGCGCGAGGTGTTCACGCGCCGCGGTGGGTTGTACTTCGGCATCGCCCATCTGCTGGGGTATCAGGCGCCGTACGACGCGCTGCTGTATCGCTTCGCCGACTTCAACGCCGGTTGGTACGCCAGTCGCAACGCGGCCTTCCAGGCGGCGGTCAGCCGCGCCACCGGCACCAGGCTGGCGCTGGACGGCGATCTGCTGCTGCCGGGCGCCGCGCTGGACCGGCCTGGCGCCACCGAGCGCGCGGTGCGCACGCTGCAGGACCGGCTGTCGATGGATGCGGCGCAGATCCGGCGCGCGCTGGCGCAGGGGAGCGAGGCGGACTTCCAGGACACGGCGCTGTATCGCCAAGTGTTCGCGCTGGCCGATGCGGCCGCTGGCCGGCCGCTGCCGCGCGCGGTGCTGCCCGGCATCCAGCTGGAAAGCCCGAAGATCACCCGCCAGCTGACCACGGCCTGGTTCGCCGATCGCGTCAACGCGCGCTGGTCGCGCTGCATGAAGCGATGAGGCCGCCTCGACGCTGTGTTATCGATCGGACTCGTAGCGTGCGCACCACCTTTCGTTGCGAGTCCTCACCATGCCCAAGCTGTCCGACTTCCCGATCAGCAAGCGCTGGCCGGCGCAGCATCCCGAGCGTATCCAGCTGTATTCGCTCAACACGCCCAACGGGGTGAAGGCCTCGATCATGCTGGAGGAAACCGGGTTGCCCTACGAGGCGCACCTGGTGGATATCACCGAGAACGAAAGCCATACGCCGGAGTTCCTGGCGCTCAATCCCAACGGCAAGATCCCGGCCATCATCGATCCGCAGGGACCGGATGGACAGGCGTTGGCGCTGTTCGAGTCCGGCGCGATCCTGATGTACCTGGCGGAAAAGTCCGGCCGCTTCCTGCCGGTCGAGCCGCAGGCGCGCTGGGCCACCGTGCAATGGGTGATGTTCCAGATGGGCGGGCTGGGACCGATGTTCGGGCAGCTCGGGTTCTTCCACAAGTTCGCCGGCAAGGACTACGAGGACAAGCGCCCGTTGCAGCGCTACGTGGCCGAATCCAAGCGCCTGCTCGGGGTGCTGGATACGCAGCTGCAGGGGCAGGACTGGATCGTCGGCAACGACTACACCATTGCCGATATCGCCACGCTGGGCTGGGTACGCAACCTGGTCACCTTCTACGAGGCACGCGCGCTGGTGGAGTTCGACCGCTACACCCAGGTCGCGGCCTGGCTGGAGCGCGGGCTGGCCAGGCCGGCGGTGCGTCGTGGGCTAGAGATTCCTTCGAAAGGGGCGTGAGGCGAGGAGTGAGCGAAGAGGAGTGAGGAGTGAGTAAAAGCGGCGCTAGCGCGACGATTCGATCTGCGCTTCTTCCACTCACTCCTCACTCCTCTCCGCTCACTCCTCGCCTCTGCAATCGCGACGCGATAGCCCACAGGTCACGGTGACCTCCCTCACTAGGGCCAAAGCGAGGTGCCGTCGAACATGGACGCGTACTCACCACAGGAGCCGCACATGCGCGATGGACAGGGGTCGGCCGGCAACGTGATGGCCGCCATTTGCAGTTTCTTTCTTCCGGGCCTGGGCCAGCTGGTGCAGGGGCGGCTGGGCGCGGCGGTGCTGTGGTTCGTGCTGGCCTGCGTGGCTTTCGCCTTCACCTGGGTGATTACGCTTTCGCTGCTGCCTTTCGGCTGGCTGGCGGTCAGCGTGTTCGCCTGCATCAACGCGGCGCTGTACCGCCGCGATGAGGCCGTGCTGTATCAGACCAGGTCGCGGTAATCCTGCAGGATCACCATCACCAGCTGGCTGCGCGAGCGCACGTCCAGCTTGTTGAACAACTGCTGGAAGGTGGCCTTGATCGCGCTCTCCGAGCTGCCCAGCTGGCGCGCGATCTGCTTGTTGGAGTAACCGCGCAGCAGGCCGCGCAGCACGTCACGCTCTCTCTCCGTGAAGCTGACGCGGTCCTGCTGCGCCCCCGTGGCCACCAGCGACTGCAGGTAGCGCTGCTCGATCAGCACCCGGCCCATGGCCACGGCGTGGATACTGTCGATCAGCGCGTCGGTGGACACGTCCTTGCGGCAGATGCCCGAGACGCCCAGGCGGATCAGCTCCAGCGCATCGCGCTCGGACACGCCGGCGGTGACCACCAGGGTGGCGGTGCGGCGCGGCTGCTCGGCCTGGCGGCGCATGTAGTCCAGCGCGTTGTAGTCGCCCAGGTCGAAATCCAGGATCACCACGTCCGGCTGCAGCGAGGCGATCTGCACGATGGCCTCGGCCAGCGCGCCGGATTGCCCCACCACCTGGAAGCGCGGGTCGGCATCCAACAGCCGCAGCAGGCCCTCGCGGAACAGCGTGTGGTCGTCCAGCAGGTACAGGCGCACGGGTGGGCGCTGTGCCTCATCCATCCATTCTCTCCGCGGCGTGGGCCTGCGCCAGGGGCATGTGCAGTTCGAAGCAGCAACCCGGGCCGCCCGGCGCGTGGCGCAGCAACCCGTCCTGGTTGTGCATCAGCGCGCGCGAAATATACAGCCCCAGGCCGGCGCCATCGCTGTCGCTTCTGAAAGGCTGGAACAGCCGCTCGGGGTTGGCGATGCCCGGGCCGCTGTCGCGCACGCTCAGCACCGCGCGTCCTTGTTCGATGCGTGCCGAGAGCACCAGCTGACGTTGCGGCTCGGGCTGAGACTGCACCGCGCGCAGGGCGTTCTGCGACAGGTTCAGCAGCACCTGCAGCAGCGCATGGCGGTCGCCCTGCACGGCGGGAAAGTCCGGCGGGATCTGCACGTAGACCTGGCCATCGATATCGTCCCAGTCCGGGCCGATGATCAGTTCCAGCTCGCTGCACAGCGTCTGCAGGCGGCTCTCGCCGCGATCGCGGTGCGACTGCTTGCGCAGGTTGAACGAGGCCAGCTCCATCAGCGCGCGCACCAGGTTGCGCAGCGCGGCAAGATCCGGATCCTCGCGCATGGCCGGGTGCCGGGCCAGGTTGGAGGTGATGACGCCGGCGGCCGAACACAGATTGCGGATCTCGTGCGAGACCGCGCCGGCCAGCAGGCGGTTGTTCTTCAGCAGGTCCTCGAAGTGCGCCGATTCGCGCGCGCGCATGTCCTCGGTGGTGTCCACCAGGATCGCCGCCAGGTGCCGCTCCTGGCTGTCTTCGTAGACGGAAAACCATGTCGTGGCCGGGAACGCACTGCCATCGGCGCGGCGCCCCCAGGTAGAGGTGGAGGTGCGCAGCCCGTCCAGGCTGGCGCTCATGCGCAGGGCATCGTCCAGCACGGGCAGGAACTGGCCCACCTGGCACCCCTCCAGGCGCGCTTCCTCGGGCAGTTCCAGGATCTCGTGGGCGGCGCGGTTGCCGGCCACGATGCGGCCATCGCCGGCCACGGTGAGGATCGCCGCCGGGCTGCTCTCGGCCAGCAGGCGCAGCTGGCGTTCGGCGCGGCGACGCAGGCGCTGCTCGGTGCGCAGCTGCACGTAGTGCTGCAGGATCACCCGCCGGGTGCGGCTGATCTCGGCCACCAGCAGCCCGCACCCGGCATAGGCGATCGTGGCCATGAAGAAGCGCAGCGCCTGTTCCAGCGGCGTCTCATGCATCACGAACAGGCCGCGCAGCGCGGCGCACGCCATGGCCGCCACCAGGATGTGGCTGCGCTTGAGCACGGTGGCGGCCAGCACCACCGGCAGGATGTACAGCAGGCCCAGGGAGACGTTGAACGCCCAGTACCACTCGGCCCACACCAGCAGGGCCAGCATCGCCAATGAGATCCACAGCGTGGGGCCGCGGTTCAACTTGACCACCTGGCCGCGCCAGGTGAAGGGCAATCTCAACCTGTCCATCGAGTCATCTGGGTGCGAAGGGGAGCCTGGCAAGCGTGGCGCGGGTGAACGCGTTCGCCCACCTATCCAAAGATAGGTGTTGCGCCGCAACAGATAGGTGAACAGGCGTCTTGTGGCGGCGATTGGATGGCAGACCGCGGCCAGGGCCATGGGTGTAATGCAAAGACCGCCAATCGGAATGCGCTGATGATCCTCACCGACCGCTTCCCGCTGCGCCGCATCTGGCCGCACGCCTACAAGCGCCTGCTGGTGTTGCTGGCGTTCGACTGCGCGGTGGCCGGCCTGTACACCTTCGCCGGTTGGGAGTGGTTGTCCATCGAAGCCCTGCCGCTGGCGCAGCTGGGCTCGGCGCTGGCGATCTTCCTGGCCTTCCGCGCCAATGCCGCCTACGGCCGCTGGTGGGAAGCGCGTCAGCTGTGGGGCTCGCTGGTGAACACCTCGCGCGCCATCGCCCGGCAGGCGCTGACCGCACTGGACGTGGATGCTGCCGACCCGCGCCAGGCGGCGCTGCGCGATGACATCGTGATCCACCAGGTGGCCTTCGTGCATGCGCTGCGCTGCCACCTGCGCAAGCAGAACCCCTTTCCCGAGCTCACCGGCCTGCTCGGCGCCGAGCGCGCCGATGCGCTGCGCGGCTACGCCAACGTCCCCAACGTGCTGACGATGCGGATGGGCGCACTGCTGCAGCAGGCACGCGAGCTGGGCATGATCGACTCCATGCGCTGGACCGCGCTGGATGCCAACCTCACTACGCTGGCCAATATCCAGGGCGCCTGCGAGCGCATCAAGAACACCCCGCTGCCGCGCCAGTTCTCCTCGCTGCCGCGCGCGCTGGTGGACTTCTACTGCTGGATCGTGCCGCTGGGCCTGGTGGCCGGCATGGGCCTGGCGATGCCCATCGCCTCGGTGCTGATCAGCTTCACCCTGATCGCCATCGACTCGGCCGCCAGCGGTATCGAGGACCCCTTCGAGAACACCATCAACGACACCCCGATGACCGCCCTGTCGCGCGGCATCGAGCTGACGCTGCGCGAAATGCTCGGCCAGCGCGTGCCGCTGCGCAACGTGCAGGCCATCGACGGCTTCATCTACTGATTTCCACAGAGGAACTTCCCATGCATGCCTCGCCTTCGCACCTGGTGTTCGCCACCAACTTCTCCGAAACCTGCCATGCCGCCATCCCGACGGTGGCCCAGCTGGTGGACCGCCTGCGCGCCAAGCTGACCCTGCTGCACGTGCACGCCAAGGGCCAGCGCCACCAGGCGCAGCAGTCGCTGGATTCGTTCTTCGCCGAGGCTTCCAACTACCCCGGCTGCGAGCGCGCGCTGTACGGCGGGCCGACGGTCGCCGGCATCGCCGCCTATTGCCGCGCCAATCCCGACGCGGTGCTGATCATGCCGCCGTCCGAGCGCACTGGCCTGCCGCGGCCCATGCACGTGTCGCTGCGCGCCCAGGTGCTGCAACGCGTGGCCACGCCGATGCTGACCCTGCCTTACGCCGACGCGCTGCCGCGCGATGGCAGCATCGGCGGCCACGTCGCCTGCTGGATCACCAGCCGCGAATCCGGGCTGGAGCTTGTGCGCGATGCCGCCGGTTTGGCGCGCCGTCGCGGCGCGGACCTGCACCTGCTGCATGTGCTGCCCGAAGTCAGCGAAGGCCTGCTGATGGACAGCCTGTTCAACGATGAGCCGCTGGCCGAACCGGCCGCCACGCGCTGGCTCACCGACATCGCCGCCAGCCTGCAGGATGAGGACCTGCGCATCCGCATCCACGTGGGCACCGGCGATCCGCGCAAGCAGATCGCCCGCCTGCTCAAGCGTGCGCGCGCCGACGTGCTGGTGGTCGAGCACGATGCGGTGCTGCGCCGCAAGCTGGGCCGGACCTCCTTCGATGCGGCCTTGTCCGAGAGCCCGTGCCTGCTGATGTGCGTGCCGCGCCGTCGCGATGGCATCGCGCTGCCGGCCAACCTGCCGCCCAAGACCATGCCGGGCTTCAAGTTCCTGCCGCAGCGCATGAAGCGCCTGTCCTTCAGCACGCAGGTCTGAGCCGGCAGGGGGCCTGATCCAGCGGCGCGAGGCGGGCGCTTGCAGGGCAGTGCGCGGCCGAGCCTGCCTTGAGCATCGCCCGATGCGTCCGCCTGTCTGGACCGGCGGGGAGAACCGCGCCGTGGCTCAGGGCGTGCGTGCCCAGGCCCAGGTGTCGCGGCCGGCGTCCTTGGCGTCGTACAGGGCGCGGTCGGCGGCCTTGTACAGCGCATCGGCGGTCTGCCCGTCGCGCGGGAACAGGGCGATGCCGATGCTGATGGAGGCACGGATGTGATCCTGGCCGTGCAGCACGGGCGATGAGAAACGCTCGACCACGCGTGCGCACAGCGCCTCCAGCATCGCCCGGTCCGGCGCCTGGGTGATCACCAGCGCGAACTCGTCGCCGCCCAGGCGGAACAGCCCATCGTCGCTGCGCACCACCTGCGCCAGGCGCAGGCCAGTCTCGATCAGCGTGGCGTCGCCGGCATCGTGGCCCAGCGAATCGTTGATGCTCTTGAAGTGGTCCAGGTCGATCAGCAGCAGCGCAAAGCCCTCGCCGTCCAGGCGTGCGGTCAAGGCCGCCATGCGCTCGTTGAAGTCGCGGCGGTTGGGCAGGCCGGTCAGCGAGTCGACATAGGCCAGGTGCTGCATGCGCTCGCGGCTCTCGCGCAGTTCGCGGGTGCGCAGCTCCACCAGGCGCTCCAGGCGCGCGGTCTGCTGTCGCAGGCGCAGCGTGCGCAGCTGCATGATGCCGATCACCGCCAGGCCCGTGGCCAGCGTCATCAGCACCCGCGCCCACAGGGCTTGGTACCACTTCGGCTCGACCTCCAGCACCAGCGCCAGCTGGCTCGGGCTCCACGCGCCGGTGCGGTTGCTGCCGCGCACCTCCAGGGTGTACTGGCCGGGGGGCAGGTTGCTGTAGTTGGCCTGGCGGTTGTCGGCATCGCCCTGTGTCCACGCCTGGTCCAGGCCGCGCAGCCGGTAGGCGTAGCGGTTGTGCGCCGGCGCCGACAGGTCCAGCGCGGCGAAGCTGATGGCGATGCTGTTGGCATCGGCCGGCACCTTGAACGGGACGGTGCTGCCCTGCGGCGGGATCCACACCGGTTTGCCGCCGATGCGCGCCTCGGTGACCACCACCTGCGGCACGTAGCGCCAGGGCGACAGCTCGGAGGGATGCACCACGGTGATGCCGCCAAGCCCGCCGAACAGCAGCGTGTCGCGCTCCGGGCGGACCACCGCCCGCGTCCAGTAGGTGCCGATCAGGACCCCGTCGGTGGCACCGTAGTTGCGCACGCGCATGTCCCGCGGATCGATGCTGGCCAGGCCATCGTCGGTGCTGATCCACAGTTGCCCGTCGTCGGCGCGCACGATGGCGTTGACGTTGCTGTCGCGCAGGCCGCTGCCGGTGTCGAACACGCGCTCGGCCACCCAGCGCTCATCGCCCTGCTGGCGCAGCACGTGCAGGCCATGGCCCAGCGAGCCGACCCACAGGCGGCCCTGCGCATCCTGCAGCATCGAGGTCACCATGCCCATGCTGCCGCGCTCGCCGGCGACCTGGCGCAGGTGGCCGCTGCGGATGTCCAGGATGGACAGGCCGTTGAGCGTGCCGACCCATAGCGAATCGGCATCGCGCTGGGCCAGCATCGAGATGCGCTGGTCGGTCAGCTCGCGATTGAACGGCTGCTGGTGAGGGCCGCGGCAGTCGGGTGAGGGCAGCATGCGCAGGCCGTCGTTGCCGCCGACCCACAGGTCGCCCTCGGCATCGACCAGCAGCCGGTTTACCCGCGCGATGTCCGGGCGGCCGGGCACCTGCACGCGGCGCACCGAGGTGCCGGACGGGTCGGTGCGGTACAGGCCCAGGGTGGTGCCGATGAACATGCCGCCATCGGCTGCCAGGGCAAAGGCGGTCACGTACTTGTTCGGCAGCGCACGCTCGCCCAGGCGCGGGTCCGGACGCAGGTGGCGCATCTGCCCGGTGGCCGGGTCGATGATGGCCACGCCGGCGTCGCTGGTGCCGGCCCAGACGCGACCGTTGCGGTCCAGCTCCAGCGCCGGGACGTCCGCCGCGCCGATGCCTTCCGGACGCTGGCGGTTGCCGAAGATGGTCTGGAACGCGCGCTGCCCGGCATCGAGCCGGCGCAGGGAGCGGTCGGTGCCGACCCAGGCCTGGCCAGAGCGGTCGCGCAGCATCGCGGTCACCGGGCCCTCGCCGATGCTGGTCGCCAGCAGCGGGTCGTGCGAGAGATAGCGCAGCTGCGGGGCGGTATGGCTGATCTGCAGGATGCCGTCGGTGTCCGTGCCCAGCCAGACGCGGCCGGGCTGGACTTCCAGCAGCGACAACACCATGTCCGGTGCGCGCTCACGCGGGCCGCGAACGGCACGGAAGCGGCGCTGGTCGCGGTCGGAGACGAAGGCGCCCGAGCCGTTGGTCGCCACCCAGATGCGGCCAGCGCTGTCCTCCATCAACTGGGTCACCGGCGCGCGCTGATGGTGGCCCAGCGGTAACGCCACGACCGCGAAGGCGCGTGTGCCCGGTGCGCGGCGCAGCAGCCGGTCCCGCGTGGCCAGCCACAGGGTGCCATCGCGGGTCAGCAGCAGCGCGGTCACGCGGGTATGGGTGGCCTGCTCCAGGCGCGCCTGCCCGGTGCGGCGGTCCAGGTGGACCAGTCCGGCATCGGTGGCCAGCCACAGGCCGTGGCCGCCATCATCGAGCAGGCGGTTGACCGAGGCCTGGCTGGGGCGGCCATCGCCCAGGTCCAGCGGATAGGTGACGAAGCGGTCGCGCTGGCGGTCGTAACGCGCCAGGGTGCCGGCCACCGCGCCGATCCACAGTTCGCCGTCGCCATCCACGCCCAGCGCCTGGATCTCGCTCTGCGGCAGGCTGTTGGGCGCCCCGGGTGCATAGCGATACACACGCAACTGGTAGCCGTCCCAGCGCGAGAGGCCATCGTTGGAGCCCAGCCACAGGAAGCCAGGCCCGTCCTGGACGATATCGGTGATGCCGCCGGCGATGGTGCGGGTGTCGGAGGTTTCCAGCGAGCGGAACACCGGCTCGCTCAGCGCCGCCCAGCGGTCCGGCGCCCCGGCCATGGCCGGGCAGGCCAGCATCAGCAAGGCCAGCAGGCCACCGCGCAGCCGCGCGATGACGCGCCCGGCCCGGAAGGGGCCAGCGATCATGCGCAGCGGCAGGCGGGGTGAACTCAAGGCATGCATGGAGATAGGGATGGCGGGGACCCGTCGGGCAGGTAGTGAGCTGCCTGCGCGCGGAGCCCCTCATTGTCATCGGCCGATGGCCGCGACGCTTGAACCGATCGTCCTGATAGCGGTCAGCGCGCGGGCCGCGTGATCGTTGAATACGTTTTCAGCGCGCGGAGGTCTCCAGCAGCCTCACCAGTGTGAGCAAGGTGTGGTTGACCGGCGTGGCGATGCCAGCCTGTCTGCCGAGACGGACGATGGTGCCATTGAGGTAGTCGATTTCGCTGGGTTTGCCACGGCGCAGGTCCTGGGCCGTGGATGAGCGCTGACCCGCCATGTGCTCGGCAATGGCCATCACCTCACTCCACAGATCCCCGGGCAACTGCACCCCATCGGCCCGGGCCACCGCGACGCACTCCCCGTACACATCGCGCATCACCGCCAGGACGCCTTGGCCACGCACCAGTTCGCCATAGGGCAACTGGGAAATGGCCGACAGCGCATTGTAGACGCAGTTGATGACCAGCTTGGCCCACAGCGCATCGCGGACCTGCGCCGAGACCGTGGTGGGAATGGCGGCCTCACGCAGCAGCGCGGCGATGCGTTCGCTGGACTCGGACGGACCGATCACCAGCTCGCCGCGTCCATGGTGGCGCACGTGGCCGGGCGTGGGCACATCGGTGGCGACGTAGACCACGGCCGGTACCACCGGCCGTCCGAGGACCTGGCCCAGCGTGTCGGCATTGTCCACGCCGTTCTGCAGGCTCAGGACCACCGCTTCGGGATCCACATGCGCGGCGATCTGCGACGCCGCCGTGGCCGTGTCGCCGGACTTCACGCAGACCAGCACCAGCCCGGCGCCGGCCACGGCCGCGGGGCGGCTGTCGGCCTCCAGCATGACGCGTCCGGTGAAGTGCGCCGATTCCAGCAGCAGGCCAGCCGCGCGCACGGCCTGGACCAGGGCAGGCCTGCCGATCAGGGTGACCGCGTGGCCGGCACGCGCCAGCATCGCGCCGTAGTAACTGCCGACGGCGCCTGCGCCCATCACCGCGATCTTCATGCCGAGCCTCCGGAAGGCAAACAAGCACCTTAATGGGACGCCCCTGCTGCGGCCAGCGTCTGGCCGCCCGCTGGGACACCGGCGCGCCTGCGTGCACAATGTCGCCGCACCGGCGCCAGTGCACGTGGCGCGACTGGGCACGACAGGTAGGAAACGCCCCATGGGCTCGCAGTACGCTTCTGAAACCCGACTCGCCGCCTTGCTGGACCAGCTGGAGCAAGACCTGCCCGCGCTGGTGGCCGAGCACCCTTTGCCGGGCGACTTCTGGAACGCCTTCATGCTGCGCGTGGATGTGATCGAGGACGCCGCAGCGCCGGACGATGCGCGCGTCCTGCCGCGCCTGAATGCCATGCTGAAGCCGCACGGGATGCAGATCGCTTCGGTGGACTGAGAACGCGTCCGCCGCCGGCTGCCCAGGTCGGAGGCCGGGACCGGGGACCAGGGACCGGGGACCCGGGAAAGCGAAGGGCAGGGCGTGGCCGCGCGGGTCTGACCGGAGCGGTATCTGCTGCGTGGCGGCTGGGAGTAGCTAGCAGGCTGACGTCACGCGCGCGCATGCGGATGGCGCGCTGGGGGCCTGAGGGGCGTGTCAGACAGTCGTCATCTCAACGTCAATCCCGCATCACATCGATCTCCAAGACTGGCCGGATCGGGCGGAGGAGGGGCCGCGCCGGTGCCGCCCGCGTGCCCATGGCGCGCCTTGCCCAAGAGATCCATCCATGATGCGTCGCCCCGTGGTGTCCGTTCGTCCGTTGACCCTGGCCCTGCTGGCCGCCCTGTCCGGCCCCGCCTTGGCGGCCGATACGCCCGCTGCCGAGGGCGCTGCCGATGCCGAGATCAAGCAGATCGATGCGATCTCGGTGATCGCCAGCGGCCAGAGCCGCCAGGTGCAGCGCATCGGCATGGAGGAGATCCAGGCCTCCACCCCCGGCACCAGCCCGACCAAGGTGCTCGGCGCGCTGCCCGGTGTGCAGTTCCAGTCGGCCGATCCGTGGGGCAACTATGAGTGGTCCACTTCCATCACCCTGCACGGCTTCGACCAGAGCCGCCTGGGCTTTACCTTGGACGGCATGCCGCTGGGCAACATGGGCTACGGCGTGTCCAACGGCCTGCACGTGACCCGCGCGATCATCAGCGAGAACGTGGCCGGCGTGGAGCTGGCCCAGGGCGGCGGTGCGCTGGGCACGGCATCCAACAACAACCTCGGCGGCACGGTGCAGTATTTTTCCGACGACCCGTCGATGGCGCCGGGCGTGCGCCTGAGCCAGACCTTCGGTTCGGACCGCACGCGCCGCACCTTTGTGCGCGCCGACACCGGCGAGCACAACGGCTTGTCCGCCTACGTCGCCGGTGTGGATGGCAGCACCGACAAGTGGAAGGGCTTCGGCGACCAGGCCTACCAGCAGGTCAACGCCAAGGGCCTGTACACCTGGGGCGAAGGCAATCGCATCAGCCTGTACCTGGATGCCTCCCACCGCGGCGAGTACGACTACATGGACCTGTCCCTGACCAGCCAGCGCGCGCTGGGCTGGAACTGGGACTACCTGATTCCCGACTGGCAGGCCGCCACGCAGATCGCCAATGCGCTCAACGGCAATGGCGCCTATCCGGACAGCCTGTCCGCGCTGCCGGAGGACTACGGCAAGGCTGATGCGTCCTACTACTTGGGCGCGGGCCTGCGCACGGACAAGCTGGCCGCGGTGTCGGGCAGCTTCGTGCTTGGCCAGGCGGCCACGCTTAACGCCGGCGGCTACTACCACGCCAATCGCGGCGAAGGGCAGTGGATCACGCCCTACACGCCCTCCAGCAGCGACAACCCGCTGTCCATGCGCACCACCGACTACGGCCTGGACCGCTACGGCGTGACCGCCTCGCTGGTGTTCGACCTGGGCCCGCACCAGCTGGAGCTGGGCGGCTGGGCCGAGGACTACAACAACAGCCAGAAGCGCAACTACTTCCAGGTCAGCGCCGATGGCTTCACCGACCTGTTCAACTTCTACACGCGCTACACGCCGTTCCGCACCGACTTCAACCAGCGTTATGAAGTCAGCACGCGCATGGCCTACCTGCAGGACACCATGCGCTTTCTCGATGAGCGCCTGTCGGTCAATGTCGGCTTCAAGGCGCTGAGCACCGAGACCACGGCGACCTCGCGCGTGCCCAGCCGCAGTATCGCCCAGGGCACCATCAAGGCCGAGGACAGCTTCCTGCCGCAGGCCGGCGCCAGCTACAAGCTCGCCGAAGGCCAGGAGCTCTACGGCTCCATCGCCAAGAACCAGGCCAACTACGGCTACACGCCCTTCGGCCAGTCGCAGGCCTCCTTCGATGCCACCCGCCGCACCCTGGAGCCGGAGGAATCCACCACCTACCAGTTCGGCTATCGCGTGGCGGCGCAGGACGTGGAAGCGTCCTTCGACCTTTACCGCACCGACTTCGACAACCGCCTGCTGTCCATTTCCCCGTGCAGCGCCATCCAGACCTGCGCCTCGGTGATCAGCAATGTGGGCTCGGTGCGCAGCCAGGGCGCGGACCTGGCGGTGGTCTGGCGCCCGGTCGAAGGCCTGCGCTGGCTCAATTCGTTGTCCTACAACGACATCAGCTACCAGGACGACTATGTCTCCGGTGGCAGCGTGATCGCCACCGGCGGCAAGACCGTGGTGGGCATCCCGGAGTGGATGTTCTCCTCCACCGCCAACTACCAGGTCGGCGCCTGGCGTTTGACCGTGGACGGCAAGTACGTGGGCGAGCGAGAGCTGAGTTATCTCAACGATTCGCAGGTGCCTTCGTACTGGCTGTTCAATGCCGGCGTGAACTACGACTTTGGCAAGCTGGGCGTGCTGGAAGGCCTGAGCATGGGGCTGAATGTCAGCAACCTCACCGACAAGCGTTATTTCGCCACCACCGGCACCAACGGCTATGTGGTCTCCGACCCGGATGGCTACAACCAGACCCTGATGGCCGGCGCCCCGCGCCAGGTGTTCTTCAGCGTCGACGCGCGCTTTTAAGGGCGCCACACGCTGCATCGCACGGCGGCGCAGCGTGTTGTAGGCATGCGCACGTGTGGGAGCGGCTCGAGGTGGCCTCGGGCCATCAGCCGCGAAGAGGCGCTACCGGGAAAGCCTCTTCGCGGCTGAAGCCGCTCCCACAATGACCTCTCAGACCACGTCGCATTCGTGGTGATTTCCACGTCTTCGAACGGGCGCATGCAAGGCTGCGGGCGTATCGCGCCCGCGCTCGCAACCAGTCAACCCGCGGCGATCGACGGGTCCGACCAGGACGGCTGGCCCGTCTCGACATGGCCCATCAGCACGGCCAGCGGCGTGCCGGTGGCGGCATGGCGCAGCTCCAGGTCGTACCAGTGCGCGTGACCGGCAAGCTCCAGCGGTCGCCGCAGACGCTGATGCGCAGCGATGTCCAGGGCGCTTCGCGTTGCGCCAAGCCGGTCGTGCAGCACCAGCGATAAAGGCTGCGCGGCATCGTTGAACAACTCCAGCTCCACGCGCTCGCCTGCGTTGGCTGCATGCAGGCGTGCCCGCAGCGAGGTTGCCTCAACCCCGGTGTTGTAGTGACGGAAGAAGCCATTGGGCCCATGCACGCTCAGGCCACCGGCGAAGGTATCGCCAGGCCACTGCGCCTCCAGCGCGCTGCCGGCCTGCACCGTGTAATGCCACGGCCCCGCCTCGCTGCCATCAGCGCGCACCAGGAACACCGCGCCGGCCTGGCCGGTGTTGTGAAAGCGGGCGTGCAGCGCGCCCTCCCGCCAGGACGTCTCGACCTCCAGCGCATACGGCAGAGGGCGCGCCGGGCGACGGCCCGGTTCCTGCCGGGGCATGGCGTGGCGCGCGGGCGGCGTCGGCGCGGGCAGGCCACGGGAGCGATCCGTGCGCGCCAGGCCGTCGCTGCTGCCTGGCAAGGGCGGCAGTGGCGCGCGATCGCCACGGCTGAAATCCAGGGTGCTGGTCAGGTCGCCACACACCGCGCGGCGCCACGGGCCGATGTTGGGTTCATGCACACCGAAGCGCTGCTCCAGGAAGCGGATCACCGAGGTGTGGTCGAACACCTGCGAGTTCACCCAGCCGCCGCGGCTCCACGGCGAGACCACCAGCATCGGCACGCGCGCGCCCAGGCCCACTGGCGTGCCCTGCCAGTCCTCGCCGTCGATGCCGATGTTGCCACCGCCCTGGCCCGCATTCAGCGCCGGCAGCGGCGGCGGCACATGGTCGAAGAAGCCGTCGTTCTCGTCGTAGTTGATGAAGAACACCGTGCCCGACCAGACCGCCGGATTGCTGGACAGGATCTCCAGCACCTGGGCGCTGAAGGCCTCGCCGTAACCGGGCGGGGCGTCGGGGTGCTCGCACATGGCATACGGCGCCATCAACCAGGACACCTGCGGCAAGGTGCCGGCCTGGACGTCGCGCCGCAGTTGCGCCAGCACCGCCTCGCCGCGCGTGGTCAGGGCCTGCTCGGCGTCGGAGCCTTCCGCATAGGCGCGGCAGCGCTGGTGCAGCGGATCCTCTGGCGCCAGCCCGCGGAAGGCCGCGAAGCTCTGCATGGTGTTGTCGCCGTAGTTGTCGTACTCCTGGTAGACCTTCCAGTCGATGCCGGCCTGCTGCAGGCGCTGGGCATAGGTGGTCCAGCGCAGTGCGTCGAAATCCGCCTTGTCGCGCGTACTGTCCGCGGTCCAGTTGCCGTCGTCGGCATTGTCGACCGTGTAGACACCGGGCTGGCCCACATGCAGGCCGCTGGTGCCCGAGAACAGGAACAGCCGGTTCGGATTGGTTGGCCCGAACAGTGAGCAGTGATAGGCATCGCAGATGGTGAAGGCATCGGCCAGCGCGTGATAGAACGGGATGTCCTGGCGCGTGAAATACCCCATGGTCAGCGGCGATTTCTTGTGCACCCAACGGTCGTAGTGCTTCCAGTCCGCGTGCGCGCCCTTCCAGCTGTGATCCAGGTCGTGCATGTGCGCCGCGCCGGTGCGCACCGTGTCCAGATGGAAAGGCAGAACGGTCTGGCCCTGGTCCAGGCCGGACTGCTCGAACACCGCACGCCCGTTCGGCTGTCGCCAGGCCTTGCCATCGCCGAAGCCGCGCACCCCGCGCAGGGTGCCGAAGTAGTGGTCGAAGGAGCGGTTCTCCTGCATCAGGATCACCACATGCCGCACGTCGGCCAAGGTGCCGGTCACCCGCGCAGGTTCGGTGGCCAGGGCGGTGCGGATCACGGCGGGTAGCGCCGCCAGCGTGGTGCCCGCCAGCCCGGCCCCGCCAGCCAGACGAAGAAAGCGGCGGCGGCTGGGATCGGTCATGGCGCGGGCATCGTGGAGTCAGGACCGTCGCAAGGTATGACGCCGGGATGAAGTGGCGATGACAGGGGCGAGGGGGGGCGAGGAACGAGTGATGAGGAACGAGGAACGAGAGAAAGCCGAAGCCAAGGACGAAGCATCCGCCGCACCGCTCTCACTCGTTGCTCGTTCCTCTCCGCTCGTTTCTCAGCAGAAGTCGTTCGGCAACCATGCCATGCCAACGGCGTGCTCGCCGTCGAACACCATGACCGAGTACAGGCTGTTGGTCAGGCCGGCGCGCGCGGCGGCTTCGGTCTTGGGGCTCATGCTCGCCGCGCTGCGCAGGTGGCGGTAAGTGGCGATATCCGGTGTCTGCGCACGGAGCGCGTAGTGCTGCATAGGACCCCCGGTGGTGAACACGTCTGGTGCGGGAGGGCCAGCCATCATGGCGTCACGCCCGACGACGGCGCCAGCGACCCAGCACAAGCGCCACGAGTACGGCTACCGGAACGGTCAGCAGCGGTCCGAAGACGATCGCCAGCCCGTCCTGCGCGTCGTGCTGTCCTGTCAGCGCCCAGAGCAGGCGTAAGCCGACATACGGGGCCAATAGCAAGCCCAGCAGGGTGGCGGCCGTGAGGACCAGCCAGCGACGACGGAACAGCAGATGCGCGATGACACCCATCGACGCTGCGACCAGTGCCATCAGGACCCAGCCCATCATGCGGCGTGCTCCCCTGGCGACATCATGCGCGCGGCCAGCATCTGGCTACTTGCCCGGACGCTTGAGCTTGATCTCATACAGCCGCGGCCAGCGCTTGCCGGTGACATAGAGTTTGTCGCGCTCGGCGTCGTAGGCAATGCCGTTGGCGACATCGTTGCCGGGGTCCTTAAGTTCGGCAGGCTTTGGCACCAGCGGGGCCAGCTCGACCCAGCCCAGGACCTTGCCGCTGGTCGGGTCGATGCGGGCGATGCGGCTGGTCAGCCACACATTGGCCCACAGCTCGCCCTTGACCCACTCCAGCTCGTTGAGGTTCTTCAGCGGCTTGCCCTCGGCGGTGACCTGGATCTGGCCGGTCTGCTTGAGCGTCTGCGGGTCCAGCTTGCGGATCGTGGGCGTGCCATCGCTCATGTACAGCGACTTGCCATCGCTGGTCAGCGCCCAGCCCTCGCCCTCGTAGGTGAACACGCCCAGCGGCTTGAAGCTCGCCAGGTCGTAGATGAAGCCGCCCCGGTTGCGCCAGGTCAGCTGCACCAGGCGATCGCCCGCGGCGATGATGCCTTCGCCGTAGTAGGGCGGCGGCGTGTCGGCCTGTTGCAGCACCTTGCCGCTGGCCAAGTCCACCCGGCGGATGCTGGAAGCGCCGATCTCGCCGGTGCTCTCGTACAGCTGGCCCTTGAGCACGAACAGCCCCTCGGTGTAGGCGGCGGTGTCGTGAGGATAGGTCTTCACCACAGTGACGCCACGCACCGGCAGCTCGGCCTGCGCGTGAGGGGCCGGTGCGGCAAGCAAGAGCCCCAGCGCGAGCAGGGGGAGCAGGATCGATCGAGGTGTCATGCCGCGATGATCCCACGCACGGCGGTCGCGGGCGAGCCTGCGCATGTGCTGCGGGAGCGGCCTTTGCGGGAACGGCTTTTGTGGCACCGGACTCTGCGGGAGCGGCTTCAGCCGCGAAAGGGGCTTGCCCGGGAAGGCCTCTTCGCGGCTGATGGCCCGAGGCCGCCCGGAGCTGCTCTCAGCCCGCGCGGCCGGCGCGCCTTCAGACGCCCGAGGATGCGTTCAGATCCCCTGGCCGCCCGAGACCTCGATGCGCTGCGCATTGACCCAGCGGTTGGCCGGTGAGAGCAGGCTGGCGATCATCGGGCCGATGTCGTCGGGCACGCCCGCGCGGCCCAGGGCGGTCATGCCGGCGAACACTTGGTTGACCTCAGGGTTGTCGCGGACTGCGCCGCCGCCGAAGTCGGTCTCGATCGCGCCAGGTGCCACAGTGTTGACGGTGACGCCGCGGCTGCCCAGCTCGCGTGCCATGTACAGCGTCAGCGTTTCCACCGCGGACTTCACCGCCGCGTACACACCGTAGCCGGGAAAGGACACGCGGGTCAGGCCCGAGGAAATGTTGACGATGCGCCCACCGTCGGCCAGCAGCGGCAGCAGGGTCTGCGTCAGGAAGTACACGCCCTTGAAGTGCACGTTGACCAGCCCGTCGAACTGCGCCTGCGTGGTCTGGCCCAGCAGCGCGTAGTCGCCGTGTCCGGCGTTGTTGATCAGGTGATCGAAGGTCTCGCGCTGCCAGGTCTCTCGCAGCGCGGCGTGCAGTGATGCGGCGAAGGCGGGAAAGCCGGAGACCTCGCCGGTGTCCAGCTGCAGCGCCACGGCCTTGCCGCCCAGCGCTTGGATCTCGGCCACGGCAACGCGCGCGTCCTCCGCGCCGCTGCGGTAGGTGAGCACGACATCGCCGCCGGCGCGGACGATGCTCAAGGCCGTGTTGCGGCCCAGGCCGCGGTTGCCGCCGGTGATCAGGGAAATCGGACGCATGGTGGACTCCTGTGGTGTGTAGGTGCGGGCCACCACTGTCGTGCCGGAGCCACCGAGCGGGTTGCTGGAAACTCGGCACTGTTTGCCTGATCCTCCATGCGCATCCCGTCTGCCGTCGAATCGGTGCACCCTGTGGCCATGCCCGACACCTTGCTCGATGCCGTCCGCCGCCACACCGACCTGCACGCCGATGGCAGCGGTCTTGCCCAGACGCCCATCGCCGGGCTGACCACGATCCGCGCCACCGCGCCGACCGAGCTGGACCATGCCGTTTCGCGGCCGATCGCCTGCCTGGTCCTGCAAGGGGTCAAGGAGGTCACCCAGGGCACGCGCACCCTGGCTTTCCAGGCCGGCGATTCGCTGCTGATCACCGCCGATGTGCCCACGCGCAGCCGCATCCTGCGCGCCAGCGTAGCCGCGCCCTATTACTCGCTGGTGCTGGACCTGGACGCGGCGGTGATCGCCGACCTCAGCGCGCAGATGCCGGTCGCCGCGCATGCCGACGACCCGGCCGTGCGTGCCGCGCCCACCGATGCGCAGGTCGCCGACGCGGCGCTGCGGGTGATGCAGCTGCTGGATCGCCCCGAATCGGTGCCGGTGCTGCATGCCGCGCGCGTGCGCGAGCTGCATTACTGGCTGCTGGCCAGCCGCCACGGCCAGGCAATCCGACGCCTGGGCTGGGCCGAAGGCCACGTCCAGCGCATCGCACGCGCGGTGGCGGTGCTGCGTGCCGATTACACCCGTCCCTTGCCGGTCCAACAGCTCGCCCGCGCCGCCGGGATGAGCGTGTCGGCCTTCCACCAGCACTTCCGCAGCGTGACCTCGCTCTCGCCGCTGCAGTTCCAGAAGCACCTGCGGCTGATCGAGGCGCGTCGCCTGATGCGCGCCGAAGGCGCCTCGGCCAGCACCGCCGCCTTCGCCGTGGGCTACCAGAGCGTGCCGCAGTTCACCCGCGAGTACGGCCGCCTGTTCGGCCAGCCGCCGCTGCGCGACACCTTGCAGGCGCGCAGCGGCGCATAAGCGCCTCGGCCGCGTGGCGCGGCGGCGCATCGTCAAGCGGCCGCCGAAGCCGTGGTGGACAAGCTTCGCGTTGTCCACCCTACGGACGCCGTAGGGTGGATGGCGCTCCATCATCCACCATCGCGATGTAACGGACCGCGTGATCAAGGCGATGCACGCTTGATCGACCGCCGACGCCCTGGTGGACAAGCTTCGCGTTGTCCACCCTACGGACGCCGTAGGGTGGATGACGCTCCATCATCCACCATCGCGATGTAACGGACCGC
>Ga0209257_1000570_pt1 | contig 62283 bp, 56 predicted proteins | sample AraplaCvi_mCL_r2_FD_184277 | JGI IMG/M metagenome (GOLD analysis project Ga0209257, IMG submission 184277) | Arabidopsis root microbial communities from North Carolina, USA - plate scrape MF_Cvi_mCL_r2 (SPAdes) (version 2) | ecosystem: Host-associated > Plants > Roots > Endosphere | place: USA...
CCGACAAGCTGAAGGAAGGCGACACCGTCAAGGTGAAGGTGCTGGAAGTCGACAAGCAGGGCCGCATCCGCCTGTCGATGAAGGCCGTCGAGGAAGGCGAGGGCGTCCCGGCCGAGTAAGCCGGAAGCTCCAACCTTCGGCGACATCGCCGGACACACGAAAAGGCGGGCTTCGGCCCGCTTTTTCTTTGGGCGATCGCACGACTCGGGCGCTACCGCCTTCGGGCGGAAGGAACGCCTGCTACGCTGCGCCCATCCAACAGGAGGGATTGGCATGGCGTCGGGATCGCAGGAGGTGGAGCGTTTCGTGCACGAAGCGCTGATGCGCGGGGAATCGAAGGAATCGATCGCACAGGCGTTGTCGAGCGCCGGTTGGCGCGCCGCACAGACCCGCGGCGTGCTCGACGCCTACGCCGACGTCCCCTTCGTCGTGCCCGTGCCGCGTCCGCGCGCTTCGTTGTCCGCCCGCGAGGCGTTCCTGTACCTGGTGATGTTCGCCTCGCTCTACTTCGCGGCCTGGCACCTGGGCAGCCTGCTGTTCGACCTGATCAACATCGCGTGGCCGGATCCGTCGGATTCGAACTACACGTGGCGCAGCTTCGACCATTCGCTGCGCTGGTCGTGCGCGGCGCTGGCCATCGCGTTCCCCGTGTTCGCGTTCGTGTCGTGGTTTGTGGCGCGCGACGTAGCACGTGAACCCATCAAGCGCCTGTCGCCCGTGCGGCGCTGGTTGACCTACCTGACGCTGTTCGTCGCGGCGATGGTGCTGATCGGCGACCTCACCACGCTGGTGTTCAACCTGCTGGGCGGCGAACTGTCGATGCGCTTCGTGCTGAAGGTACTCGTCGTCGGCGTGCTCGCCGCCAGCGTGTTCGGTTATTACCTGCAGGACCTGCGACGTGAGGAAGGCGCCACGCCGGGACGCTTCTGGTCGGGGCGCGGATGGTTGATCGGTGCAGGCGTGGCCGTGCTGGCGACCCTGATCGCGGCGTTCCTCGAAGTGCGTACGCCGATGGAAATGCGCCAGTTGCGTCAGGACCAGCGGCGCATCGACGACCTCACGGCACTGACGGCCGAAATCGAAAACTGGAGCCGCGAGACTGGCGCGCTCCCGACGTCGCTGGGCCAGCTGGTGGAACAACCCGGTGCACGCGTGAACGTGAGCGATCCGTTCGACGCGCGGCCTTATCAGTATCAGGCCGTCGACGCGCGACGATACCGCCTGTGCGCGCAGTTCATCACCGACAGTGCCGCGGTGGCCGACGCGGCCGTGTGGACGGACCGCCAGTGGCGTCATCCGCACGGCGAGCACTGCTTCACCTTCACGCTTCCCGAGCGCAAGGACGAATGAACGGCGGGATGTCACGAGCGCGCCCGCTGGCCCGTCCTGGGTGCAGGCATCGCTCAGGACATCCTCCATGTGCACCGCAATGGACACTGTTTTCGAAACCCACCGCCCGCGCCTGATGGCGCTCGCCTACCGGCTGCTCGGCAGCCGCAGCGACGCCGAGGAGATCGTGCAGGACGCCTGGCTGCGCTGGCACCAGGCCGATCGCGAGGCGATCCGTGACGCGGAAGGCTGGCTGGTGACGGCCACCACGCGCCTGGGCATCGATCGGCTGCGCCTTGCGCGCACCGAGCGCGAGGTCTATCCCGGCCCGTGGTTGCCCGAGCCGCTCACTGTCGACGATTCGCCGGGCCCCGAGCAGCAGGCCGATGTGGCGGGGCAGGTATCGCTCGCGTTCCTCGCGCTGCTGGAAAAACTGGGGCCGGAGGAACGTGCGGCGCTCCTGCTGAAGGACGTGTTCGATTACGACTACGCGCAGATCGCCGAACTGCTGGGCCACACCGAAGCGAACTGTCGCCAGATGGTGAGCCGCGCCCGCACGCGCGTGCAGGGCGAGCGCCCGCGTTTCGCCGTCGCGGCCGACACGCATCGCCACCTGCTCGAACGCTTCATGCATGCGATGCAGCGCGGCGATCGCGAATCGATCATGGCGTTGTTGCATGCGGATGCGCGCCTGGTGTCCGACGGCGGTGGCAAGGTCACCGCCGTCATCCGTCCGCTGGAAGGCGCGCAGCGCATCGCCGATCTCTACTGGGCCGTGGCGCGACGCGTCGGCGACGGCGCCGAACTGCGACTGGGGCACGTCAACGGCGAGCCGGCGCTGCTGCGTTTCCACGACGGGGCGCTGCATTCGATCAGCACGATCGTGGTCGGTGAGGACGGGCGCATCACGCAGGTGTTGTCGGTGCTCAATCCGGACAAGTTGCGTGGGTTGGTGGCGTGATCGCTTGCGCAAGTGAGTGCTTGAACGCTTGAGCGCTTGAGCGCTTGAGCGCTTGAGCGCTTCAGCATCAAGCCCCTCTCCCTTCGGGAGAGGGGTTGGGGTGAGGGGTAACGAAGCGGAATCCTTGAACTGTCGTTGCAGCGCAACGCTGCGCGGTGGTGCTTATGCTTCGGAAAATCGAAAAGCAAAATGGGTTCCAGCTTTCGCTGGAATGACGAAACAAAAGTGGATGCCGTGACAGCCTAGGCCCCGGCCTTTGCCGGCACCGACAGGCTCGGTTCGCTTCACGGTAGCCCGGGTAAGGCGAAGCCGCACCCGGGTTTTCCGCACCCTTGACTTACCCGCGTGCGCTTCGCTTATCCAAGCTACAGCAGCGGACGCCTCACGCGTTCGGCAACGCTTTGCGCAGCCCGACGTTGAGCACGTTCCATGCGCGGATCGCTGCGACGGCGAACGTCAGCTCCGCCATTTCGCGTTCGTCGAAGTGCTCGCGTGCCTGTTCGAGCGCGTCTTCCGGCACCGGCGTCGTGCCGAGGGCATTGAGCGTTTCGGCCCACGCCAGCGCGGCGCGCTCGCGCGCATCGAACAGCGGGCTTTCGCGCCAGGCGGGCAGGGTGTCGAGCTTGCGCTGGCTTTCGCCGGCCTTGCGCAGCATCGTCGAATGCATGTCCAGGCAGAACACGCAGCCGTTGATCTGCGATACGCGCAGCGACACCCATTCCACCAGCTTCGCGCCGAGCGGCCCTTTGTGCAGGCCGTTGTTGAGCTGGAGCAGGTTCTGGAAGGCGCTGGGGGCGAGGGCGGTGTAGTCCAGTTCGGTGGCGGCGTTCATGTCGTCTCTCATGTTGGCGGCCAAGGCGGCCGTTTCATGGAGTAGGACGGATGGAAAGCCCGGGTTGTGACAGGCCCGGCGAACCACTGCTGTCCGCGTCTGCCGACGACCGAGCGCCATGCGTTCGAGCCGGCCGTGCAGCAATGCGCTCGCGATGCTGTCGTAGCCCGGGTAAGCGAAGCGCACCCGGGAGCTGTCATGCACGACCCGGGTGCGCTTCGCTTACCCGGGCTACTTGGGATCAAAATCAAAATGGGTTCCAGCTTTGGCTGGAATGACGGGGATGTGGTTCGCCGCAAACGGAGTGCCCGCAAGCTACGGGCCTGGATCCCGGCCTTCGCCGGGATGACGCCCCTTAGCCCCTCTCCCATCGGGAGAGGGGTTGGGGTGAGGGGGAACGGAGGGGAAGCGGTGAACAAGCAGCGCACTACAGCGCTGCGCTGTTGCTCTGCTGCTTGATGCGAACGCGGCTGCCCCGGGTGCGCTTCGCTTACCCGGGCTACTTGGGCATCAAAATCTAAATGGGTTCCAGCTTTCGCTGGAATGACGAGATGGAGAGATCCTGCGAGTGTCGAAGCGGATGGCGTGCGGCCCGCCTCACGTCCCCATCCGCAACGTCGTCGTCGTCCCGCGCCCTTCATCGGACGCGAAGTCCAGTCGCCATCCCAGGTGCTCGCACAATCGCGAGATCAGATCGAGTCCGATCCCGCCGCCATCACGCCCACCGCCGCGCGCGACGCTCGCGTAGATGCGCGCGATTTCCTCGGGCGTCATGCCGTGGCCGGGATCGTCGATCACCACCGTCGCCGGGGATTCCAGCCGGATCGTGATGCGTCCCCGATCGCTGTGCTCGATCGCGTTGCGCAGCAGGTTGCCGATGGCGGCCTGCACGATCGGCAGCGGCGCGAGGATCTCGCACGGCTGCAACGCGAGAATGTCGAGCCGCAGGTCCTTGTCGCGCGTGAGATGACGGTGATCGTCGACGATGCCGGGAATCAGCTCGTCCAGCGCGACGTGGTCGCTGGAGCGCGCAAGTCGCGCCGGATCCTTCGCCAGCACCAGCAGCAGCGAGATCAGCTGCTCCACCTCGCGCGCGGTGCGCTGGATGCGTTGCAGCTGCCCGCGCGCGGGCTCCGGCAGTTGCGGCTGTTGCAGCGCGATCTCGCACGCGCCGGCGATCACCGCCACCGGCGTGCGCAGCTCATGGCTGGCGCTGTCGATGAACACGCGTTCGCGTTCGACGAAGCGGTCGTTGCGTTGCAGGTAGTCGTTGAGTGCATCGGCGATCACCACCAGTTCGGCGCTGGCCGAATCCGGCGTGTCGATGCGTTGCCCGGCCTGGTCCGGCCGCAACCGCTCGATGGACTGCGCCATGTCGCGCAGCGGCTTGAGCAGGCGGTTCACGCTCCACGCGATCGCGACGCCCAGCAGCACGACCAGCGTGATCGCCGAACCCACCATCGTCAGGCCCATGTCGAGCTCGCGCTCTTCCAGGTCGGTGATGTCCAGCGCCAGCGCGACCGGGTGGCCGTCGACTTCGCGCACCAGCGCGACGCGTTCGACGCCGTCGATCATGATCTCGTCGTACACGCCCGGGGCGACACCGCGCAGCGGCGCGGGCATCGCGGCGGGATCGCGGCCGTCGAAGAACGACAGGCTCTGCGTGTTGGTCCAGCGGGCACCCGGTTCGCGCTCGCGCAGCTCCAGCAGGTGGTCCATTTCCGAATCGAGCAGCGTCTGCCACACCAGCCGCTCAGCGTGTTCGTTGACGATGAAGCCATGTACGACCACCGCCACGCTCAGCACCGCCACGTAGCCGAGCAGTCCCAACAGGATGCGTCGGCGAAGTCCCGTTCGCTTGGTCACTCGATGGCCTCGCTCGCGACGGTGGCGGCCTCGCCGGCGACGATGCGGTAACCCACGCGCGGCAGGGTGTGGATCAGCTTCATGTCGAACGGACCGTCCACGCTGCGGCGCAGTTCGTAGATATGGGAGCGGAGCATGTCGCCGTCGGGCGGGTCGTCGCCCCACAGCGCGTGTTCGAGGCGGTCGCGCGTGACGGCGGCGGGACTGGCCTGCATCAGCACTTCCAGCAGCTTGCGGCAGGCGGGGTAGAGGTGCAGCGCACGTCCGGCACGCGTGGCTTCCAGCGTGCTCATGTCCAGCTTGAGATCGCCCACCTGCAACACCTTCGCGCGCCCGCGGCCGCGCGCGCGGGTGACCAGCGCTTCCAGCCGCACTTCGAGTTCGGGCAGGTGGAAGGGCTTGGTGAGGTAGTCGTCGGCACCGGCGCGGAAGCCGGCGATCTTGTCGGGCAGTTCATCGCGCGCGGTGAGCATCAGCACCGGTGTGTCGCGCCCGGCTTCGCGCAGGCGGCTGAGCACTTCACGGCCGTCCATGCGCGGCAGCATCCAGTCCAGGACGATCGCATCGAATTCCCTCGTCACCGCCAGGTGCAGGCCGGTGGGGCCGTCCGGTGCGGCGTCGAGCGTATAGCCGCGCGCATCGAAGTATTCGAACAGGTTGGCGACCAGGTTGTGGTTGTCCTCGACGACCAGTACGCGCATCGCGGCCCCTCCTCGGTTCGGCGCGCACGCGCCTGCGCCCATTTTGCACCCTTGGACATCGGAATGCCGTCGGAATTCCGGCCGGAATCGACCGGAATCCGCGCCGGAGCCGCTCAACGAAATGCCCGATGAATGCGTTCTCCCCGACGCGTCCGATCCGACCGCATTCCGACACTTCGCACACGAGCATGCCCCGGTCATCCGTTTTCCCCACTTTCCGTCATGCGCAGTGCGATTTCCCAGGCGTCCATCGCTCCAATGCAAGCACGCTCCAGGATGCAGAAACTTCCGATGGACGTGATGCCGCGCGACGGGCTGCGTTTCATCCTCACGCACGTCCTGGTGCCGCTGGCGGGCTTCGCGCTGTTGTTGTTCCTGACGCGCTGGTTCGACGGCGACCAGTGGATCGCCGACCGCCTCTACGCGCTGCAGGGCGGGCGCTGGGCGCTGCGCGACGCGTTCCTGACGCAGACGCTCATCCACCAGGGCGGCCGCGATCTGAGCATCGTGCTCTGGGCCGGCGCGCTCGTGGCGTGGGTCGTCGCGCGTCGTCGTGCGGATCTGGCCTCGCTGCGTGCGCCGCTCGCGTACCTGATCGTCGCGGTCGCCTTGTCGGTGCTTTGCGTGTCGTGGGTGAAGTCGTGGTCGAACATGGACTGCCCGTGGGACCTGCAGCGTTACGGCGGCCTTCGCCCGTTCATCGCGCTGTGGGACGTGCGGCCGATCGGCCTGCATCGCGGCGCCTGCTTCCCGGCAGGGCACGCCAGCGGCGGTTACGCATGGCTGTCGCTGTATTTCTTCCTCGGCGCGGTGCGCCCGCGCTGGCGCTGGGCGGGACTCGCCACTGGACTCGGCCTCGGGCTGGTGTTCGGCATCGCGCAGCAGCTGCGCGGCGCGCACTTCGCTTCGCATGACATCGCCAGCGCCGCCATCTGCTGGACCGCCGCCGTCGCCACCTGGCAGGTGTTCCGTCCGAGCCTGGTGCGTTCGCGCTGGCTGGCCGCGGGCATCGGTGCGCGGGAGACGAAGGCATGAGTTCGGTCGTCTCGCGCCGCCCGTTCGACGACGGGCTTCGCCGCCTCTTCCAGTTCCTTTCGATCCGTCCCGAGATGACGGTCGAACGCCTCGCGTTCTACGTCGCGGCCTTCTTCACCGTGTTCTGCAACGGCGCCTTCTTCCACGCCGCGGCGGCGACCGGCGCGCTGCATGGCGCGTCGGGCTGGGCGGTCGGGCTCAGCCTGGTGCTGATGATCGGCGCGCTCAACATGCTGCTGCTGTGCCTGCTGCTCAATCGCTGGTCCGCGCGATGGGTGCTGACGGTGCTGATCCCGGTCACCGCGATGGCCGCGCATTTCATGAGCCGCTACACGGTCTATCTCGACGCGGACATGCTGCGCAACATCCTGCACACCGATGGCAAGGAGTCGGGCGAACTGATCTCGCTGGGCATGCTGCCCAGCCTGCTGTGGCTCGGCGTGCTGCCGACGCTGATGGTGTGGCGTGTACGCCTCAAGGCAAGGCCGATCGGACGCGCCGTGCTGGTGCGGCTGGTCTGCATCGTGTTGTCGGTGGTCGTGGCGGGCGGGGCGATGATGGCGTCGTTCCAGGACCTGTCCGCGCTGATGCGCAACCACAAGGAACTGCGCCACCTCATCACGCCCGGCAACTACATCGTCTCGCTCGTTCGCGTGGCCCGGCATGACGGCGCGCGCAACCAGCCCAAGACGCCCATCGGCCTGAACGCGCATGTCGTCGGTCGCGATCCGGGCGCGAAGCCGCGCCTGCTGGTGATCGTCGTGGGCGAAACCGTGCGTGCGCAGAACTGGGGCCTCAACGGTTACGCGCGCCAGACCACGCCGCAGCTGCGCGACATCGGTCCGATCAATTTCACCGATGTCACTTCGTGCGGCTCGGCGACGGAAGTCTCGGTGCCGTGCATGTTCTCGCCGTTCGGTCGCGCGCATTACGACGAGGACCGCATCTCGCACACGCAGTCGCTGCTGAACGTGCTCGACCACGCCGGCATCGGCGTGCTGTGGCGCGACAACCAGACCGGCTGCAAGGGCGTGTGCGAAGGCCTGCCGTTCGAGTCGTTCGAACACGCCAAGGACCCGCAGGCGTGCACGGCCGATGGTTGCCTGGACGAAGTGATGCTGCACGGCCTCGCGGACGAGATCGCGCGCCGCCCGGGCGATCAGGTCATCGTGATGCACCAGCTGGGCAGCCACGGCCCGAGTTATTCCAAGCGCTATCCCGCGCGCCTGCGCCACTTCACGCCGACGTGCGAGACGGCGGACCTGGGCGACTGCACGCGCGAGGAGATCGTCAACGCGTACGACAACTCGGTGATGGGCACCGACGATTTCCTTGCGCGCACGATCCGCTTCCTCGCCGAGCAGTCCTCGCGCGAGACGGCGATGATCTACCTGTCCGACCACGGCGAATCGCTGGGCGAGAACGGCCTGTACCTGCATGGCGTGCCGTACGCCATCGCGCCGGACACGCAGACGCACGTGCCGATGGTGATGTGGTTCTCGCCGACCTTCGCGGCCGACCGCAACCTCGACATCGATTGCATGAAGCGCGAAAGCCATGCGCCGGCGAGCCAGGACAACCTGTTCCACTCCGTCCTGGGCCTGATGCAGGTGCAGACGCCGGAGTACGACCGCAAGCTGGACCTGTTCGACCGCTGCATCGCGCCGGGCTGAGGCCGGGCGCACAGCCCACGGCGTGACGCCGCCGGCAAGTGTCGGCAGTGGGCGGTCGCATGGCAGGCGTGTTGCAGTGCACGCCTGCGGCATCCTGCGGACTTTCCTGCCGGCTCCGTTCCGCCGGCATGCGGAGGTCCCGATGTCGAAATCCTTCTGGTGGGCCGGCTGGCTGGCGGTCGCCATGGCAACTTCGCCCGCTGCCGCTGCCGAACTGGGCGTGCTGGCGCCGGTCCTCGCGAACGGGCAGCCGCAGGTGCAGGCCGATCCCGCCGGCCATCCCGCGCCGGTCGTGACGCGCGTTCATGCGGGCGAGCTGTTCGAACAGGTGCAGCGCGAAGCACGTGACGGCTTCATCGCCACCGTGCTCGCACTGGACGAAAGCGCCCAACGCATCGCGGGCGCGAAGACGCCGACGCCAACGTGGCTGTACCTCTCGGCCGAAGACGGCGGCTTCGCACGACGTGGCTTCTGGCTGGAAGAAAGCGGCCGTCGTCGTTTCGTCGATGAGCTGTTCGTCGACCTGGTCGTCGATGTGGACACGATTGCCGACGGTGGCTTCGAGGAAATCTTCAGCCACGAGATGGGGCACGTCTTCCTTCGCCGGCTGATGCCGGGCCTGCCGTACGGCTGGTCGCGCACGCCGCACAGCAGTATGAGCGTGACCGATTACCCCACCGCATTCGACGAGGGATTCGCCACGCATTTCCAGAGCCTGGTGCGTCGTCACTCGCGCAATCCGCGCCTGGACGAACTCACGCTCGGCCTGAACGCCAAGCCTTTCCTGCCGTACTGGCTGAGCAATCTTGATCGCGCCGGTCGTATCGATGGCGTGCGACGCAACCTTTTCGTGCAGCAGCAGTTCGTGCCGGCGGGCAGCGATGGCGAAGCGTGGTCGCGCGCGAACGAAAGCACGGCCTTCGACATGGCGCGGCTGAAGAACGGCCAGCAGATGCTGTCGTCCGAAGGCGTGATCGCCACGCTGTTCCATCGCTGGCTGGTGCCGGGCGAGCGCGTGCCTGAGGAGCGCGCGCGAGAGGCGATCGTGGCGCGCTATTCGCAACTGTTCCGCACGATGGCGGCGGCCAGTGCGCGCGGCTGGACGATGACGTCCGACACGCCGATGTTCCTCGACCTGGTGGACCGGTATTGCGGCGACGTTCCGGACGATTGCACGCGCATCCGCAACCTCGTGCTCGACACCACCTATGGCGCGACCGCCGATGCCACGCTCCCGCGCACGACCGAAGCGATGGCCGAACGCGGGCGCATCGGCGACATGGCCGGCTTCGTTGCAGGTTTGAAGCAGGCGCGCGCGCAGATGGCACAGCTGCAGGCGGCGGTCGCACAGAGTCCCAAGCGCCTGCGCGCGATGCTGGGGCCGGATCTGTGGCTGCTGGGCCACACGCCGGCGACGCCACCGGGATTGCCCTCGAACGAGGTCGCGGTGAACCTCAACACGGCGGAGATCGAACAGCTGCGCACGTTGCCTGGTGTCGATGCGGCGATCGCGGAGCGTGCGTTGCGCAGTCGTCGCGATGGCGGTGCGTTCGCAGATATCGCGGATTTTGCGCGGCGGAGCGGGTTGGGTGTTTCGCAGGTGAGCGCATTGCAGGCATCGGCGGCGGACTTGCAGAAGGCGGGCTTGAACGAACGCCGCTGACGTCCATGTAGCCCGGGTAAGGCCGAAGGCCGCACCCGGGATCGGCGAAGTGGCTGCGTCCCCGGTGCGCTACGCTTACCCGGGCTACGACGCTGTCAATCGATCGCGTCGCGTTCGAACAGATCGCTCTGCGCCACGGGCACCTCATCGCGATCGATGAACCCCGACAGCCCCACGCCTACCAGCCGGTACAGCGTGTCCTCCGGCAGCGGCACGCGCGTGCGCAGGTCGCGGGCGATGCGGGAGAGCTGTTCCAGCGTCGTCGGACGCTCCATCGGCGTGAGGCTGCGCGTAAGGATGCGGAAGTCGGCGGTCTTCAACTTCAGCACGACGGTGCGCGCGACGCGTTCGGGATCGCGTTCGAGTTCGCGCCCATAGCCTTCCCACGTTTTCTCCGCGAGCCGATGGATATGCGGCTCCAGCTCGTCCAGCGGCAGGTCGCGTTCGAAGGTGTCTTCGGAGGAAATCTGCAGCGTGGGGCGTTCGGGTTCGACGGGATTATGGTCGATGCCCAGCGACAGCTCGTACAGACGGCGGCCCCATCGACCGAAGCGCAGTTCCAGTTCTGCCGCGCCCAATTCGCGCAGGTGCGCGACGGTTTCGATGCCGAGCTCCTGCAGCTTGCCTTCCATCACCTTGCCCACGCCGGGCAAGCGGCCGACGGGCAACGGCGCGAGGAAGGCCTCGATCTGGTGCGGGCGGATGACGAACAGGCCATCGGGCTTGCGCCAGTCGGAGGCGATCTTCGCCAGGAATTTGTTCGGCGCCACGCCCGCCGAAGCCGTGAGCTGCGTTTCCTCGCGGATCGCCTCGCGGATGGCCTGCGCGGTGGCGGTGGCGGTGGGCAGGCCGGTCTTGGTCGTGCTGACGTCGAGGTAGGCCTCGTCCAGCGACAGCGGTTCGATCAGGTCGGTGTGGCGCTGGAAGATCTCGCGCACCTGCCGCGAGACGGCCTTGTAACGCACGAAGTCCGGCGGCACGAACACCGCCTGCGGGCACAGGCGCTCGGCGCGTATGGCGGGCATCGCCGAACGCACGCCGAAGGTGCGGGCCTCGTAGCTCGCCGCGCACACCACCGACCGCGCCCCGCGCCAGGCGACGACCACAGGCCGTCCGCGCAGGGACGGGTCGTCGCGCTGTTCGACCGACGCGTAGAACGCGTCCATGTCGACGTGGAGGATCTTGCGGGGCAGGGCGGACACGGGCTGGCGGGACGGTGCGGTGCGTTGTTAGTCAAAATGCTAACAACTGCGGGCCGTGGGGTCACGTGCCGAACCGCTTGAGCCCCTCTCCCTGCGGGAGAGGGGGTGGGGTGAGGGTCGGGACGGGATCACGCTCGCGCTCGCCGTGCGTGCTTTCGTAGCCCGGGTAAGCGAAGCGCACCCGGGTTGGGCGTGACAGACCCCGGGTGCGCTTCGCTTACCCGGGCTACGGGCTCGCGCGCTACGACATCCGGGGATGGTCTATGCCGCATCCTCGCGCAACGTCACCCCCCGCTTCCCGCCCTCCCGCGCGCTGCGCACATGCTCCGACACCTGCCGCTGCATGGCGTCGAACGCGTCGCGCACGGCGATATAGGCATCCTCGTGCGAATGATCCTTCGTCGGCGTGCGGCCGGCTTCGAACGTGGCGCCGCGCATCATCGCGTGGACGTGGACGAGGTAACGGTTGCCATGCTGGTGGCGATGTTCGGCATGGCGGACCGCGACATCGCACGAGATCAGCTGCGGCGCGACCTGCCACAGCTTGTGCGCATGGCGGAGGATGTCCTCGCGCAGCGCCTCGGATACGGGCAGGCCTTCGAAGCGGATCGTGACGTCGTGTTGCATGGGGGCTCCGTTACGGTGGGACAGGCCTCCATTTGCGGACCGGAACAATGCGATGTCAGCTTGAAACTTGGACATGGCCGCATGCATGGTGGAGGCGCATGATGTCCGACTGGCAGCGCGCCCCATGAGCACCTGGTCCCTCCCATCGCTGTTCTCGCCCGCTTCGGTCGCCGTGATCGGCGGCAGCCCGCGCGAGCGCTCGATCGGACGCGCGCTGCTGCGCAATCTGCAATCGGGCGGCTTCGCCGGCAGCATCGGGCTGGTGAATCCGCGTCATCGCGAGATCGAGGGCGTCGCCGCCGTCGCACGCGTCGCGGATCTTTCGTTCGTGCCGGAACTGGTGCTGATCGCCACGCCCGCCGCGATGGTGCCCAAATACGCGAAGGCCGCCGCCGAACATGGCGCGTCCGCGGCCGTCGTGCTGAGCACCGGCCTGGAGCAGGGCGAAGGCTCGTTCGCCGCGGAACTGCGGGACATCGCGCGCGCCCACGGCATGCGTCTGGTCGGGCCCAACAGCCTGGGCGTGATCGCGCCGCACGCACGGCTCAACGCCAGTTTCGCCGCGCACACGCCGTTGCCGGGCGACATCGCGCTGGTGTCGCAATCGGCCGCGATCGCCGCCGCGCTCACCGAATGGGGCACGAGTCGCGGCATCGGCTTTTCCGCCGTCGCCGCGCTGGGCGATGCGCTCGACGTCGACTTCGCCGACCTGCTGGACTACTTCGCGCGCGATCGCCATTCGCGCGCGATCCTGCTGTACGTCGAATCCATCCGCGATGCGCGCAAGTTCATGTCCGCGGCACGCGCGGCCGCGCGATTGAAACCGGTGGTGGTGGTGAAGTCCGGCCGCCACGCGCCGCGCACGGTCGATCCGCACACGCACGCAGCCGCGCTCGCATCGCCTGACGCGGTGTACGCGGCGGCATTCCATCGCGCCGGCATGCTGCGCGTGCGCGCGTTGAACGAGCTGTTTTCCGCGGCCGAAGCGCTCAGCCGCGTCGATACGCTGCCGGGCCGGCGCCTGGCCATCTTCGCCAACGGGCGTGGCACGGGTGCGCTCGCCGCCGATCGCCTGCTCGACATGGGCGGCACGCTGGCCTCGATCTCCGATTCCGTGCGCGAGGCCATCCAGCCCATCGCGTCGTCCGCGTGGCCGGGCACGAATCCGGTCGATTTCTACGGCGATGTCGATCACGCGTCGTACTCGGAAGCCTTCCGCGCGCTGGCATCGGACGAGGCCAACGACGCGCTGCTCGTGCTCAACACGCCCACCGCGCTCATGGATGCGCATAGCCGCGCCGATGCGCTCGCGCAGGCGCGCGAATCGCTGCCGTGGCACACGCGCAAGAAGCCGGTGTTTGCGGTGTGGCTCGGCGCGGACGACGCGGCCGCCGACCGGCTCAACGCCGCGCGCATTCCGAATTACCCGACTGAAGCCGATGCTGTGCGCGGCTTCATGTACCTGGTGCGGCATCGCGAAGCGCAGATGACGCTGATGGAGACGCCGCCGAGTTTGCCGGACGACCTGGTCGTCGAGACCGACACCGCGCGCGGCATCGTGGGTGCGGCGATCAAGGCGGGGCGACGCTGGCTGGATCCCATCGAAGTCACGCGCGTGCTCGGCGCCTACGGGATTCCGATCACACCGGTGGCGCATGCGCGCGACGCGGACGAAGCGGCGCACGCGGCCGCGCCGTGGTTCGCGCAGGGATTGCAGGTCACGGTGAAGGTGCTGTCGCCCGACATCGAGCACAAGTCCGATGTCGACGGCGTGCGCCTCAACCTCTTCAGCGAACAGGCGGTGCGCGAGGCGACCGCCTCGATCCTGCAACGCGCACGCGACCTGCGGCCCGAGGCGCGCATCGAAGGCGTGACCGTGCATCCGATGATCGTGCGCCCCAAAGCGCGCGAACTGATCGCGGGCGTCGCGGACGATGAAACCTTCGGGCCGGCGATCGTTTTCGGGCGTGGTGGCACGGCGGTGGAAGTGATCGACGACAAGGTGCTCGCGCTGCCGCCGCTGGATCTGCGGCTCGCGCACGAGATGATCGGCCGCACGCGTGTGTCGCGCATCCTCAAGGCGTATCGCGACGTGCCCGCCGCCGACGAACGCGCCGTCGCGCTGGTGCTGGTGAAACTGGCGCAGCTCGTGGTCGACGTGCCGGACATCCGCGAGGTCGACATCAACCCGCTGCTGGCCGACAAGGACGGCCTGATCGCCGTGGACGCGCGTATCGGCGTCTCGCCTTCGCGCCTGCTGCATAAGGGGCCGGGACATCCGCGCCTGGCGGTCCGACCGTATCCGAAGGAATGGGAGCGCGAGATCGTGCTGTCCGACGGTGCGCACGCGTTCGTGCGCCCGGTGCGGGCGGAGGACGACGCGATGTTCCGCGAGTTCTTCGGCCGCGTTTCGGATGAAGACCTGCGCATGCGCTTCTTCCAGACCGTAAAGCACTTCAGTCACGAGTTCATCGCGCAGCTGACGCAACTGGATTACGCGCGTTCGATCGCGCTGGTCGCGATCGACCCGCCGACCGGAGAGATGCTGGGCGCGGTGCGACTGCTGGCCGATGCGAACTACGATCGCGGCGAGTACGGGATCCTGGTGCGCTCGGACCTCAAGGGACACGGGCTGGGCTGGCGGCTGATGCAGATCATGATCGAGTACGCGCGCTGGCTGGGGCTGCGCTCGATCCAGGGCGAGGTGCTGCAGGAAAACCGCACGATGATCGAGATGTGCCGCGCGCTGGGCTTCTCGGTGGTCACCCATCCGGAGGATGCGAGTCTGGTGACGGTGTCGTTGATGGTGGGCGACGCGTAGCCCGTTGTCGCGCCGGTAGCCCGGGTAAGCGAAGCGCACCCGGGGTTGGGCGTGACAGGTCCCGGGTGCGCTTCGCTTACCCGGGCTACAAGAGCGACTTCCTAGACCCAACCGGTCGCGTAGAACACCCCGATCACCACGAACACGGCGATCGTCTTGATCACCGTGATCGCGAAGATGTCCTTGTAGGCCTGGCGATGCGAGAGGCCCGTCACCGCCAGCAGCGTGATCACCGCGCCGTTATGGGGCAGGGTGTCCATGCCGCCGGAGGCCATCGAGGCCACGCGGTGCAGCACTTCCATCGGGATGCCGGCGGCATTCGCGTTGGCGATGAACGTCTCGGCCATCGCGGCCAGCGCGATGCTCATCCCGCCCGACGCCGAACCGGTGATGCCCGCCAGCGCCGTCACCGTCACGGCCTGGTTGACCAGCGGATTCGGAATGGCGCCCAGCGCGTTGGCGACGACCAGGAAGCCCGGCAGCGCCGCGATCACGGCGCCGAAACCGTATTCGGACGCGGTGTTCATGGCCGCCAGCAACGCGCCGCCAACGGCCGATTTCGTGCCTTCGGCGAAGCTGGCCATCACCGGCTTCCACGCGAACACCAGCACGGTCGCGATGCCCATCAGCAACGCGCCCTGCACGGCCCAGATCGCGGCGACCTTCGCTACTTCCTGCACCACCGGCGCCGCGTTGCCGATCACCGCCGGATCGAAGCTGTGGCTTTCGCCGTAGAAGCGCGGGATCGCCGAGGTCAGCAGCTTGTTCGCCACGCCGACCAGGACGAGCGGCGCGATGGCGATCAGCGGATGCGCGAGCGTCTGCCCCGCGAACGGCGCCGGCTCGTTGACCAGCGCGGTGCCGTAGCCTTCGCCGTTCGCGCGCGCCTTGCGGCGGCGCCAGTCCAGGTAGGTCAGGCCGACGATGAGGATGAAGACGCCGCCGATCGTGCCCAGCACCGGGGCGGCCCAGGTGTTCGTGCCGAAGAACGTGGTCGGGATGATGTTCTGGATCTGCGGCGTGCCGGGCAGCGCATCCATGGTGAAGGTGAACGCGCCCAGCGCGATCGTGCCCGGAATCAGGCGTTTGGGGATGTCGCTCTGACGGAACAGCTCGGCGGCGAACGGATACACCGCGAACACCACCACGAACAGCGACACGCCGCCGTAGGTCAGCAGCGCGCACACGACCACGATCGAGAGCATCGCGCGTTGCGCGCCGAACAGGCCGATGGTGGCGGTGACGATCGACTTGGAGAACCCCGACAGCTCGATCAGCTTTCCGAAGATCGCGCCCAGCAGGAAAACAGGGAAATACAGCTTCAAAAAGCCGACCATCTTGTCCATGAACAGGCCGGTGAACATCGGCGCGACCAGCGAGGGGTCGGTCAGCAGCACCGCGCCCAGCGCCGCCACCGGCGCGAACAGGATCACGCTGTAGCCGCGATAGGCGACGAACATCAGGAAGCACAGCGCGGCCAGCACGATCAGAAATGCCATGGATGTCCCCGGAAACCGATCCAAACAAGGGCCTGCGTCGTCTTCGCGGAACGACGGGGCAGGCGGCCTTCGACGTCCCGGTCCTCGGGACGACGCATGCAGTCTCATTGGCGCGGGGAGCGCCCGGCATTGTCCGAAAGTACAGCAGCGACTTTTTCACGTTGAGCCCTAGTCTGGCGTCCAGACGGGGGAGGGCCCGTTGTCCATTCGCGCCGGTCGCAAGCCGGCATGCGCACAACGTTGGGGAAGGAGCGTCCAGATGAAGCATCGCAGCACCCGTAACGGCCTGAGCCTCGCGATCGCAATGGCGCTCGTCGCGCCGCTCGCGCACGCACAGGACACCACCGCCGCCGCACAGGGCGAGGAAACCACCACGCTCGGCAGCGTCACCGTCACCGCGCGAAAGCGCGAGGAGACGCTGCAGGAAGTGCCGGTCGCGGTCACGGCCTTCACCGCCGACGCGCTCGACCAGCTCAACGTCGAGGACCTCAGCGACCTCGACGCGCAGGTGCCGAACCTCACCATCTACGCCGCGCGCGGTTCGTCCAGCACGATCACCGCCTACATCCGCGGCGTCGGCCAGTCCGATCCGCTGTGGGGCGTGGACCCGGGCGTGGGCATCTACATGGACGATGTCTACATCGCCCGTCCGCAAGGCGCGCTGCTCGACGTGTTCGACGTGGAGCGCGTGGAAGTGCTGCGCGGCCCGCAGGGCACGCTGTACGGAAAGAACACCATCGGCGGCGCGATCAAGTACATCTCGCGCGGCCTGAGCGTCGAACCCGATGGACAGGTGTCGGTCACGGTCGGCAACTACAACCAGCTCGACGTGCGCGCAGCAGCCAGTGGGTCGGTCGGCGATGGCGCGCTGCGCGGGCGCCTTGCGGTGGCGAGCCTGAACCGCGACGGTTTCGGCGAGAACCTCACCAACGACCAGCCCGTCAGCGACAAGGAAATCCTCGCCGCGCGCGGCCAGCTCGGCGCGTACGTCAACGAGAACCTCGACATCCAGTTCGCCTTCGACTGGATGGACGACCAGTCCGGCGTTCGCGGCGCGAAGATGCTCGCGCCCAACCGCTTCGCACCGGGCTTCGCGCCGCTGGATTCGCGTTACGACATCCGCAGCGGCATGCCCAACGTCAACGACACCGACATGAAGGGCCTCTCGGCGACCGTCAACTGGCGCGTCAACGACGACTGGGCGGTGAAGTACGTCCTCGCCAAGCGCGAGTCCGACACCGAAACCAACATCGACTTCGACACGCTGCCCAACAAGATCGCCGACGTGAAGGCGTTCTACAGCGACGAGCAGGTCACCAACGAGTTGCAGGTGAACTACGACGGGGGCGGTCGCAGCCGCGGCGTGGTCGGCCTGTACTTCTTCGACGGCTGGGCCGGCGGCCAGGTGTTGAACAACTTCTTCAACGCCTCTTTCGGCGATACGCAGGGCACGGTCTACACCGACCAGTGGGCGCTGTACGCGGACTGGACGTTCGACCTGACCGAAAAGCTCAAGCTCGACGTCGGCGCGCGTTACACCGACGAGCGCAAGCACGCCGTCGTGCTCAACCGCTGCTACACCGATGCGACCTTCAGCACGCTGGCGGTGCGTTGCGCGGCGAACAACCCGACGCCCATCGCGGCGAACTTCGACAAGCGCATCGGTTTCCAGAACACCTCGCCGAAGGTGTCGCTGGATTACCAGATCACGCCGGACATCATGGTCTACGGCCTGGCTTCGCGCGGCTTCAAGTCGGGCGGCTACAACATCCGCGCGCAGGCGACCGCCGTGCCGCGTTCGGCCGAGCCGTTCGACGACGAGTCGGTCGACAGCTATGAAATCGGCACGAAGATGGCGTTCGCCGACCAGACGCTGTTCCTGAACCTGGCCGCGTTCCACAACAAGTACAAGGACATCCAGCTGTCGGTGTTCACTTCCTACGACAGCAATGGCGATGGCGTGAACGACGCGTTCTTCGGCGACTTCACCAACGCCGGGTCCGGCACGGTGGAAGGCGTGGAAGTCGAGTACCAGTGGCTGCCGACGAAGCACTGGCTGATCAGCGGCAACCTGGCGTGGCTGGACGCCAAGTACGACGAGTTCATGTACGCCGGCGTCAACATCGCAGACGAGCAGGAATTCACCAATGCGCCGGAGTTCTCGGGTGCGCTGAACGTGGAGTGGCGCACGCCGCTTTCGAACGGTGGCGATATCTCCGCGCGGGTCGGCTACAGCTACCAGAGCGAGGTGGTGGCGACGACGGAGATCGTCCGCACCGGCGCGCAGCCGATCACGCAGGACGGCTACGGACTCGTCAACGCAGGCATGATCTGGCGCCTGGACGAGAACTGGTCGTTCTCGCTGCAGGGCACGAACCTGGCCGACAAGGAGTACCGGACGACCGGCTACAACCTCAACGCCGCGCTGGGCGTGCTGACGGGGTTCTACGGCGCGCCGCGTCAGTACAGCCTGGCGGTGCGGTACGACTTCTGAGTCCTGCTCCCTCCCCTGTGAATGCAGGGGAGGGTGGGGCGGGGTGAAGTCTCTCGGGCTACGCACGCTGGCATCGCGAACGCGGTTGCGATCGCACGCCCCGGCCCTCACGCCAGCCCCTCTCCCGGTCGGAGAGGGGCTTGGCTATCCTCAGTCCATGAGCCCCGCCGCATGCCCATGCTGAGCTTCACCACCGTCGCCATCGCCAGCCTCGCGTGGCTCGCGCTGATGTTCGGCACGGCGCTGTACGCCGAGCGGCGGCCGACGGTGCTCGCGCGGCAATGGCGGCACGTCTACGCGCTCTCGCTCGCCGTGCACTGCACGTCGTGGACGTTCTACGGCACCGTCACGCAGGCGGCGCGCTACGGCTGGCCGCTGCCGCCGACCTTCCTCGGCGCGATCGTCCTTTACGGCCTGGCCATCGCCTTCATGGTGAAACTCGTGCGGCTTTCGCGCGAGACCAACGCCACCTCGCTCGCCGATCTCATCGCCACGCGGCTGGGCAAGGACGCATGGCTCGCCGCCACGGTCACGCTCATCGCCGCGCTGGGCCTGATTCCCTATATCGCGTTGCAGTTGAAGGCGGTCGCGATGAGTTTCGCGATGCTCACCACGCGCAGCGCGCACGGTGCAGCCGCACCGGCGTGGCAGGACAGCGCGCTATACGTTGCGCTGGCGATGGCGCTGTTCGCGATGCTGTTCGGCACCCGCCGCGCCAGCGCTGCCGAACACAATCGCGGCCTCGTGCTGGCGATGGCGTTCGAATCGGTGTTCAAGCTCGCCGCGATGCTGGCGCTGGGCGCGTTCGTGTGGTTCGGCCTCGGCGATCTTCCACAGGCTGCCGCGCCGCCCCCGCCGCCGCGCGCGGCGGACGGTTTCGCGCCGCTGGTGCTGCTGGGCGCGCTGGCGATGTTCGTGCTGCCGCACCAGTTCCACGTCGGCGTGGTCGAATGCCGCGACGAGCGCGACGTGCGCACCGCGCGCTGGCAGTTCCCGCTGTACCTGGTGCTGATCGCGTTGCCCGTGCTGCCGCTGGCCACCGCTGGGCAGGCGCTGCTTGCGGATACGGGTGTGCCGTCGGACCTGTACGTGCTGGCGTTGCCGCTGTCGCACGGGCAGGAAGGGCTGGCGCTGTTCGCGTTCCTCGGGGGACTGAGCGCGGCTACCGGCATGGTCGTGGTCAGCACGCTCACGTTGAGCCTGATGATCGGCAACCACTGGTTCGCGCCCGGCCTGCTGCGCGGTGCGTGGTCGCGCAACGACGGCAGCGACCTGCGCGGCAGCGTGCTCGCGCTGCGTCGCAGCGGCATCGTCGCGATCATGCTGCTGGCGTGGGCCTACAGCCGCCTGCTGGCCGGCAGCGATGCGCTGGCCGACGTCGGCGCGGTTTCCTTCTCGGCACTGGCGACGCTTGCACCGGCGTTGTTCTTCGCCGTGTGGCGCCCGCAGACGCCGCCGCGCGCGGCGGTCGCCGGCATCGTCGCGGGTTTCGTCGCGTGGGCGTGGGTCCTGTTGCTGCCGATGACGTATGAAGCGCACGGCGCCGTGCCCGCGTGGGTGGTCGCCGGCCCATTCGAACAGGGCTGGCTCGCGCCCGACGGCCTGTTCGGCCTGACCGGCTGGAGCCGCCTCGGCCGCGCGGTCGGCGCGAGCCTGTTCGTCGGCACGATGGTCACGGTGATCGCAGCCCTGTGGCGACGCGAAACCCCGCGCCACGCACAACGCGGGCTGGACCTGCGCACGCTGCGCGACGCCGGCCTGCGCTTCCTTCCGCGCGAACGCGTCGCGCAGCTGCTGCACGGCGTTCCCGCGGTGGGCGCGGTGCCGGCGGCGGTGGAAGCGGGCATCGAACGCGAACTCGCGGCGGTGCTGGGTTCGGCCTCCGCGCGCGTGCTGCTGGATGCGGCGCGACGTGCGGGCAGCCAGGAACTCGACACCGTCGCCGCCATCGTCGGCGAAGCCTCCGCCGATCTGCGCTTCAACCAGCGCGTGCTGGAAGCGGCGCTGCACAACATGAGCCAGGGCATCAGCGTGGTCGATGCCGAACTGCGCCTGGTCGCGTGGAATCGCCGCTACACCGAACTGTTCGGTTTCCCGCCGGAACTGCTGACGGTCGGGCGCCCCATCGCCGAACTCTCGCGCTGGGCGCTGCAACGCCTGCCTTCGCGCGGGTGGAGCGAACGCGAGCTGGAACGCGCGCTCGAACGCCGCCTCGCCTTCATGCGCGCCGGCACGCCGCATCTTTCCGAACGCGTGCTGCCCGACGGCTCCATCGTCGAGATCCGCGGCAACCCGATGCCAGGCGGCGGTTTCGTCGCGACGTTCACCGACGTCACCGCGTTCCGTCGCGCCGAAGCCGGGCTGATCATGGCGAACGAAACCCTGGAACTGCGCGTGGTCGAACGCACCGCGGACCTGGAAGTCGCCAAGCGCGAGGCCGAACGCGCGAACGAAGCCAAGAGCCGCTTCCTCGCGGCGATCGGCCACGACCTGATGCAGCCGCTGCACGCCGCGCAGCTGTTCGCCGATTCGCTCGCGCAGCAGCCGCTGGACGGACGCCAGCGCGAGACGGTGGCGCAGATCGGCGGCGCGCTGGACTCGACCAACGACCTGCTCACCGGACTGCTCGACATGTCGCGGCTGGAAGCCGGCGGGCTGCAGCCGCAGCCGCGCGCGTTCCCGCTGGCCGACGTGCTCGAACCGCTCGCTTCGGAATTCCGCGCGATAGCGACCGCGCAGGGCCTGCGTTTCCGCTTCGTCGGTACGCGTGGGTGGACGCATAGCGATCCGCAGTTGCTGCGTCGCGTGTTGCAGAATTTCCTCGCCAACGCGGTGCGATACACGCCGCAGGGAAGCGTGCTGCTGGGCGTGCGCCGCGATGGCGACGGACTTCGCATCGAAGTGCACGACACCGGGCCGGGCATCGCGGTCGCGCAGCAGGCGGCGATCTTCGAGGAATTCCGTCGCGGCGAAGACGCACCGGGGCAGGGGTTGGGGCTGGGGTTGTCCATCGCCGAGCGCATCGCTCAGCTGCTCGACGCGCCATTGGCGTTGCGAAGCGAGACGGGTGCGGGCACGGTGTTTTCGGTGCGCGTGGCGCAGACGCCGCGTGCGGCGACGGCCGCGCATGCGATCGCGCACGACGGTCGGCCGCTTCGCGTGCTGCTGGTGGACAACGACCCGCAAGCGATGGACGCGCTGGCCGGCGTGCTGCAACGCTGGGGATACGAGGTGGTTTCGGCGCTGGACGGCGTCGAGGCCGAAGCCGCGCTGCGTCATGTACCGGCGGCGCTGTGGCTGTTCGACTACCACCTCGACGACGGCGACACGGGTGCGTCGCTGGCGCAGCGGCTTGCCGCACGATTCGGCGCGCGGCCGACGCTGATCCTCAGCGCCGATCGCGGGGAAGAAGTGCGCCGCGCCGTGCATGAGGCCGGTCTGTCCCTGCTGGCCAAACCGGTCAAGCCGCTGGCCCTGAAGTCGATGCTCGACCGCGCCCTGGCCTCGCGCGAGGTGGCGCTGTCGTGAAAGATCTTCACGCCTGAGTCCGGTTCTGCACTGCGGGAAAGGATGACAGCGGCTTCGTCACATGGCCCATAGGCTGCGGTGGCGGGGCTTGATGGCCGCTCGAAGTGCCTGCGGGCAAGCGGGACGCTGAAGCAATTTCATCCGCGCCTGCATCGGCCTCCTTCGCGGCGCTGCCTTCGCTCGGCCGCCCGCCATGGCATGGAAATTGCGCTTTTTCCATTGCAGGCCTCGTTGCAGGCGGGTTCCGGGGGCTTGCATCACCCCACACGAGAGGACGCAACGATGGCCAGCGAATACCCACAGGAGCGTCGAGAGGGCAAAAGCGAGCGCGGTTTCGCGTCGATGGACGCCGGCCGGCAGCGCGAGATCGCCAGCAAGGGCGGCAAGGCCGCGCACGAAAGCGGCCGCGCCCATGAGTTCAGTTCCGACGAAGCCCGCATCGCAGGTCGCAAGGGCGGTGAGGCGGTGAGCCGCGACCGCGAACACATGTCCGCGATCGGTCGCAAGGGCGGCGAAGCCAGCGGCAACAACCGCGCTGCCGCGCGCAACGGTAACGGCCATATCGAAGGCAGTGGCGGCGTCTTCTGATTTCGGATCGGAGTGCACGACCGACGCAGCGTGCGATGAGCGCATCGCACCGGTTCGGGCACGCGCGCCCTACGACGCGAGTTGTCGGGCGGGATCGGCCAGTTCCAGTTCGCGCAGCACCACGCTGGCCTGCGTGCGGTTGCGCACATGCAGCCGTTCGAAGATCGCCGAAAGGTGCGCCTTCACCGTGCGTTCCTGCACGTCGAGGCGATCGGCGATCTGCTTGTTGAGCAGGCCCTGCGCCACCAGCGTCAGCACACGGAACTGCTGCGGCGACAGGCTCGCCAGTCGCGCGGCGAGATCGGCATCGCCGCTCTCGCTCTGCGTGCGCGCCACGGCCGCTCGCAGCGAGCCGGGCAACCACTGTTCGCAGGCGAGCACGGCGCGGATCGCGTCGCGCAGTTCGTCCAGGCCCGCAGACTTGGGCAGGTAGCCCGCGGCACCGTGATCGAGCGCGCGACGCACCACGCGCGGGTCGTCGTTCGCCGATACCACCACCACCGCCACGCCCGGGTACTGCGCGCGGATCGCCGCCAGTCCGGCGAGCCCGTGATTGCCCGGCATGTGCAGGTCGAGCAGGACCAGGTCGATCCCGGCGTCGGCTTCCAGCACGGCGAGCACCGCGTCCAGGCTTCCGGCTTCGCGGATGTCCGCATCGGCGACGGCCTCCATCGCAGCCTGTCGCAGTGCGGCGCGGAACAGCGGGTGGTCGTCGGCGATCAGCAGGCTCGGCATCGGCCAAGCCTAGCAAGCGGTCGGGCGTTCCGGCGCGGTGCTGGTACGAAAGTACGATGGGCGCCGCGGACGGGGTTGCTAGGCTCGCCACATGAACCTGACACCCGTCCGCATCGCCGTCGCCGGGGCCGCGCTCGCGCTGGCCGCGTGCGCCACCCATCCGCGCACCGCGAAGGAGTCCGCGCCGGTGTTCACGCAATCGCGCACCACCGAACATCGCGGCGACGACGACCTGCTCAGTGGCGGGCTCGGGCTCGCCGGCCTGCGCGCGATGACGCCACCGGCCTTCGCAGACGCGGAACATCCCACGTCTGCCGAACTGCGCCGCCGCGCCTTGTGGAGCAACTGGCGCGGCATCGCCGATCTCGCGCCGGGCGGCGGTTACGGCGAACTGTATGGCCGCATCGTTCCGGTGCCCGGCCGTGAGTTCAGCGCCTTCGCCACCGTGGCCGGTGCGAGCCAGCCGCATCGCGTGCTGGTGCAGGTGCCCGACGCGTTCGATGCGGGCAAGCGCTGCGTGGTCGTCACCGCATCGTCGGGTTCGCGCGGGATCTATGGTTCGATCGCGGTAGCGGGCGCGTGGGGCCTGCCGAAGGGCTGCGCCGTCGCCTACACCGACAAGGGCGCGGGCACGGATTATTTCGATCTCGCCGCAGGGCAGGGCGTGCGCGCGGACGGCACGGTCGGTGCGCGCGGCGGCGGACTCGCCTTCGAGCCGGCAACGACGGAGACCTCCGGCGTCGCCTTCAAGCATGCGCATTCGAAGGACAACCCGGAAGCCGACTGGGGCCGGCATGTGAAGCAGGCGGCGCAGTTCGCGCTGCAATCGCTGGATGCGGCGTTCCCGAACGCGGCGCCTTTCACCTTCGACAACACGCGGGTGATCGCGGTCGGCATTTCCAACGGCGGCGGCGCGGTGTTGCGCGCGGCGGAACTGGATGGCGACTGGCTCGACGCGGTCGTCGCGGGCGAGCCGAACGTCTTCGTCGAAGGCGCGCGACCGCTGTACGACTACACGACCGAAGCGGCACTGCTGATGCCGTGCGCGCTGCTGCATCTGCAGAACCTGCCGCAGCCGCCGCTCGCCGCGCAGGCGACGCCTTTGTGGACCCAGCGCTGCGCCGCGCTGAAGGCGTCGGGTGCGATCGAAGGCGCGGACACCGCCGCGCAGGCGCGCTCGGCCTATGACGCGATGAAGGCGGCCGGCTGGACGGACGCGGCGCTTCGTTCCGGCGCGCTGTCGGTCGGCTTCGACCTGTGGCGCGCGGTCGCGGTGACGTACGCCTCGGCCTACGGTCGCTACGACGTCGGCCAGATGCCCTGCGGCAACCGCTTCACGGCGCTGGGAGCGGACTTCGCGCCGCGCGCCGCCACCGCGGCCGAACGTGCGGCGTGGTGGTCAGACGCCAGCGGTATTCCGCCGGGCGCCGGTGTCCACATCGTCGAGCCGAATCCGACCGCACCGCTGACCACGCTGCAATGCCTGCGCGGCCTGTGGACGGGAGAGGGTGCTGACGCCACACGCGTGAAGCAGGGCGTCGCCGAAACGCGGGCCGGTTTGCCGCGCGCGGGATTGCCGGTGGTGGTGATCCACGGAACGGACGACGGGTTGATCCCGCCCGCTTTCAGCAGCGCACCGTACGTGCAGCAGGCGAAGGCGGGCGGACGCGACGTGCGTTACTGGCAGGTGCGCAACGCGCAGCATTTCGACGCGTTCCTCGGCCTGCCCGATTACGGTGCGCGCTATGTGCCGCTGCTGCCGTACGTGTACGAAGCGCTGGACCGGGTAAGCGCGCATCTGGACGGCGGCAGCGCATTGCCGGCCGATGCGGTGATCGAGACGACGCCACGCGGGGCGGGGAAGGCGTTGCAGGCTCCGGATCTGGCGATGCCGCGATAGGTGCGAGGATTTTTCGCTTCGTAGCCCGGGTAAGCGAAGCGCACCCGGGACGCCGTCACCGATTCACAAGCGTTCGCACGTTAGCGGTGCAACGCGCTGCGGCGCGTTCATCGCCATAGTGGCTGAGCTGCCTAGGGGCGCGGTGCGCTGCGCTTACCCGGGCTACGACAGCTAAGCGTCGTCCCGGCGAAGGCCGGGACCCAGGCTGTCACGTCATCAGCTCAGTCATCGTCATTCCAGCGGAAGCTGGAACCCATTTTGTTTTTTTCGCGATGACGCTGCGGGTTGATCAGAAGCAACAGCGCAGCGCGGCAACGGAAACGCCTGTCACCGCTTCCCCTTCGTTGCCCCTGCCCGGCCCGAACGCATGACGTTCGGGCGTTCGAAGGCGCGCGAACCAGTGGTTCGCAGGCAGCGCCTTCTCACCCCCCAACCCCTCTCCCGATGGGAGAGGCGCTAGAGCCCCAGACGTCAACTCTTGCCGGCTTCACGCCGGATTTGGCACGCTGGCGGTCTTCCCGGACACGGAGCGCCGCATGCCGCGCCGCCATTTCTCGATGTTGCGCGAGTTCCACCTCGCCGACTGGTTCACGCTGGGCAACGCCTTCTGTGGCACCGGCGCGATCTTCGCGGCGATGCGCTTCCTCCAGGACGGCGTGGTGAACGACCTGCTCATCGGCATGGCGCTGATCCCGCTGGCCTTCATTTTCGACGCGCTCGACGGGCGCGTGGCGCGCTGGCGCAAGTCGGCGTCCACGCTGGGGCGCGAACTGGATTCGCTGGCCGACGTGATCTCCTTCGGCGTCGCACCCGCCGCGCTGGCCTACGCCTGCGGCCTGCAGGGCGGCTGGGACTGGATCGTGCTGAGCTATTTCGTCGTCTGCGGCGTGAGCCGACTGGCGCGTTACAACGTCACCGCCGAAGCGCTCTCCGGCGACGACGACAAGGTGAAGTATTTCGAAGGCACGCCGATCCCGACCAGCCTGCTGCTGGTGATCGTGCTGGCCATCGCCGCCTCTCAGGGCGCCATCGGCGCGAACCTGTGGCTGGGCATGGTGCAGCTGGGGCCGTGGCAGTTCCATCCGCTGGTGCTGATGTTCGCGCTTTCCGGCTCGCTGATGATCAGCAAGACGCTGCGCATCCCGAAGCCCTGACCGGCCGGCCGGCCGCCGCCGTCGCGGCGGCGAAACGCGGCGTTGGTACCATGACCGCCTTCCCCGACGGCGGTGATGGCGATGCAGGGCGTGGACGATTTCGAAGCATGGAACCGGCGGTACTGGAACGCCTGGGGCGACGCGCTGCGTGCGACGCAGCCGTCCGGCGTCGCGGCCATGCCGGGCTGGACCGACGCGATGGACTGGTGGTCGCATTTCGCCCGCGGCGGGCTCCCGCAGGGCGATGAAGCCGTGTCGCGCTTCAACGCGCAGGCGCAGGGCTGGTTCGGGCAGATGCAGCAGTTGGCCGCGCAGTTCGCCGGACGCCCGGCCAACGCGGGCGATATCGCATCGGCGTGGCGGCAGGCGCTTGGCGGCGATGGCGCCAATCCCTTCGCGCAGGTGTTCGCGAACATGCCCGGCAGCGCGCAGACCGATCCGTCGAAGATGTTCGAAGCCTTTGCCCCGTGGCTGCAATCGATGCAGCGCGACGGGCGCTCGTGGTTGTCGCTGCCCGCGTTCGGTTTCGCCCGCGAGCACCAGGAACGCTGGCAGCAACTGGCGCAGGCACAGGTCGATCTGCAGGAGCAGAGCCAGGCCTACCAGGCGCTGCTGGCCGAAGCAGGGCAGGACGCGTTCGCACGTTTCGAGCGCAAGCTGGAGGCGCGCAGCGCGCCGGGCAAGCAGCTCGACACTGTGCGCGCGTTGTTCGACCTGTGGATCGATGCGGCCGAGGAAGCGTACGCCGACATCGCGCTGTCGCCGCGTTTCCGCGACGCATACGCGGCGCTGGTCAACGCGCAGATGACGCTGCGCGGCCGCATGCAGAAGGAAGTCGAGCAGCTGGGTTCGCAGTTCGGCATGCCGACGCGGACCGAAGTGGATTCGGCGCATCGCAAGATCGTCGAGCTGGAGCGCGAACAGCGCCGGTTGCGCGATGCGATCGAATCGCTGACGCGACAGGCTTCGCGAACCGAGCCGCGCAGCGCGCCGGAAGTGCGGCCGGCTGCGCCACCGAAGAAGGCGGCGCCGAATAGGCCCGTCGCGAAGAAGCCCGCCACGAAAGCGACGACGAAGCCCGCGTCGAAAGCCAAGCCCAAGAGGACACGCTGATGGAAGGCCTCGGCCCGCTGGGCTTCACGCCCGATTCGCTGGCGCAGGAATCGCTGCGCTTCCAGGCCAAGCTGCGCGCCGGGCTGGACACGCTGCACCAGGTGCACGACATCGACTACGGCGCGACCGCACGCGAGGAGGTCTGGCGCGACGGCAAGGTCGTGCTGTACCGGTTCCGCGGCGACCGCGCACCGACGGCGCGCGTGCCGCTGCTGATCGTCTACGCACTGGTGAATCGCCCATACATGGTCGACCTGCAGGACGACAAGTCGATCGTCCGCGGCCTGCTCGAACGCGGCGAGGACGTGTACGTGCTCGACTGGGGCTATCCGGACCGCTCCGACCGTTACCTCGAGCTGGAGGATTACATCCAGCGCTACATCGGCGGCGCGGTGGACCACCTGCGCCACGAATACCGCATGGACGGCGTCAACGTGCTCGGCATCTGCCAGGGCGGCGCGTTCTCGCTGTGCTTCACCGCGTTGAACCCGCACAAGGTGCGCAACCTCATCACGATGGTGACGCCGGTGGATTTCCACACCAGCGACAACATGCTGGGCAACTGGACGCGCGGGCTGGACGTGGACCTGTTCGTCGACACGCTGGGCAACGTGCCGGCCGACGTCATGAACTGGTGCTACCTCACGCTCAAGCCGTGGCGGCTGTTCGTGCAGAAGTACGTCGGCATGGTCGACGTGCTGGACGATCCCAAAGCGCTGGAGGATTTCCTGCGCATGGAGAAGTGGATCTTCGATTCGCCCGACCAGGCCGGCGAGGCGTTCCGCCAGTTCGTGAAGCAGTTCTATCAGGGCAACGGTTTCCTCAAGGGCGGCATCCAGATCGGAGGCCGCGCGGTGGACCTGCGCAACATCGACGTGCCGATCCTCAACATCTATGCCGAACAGGACCACCTTGTGCCGCCCGCCTCATCCAAGGCACTGGACGGGCTGACGGGAAGCAAGGATTACAGCGAGCTGTCGTTCCGTGGCGGGCATATCGGCATCTACGTCTCCAGCCGTGCGCAGCGCGAAGTGCCGCAGGCGATCCACGACTGGCTGGCGCAGCGGGCGAAATGACCGCGGCGATCCCGTCCGCGTCGCGTGACGAACGTCCGCTTACACGCACGCGAACGCGCGGCATGAACGCCACGCGTGTCAGACTTGCGCGATCAAGAAGGACGCGACCGTGATCCGAATCCTCCTCATTGCCTGCCTCGCATTGCTCGGCGCCTGCGTTTCGCATTCCCCAGCACCGGCCGCGCCCGCCGCGACCATCAACGATTCGGTCCAGTGGGAACCCGACATCGCCGCCTTCGAACAGGCCGACAGCGTCGTGCGGCGCCGGCCGGGTGGCGTGGTGTTCGTCGGTAGTTCGTCGATCCGCTTGTGGGATTCGATGTCCGACGATTTCCCGGGCGTGGCGACGATCAACCGCGGCTTCGGCGGCTCGCGCGTGCGCGATTCGACGTACTACGCCGATCGCATCGTCACGCCGTACAGCCCGAGCGCGATCGTCTTCTACGCCGGCGACAACGACCTGTTCGAAGGCCGCACGCCGAAGCAGGTGCGCGACGATTTCGTCGCGTTCGTCGAGAAGGTCCGCGAACGCTTGCCGGACGCGCGAATCGCGTTCGTCTCGATCAAGCCCAGCCCGTCGCGCGCGTCGCTGCTGCCGCAGATCCGCGAGGCGAACACGCTGGTGCGCGATTTCGCGAAGGATGCGCCGAACGTGGATTACCTCGACGTCTTCCTGCCGATGCTCGACGCGCAGGGCCAGCCGCGCGAGGAATTGTTCGTGGCCGACCGCCTGCACATGAACGCGAGCGGTTATGCGATCTGGGCCGGCGTGGTGCGACCGTGGCTGGCGGGGTTGTAATCGCGGCATGACCGCCATCGAACTCCCGAAACCCGCCTGGCTCCTGTCGTTGGCGCTGGCCGCGCTGCTGCCCGCCATCGCGATGGCGGCACCACCCGAGAAGGCGCAGCGCGAGATCGACCAGCTCATCGGCGCGCTCGGCAGTTCGGGCTGTCAGTTCCAGCGCAACGGGTCGTGGTATCCGGCCGATGAAGCGCAGGCCCATCTGCGTCGGAAGTACGACTACCTGGCGAAGCGCAACATGGTCGACAGCGCCGAGCAGTTCATCGAGCGCGCCGGCACGCAGAGCAGCATGAGCGGCAAGGCCTATTCCGTGCGTTGTCCCGGCAAGCCGGCCGTGCCGTCGGCGCAATGGCTGGGCGCGAAATTGTCGGCACTCCGTCACGCGAAGCCCTGACCGCCGGCGCTAGACTCGGGCGCGTCGAAGGACCCTGTCGTCCGACGAGCGCACATCGGAGCAGCGCCATGAACGTCACCCGCACGCTTTCCCGTTCCCGCCACGACCGGATGGTCGCGGGCGTCTGCGGCGGCATCGCCCGGCGCTTCGGCTGGAACTCGACCCTGGTCCGCGTGTTGTACGTGCTGGCATCGATCGTGTCGGCCGCGTTCCCGGGACTGCTCGTCTACCTGATCCTGTGGCTGCTCATTCCCGAAGGGGATTGACCCGCGCGGCAATGCGCTAGGCTTCGCGCATGCCGATGCTCCGACGAATCCTGATCGCGCTGGGCGCGCTGTGGACGCTGCCGAACACGCTGTTTGGCCTGTTGCTGGGCGCGATCGGCCTGGCGTTCGGCGCCCACGGGCACTGGCGAAAGCGTGAGATGGCGCTGGTTTTCCACCGCTGGCCGTGGGGGCCGGGCGGGGCGATCACATTCGGCAACGTGATCCTGCATACCGGCGAGGATCTGGATTCGCCTTGCGTCACCTATGCGCATCGCGCGGGCCATGCGAACGAAGCGCCGATCGTGCTGGCCGATCACGAACGCGCGCACGTCTATCAATACCTCGCGCTCGGGCCGCTGTTCCTGCCTCTGTACCTGCTGTCGGGTGGCGTCAGCGTGCGCAACCGCTTCGAACGCGCGGCCGATCGCTACGCGAGCACGGGCCATGGATGGTGGCCGTGGTCCGCGCCCTAGGCGCGCATCACTCGAACGACACCAGCTGCCCGTCGCCCTTCCACGCCGCGAAGCCGCCGGCCAGCGGCCGCACACGCTTGAAGCCGCGTTTGTTGAGCGCTCGCGCGAGCACGGCGGCGGAGGCTTCGTTCGGGCAATCGCAGTAGACGATCACTTCCTCGCGCGGCATCAGCGGCGCTTCGGCGACGGTCTGCACGAAGACCGAGCCGGGAATCCAACCGGTGAGCGCGCGTTGCGGCTCGGAACGCACGTCGAGGATGAGCGGCGGCGATTCGCCATCCATGAGCTGGCGCAGTTCGGCCGGCGTGATGCGCGCCATGCGCAACTGGCGCTGGAACATGCGCCGGCGCAGCAACTTCCACAGGACGAAGGCGGCGATCAGCACCAGCACGACGGGGATGGTCATCCGGCCGAGCGTTTCCAGTCGATCGAGCACGCTGTTCACCGCCTTGTGGAAGACCGAACCCAGCGCCACGGCGACACCGGCCCACAGCACCGCGCCGATGCCGTCGTACAGCAGGAAGCGGCCCGGTCGCGTGCCGGTCTCGCCGGCAAGCGTCGTCGCGACGGCCGCGAAGCCGGGGATGAATTTGGCGACGATCAGCGAAGGCGGGCCCCATCGGCCGTAGATGCCGCGCGTCATCAGCACGCACGAATCCGGCGACAGCGACAGCTTGCACATCAGCCGCAGCAGTTTCGCGCCGAGCCGGCGTCCGCCGATGTACCAGAGCCAGTCGGCGATCACCGCGGCGATCGCCGCCACGGCGATGATCGGCCACACGCTCTTGCCCTGGTCGGTGGCGAGCGCGGCGGTGAGGATGATCGGCGGATACGCGGGCACCGGAATGCCGCCCTGGTCCAGCAGAACGCTGACGAAGACGACGAGCAGGCCGTAGACGGCGATGAGGTGGATGAGGGTGTCCACGGGATGTCCATGGGGGCGCGACCGCACGGCACGGCGCGCGAGACTATGTCGCAATGGTAGGCGCGCGATCGGCCGGCGGATAGCGCGGCGCGTGGACCGCTGCGTGCCGTCGTTGCGGTCCCCGGGCGCGTTCAGCCGATCGCGAAGGTCGTCCGCGTGCGTCCCCGGCGTAGGCCGTTCGGTCCGAAGCTCTGCTCGACGAAGGTCAGCTGCGTGTCCTCGATCAGGACGATGGAACTGCAGCGCGTGCCGTAGCGCTCGCCTCGCACGAACGGCGGTGAGAGCAGGCGTTCCAGGGGCAGGCCGACGCCGGTATCGGGCAGCGTGTCGTCGGGCGCGGGCGTCGTGTCGGCCAGGGCGTCGAAGAGCGGGGCGAGGGCGTCGTCGCCGGTCTCGCCGTCGAGGCCGGCCGGGCTGGCGAGCCAGCGCTCCAGGGCCCGCGTCGCGTGACCGCTCTTCGGCCAGGGCGCGTCGAAGTCGCCGTTGGACATCGCGTGAAGGCCGGGCGTCACGTCGTAGGTCCGGAACTGCGGGTAGTTGCTGGCGAACGCCAGCCGCGCGCCGTCGAAGGCCAGCAGGTTGAACCGGCCGAAGCCGGCCGCTTCGGGCGCAAGGTCGCTCAGGACATCCACATTCCCGCTGCCGGCGGCGAACTCCCGCACCAGCGCGCCGCGGGAGCGGGGCATGGGCCCTTCGGCCGCACCGGCGCGCACGTTGGTGACCGCGGCCAGTCGTCCATGGGTGCTCGCCAACAGCCAGCTGCCGCCGGCCAGCAGGTCGCGGCCGCCGTAGATCGCCGGATCGGCGGGGTCCACGCCCGCCGGGGCGGCTGGGCGGTCGTGGGCTTCATCGCGGTTGGCGATGAGCGCCAGCCGGTAGCGGGAGTGCTGCTTCCACGAAAGAGCAATCAGGCACATGCGGATGTATTGGCAGGAGGAATGGAAGTTGCGTTCAGCTGAGCAGGTAAGGGGAGTGTAGGGATAGTCCTACAAAGCGCCGCAGCCCCCGCTGACTGTGGTCCCGAGGAAACCTTGGCAGCCTATGAACCCTGTCCCCGCACGTCCATGCCGCCGCACCACCGGCCGGGAGGAACCCTCGGATGTACCGCGTCGAACTATCGCGCCACGACGGCGGCGTGCTGCACCAGCACATCGCCGAAGCCAGCGCGGATTACGCCAGCGCCGAAGCCGCGCTGGCCGCGGTGCTGCCCAAGGCGAAGCGCTGCGCCGAACGCAGCCGTCAAGCGCTGTGGCTGCGCATCTACGACGAGCGCTCGCGCGTGGTGTTCGGTACGCTGCTGCCCTGACGGCGGCGCCCGGTTTCGCGTCGCCCATCGTCTCCACCGGAGGACGCAATGGGCAAGAAGGAATTCGAAGCTTCCATCGCCAACGGCGGGCATCGCCGCCTCGCGCAGATGATCGGCGAATGGGAAGGCACCTTCCGCCTCTGGTTCCAGCCCGATCACATCGCCTGCGAAGCCCCGCAACGCGGCACGATCCGCGGCATCCTCGACGGCCGCTTCCTCCTGCACGAATACCGCAGCCGCTTCGGCGACGACCCGATCGAAGGCGTGGCCATCTACGGCCTGCACCTGGACCACAACGCCTACGAGTCGGCGTGGGTCGAGAGCTTCGGCACCGGCACCAGCATCATGTTCTCCGCCGGCCCGGCGACGTCGGAACACTTCAACGTCCTGGGCAGCTATGGCGACGGCAAGGGCGGCCCGCGCTGGGATTGGCGCACCGAAATCGAACAGCCCGATCCGGATCAGCTCATCATCACGATGACCAACATCTCGCCGCAGGGCGAGTCGGCGCGCGCGGTGGAAGTGCGGTATCGGCGGGTTTCGAACGCGGGGTTGTAGGCGTTCTTCGACACTTTGGCGTTGTCGGTCGAGCAAGCGCGCGGTTGCGCGCGTCTCAGTTGCCGAACGGCCGCAGCTTGAGTGCGACGCCGTTCGCGGCGATCGCAAACGATTCCGCATCGATGCGATCCACCGCCGCGCCATCGCTCAGGTGATACGAACGCAGGCCTTCCACACGCCGCTGCACACCCGAGCCGCGCGCTTCGATGAACGTCCGTCGCACATGGATCGTGTAGCGATTGCCCGCGTCGTCGTAGGCGCTGAAGGTTTCGTTCGGCATGGTCCACTTCCCCGGTGTGGTGCGGGGGATACGATGCGATGATGCGGTCTCGTGGAGTGAGATTGGGTGTGATCGGTCGCGCGACGCATCCGCTGAGCGCCGCCGGTGAAGCAATCAGCCGCCGGTTCTACGGCTGTTACGCCGTAGAACCTGGTCTGATGGGTCAACCGCTGATGTCGAGATCTTCTTCCACCGATGCGTGCGAGCGGGCGTAATGAATGTACGCGGCGTCAATGTCCGCGAATACCTCGATTGTGCAGGCGCCGTGGTGCAGCACGCGCTCCAGATAGGAAAAGAAGCCGACCCAGCAACCTGATGCCTCCGATCTGTCGGAAAAGTCGATGTACTTCGCGATGTGGCCTAGCAAGTTGGAGCCAACGGCGTCAGGGTTGTCCTTCAGGTACTGGAGGACGTGTCCTGCGTACTCGCGACCTAGCGCGCACGCTTCGTCGAAGTCATGCATTCGCGGGACTAGCCAGTTGGTCGGCGGGCCGTTCTTGGGACGCGCAACGAAGGGCAGTGCGAAGAAGGGTGAACTGCCTGAGCTCGGCGCGTAGCTGCGACGCGGCGGAAAGGGTGGCTTGGCCATGATGGGATCCTGTGATCGTTGGAGTCCCGTCGCCTCGCTGTCAATCGAGGTGACGGGCGACGCGAGGTTGACAGACCGGTCACAGGGCCGGCGCACCTTGCGGTGCCCCCGCGCCGCCCGCCATAAAGCGAGCAACGCTAATCCCCGACGAAGATGGCAGGCATAAGAAAGCGCCAGCATCTGCTCGATGGGCGCTTACGCGCCTGTGATGGCGGGCTGTCAAACCCGGCCACCGAATTTGCGGTGACGCATCAACGCTGGACCCATCGCTCGGATACATCAATGCGAAATAGTAGCGCGCTCCACGCATGGCGCATGTTGGGCGCTTGGAGTGCCGCGAAGCGCTGAGCCGAGAAGGGGTTTCGACTGCCGCCGCCATTCCGTTTATCGAGATGACCTCCGGTCAGTCTGACACTCATGCGCTTCGGCTCCATTTGTATTTCGGAAGCTTCGCGACGCACTCGCTCTACCGTGGCTAAAGATGCGTTCCCCACGACGTCAGAACACGGGTCCGCGCTCGACCGAAATCAACGCGACAGTTCGCGGCAGCATCCGCTGGAATCATCCCATCTGGGTTGAACTCTGCCTGAAATGCGCATGACTTATCAACGAACTCTAACCATGCAGCTTGTGCTTCCTGAAGCAACACTGCGGCCTTCTCGTTCCGTGCCTTCATTCGCGAATAAAGTTTGGTGTAGGAGGCCTCTACCGCACGGTCGCTTTCTGCGACGATGCAGCACCTGACTTCGGCCATGGAAGCGGAATGGGACTCGCAATCATTTCCTAACGCAGAACTGGCGAACATGGATCCGGTGATGGCTATCACAATGCTTGGCAAGGTCTTTTTCATAGTAATTCTGGTCAGTCGGTCATGGCCAAAAGCTTTCAACATGCCTTCTTCATTTGAGATCAGCGAACCCGATTTCTTGACAGGCAGCTGAGCGGGTTGCAATCGTAAGATTCGCAAATCGGCTCACCTTCAAGGAGCGCGGAAGCCGAATGGCAGCATCGGCGCGCTGCCCAGTGGTGAACACTGTAGTGCTCGGATGTCATCCCGGTTGATCGCACCCAACCCTGCTTGCAGGGGCCCCTATACGGCTGCCTTCTTTCCAGGGGTTGGTCACGCGGCCTGCACGAAGATGCGGGCGAAAGGATTCTCGATTGACGAGGGCGTAGCTTCCGCTACAAAGGATGCATTATCTCGGGCATGCCGATCTGTCGATAGCGCGTCGAGGTGGCACTGCCTTGCCTTTTCTAATACCAGACAGATAGCTCGCGTATAGCGTGCACGCACCTGCCTTGTCGCCAAGCTCCCAATAGGTGTCAGCTAGGTTGAGCTGCGCGACCACGCGATTGGGGAATCGTGCGTGAACGGCGCTTAGCAGGATCAAGGCGGACTGAAGATGGCCGGCTCTCTCTTGGTAGTAGCCAGCGTCGTTAATGCTGGTTACTGTGCTGGCGTTGACCTGTCTCGCTAACTCGAACGCGAGGTACTCCGGAATCTCAGCATCGTTCTTGATGGTGGACAGCTCGGCGAGAGCCTGCCTATTTGCTAGCCCTATGGGCATTGCTCTGGAAGACAGTTCATCGCTCCCCAGCTTGGTGCAGGGCGGATAGCGGGTAACCTCGACGTCCTTTGGAGCCAATTCACCTGCTAGCTGGTCCGGCAATGAGCCGGTGACTCTGGTGTGCAGGCAAATGGCCCCGTCGCCATCCCATCGATAGCTGGAGTAGTCTAGCTCTGCGCCATCGCGACTTGAGCGATCTGACCGATCGACTATGACTGTACCGTTTGCCGCGTATACATTTAAGTTGGATGAGTCGGAAGCGACTGTTGCCGTGATAGGTGTGGCCTTTGACGAGAGCTTTATCGCGACGTTGCGGGTGACGCCGTCAGCCGTAGTGGTCGGAGATGCCTGAGTCAAGGCGTCTACCTTCCCGTCGCGATTGATGTCTTCGCCGCTTAGGACGGCCGCCCCGGATGCAGACACGCTAAGTATCGCGAGAATGGGGAGTAATGCTCGAATTTTCATTAATGACTCCCTAGCGCTGCGATTCGTATTGCATTGAGTGTCGATCCTTCGCCCAGTGCGAGGGGGGGGCTTACATCCGACCTACCCCCTTTCTTAGACAGGCAGCTAAGCGGGTCGCAGTCAGAAAGGTCGAAAATCGGCTCACCTCCAGGAACGCGAGTAAGCCGGATAGACGTTTCGGCGCGCTGCCGAGTGGAGGCGATGGCGGACCAGCACGAAGCCGGTTGAATACGGACGCAACGCGCGGCCGTCCTTCGGTTTCGCTTCGTCGGAATCGGTGGGGGTGGCGTCCGGGTAATTCCGGTCGATGCGATATGCAATGACCTCGCCGTCGGCGATGCAGCGCACGCCCTTGTCCTGTGAGTATGTTGCCTTCGTGCCGGCCGTGAAATGGATGCCGCCATGAAAGCTGCCGTTCGCACCAAGTGGATAGTGACCGCACTGTGCAAGCGTCAAGCCTTCGTAAGCTTTCAGCGGATCGGTGAATTCCTTTTCGCTCTTGTCCTTGAAAGTGTAGCCAACACGTGAAGTCGGCGTGGCAGGCCTGATTGAATTATTCGCGGGTACGTTCATCGGGAAGCCTCCATGGCTACGGACGTCCTCGATCAGGTCCTTGCCGATGGTGACCTGTCGTGAACGGCCAATGTCGATCTGGTGATCGCGCCCCAACGTTTCGCGGCGGTCCTGTCCGATGCTCAGCGTCTCGTCATTGCCGACGCTTTCGGTGCGGTCGTGACCGATCTGAATCGTTTCATCGTTGCCGACGTCCTCGCTGCGATCGTGGCCGACCTTTGTCGTCTCGTCGTTTTCCACGACGATGTTCTGATCCTTCTGCGCGTGGACGAATATTTCCTCTTGGCCGGCTTCGTCTTCGAAGCGCAACTCGTTGTAGCCCTTGCCCTTGTGCGTGTTGGTCTTGAAGGTCGTGCGCGTTTTATGCAACGGCAATTCATACGGCGGTCGGTTAGCGGCGTTGTACGCACGGCCCGTCACGATCGGCTGATCGGGATCGCCTTCCAGGAAACTCACGATCACCTCGTGGCCGATCCGCGGAATCGCCATGAAGCCGTACATCGCGCCCGCCCAGCCCTGCGAGACACGAATCCAGCAGGAACTGTTCTCCCCGCCATCGCTCTCCCGATCCCACGGAAATTGCACCTTCACTCTTCCGTGCGGGTCTGGATACACCTCTTCCCCAGGAGGGCCAACGACATGCGCGACTTGCGGCCCGTCCACCACGGGGCGCGGTGCGGGTTCGGGCTTCCAGTCGTAGTGCGCCGGAATTACCGTGGCTTCATAGCGATAGCGGGTGCCGTGTTCGGCGCCTGACGCATCGGCTTCCTGTGAGGTGGCCTGTTCGCCGCTGTGACGCATCGCGATCACGCGCCAGCGTGCGTTGAGTTGTTCGGTCGGATGGCCGGTGAGGTCGAACGCCAGGCCGGGCCACAGGCGTGCATCGTCGCCTTCGATCAAGGCGTGTTCGGCAAGATTGCGCAGACCGTACAGCTTCGTGCGGGTAAAGGGTTTGCCTGCGGCATCGGCCTTATAGCGCCCCGGAAAGTCGTAGTGTTCATACTCCCCAACAGCCCGCTCGGCGGCCCACGGCCTGGCTTCGTGTTGCAGGTCGTAGCGGGGATTGTGGAAGGTCGCATCGCGCTGTGTGACGCGGGTCGGTGCCAGTTGGCGGCGGTGGGCGAAGTGCCACAAGTGCGGGACGGGGGCGTCGCCGGCCGGTGCCGGCTGATAGAGCACTTCGTCGTCCAGCATCGGTCCGGTCTCGATGCGGTCGCTCAGGACGAGGCTGCTGCGGTTGCTCGCATCGTGCCAATAGACGATGCCTTCCTCGGTCGCGAGACGGTGGACGAAGCGGTCGTCGTATTCGCGGTACTGGGTGGCGTACTCGCGCGGCTCGTGGTTGCCGAGGTACGTGGCTTTCGCGCCCGTTAGGCGATGCTCCTTCAGGATCGTCGCCAGAATCTCGGGCGCGCTGACCTGCTGGAAGATGCGGCTGTTGTGGCGCAGCGCCAGGCGCGCCAGCGGCGATTCGATGACGGCGCGATAGCGGGTCAACCGGAAGCCGGTCTCGCCTTGCTCGAATGCGGTGCAGATGCCGACGAGCGCACGTTCTGCCGCGCCGTTGCGTTCGATGGTGAAGACGGCCTCGCGATCCAGCAGCGTGGTCGCGTCGATTGCGTCATCCGGACTGGAAAGCTCCAATTCCAGGCGGAACGATTGGGAAACTCCTTCGGTCAGCTCGAAGCGGACCACATCGAGCGTCGATCCTTCGCCGAAGGCGAGGGAGAACCTTACATCCGACCGCATACTTTCTTCCTTGGAAATCAGCGAACCCCTTTTTAGAGACGCAGCTGAGCGGGTCGCAATCGGAAGAAGTCGCAAACCGCTCCTTCGATGAGCACGGAAGCCGGATGGCCGCCACAGAATTCCTTCACGGAGGCCGCTGCGCTGGCCGGCTTTGGTTCGCGCTGCTCTACGGTCTTTGGGTTACATACCGTCTTGTGCTGGCGACGGCCCCACTATGTCCGCAGTGCGGCGACCCTTAGGGTCTGAGAAGCACGAGCAGTACAGCCCGCACCGCAAGCGCTTCGGCATGTGGAAAGCACGCCAACAAGCGGCACTACAGGTAGGTTCCGCGGTATTCGGCCATCATTTGACCGCGGCGCAGCCGGCCAAAACAAAAGGGCTAGGCCGCGAAGCCTAACCCTTTGTTTTTTTACTGGTGCCGGAAGTGGGACTCGAACCCACACGCTTTTAAGGGCGGCGGATTTTGAGTCCGCTGCGTCTACCGATTCCGCCATTCCGGCGCGGCCGTGCAGTATAGCCGAGGGGCGGGCCTGCGACAGCTGGCTTGCGACAACGATTCAGAGGCTCAATCCGCCGTAACGCGCCATGGCGGCGGCGAAGACGAGGATTGCGGCCAGCAGGATCAGTTCGAAACGCACGATCGTCCGCATGCGGGCGGTCTCGGCGGCGTCGGGGAGGAAGATCGGGTTGGCCGCCAGGGCCTTTCGCCAGCGCAGGAAACGCACCGTCGGCAGGATCGAAAGCAGGCCGACCAGCACGAAGGCGCCCATCTTGGCGTGGAACCACGGGTTGTGCAGGTAGAAGTCGTAGCCCTTGATGCCGAAGGCGACGCGGCAGATGCCCACCGCGATCAGGGCCATCGCGCTCATGCCGTACCCCATGTCGATGCCGGCCAGGCGCTGGAGGGTAGGGCGATCCAGTGTGCCGCGCAGGAGCACGGACTCGGCCACGAGCATCGCGATCAGGGCGAAGACCAGCAGGTGGTGCAGCGAGGCGAGGAGGAAATCGGTCAGCACGTGGCGCGCTCCTGACGATGAATGCGCCCAACGCTAATGCCACCGCAAGGCACCGCCAAGGTGCCGAAGGTCAGGACTGTGACGCGGACGGGCCTTTGGCCGTCCCGATCAGGCGGCTTCGTCAGTCTGAAGCGTCTTGGCGACGCGGGCGAACCACTCGCCCTTGTCCGGAACGAAGGTCGCGCAGGTTTCCATCGCGGCCTTGTAGATGTGCAGCGAAACCGCCACCGCATCCGGACTCGTGTTGCGGATGGTGTGGTACTCGTGCGGCGGAATCAGGCTGCCCGCGCTGCCCGGGCCGGCGTGCATGCCGCCTGCGGCGCGGAAGCGGAAGCGGTCGCCTTCGCGTTCGAGCAGTTCGTACTGGGTGATCTCCAGTTCGCCGTCCCAGACGCCTTCCACGCACCACAGGCCGCAGTGGTCATGCACGGGCGTGCCCTGACCGGGGCCCCAAGTCATCGCGACCACGCTGTAGCCGTGATCCGGGCTGCGGTAGAGCTCGCGGCGCGCGTAATGGTCGGAGATGGGTTCGTGGACGCAGGCCGGCAGCTTCACGTCGCGGTCGCGGATCATGGCGCACAGCGTGTTGCGCAGTGCGGCGGTTACGACGTGCTCGTCGCCTTCGGAAACCGCCGCGTCGATGGCGGCGACCAGCTTGTCGTGGCCGGGGAAGTGCAGATCGGGCAGCGTGTCGGAGGCGTTCATGGCCCCGATTCTACCGCGCCTCACGCGGCGGCTTTCTTGCGTTGCGTCAATCCGCGGCGGTACGCCAACGGGAACCGGGCCTAGAGGGCGTTCAGGAAATCCGCCACCGCCGGCCCGAAACGCGCGATATCCACCAGGAACGCGTCGTGCCCCTGCGGCGAAGGCAGCGGCAGGAACGTCGCGTCGACGCCGCCGGCCCGCAGTCCCTCGGCGATTTCCTCCTGCTGCTGCAGCGGGAAGAGGATGTCGGTGTGCACTCCGATCGCCAATGCCTTCTCGATCCGGATGCTCGCCAGCCCCGCGCGTGTGTCCGCTTCGCCGTTCGAACGGGACGCGCAGTATTCGCCGATGTCGAACCAGTCCATCGAACGGCTGAGATACAGATAGCAGTTCGGATCGAACCGACGCACGAAACGCCGCGCATGGCCTTCGAGGTAACTCTCGACTTCGAACTCCAGGCCGAACGGATCCTCGTCGGCGCGATCGGAATCCAGCCGCACGCGACCGAAGCGGCCATCCCATTCAAGTGCGGAGCGATAGGTGATGACGCCCAGCTTGCGCGCCATCCGCATGCCCGACTCGGGGTAATGCGCGTCGTCGTACTGACCGTGGTTCCAGTTGGGATCGAGCCGGATCGCCTCGCGCTGCAGCGAGCGGATCGCGATGGAGAACGGCAGCGCCTTCGCCGCACCGGAGATGTTGATGTGGTTGCGTGCCAGCCCAGGATGACGCAACAGGAACGCCAGCGCCGTCATGCCGCCCATCGAGTTGCCGATGAGGCAGGCGATGCTGTCCACGCCCAGCCCGCGCACCAGGTGCGCAGCGGCATCGGCGCCGTCTTCCACCGACAGGTCGGGGAAATCCAGCCGATACAGCTCGCCGGTGTCCGGGTTGATGGACGCCGGGCCCGTCGAGCCCTTGCAGCTGCCCAGCGAATTCACGCAGATCACGAACCAGCGGTTCGTGTCGATGGGCTTGCCGGGGCCGACCATCGCTTCCCACCAGCCCGGTTCGGGATTGCCTTCGTTGCTGGCGGCATGCGCGTCGGGCGAGAGCCCGGTGACGATCAGCACCGCGTTGTCGCGCGCTGCGTTGGGCGCGCCCCAGGTTTCGTATGCGACACGGGCGCCGTGCAGTTCGCCGCCGCGTTTCATCGGAAACGGGGAGGGCAGGTCGAACCAGCGCGTGCCGGGCGGGATGAATTCGGTCATGTCGCAAGCTTAAACGGACCGGCGGCGCGAGGGCATCACCGTTTCGCGTACAGGCATGTCAGGAAATCCGGTACGACGCGTCGGCGGATTCCCAGCCCAACGTCAGGGACGTACCGAATCGATCACCAGGTCGACCACGCCCGACTTGTCCGACGGCTTCGCCTTCGCTTCCAGGTCGCCCGGCTGCGGCATCGCGTTGCCGCTGGCCGAGATGCGTGCGAGCACGTCGACGGTGTCGAGCTGCGAGAGCTTCATCGTCGGCATCGGGCTGTCGCCGTCGTCGAGCACGACTTCACGCGGGAAATCCGTTGCGGCCAGCTTCTCGACGGCGACCGGCATCGGCGGCCCGCCGGACTGACGTGCGATGACGAACAGGCTGGCGTTCGGCGGGATCTTCGCGGCCAGTTCCGGCGCGATGGTCACCTTCACCTTCAAGCCGACCTGTGCGGGCGTGGCAGCCGAAATCGATGCGGAAGCGGCAGCGGCAGGCAACGGCGGAAGCCCCGCCTCCGCGCGCGCGGCATCGATCTGCGCGCGCAGCGGCACGGCGGCAGTGGCATCGACCACGGTCAGCAGCGGCTCCCACGTACGCGCGGCTTCGGCAGGCTGCGAGGCCTGGCGCTGCGCGATGCCGAGGAACCAGCGCGAACGCTGGTGCATGGGCTGCAATTCGATCGCGTGTCGCAGCATCGCGACGCCTTCGGCATCGAAACGGCGCTCCGGCGTGGCGAGGGCGCGCATCTCGGCGGTTTCGGCCAGCAGGTCCGGATCGTCCGGCGACAGTTTCAGTGCATGCGAAAGCGCGTCGGCAGCCTTCGCGCTATTGCCCTGCGCGATGTACGCGCGGCCGAGCAGGCGCCAGCCTTCGATCTGGTTGGGATCGCGCTGCAGTTCGGATTCGAGCTTGGCGATGGCGTCTTCAAGCGTCTTGGGCATCTCGCGCTGCGCGGTGTCCAGCGCGGCGGGTGTGCCGATGGCGAGGTAGGTCATCGCCGTGGCGAGCGTCAGCCCGAAGATCACCGCGATGCCTGCCACGCGCCGCGTGCGCCACAACGGGCGCAGCACGTAAGCCAGCGTCAGCACGGCCAGCACGAGGCCGGCGATCACGAAACCCCACATCGCACCGCCCATCACCACTCCTGCTCTTCATTGCGCTCGTCCGTCGCCTGCGCGGACGGACGCGAGCGGCGACGCACGGCGCCGACCACGACGATGCCGCCGGCCAGCAGCACCAGCGCGGGGCCGAACCACAGCAACCACGTCTTGCTTTCGACCTGCGGGCGATACAGCACGAATTCGCCGTAACGCGCGACGAGGAAATCCTTGATCTCCGCGTCGCTCTTGCCCTTGCGCATCAGTTCCAGCACTTCGCGACGAAGGTCCACCGCGATCTGCGCGTTGGAATCGGCCAGCGACTGGTTCTGGCACATCACGCAACGCAGTTCGCTCACCAGCGCGTGGAAGCGCTTTTCCTCGATCGTGTCGTTGAAATGCAGCGGCGTGGCGTCGGTGGCGACCTGCGCGGACGCGGAAGCGCTGCACAGCATCAGCGCGAAGGCGAGCAACAGCGAGCGCATCACAACGACTGCCCCTTCGCATTGATCTGCGCCAGCTTCGGCAGCAGTTCGTTCTGGATCACTTCATCGGTGAGCGGGCCGACGTACTTCCAGCGGATCGTGCCGCCGGCATCGACGAGGAAGGTTTCCGGCGCGCCATAGATGCCCCAGTCGATCGCGGCCTTGCCGTCGTAATCGGTGAGGACCATCAGGTAGGGATTGCCGAACTGTTCCAGCCAGCGCAGTGCGTCGGCGTGTTCGTCCTTCCAGTTGAAGCCGATCACGCGCACGCGCTTGGTTTCGGCGAAACGCGTCAGCACCGGATGTTCATCGCGGCACGCCGGGCACCAGCTGCCCCAGACGTTCAGCAGATACGGCGCGCCGCGCAGGTCCTTGTCGGTCACCAGGCGGCCGGCTTCGTGCAGCACCGGCAGGCGGAACGCGGGCGCGGGCTTGCCGATCAACGGTGAGGGCAGGGCGTCGCGATTGGGATTGCGGCTCAGCAGCACGCCCGCGAAGAGCAATACGCCGAGCGCGGCGACAATCGCGAGCGGGACCCAGCGCATCGTCGATTTGCGGGCATGGATTTCGGTGCCGGAAGTCGGTTCGCTCATCGTGCGGGCTCCGGCGTCGGTTCGGTCGCGGGCAGCGGATTACGCGCTTCGGCGACGCGACGGAAACGCTTGTCCGTCGCCGTCACGAATCCGCCCAGCATCATCAGCAGCGCGCCCGCCCAGATCCAGCGCACGAACGGCTTGATGTGCACGCGCAGCGCCCACGCGCCGTCGCCGAGCGGTTCGCCCAGCGCGACGTACAGGTCACGCGTGACGCCGCGCGCGATCGCCGCTTCGGTCATCACCTGGCCGCCGCTGGCGTAGGCGCGCTTTTCCGGGTGCATCACGGTGAACGGTTTGCCGTCGCGGAACACGGTGACGGTGCCGCGATCGGCTTCGTAATTGGGTCCCTGTGAATGCGCGGCGCCGTCGAAGCGGAACGAATAGCCGCCCAGTTCGACCGCATGGCCCTTCGCGACGGCGACTTCGCGCTGCGTCGTCAGGCCTTCGGTCAGCAGTGCGCCGACCAGGAAGATCGCGACGCCGAAATGCGCGAGCGTCATGCCGAGCATCTCGGCGGTGAAGCGCTGGCCGGTGGTCTGGCTGCGCACGCGCGTCCACACGAAACGTGCGGTGCCGAACAGCACCCACGCCGCGCCGAGCACGCCCGCAGCGACCTTCACCGGTCCCTGCGGCGCCATGAAATAGGCGACGACGGCCAGTGCGATCGCGAAACCCGCCCACGGCAGCAGCATCGCGAGCGGCTTGGACACCTGTTCGCTTTGCCAGCGGGTGATCGGACCGAACGGCAGTAACAGCACCAGCGGCGCCATCAGCAGCACGAACATCAGCGCGAAGTACGGCGGGCCGACGGAAATCTTGCCCAGTTCAAGGGCGTCGGCGAGCAGCGGATAGAGCGTGCCGAGCAGCACCATTGCGCAGGCGGTCGACAGCAGCAGGTTATTGGCCAGCAGCAGCGTTTCGCGCGAGAACAGCTCGAACGGCTTGCCAGCATCGGCGGACGACGGCGCCTTCAACGCGTACAGCAACAGCGAGCCGCCGACGACGATGCCGAGGAAGATCAGGATGAACAATCCACGCGCCGGATCGGCCGCGAACGCATGCACGCTGGTCAGCACGCCGGAACGCACCAAGAACGTGCCCAGCAACGACAGCGAGAACGTGGCGATCGCCAGCAGCAGCGTCCAGCCGCGGAAACTGCCGCGCTTTTCGGTCACAGCCTGCGAGTGCAGCAACGCGGCACCGGCAAGCCACGGCATGAAGCTGGCGTTCTCGACCGGATCCCAGAACCACCAGCCGCCCCAGCCCAGTTCGTAATACGCCCACCACGAACCCAGCGCGATGCCGAGCGTCAGGAACGCCCACGCGACGTTCGTCCACGGGCGCGTCCAGCGCAGCCAGCGTGCATCGATCTTTCCGTCGAGCAGCGCGGCGATCGCGAACGCGAACGGCACCGAGAAACCGACGTAACCCAGGTACAGCATCGGCGGATGGATGATCATCCCCGGATCCTGCAGCAGCGGGTTCAGGTCGCGGCCTTCCGCCGCCGCGGGCAGCAGGCGCAGGAACGGGTTGCTGGTGAAGATCAGGAACGCGAGGAAGCCCGCGCTCACCAGGCCCATCACGCCGAGCACGCGCGCGATGACCGTATCCGGCAGGCTGCGCGAGAAGCGCGCTACCGCGGCCGTCCACACCGCCAGGATCAAAGCCCACAGCAGCAGCGAGCCTTCGTGCGCGCCCCACACGGCGGTGTAGCGGTACATCAGCGGCAGCAGCGAATTGCTGTTTTCGGCGACGTAAAGCAGCGAGAAATCCTGCGTCACGAAGGCGTGCGTGAGGACGATGAACGCGAAGCCCACCAGTGCCAGCTGTGCGTACGCGGCGGGCCGCGCGACGGCCATCCACGGTGCGACGCCGCGCTGCGCGCCGGCCAGCGGCAACGCCGCCTGCAGCACCGACACCAGCAGCGCGAGAATCAGCGCGACCAGCCCGATCTCGCCCAGCATTTACTTGGCTCCCTGCGCGGCGCCGGCGCCAGGCGCGGCGACGTCGTGCTTCTTGTGCGCCATGCCCATCTTGTCGGCGACTTCCTTCGGCAGGTAGTTCTCGTCGTGCTTGGCGAGGATGGTTTCGGCGACGAACACGCCGTTTTCCATGCGGCCGGTGGCGACGACGGCCTGCTTCTCGCGGAACAGATCCGGCAGGATGCCGGTGTACTTCACCGGCATCTGCGCATCGCCGTCGGTGACGCGGAAGGTCGCGTCGAGCGAACCGGGGGCGCGCTTGAACGAATCGGCCGCGACCATGCCGCCGAGACGGAAACGCGCGTGTTCGCCGGCTTCGCCGCGCAGCACTTCGCTGGGCGTGTAGAGGTAGGCGATGTTGCGTTGCAGGGCCATCGCGACCAGCGCGGTGGCCAGGCCGGCGGCCACGACCAGGGCGATGACCCAGAGCAGGCGACGGCGGCGGACGGGATTCATGCGGGAGGCGCTCTCGAAAAAGGTCGGCTAGCGGGTGAGTTCGGCGTCGCGGCCCGGACGCGCGGCCTCGCGCGCGGCACGCAGGCGGGCGCCGCGCAGTTCGCGGCGGATCTGCAGCTTCGTGCTGACGAAGTCCCAGCCCAGCACGATCACGAACACCGCGTAGGCGGCGATCACGTAGTTGAGGTAATTCATGCGCGGCGTCCTCCGGCCAGTTCAGCGACCCAGGCCTTGCCGCTTTCGCGACGCAGGTTGTCTGCGCGGGCGCGCGACAGCAGCGCACCGACGAACCACAGCTTGGTGCCGATGACCATCCAGATCAGCGGGGCGAACATGCTGGGATCCATCTTCGACTCGCCGAAGATGCTGATCGTCTGGCCCTGATGCAGCGAGTTCCACCACACCACGGACCAGCGGATCACCGGCAGCAGCGCGACGCCGACGATCGCCAGCAGCCCCGCGGCGCGAGCGGCGGAGCGGCGGTCGTCGATGGCGTTGTACAGGCCGATCACGCCCAGGTAGAGGAACAGCAGGATCAGTTCCGTCGTCAGGCGCGGATCCCAGTCCCACCACGTGCCCCACATCGGCTTGCCCCAGATGGAGCCGGTGAGCAGGGTGATCAAAGTGAAGGCGGCGCCGATCGGCGCGCAGGCCATGGCCAGGATCTCGCACAGCTTGATCCGCCACACCAGCGCGATGGCGGCATAGAACGCCATCAGGCCGAAGACGGCCATGCTCATCCACGCGCTGGGCACGTGGATGTAGAGGATGCGGAAGCTGTCGCCCTGCTGGTAATCGGCCGGTACCTGGAACAGCGCGCCGTAGAGGCCCCACGCCATCACCAGCAGGCCCAGGCCGTAGCCCCAGGGCGCCCACCGCGCGGCGAAGCGGTCGAAGTACGGGGGGGAACCGAGTTTGTGGAACCAGCGGATGATCGGGTTCATCAGTTTCTCAGCCCAGTCCGACCGGACGGTTGGACAGTGGCGGTTGCGGCAAATTGTCGCGTCGGCCGGAACGGCGGCCCTTGATCTGGCTCAAAGCCCCGTGCGGCGTCCACCGGTCCGTTCCTTCGAACTCAACTCAGTGCGATGCGGATCGCGGCGGCCGCGGCCAGCGGGGCCAGGACCAGCGCCACCGCCAGTCCGGCTCCGAGCAGCAGCAGCGCCCCGGTCGGATCCAGCCCCTGCGACGAGGCAGCCACGCTGCCCGCGCCGAACACCAGCACCGGCACGTACAACGGCAGCGCCAGCAAGGCCACGAGTATACCGGAGCGCCGCATCCCGACCGTCAGGGCCGCGACCACCGCGCCGATGAGGCTCAGCAGCGGCGTGCCCAGCGCCAGGGACGTCATCAGCACGCCCAGTTCGCGGTGCGGCAGGTACAACAGCTCGCCCAGGAACGGCGCGGCGATGAGCAGCGGCAGGGCGGTCGTCGCCCAGTGGATGAAGGTGCGCACGCCGACCAGCCAGGCCAGCGGCACCGGCGCGAGCATCCACTGCTCCAGCGAGCCGTCCTCGGCGTCGCCGCGGAACAGCGTGTCCAGCGACAGCAGCCCGGCCAGCAGCACCGCCAACCAGAGGACGGCGGCCGCGACCTTCGCCAGCGCGATCTTCTCGCCGCCCAGCGCCAGGGCGAACAGGACGACCACCAGCAGCGCGAACAGCGCCGGCTGCAGCGCATCGCCGCGACGGCGCCACAGCAGGCGGGCGTCGCGGGCGAGCAGGGCGCGCGCGGCGCCGATCAGGCTGGGCGTGGTGGACGCGGTCATGCGGCGCCCCCCTTGTTCAGCACCAGCATCCGCGTGCGCACCGGCGGGGCGGCGTAGGCGCCGTGGGTGGTGACCAGCGCGGCGCCGCCTTCGCGAAGGTGCGCCTGGACCATGCGGTTCACCAGTTCGATGCCTTCCAGGTCGAGGTTCGCGTAGGGCTCGTCGAGGAGCCACAGCGGCGCCGGCGACATCCACAGCCGCGCCAGCGACAGGCGTTTCTTCTGCCCGGCCGACAGCTGGCGGGCGAGGGCGTCCTCGTAGCCGGCCAGGCCGACGATGGACAGCGCGTTCTCGGGCAGCTGCGCGCGGCGACGGCCCTGCAGGCCGCACAGGAAGTCGAGGTTTTCCATCGCGCTCAGGTCCGCCTTCAGCCCCGGAAGATGGCTGAGATAGGCGATCGCGCGGGCGCGGCGGGCGTGGCCGGCGGGCTGGCCGTCCAAGTCGATCTCGCCGCCATCGGCGCGAAGCAGCCCGGCCAGGACGCGCAGCAGCGTGGTCTTGCCGGCGCCGTTGTCGCCCTGGACCAGCAGCGCCTCGCCGGCGTCGACGTTGAAATCGAGCGGGCCGAACACCGGTTCGTCGTTGCGCGTGAAGCGCAGGCCGCGGGCGGCCAGCAGCGGCGGGGCGGGGCGGTCGTTGGGCGTCATCGTGGAGGCTGGGCGTGCGGCGCCGCGAAGGTCGGCCATTCTATGCGGTTCGCGAAAGCCCCCGCTTGCCCGCGCCGGGCGGAGCCAAATCGCCCACCGCGTCCGTAGCCCGGGTAAGCGGAGCGCACCCGGGGGCTGTCACGCCCGAATCTCCTTCAAGCGGAGACGGACCGCGAATCACGCCGAATCCCAGTCGGTATGCGCGGCCGTCTCGCCCGCCGGCCGCGCTGCCAGCATCCGAAGGCGCACCGGCTCACCGGCCGCCCAGTCGAGCACCCCCGCCTGGCCGAACTCCTGCGCCAGCCGCAGCACCGCGCCGGCGTCGAGGTCGGCGACCAGCCAGCCGGGCTCGCGCCAGCGGCCGTCGGGATCCTGCGCCCAGGCGGCGTGGCGCGTGGCGTGCAGTTCGTCCAGCTGGGCCACCAGTAGTGCGTCGGCGGCTTCGTTCGCGCCGTCCGATCGCGGCTGCGAGGCCGGATTCCACGCCGTGATGAACGCATACCGCGAAGCCGGAGCGTACGCCTCCAGGTCGAGCGCGGGCTCGCCCACGCGCAGCGGGAGGGAATCGCCATCGAGCACCACCACATACTCCGCGGCGGCGTAGGCACTGGCGAGTTCGGCGGCGTCGACGATCTGCAGTTCGCGCATGCGGCCAGTGTCCACGCCCTTCGTGACCGGTGCAATCGAGCGCCAGACGACACCGCGAGCGGCCGGAGGATGCGTAGATGAGCGTTCGTCATGACGCCGCAGTCCCCGCGTCCTTACACTTGTCGGTCCGCAACCCGCTTCGAGCGTCCCCCGCGATGACCCTGCAAACCAAGCTGCCGAAGGTCGGCACGACCATCTTCACCGTCATGTCGCAGCTCGCGATGGAGCACGACGCGGTCAACCTCGGTCAGGGCTTTCCGGACTTCAACGTGCCCGAGCGCCTGATCGAAGCGCTCGATCGCGCCATGCGCGAGGGCAAGAACCAGTACGCGCCGATGACCGGCATCCCGGCGCTGCGCCAGGCCATCGCCGCCAAGACCGAGCGCTGCTACGGGTACCGCCCCGACGCCGACGCCGAAGTCACCGTGTGCTCCGGCGCGAGCGAGGCGATCTTCGACGCCGTCGCCGCGGTGGTGCGACCGGGCGAGGAAGTGATCGTGCTCGATCCCTGTTACGACTCCTACGAGCCGGCGATCGACCTGGCCGGCGGCCGCGCCGTGCACGTGCCGTTGGACCCGCAGACCTTCGCGCCGGATTGGGCGAAGGTGCGCGCGGCAGTGACGCCGAAGACGCGCCTGCTCATGATCAACTCGCCGCACAATCCGTCCGGTGCGATGTTCGACGAAAACGACATCGCCCAGCTCACGGCGCTGTTGCGCGACACCGGCATCTGGCTGCTGTCGGACGAGGTGTACGAACACATCGTGTTCGATGGCCGCCGCCACGAATCCGTGTTGCGTTATCCCGAACTGCGCGAGCGCGCGTTCGTCGTGTCCAGTTTCGGCAAGACCTACCACTGCACCGGCTGGAAGGTCGGGTACTGCATCGCGCCGCCGCTGCTGTCGGCGGAACTTCGCAAGGTGCACCAGTACAACACCTTCTGCACGTTCGCCCCGGCGCAGTGGGCGTTCGCCGAAATGATCGAAGCCGAACCGGAGCATTACGAACAGCTCGGCGCGTTCTACGAAGCCAAGCGCGACCGCTTCCGCGAGCAGCTGCTCACCACGCGCCTGAAGCCGCTGCCGGTGCCGGGCGGGTATTTCCAGCTCGTCGATTATTCCGACGTGAGCGACCTCGACGACGCCGCGTTCTGCCGCTGGCTGACGGTGGAGAAGGGCGTCGCCGCGATCCCGCTGTCGCCGTTCTACGAAACGCCGCCGTCCGGTCAGCGCCTGGCGCGTTTGTGTTTCGCCAAGAACGAGGCGACGCTGGACAAGGCGATCGAGCGTTTGCAGAAGCTTTGACGTTCGAGTCGACGACGGTTCGAAACACCTCCATTCTTCCGGGCACCCCATGAACGATCTGCGCGTCACCCTCGTCCAAGGCGATACCCGCTGGCACGATCCGGCCGGCAACCGCGATTACTACGGCGGCCTGATCGCGCCGCTGCGCGGCACGACCGATCTGGTGATCCTGCCGGAAACCTTCACCAGCGGTTTCTCGAACGAGGCCATCGGCAGCGCCGAGACGATGTCCGGGCCGACGGTCGAATGGATCCGCGAACAGGCCGCGCGCCTGGATGCGGCCGTCACCGGCAGCGTGCAGCTGCGCGACGGCGATGGCGTCTATAACCGCCTGCTGTTCGCCACGCCCGACGGCGCGGTGAGCACGTACGACAAGCGCCATCTGTTCCGCTATGCGCGCGAGCACGAACGTTACGCCGCCGGCCGCGATCGCCTCACGCTCGACTGGCGCGGCTGGCGCATCTGCCCGCTGGTCTGCTACGACCTGCGCTTCCCGGTGTTCTCGCGCAATCGTTTCGATGTCGAACGTGCGGGGCAGCTGGATTTCGACCTGATGATCTTCGTCGCGAACTGGCCGTCGGCGCGTGCGTATCCGTGGAAGACGCTTCTGCGCGCGCGCGCGATCGAGAACCTGTGTTACGTCGCGGCCGTGAACCGCGTGGGCACCGATGGCAACGGCCTGCATTACGCGGGCGACAGCGCGGTGATCGATTTCGTCGGCCAGCCGGTGACCGAATGCGTCGATGTCGAAACCGTCGTCACCGTCACGTTGTCCGCGGCGGATCTGGCCGCGCATCGCGAGCGCTTCCCGGCGATGCTGGATGCGGATGCGTTCGAACTGAGGTGAAAGCCGGGGCCGGGGACCGGGGACCCGGGACCCGGGATCGGTCGCCATTCATTGCCTGATCCTCCGGATTGGTTCGTCGCCCTGACAGCGCTTTTCACGGGCCCGGGCCCCCAAACCCGGCATATGGAAGCTTCCATGCGATGCGGCCGATATACGACCGCAACGCACAACGGGGGTACACTCGAGCAGGAGCTAGTGAAAAAGGAATGAGAAACTAGTGGGCGCCAGACTCGCTTCCCACTACCGACTAGTTCCTAACCACTAGTTCCTAGCCTTCACGCCCCGCGCGCCGCAGCAGCGTCGCGACGCGCCCGGCCTCCGCTTGAGGAGCCCGTGCCATGTCGAACGAAACCCTGTCCCCGCGTCTGCAGGAATTCCTGTCCTCCAATCGCGTCCACTACGACACGATGACGCATCCGCATGCCTTCACCGCGCGCGATACCGCGGCGAGCGCCCACATCGACAGCCACGAGATGGTGAAGACCGTCATGGTGCGGCTGGATGGAAAGCTCGCGATGGCGGTGCTGCCGTCGGACGAATGGCTCGACCTCGCGCAGCTGCGCAAGGTCAGCGGCGCGCGCGAAGTCGCCCTGGCGTCCGAATCGGACTTCAAGGACCGCTTCCCCGAATGCGAGGTCGGCGCGATGCCGCCGTTCGGCAACCTCTACGCGATGGACGTCTACGCCGCCGCGAGCCTGGCCGAGGACGACGACATCGCCTTCAACGCCGGTTCGCATCGCGAACTGATGCGCATGGGCTGGGACGATTTCCAGCGCCTGGTGCATCCGCACATTGTCGAACTCACGCGGCACTAATCGCATCGTGCGTGCAATGCACGGCGCAAAGTTCCCGCAGGACGGAAGTCCGGCGCCGTCGGTGCGCGGTTAAGCTCGCCGCATGAACAGGGCATCGGGAGAGGAGCATCAATGGAACTGAACTTCGCGTCACGTTCGTGGCAGCGCGTTCCGGCGCCCGTACGCGCATGGATCCGGCGAGTCGGCTTCGCCCTGATCGGCGTGTACGCGTTCTATCTCATCGCCGGAAACGCCTTCATCAACACGCCGCTGGGCGAGTGGACGGCGAACCGCAAGCCGGAGAAGTTCCAGATCGAATGGGGCCACGGCTACACGCTGTGGCCGGGTCGCGTGACGGTGTCGGATGTGCGCATGAAAGGGCATGTGGCGCGTACGTTCTGGTCGGTGCAGGCCGACAAGGCGAGCGGGCGCGTCGCCATCGCGCCGTTGTTCGGGAAGACCGTGCGCGTGATCGACGTGTTCGCGACGAATGTCAGCGGTGGCGCCGACATGAAAGGTGAGCGCGTTCCGCCCAAGCCCACGCGTCCGGGCGGCTGGGTCCTGCAGTTCGATCGCATCCGAACCGATTCGATCCGTTCGGGACACTTCAACGATCTGGTGCTGGAAGGTACCGGTCGCGCGGAAGTCGGCTTCTACAAGCAATTACGCGGCGGTGCGCTGGAACTGATGCCCTCGACCGCGCATTTCGAGAACGCGCGCCTGACGATGGGCGGACAGGAACTGCTGCGCGACGCACGCCTCGACGCGCGCTTCGCCATCGCGCGGCACACGCGCGAGCAGGCGCGCGGCATCGCCAAGCTCAAGTTGACGGATGCGGAGCTGACGCTGGATGGCAAGGCATCGTCGCTACGCGCGGACGTCGATTCGCAGGGGCGCATGATCATGACGACCGTTCCGGGCGGCGGACAGGCGCAGGTGAAGCTCGGCTTCGCACGCGGCGCGCTCGCCAGCGGCAGCATCGTGCGCTGGAACGTGCCTGTCGCGGGCCGCGATCCGACCGGTCGCGAGCATCGCAATTCGCTGGACATTTCACTCGACGTGGATCGCGACGTGCATCTGGTCGCGAAGACGCCGACCGCGAACGATGGCCGCATCACGCTCGATGCGGACGTGCGGGTGCGCGGCACGCAGGTGCCGCTGTCGCCGCCGCGGCAGATCGTCGCCGACCTGCTGCCGCGCAGCTCGGGGCATGTGGTGGGCCGCTGGCAGTTCCGTTCGCTGCGCTGGCTCGGGCACTTCTTCAACGCGCCGTGGCTGTCGCTGGATGGCGCCGGCGCGGTGGATGCGGACGTGCGCGTGGCCGATGGCCGCATTGCCGCCGGTAGCCGTGTCTCGGTGCCGGACGTGGAGGCCGTCGCGCACGTGATGGGCAATCGCATCCGTGGCCGCGCGCGCGCCGATGGCCGGCTCGACGCCGGGCCGAACGACGAGTTGATGCCGCACCTGGACCTGACGATGGAGCATTTCGACATCGCCGCCGACGACACGCCCGCGACGCCGTTCGTGCAGGGGCAGGATCTGCGCGTGGTACTCGACAGCGTTTCCGGCGTGGAGCGGCAGGCGCTGCGCCAGCCCGGCGCGATGCGCGAAGTCGGGCAGGCGATGCGCGCACGCCTCACCTTCGCAAATGCGCAGGTGCCGGACCTGCGTGCGTACAACCGCTACCTGCCCAACGAGCACATGCGTTTCGATGGCGGTTCGGGGACGTTGTCGGGCGATGTCACGCTCGATGGTGCCGGCGCGATCGGGCAGGGCACGCTCGGCATCGATGCGCGCGGCGCGGGCATGCATCTGGCCGGCATCGCGTTGCGCACCGACGTGGACATCGACACGAAGCTGCATCGCGCGGACCTCAAGCGCCACACGTTCAACATAGACGGCACGCGCATGGCGCTGAACAACGTCAGCTTCACCGAGCCCGGTGGCGAATCGCGCAGCGGCTGGTGGACGCGCATCGACCTGCAACGCGCGCGCATGGACTGGGATCGCCCGGTGAGCATCGACGGGCGCGCGCAGATCGCGATGAAGGACGTGGGCTTCCTGCTGGCGATGTTCTCCCGCCAGAAGGATTACCCGAAGTGGGTGTTCAAGCTCGTCGATTCCGGACAGGCCCAGGCCAGCGGCAACGTGCGCCTGGCCGGCAAGACGCTGTTGCTCGACAACGTGGACGCCAGCAACCAGCGCTACGACGTGAAGGCGCGCCTGCGGCTGCACGACAAGCAGCGCAGCGGGAGCCTCTATGCGAAGTGGGGCGTCCTGAGCTGCGCGGTGGCGTTGAACAACGGCCAGCGCGATTTCCACATGATCAAGGCGCGCGAGTGGTACGACGCGCAGCCGACGCTGGCGCCGTAATACCCGTCAGAACGTCACGGTGACCACGATCGTGTCGCTGTACTGCCCGATGGGTACGGCGCCCTGCGATGGAATCCGCCCGTACACCGTCTGCGCCTGCGCGGAGCCATTCCCCGTTCCGGAACGCTTGGATGAGCCGCCACTGCCATCGCCCCAGATCGTCGTGCGCGCGGCATCGGTGTAGAGGCCATAGGCCAGCGTCGAACTGCCCGTGGTCAGCGTCATCCTGCGGCTGGCGAACGTCGCTCCGCTTCCGATACCGGCGTCGAGTGCGACGCTGTAGGCCGCGCCGTTCGTGCAGGTCGCCGTGACGATGCCGGTGGCATCGACGGCGGCGGCGATGAAACCGATCTGGCCGAAGTCGAGGTTCGTCGCCGTCACCGTACAGTTCGCCACCACCGTCGCACGGAAGGTGAAGCTGAAGCGGGATAATTCAGGAATGCTGTCGGTGCAAGCCGGAGCCGTGCCCGAATAGCCGGTCGCCTGGACCACGGTGTCGCCGGTCGCGTAGTAACTGCTGTAAGCGCCGGCTGGCACGGTGGTCTGCCCTCCGAAGACGCGGGCGTAATACGGAATGTCGACGCTGCCGGCGCCGGAGGAAAGCGAGACCGAAGCCCCGACCTGCCGTTTCTGTGGGTCGTACTTGCTGCCCCACACCATGGTGAATGCGGGATCGCTATAGATGTTGAACGACAGGTTGGTCGCCGTGGGGCCCTTCATCGCGCGGGCATCCCAGTTGCCGGCCGGTGCGCCGAGGTTCACGCACACCAGCGCGTACGGCGTCGCATAGCCGGAACAGGTCGCTTTCATCGTGCCCGTGACGTCGGTGGGGGTTGCCTGCGTCGCATCGACGTTGCCGAAGTTCACGTCGGCCATCGTTACTGTGCAGGTTTGCGCCATTGCCGGTGCCGGCAGCCAGATCGAGAGCATCAGCAGGAGGGCGAACGCAACGCGCCCGCTTGCAACGCGCAGCCGTGTCGACGCGCAAGGTGTCCGTGTCGATCGTTGCGTCGTCGATGAATCCGTTGACGGCAGGCTTGCGATCATCGGGAGTCCTCCACGATATCCGATGACTCAATACGTCACAGTGACGGTAATGGTGTCGACGTAACTTCCCAGATCGCCCCTTGGCTGTACCGGCATCGTGGCGTACACCGTGGCGGTCTGCGCGCTTCCGTTGCCCGTGCCCGTCGACGTCGTCGTGCCGCTGCTGCCATCTCCCCACGCCTGGGTGCGGCCGGCGTCCTTGTACAAGCCGTAGGCCAGCGACGAGCCACCGCCGCTGAGCGTCATGGAACGGTTTGCGACCGTCGCGCCGCTACCCATGCCGGCGTTCAACGCGATGGCGTAGCTGGTACCCGTCGAGCACGTCGTGGAGATGATGCCGGTGACGTTCACCGGGCTGGTCAGGAAGCCGATCGAACCGAAGTCGATATTCGTCGCCGACAGGGAGCAGTTCGAGACGACGGTCGTCTTAACGTAGAACGGGAAGTTGGCGAAGTTGCCGGCGGCGCTGCACACCGGTGGCGTGCCGCTGTAGGCGATGCCTTTGACGTTCTCGTCGCCGGTTCCGTAGTACGCCTGATAGCTGCCGGGCGGTACGGTGGTCTGCCCGCCGAACACGCGTGCGTAGTACGGCACCACGGCGCTGCCGGCGCCACCGCTGAGCGTGATGTCGGTATAGACCACGCGCTGCTGCGGGTCGTTGATCGCGTACCAGGTCTTGGTGCGCGCGGCGTCGCTGTAGATCTCGTACTTCAGGCGCGTGGCGGTGGGGCCGCCCATCGTCCGCACGTCCCAGGCGCCGTCGGGCGTGCCCAGGTTGAGGCACGCGCGGACATAAGGCGTGGCGTACCCGGTGCAGTTGACCGTCATGCTTCCGTTGAGGTCGTTGGGTGAGGGCGAGGTGGTGTCCGTCGGCGAGAACTGCATGTCGCCGAGCGTCACCGAACACGACTGCGCACGCGCGGAGAACGCGACCATGGCCAGTAGCGCCAGAACGCAGGCAAGCGCGAAACGGCTCATGGCGCCACCGGACGGCAGACCACCGGCCCCAGCGTCGTCGCCGCCGCGCTGGCGTCGAAGGCGAACATCGCATCGCAGAAGGTGCCGTCGTCGAGTTCCGCGCGCAGACGGTTGTCGTCCTGCAGCGACGGGAGGAACACCAGGCCGTCGTATCCGACGATCGCGGTCTCACCGTTGTCGAGCGTCACGCCGGTGCCGACGGGAAGCGGCTGTTGTCGTTCGTCCACGAGGATGACCGACGCGCCGCGATAACGTCCGACCGGAAAACGCACCAGCACGCCCGATTGCCCGCGCGGCGCCACTTCGAGGCGGTCGGCTTCGACCAGCACGTCCACCGGAAGGCCGAGGGTGTCGATCGCGAGGCGGTTCGTGCGGTACGAGAGCAGATCCGGGATGATCAGATGGCCTTCGTCGTTGGTGGTGCCGACCAGGCGGTTTTCGCGCAGCACGGGGACGTCGGCCAGATCGCCGGTGGATACCAGCCCGAAGGAATCGTAGATCTGACGCGTCGCCATAAGATCGCGGCCCATGTAGACCAGCGCGCCGGTCGTGAACAGCGAGGTGTTGGTGAAGGAGGCGCCGTGCAGGTCGGAATGTTCGACCTGCAGCGATGCATCGCCGTACCGGCCGCGATAATCCAGTCGCCCCATGCCGTGGCGGAAGTCGTCGTTGCCGGCGTCGACTTGCACGTTCCAGCCAAAGCCGCCGTTGTCGTAGTCGATGGAGCGGTTGGCCGCGAGTGCGAGCGTGCGCTCGTCGCCGTAGCGGGTTGCGCTGACGGACATGCTGGTGCGCGGTCCCAGGTTCACGATGACGCCGAGATAGACGCCGAGCGAATCGCTGGTCTGGCTGTCGCGGAACAGATTGGCGAACACGTTCGTGCGTCGGCCGAACATGCCGTTGTAGCTCAACGTGAACACGTTCGATCCGCCGAATTGCGAGGCTTCCTGGCGCGAATGGGCCAGCGTGACGGAATGGCGTTGGCCGATCGGCATGCTGATCGCGGCATACCACTGGCGTTCGGGAATGGGCGAACCTTCCAGGCTGCCGATGTCGCGGTAGTCGTCCTGCGTCGTGATGCCCTGAAGGCTGACGCTGAAGGCCGGCGACAGGTATTGATAGCCGAAGCTGAACTGCGTTCCGCTTCCATCGCCGCCGCTTCCCGAGGCCGACGCATTGATCACGCCGAAGCGCGAAAGACGCAGCAGCCCACCGACGCCCAGGTTGTGCAGGCCGTCGGCCAGTTCGGTGTGCGCTTCCAGCGTGAACGCATCGGTGACGCCGTAGCGCAGCGAAGCGTTCGCCGCGGGCGTATCGGCGTAGTCGAACGAACGACTGCCGTAAGCGCGCCGTGGATAGCCGATCTGCACCGCGTAATCGGACGTACGCGGCGCGAGCAGGCGAGGGTCCACGTAGAGGGGCCGTTCGATCGCCACCTGCCGGCCGAACGGATCGTCGAACACGATGCGCGCCATGCCCGCACCGGTGACCGCCGGCGCATTGGCGAAAACGAACGGCCCGCCGGTGGCTTCGCCGCTCATCTGGCGCAGGCCATTGATGTACAGGTCCACCGTGGTGGGCACCACCGCCGTCCCGCCGAGCGCAGGCACGGGAAAGGTCACCAGGTCCGGCCGCACCTCGAAATTGCGCGAAAGGCTGATGCCGCCGAAGCGCACCGAGCGCGACCAGGCGAGCGAGGAGCCGACGTAATCGCCCGCGGTCCAGGTGTGCATCGCATCCACGTCGGTATACGTCCAGTAGCTGTCCTGCCGCAGGAAGCTGCTCCGGCCCGAATTCATCGTGAAGTAACCGGAGTTCACCAGCACGCCGGCGCCGGAGAACAGACGCAGTTCGCCGAACGCGGTGAAGGTGCGGTTGCGGTGTTCGTAATAGGCGTCGAATTCCTCTTCGCTCATCAGCGGTTTGTCGCCATAACGTCCGGCGCCCTGCAGGGGCATGCGCACGCGCCTGGCGTTTTCCTTGCGCTCCAGTTCCACGCGCGTGCTTTGCAGATGCGTTGCGTAATTGAGCACCAGTCCCCGACCGGACTGCGGTGCGGGCGGGGGCGGCGACTGGTAGCCGATGCGCTCGGGCACCAGCTGCGCTTCGGCCAGCGTGAGGTCCAGACGTTGTTCGTTCTCGCGGTATTCGTAGCGCAGGCCCGGCCAGTCGTCGAGCGCGATCTGGCGATCGGCATCCAGCGGCAGGTCATCGGTGCGCACACCGATGTCGTTCAACTCGTCGGCGGCGATGACGAATCGTCCGCCGACCTTGTCCACGCGCACTATGTAGCCGCTGTCGCGGCCGTTGAGGAAGGCTTCCAGGTAGTACGTCCGCGCCTGCTGCGCGAGGTCGTCGGACTGCATCGCGAACGCGACCGGCTCCAGCGCCATCAGGCCGCAGGCCGTGGCGAGCGCGATTGCGGAGCGACGGATTGCAGGCATTCGTCACCCTCTGTGCAGGAGCATCCTGCCAGCACGCGCGCGACGATGTCAGGCGGACACCCGACCGCTCGCATGCGTGGCGATGGCAGCGATGTCACAGGTCGACTTTCACCTCCTGCCCGTTGAACTGCATGTTGACGCGCACGGGACGGCCCTTCGCGGCGGCGTTGGCCGGAACGTCGAGCTTCCACTGCATGGTTTGCCCCGCGAGCACGTAACCCAGCAGCCCCGGAACGACCGGCGTACGCGTGCCCGCCGCATCCTCGAGCATCACGTTCGCGGCCTGCATGCGCGCCTTGCCCTGGTTCTGCGCCTGAAGCGACAAGGCATTGCCGGCGAGCTGCGCACGCACGGTGACGTTTCCGTTCGCCACCTTCGCCGCAGGCAATACGAACACCGGCACCGAATAGCGCATCTGCACCGCGACGCCGACCTTCGGCGCGTCCTTCGCGTTGGGCAGCTCATCGATGATCAGGCGATAGGCTTCCTCGGCGGCCACGGCCGACTTGTCCACGCGCACCACGCGCACGGCCTGCGTCTGCTTCGGCGCAAGCGTGACCATAGGCGGACTCGCGGCGACCTTCTGCGTCGGGTTGAGGTTGTCCTTCTGGTTCTTCTGGTCCCATGCGAATACCCGCACCTGCACGTTGGCCGGCGCGTCGCCTTCGTTGGTGACGTTGAGCACCGCGGTCGACTGACCCGGCCCCAGCGTCAGCGTGGTGGGTGCGACATGGATCGATCCGGCGATGGCGACGCTGGCCAACAGCGCGAGCGTAGCGAACACCGATGCCCTGGCATGCATCCTCATGACGTTCTCCTGCGGACTGGAATGGGCGTGCTTCGAAAGGGGACGTTCAATAGGCGACGGTGACGGTAACCGTGCTGGCGTACGCGCCTACGGGCGGCGTGGTCTGCGCAGGCAATCGCGCATAGATCGTGTGCGTCACGCCCGAGCCCGTGCCGGTGCCGCCGACGGTATCCGTGCCGATGGTGTTTCCCCAGTTCTGCGTGCGACCGGTGTCGCGATACAGCGAGTACGCGAGCGTGTTGCCGCCTGGTCCGGCCATCTTTCGCGCCGCGATGGTGGAGCCTGTGCCGGTGCCGGCATCCAGCGCCAGCGTGTAGGTCGTGCCCGGCGTGCAGGTGATGGTGAGGTTGCTGGTCTGGTCGGTGTTGGCGGTGGTGACGCCGACGTTGCCGAAATCGATGTTCGGTGCGCTGGTGATGGAGCAGTCGCTGACGATGGTCGCCAGCACCTGGAACGTGGTGGATTTGGTGGCTGCGGGGCTCGTGGCGGGCATCGCGGCTGCGATGACGAGTGCGGCGAGGGCGAGGGGACGCGGATCGTGCGACGACATGGTGACCTCCATCGTGTTGCGCGCCTTTGCGGCGCGGGTTTCGATCAGAAATCAGAACTGGACGGTCGCGACGATCGTCGGTGTGCCGGACGTCGAGGCGCGGGCTGCCGATGCACCAGCGGTCGACACGTGCGACGCGGCAGCGCCGTCGGCAACCGCCATCGCGATGGCGTAACGCGTCGGTTGCGTGCAACGCAGCCGGATAACGTCCTGCGCGGGTGGTGTCGCCGTCGAAAGGGTGCGTAGCGAAGAGGCGAGGGCGGAGGGCGCGAGGATCGAACAGCCCGCGGTCACGCGCGCGGTCACCGCGAACGTCGAGGAACGCGTGGCGCCGGATGCGATCGACGGCACGGCGAGCAGGCCGCCCGTTGCGAGCGCAAACAGCGTCTTCGATGCTGCGGACATGGCGCGCCCCGCGATTGAGGCCTCCCATCCATTGCGATGTAGACGATCAGGCGTGCATGAGTTCGGTCGGACGATGCTTCGCCTGTTCGCGTTTGCACATGGTGAAAACACGCATCCGCCAACGCATGAAAAGGCGCGTGCCGACGGACGGTTTCGCATTGGCCCGCCTAGGGCAACACCCGGTCGCGTACAAACGAACAGGGCGCCCGAAGGCGCCCTGTCGATCATGCGATTGCGATTGCGATCGAATCGCTGGCTGGATCAGCCGCGCGGACCGCGACCGCCACCCGGACGTCCGCCACCGCGCGGACCGCCCGGACGCGGGCCGCCTGCCGGCCGATTGCCGCCGGGGCGACCACCCGGGCGATTGCCCGCCGGGCCGTTGCCGCCGGGGCGATTGCCGCCCGGACGCGGACCGCCCGGACGCTGGCCGCCCGGGCCGCGCGGCTTGTCGCCGTACGGGTTGAAGCTGCCGGGGTTGGCGTGGTCGGACGGGAAGCTCGGTGCATTGCCCGGATGTCCATACGGACGCGAGCTGCGCTGCTGGCCCTGGCCGCCACCGCCACCGCCACCGCGACGCTCGCCGCCCGGACCGCGGCCTTCACCGCCGAAACCGCCTCGGCCTTCACCGCCGAAACCGCCGCCGCCGAAGCCGCGACCTTCGCCACCGAAGCCGCCTTCGCGACGCGGGCCACCGCCACCGCCCGGACGACCGCCGGCACCGGCGCGACCGCCACCGCCACCCGGCTTGCCGCCGTACGGCTTGCGCGGACCACGTGCGCCATCGGGATTGCGATGGCCGCTCGGACCGGTGTCGACGCCGTCCGGCACGTACCACGTGCGGAACGCGGCCGGATTGCCTTCCGGCAACGGCTTGGGACCCTTTTCCTTGCGCTGCTTGAACGGCTTGTTGCCGGCCTTCGCGGCGGCTTCGCCGCTGACCGTCAGGCCACCGTGCTTGCGCGGACCACCGCGACCGCGGCCGCGATCTTCGCGAACGTGGTCGAAGCGGCGCAGTTCGCGACCTTCATCGGCGGTGTTGTGGCCGCCGACGTAACCGTGCGAACGCGCCTTGCCGGTGAGGTCGATCGTGGCCTTGGTCGCCTTGCGCTGGCCGATCACCGGCTGCAGCGTCAACGCCGACGGCGTGCCGTCTTCCAGGCCGAGCTTGCCGCGCAGCGCTTCCACCGCTTCGGACGTCAGCTCGCGCGACTGGCCGCGCAGCAGTTCGCGCGGCAGCGCGACTTCGCCGTACCGGATGCGCTTGAGGCGGCTCACCTGGCAGCCCTGCGACTCCCACAGGCGGCGCACTTCGCGATTGCGGCCTTCCTTCACCACGACGCGGAACCAGTCGTGCGAATCGGTGCCGCCGATGCGTTCGA